>Ga0209097_10000095_pt1 | contig 107180 bp, 92 predicted proteins | sample AD_UKC052_MetaG_FD_184419 | JGI IMG/M metagenome (GOLD analysis project Ga0209097, IMG submission 184419) | Active sludge microbial communities of municipal wastewater-treating anaerobic digesters from USA - AD_UKC052_MetaG (SPAdes) (version 2) | ecosystem: Engineered > Bioreactor > Anaerobic...
CCGACGTTCGAACCCCTCCGGGCGCCACTCCCGGTGGACCCGCAGACTCAGCGCCGGTAGCCCGGATCCTTCGCGTCGACCAGCCGCTGCAGCGCCGTGAAGCCGTCTTCGCCCGCGCCGTACTTCGGATTGAAGTTCAGCGCATCGCGCACACAGGCCTCGAGCACCGCCACCGGGATCGGCCGCAGCGCACCCTTGCCCTGCGAAGCCAGTTGCACCTCGCAGGCGCGCTGCACCACCCACATGTAGGCGAAAGCCTGCGGCAGCGTCTGGCCGATCACCACCGGCCCGTGGTTGCGCAGCAGCAGCACCGGTTTGCCGCCGGCACTGGCGAGGATGCGCTGGCCCTCTTCGAGGTGCACCGTGATGCCCTCGAACTCGTGGTACGCCACTTTGCCCCACAGCTGCGCGGCGTAGAAGTTGGTGAAGGACAGGCCGTCTTCCAGGCAGCACACCGCCATCGTCGGCGTGGTGTGCACATGCATCACGCAATGCGCGTCGGGCAGCGTGGCGTGGATGGCGCCGTGGAAGGTGAAGCCGGCCGGGTTGATGGGCCAGTCGCTGTGGCCGATGATCTTGCCGTTCACGTCGACCTTGACCAGGTTGGATGCAGTCACCTCGCCGTAGTGCAGGCCGAAGGGGTTGACGAGGAACTGGCCGCCCTCGCCGGGCACGCGCAGCGACAGGTGGTTGTAGATCAGCTCGGTCCAGCCCAGGTGGTCGAAGATGCGGTAGGCAGCGGCGAGCTGCACGCGGGCATCCCATTCCGCGGCGCTGAAGCGTTCCGGGCGGGCGAAGGCGGGGGCGGGCGAGCTCATGGCGGTTCCTCAGGCGAAGCGGAAAGACACGGTGCCCAGCGCGCCGTAGTCGGCGTGCAGGCAATCGCCGGCAACGGCCGGCGTGGGGCGGGTGAAGGAGCCGGCCAGCACCACGTCGCCGGCATTCAGGCGCTCGTCGTGCGGCGCGATCTTGTTGGCCAGCCAGGCCACGCCGGTGGCGGGGTGGTTGAGCACGCCGGCGGCCAGGCCGGTCTCCTCGATCACACCGTTCTTGAACAGCATCGCGCCGACCCAGCGAAGGTCCAGCGCGTCGGGCTTCACCGGCCGGCCGCCGAGCACGATGCCGGCGTTGGCGGCGAAGTCGCTGATGGTGTCGAACACCTTGCGCGGCGCCTTCGTCTCGCGGTCGAACTGCTCGATGCGTGCGTCGATGATCTCCAGCGCCGGGCACACGTAGTCGGTGGCGGCGAGCACGTCGAACAGCGTGGTGCCCGGGCCCTGCAGCGGCCGGCCGAGCACGAAGGCGAGCTCCACCTCGACGCGCGGCGCGATGAATCGATCGATCGGGATGTCGCCGCCCTGCGCGAAGAACATGTCGTCCATCAGCGGCGCGTAGTCGGGCTCGTCGATCTGGCTGGACAACTGCATCGCGCGCGACGTGAGGCCGATCTTGCGGCCCTTGATGCAACGGCCGTCGGCCAGCTCCAGCGCCACCCAGGCGCGCTGGATCGCGTAGCCGTCGTCGATGCTCATCTGCGGATACTGGCGCGAGAAGTGGCGCAGCGGCGTGCGCGCCTTGCGTGCGTCGTAGAGCTGGCGGGCCAGCGCGGTGATGGTGGCGGTGTCGAGCATGGCTCAGCCCTTGGCGAACAGCGGATGGAGGTTGCCGAACTTGGCATCGAACACCTCGTTGCCGACGTCCACCTGCAGCGTCAGGCCGACGGCGCGGCGCGCCAGCACGGGGGCGAAGTGCCGCTTCGCCGCGTCGGCGAGCGCCTGGCCGGCGGCCTGTTGCACGGCCTCGCTGCGGCCGCGGCCCATGCGCAGGTTGAACCAGCAGAACGCGTGATCGCCGGAGCCGTCGGCCACCGCGAAGTGCGCCGCCGGGTAGGCCAGCACACGCGTGCCGCCGGTCGGGAAGACCTGTGCGCCGGCTTCGTCGCGCACCGTGAGCATCGCGTCGGCGAGGGCGCGGCACAGCGCCGTCATGTCGGTCTCGGCTTCGAGGTTGGGCGTGTAGAGGATGACGAGGTGCGGCATGGCGGCTCCGGGGTCACAGCCGCGTGGCGATCGAGGTGTAGCCCTCGGCGCTGGACGCGACCGGCGCCGGGATCGCCGCACCCGATTGCGGCGTGACCGGGAACACGGCGTTGATCTGCCCGGTGCCCGAAGCGCCGAAGTAGGGCGTGACGATCTCCGCCGGCGCGTCGTAGCCGCTCCAGCCGAGGGCGCCCATCAGCATGGCGGTGTCGTGCATGAAGCCTTCACCGTGGCCCTTGGCGGCGTACTCGGGCAGCATGCCGCAGAAGGTCTTCCAGTCGCCGCGCTTCCAGATCTCGACCACCTCGTGGTCCAGCGCCTCGAGGAAGGGGCTCCAGATCTTGAAGGCGAACTCCGGCGCGAGGCCGTTCTGCGCGAAGCGGTGGCTGAGCGAGCCGCTGGCGAGAAAGGCCACCGTGCCGTCGTAGTGCTGCTCCACCGCGCAGCGCATCGCCCAACCCAGCCGCGCGCTGTCGTTCAAGTAGTGCGCTTGGCACAGCGCCGACACCGACACCACCTTGAAGTGCCGGTCCTCGTTCATGTAGCGCATCGGCACCAGCGTGCCGTACTCCGGTGCCAGCGTGGTGTGCTCGTGCGCCAGCGTTTCGACGCCCCTCTCATTGGCCACCCTGGCGAGCAGTTGCCCGAGCGCCGGGTTGCCGGGGAATTCGTAGCCCAGGTTGGCGATGAAGTGCGGCAGCTCGTTGCTGGTGTACAGGCCCTTGAAGTGCGCCGCGCAGTTGACGTGGTAATTGGCGTTGACCAGCCAGTGCGTGTCGAACACGACGATGGTGTCGACGCCGAGCGCGCGGCAGCGGCGGCCGATCTCCTTGTGCCCGTCGATCGCATCCTGCCGCGTGCCCTTGCGCGGGCCGTCGAGCTCGCTGAGGTACATCGACGGCACATGCGTGATCTTGGCGGCGAGTGCCAGCGTGCCCATGCTCAGGCCCCCCAGTGAGGAATGTGATGCGAGCCCAACGACACGGCCACGTTCTTCGGCTCGAGGAACACTTCGTAGCTCCAGGTGCCGCCCTCGCGCCCGGTGCCGCTGGCCTTGGTGCCGCCGAAGGGCTGGCGCAGATCGCGCACGTTCTGGCTGTTGACGAAGCACATGCCCGCCTCGATGGCCGCGGCGACGCGGTGCGCGCGGCCGAGGTTCTCGGTCCAGACGTAGCTCGACAGGCCGTAGGCGACGTCGTTGGCGATGCGGATCGCGTCGGCTTCGTCGTCGAAGGGGATCAGGCAGGCCACCGGCCCGAAGATCTCGTCCTGCGCGATCTTCATGCGGTTGTCGACATCGGCGAACACCGTGGGCCGCACGAAGTTGCCACGCGCCAGGTGCGCCGGCAGATCCGGTGCATCGAGCCCGCCGCACAGCAGCGTGGCACCTTCCTTCGGGCCCAGCTCGATGTAGCTGCGCACCTTGGCCAGATGCGCCTGGCTGATCATCGGGCCGACGATCGTCTTCTCGTCCAGCGGGTCGCCCACCGTGATGCGACGGGCCCGCTCGGCGAACCTCTGCGCGAAGTCGGCGTAGATCGATTTCTGCACCAGGATCCGGCTGCCCGCGGTGCAGCGCTCGCCGTTGTTGCTGAAGATCATGAACACGGCGGCGTCGAGTGCGCGCGCCAGATCCGCGTCGTCGAAGACCACGAAAGGGCTCTTGCCGCCGAGCTCCATGCTGAACTTCTTCAGCCCGGCGGCCTGCACGATCCGGTTGCCGGTGACCGTGCTGCCGGTGAAGGAGATGGCGCGCACGTCGGGGTGGGCGACCAGCGGTTCGCCGGCTTCGCGGCCGTAGCCATGCACGATGTTGAGCACGCCGGCCGGGATGCCAGCCTCCAGCGCCAGTTCGCCCAGGCGCGCCGCACTCATCGGCGACAGCTCGCTCATCTTCAGCACGGCGGTGTTGCCGAAGGCCAGCGCGGGCGCCACCTTCCACGTGGCCGTCATGAAGGGCACGTTCCACGGGCTGATCAGCGCACACACGCCCACCGGGTGGTACAGCGTGTAGTTCAGGTGCGTGGGCGTCGGGTAGGTGTGGCCGTCCACGCGCACGCACATCTCGGCGAAGTAGTGGAAGTTGTCGGCCGCGCGCGGCACCAGTTGCTTGCCGGTCTGCGCGATCACCTGGCCGGTGTCTTGCGTCTCGGTGCGCGCGATCTCCGGCACGTGCGCGGCGATCAGTTCGCCGAGCTTGCGCATCAGCTTCGCGCGTTCGGGGGCAGGCAGGCCAGCCCACTTCGGGAAGGCCGCCTTCGCGGCGGCCACCGCGGCGTCGACCTCGGCGGCACCGCCTTGCGCCACTTCGGCGAGCACCTCCTGTGTCGCCGGGTTGACGGTCTCGAAGCGGTTGCGGCTGTCCACCGGCTTGCCGGCGATCAGGTGCTGGATTTGCATGGAAGAAGGCTCCTGGCGGCCGCGCTCAGCGGCCGAAGATGTCGTCGCCGGCGATCGTGTTGACGAGGCGGCCGATGCCGTCGATCTCGGTCACCACTTCGTCGCCTTCGTTGACGTTGACCACGCCGTCGGGCGTGCCGGTGAGGATCACGTCGCCCGGTCGCAGCGTCATGAAGCCGCTGAGGTATTCGATCAGCGCCGGGATGTCGTCGATCATGTCGGCGGTGTTGCCCTGCTGCGTGACCACGCCGTTGACCAGGGTGCGCAAGGCCAGCGCATGCGGCCCGGGCACGTCGGCCGCGTCGACGAACCAGGGCCCGAGCACGGTGCCGCCGTCACGGTTCTTCACGCGAAGGTTGGGCCGGTACCAGTTCTCGAGGAAGTCGCGGATGGCGTAGTCGTTGCACACGGTGTAGCCGGCCACGTGCTGCATCGCCTCGGTGCGCGACACCCGGTGCGCAGGCTTGCCGATGACCACGGCGAGCTCGCACTCGTAGTGCATGAAGGCCACACCGCGCGGGCGCCGCGTGACGCCGCGGTGACCGATGAGCGAGCCGGGGCCTTTCAAGAACACCAGCGGTTCGTCCTTGGCCGTGACGGTCAGCTCCCTGGCGAGCTCCTTCACGTGGTCGGCATAGTTCAGGCCCAGCGCGATGATCGTGCCCACCTCGAAAGGCGGCAGCCACACCACCTCGTGCTCGGCGAGCACGCGGCCGTCGGCCAGTTGCAGCCCGCGCTCGTGCGGATGTGCGTCGTGGATGGCTCCGGCATGGGCCACGCGGGCAGTCTTCATGTGCAGGCCTCGTCGGTCTCGGCGACCAGCCGGCCTTGCAGGCGGCCCAGCCCGGCGCATTCGAGGGCGAACGATTCACCGGCGCATCCCTGCGGCGCGCCCGCCGACACGCCCAGCATCAGCACGTCGCCGGCCTGCAGCGTCATGAACTCGGTGACGTCCTGCAGCAGTGTCGCCACCGGGCGCACCATGCCGGCCGTGCGCGCCACATGCGCCGGGCGATCGCCCACCGTCACGCGGATCTGCAGCGCATCGGCATCGGCCAGCGCATCGCGCCGCGCCACCGGGCCGAGCAGGCAAGAAGCATCGCGGGCGCGCAGGCGCACGTTGGGGCGGTAGTAGTTGCCGTGCGGCACGCACAGGTCGGCCACCAGCACCCAGCCCGCGACGAAGTCCAGTGCCTGGCCGGCCGCCACGCGGCAGGCGCTGCGGCCGATGACGATGCCCAGCGACGCGCCGATTTCCATTCGCCCGGCATCGCCCGGCACGGCCACGGCCGCGCCGTCGGCGGCCAACGTATTGCGCGGCTTCACGTAGAGCACCGGCGCGCGCGGCGCGGCCTTGTACGGCGGTGCGTTCACGGCCTCGCCCAATGCCGCGAGCGAAGCCGGATCGTTCAGCAACGTGCCGTACACCACCCCGGAAAGCCGCCAGGGCGCGATATCCAGATCGGGCAGGCGGGGCGATGGCATGGGCTGCGGCTGGAGCAAATTGCTAAGATATTAGCAATGTAGTCGCTCAGATGTGAACGAGTCAAGTACGATCCGCCCATGGCCCCGCCCGCCCGACGCACCCGCGCTGCTCCTGGCTTCAAGCACCGCAACCTGCCGCTGCTGCTGCTGCAGGCCCGCGAGCGCGTCATCGGGCGATTCCGGCCGCTGCTCAATGCCAACGGCATCACCGAGCAGCAGTGGCGCATCGTGCGAGCGCTGCTCGAGACGGGGCCGCTGGAGCCGCGCGAGATCGTCGCGGTGTGCGGCATCTCCAGCCCCAGCCTGGCCGGCGTGCTGGCGCGCATGGAGGAGCTGGGCTTCGTGACGCGCGAGCGTCTGGACCACGACCAGCGCCGCATGCTCGTCTCGCTGACGGCGAAGAGCCGCGCGCTGGCGTCCCGCATGGCGCCGCAGGTCGAGGCCGCCTATGCCGAGCTCGAGGGCGTGCTCGGAGCGCCGTTGCTGCAGCGCCTCTACGCGGTGCTCGACGAGCTGGTCGCGACGCTCGAGCCCGCGGCCGACGACGGCAACGGCGCCTGAGCGCCGGTGGCCGTCACAGCGCCTCGAGGTTCGGCCCGCGCAGGCCCACCAGCAGCGCCTTGCCGCTCGCGTCGACGCGGAACTCGCCGTACTTCGCAGGCTGCCAGCGCTGCGCTTCGCCTTCGCGGAAGAACCAGGCGTCGCTGACGAGGATCCAGCGGCCATCCTTCGGCGTCAGCTCGAAGCGGAATTCCTCGGCGGACAGCGGCGTGGCGTCGTCCAGCCGCACGAGGGTGGCCACGCCGCGTTCGTCGCGCCGGGCGATCATGCGCGGCCTCTGGTTCGTCGTCAGGTCGTCCAGCCGCACCTGCACGTCGCCGGGCATGCGGAAGTTCAGGCGCATGAAGTCGCCCTGCATCAGCGAGCGCGGGTCCACCGGCGCCAGCTCCACGAAGACCGGTTGGCCGTGGGCGATCAGGTTCTCCTTCTGCCAGATGCCGCCGTTGGCCACGGCCAGCACGGCGACGACGCTGGCAGCGATGCCCCAGCGCGCCGCGCGGCTGCCGCCCGCATCGTGGCCCGACACGGTCTCTTGTGAGGCGCGGTGGACCGCACCGGCCCACCAGCCCAGGGCACCGAGCACGGCCCCGGCGCCCACCAGCACGGCGGCCTTGGTCGCCAGCGGCCAGTCGAGCTGATAGTAGAAGGCGCCGACGATCCAGGCCGCGGCCACGCCGGCGGCGGCAGCGAGCCGCCAGCGCGCGCTGGTGGCGCAGACCGCGAGCGCGAGCAGCGCGGCACCGAGCGCCGGCATGAACCAGGCCAGCGCCACCAGCACGACGCCGACGCCGGCGTAGGCCGGTCGGCCCAGGCCCGGCCAACGGCGCACGGCCCACCACATGCCGGCCAGCGCCAGCACCGCGGACAACGCCTGGCGAAGCCCCAGCGACCAGGCGGCCGGTGCCCGTCGGCCGAGTTCGCGTGCCACCTCGCCGACGAAGCCGCCGCCCAGGCTGCCGCCCACCAGGAAGGTCATGCCCGACCACCAGGCCAGGCCGGCCAGCGTGGCGAGCAGCCAGCCCGCGGCGATGGATTCGAGCGCGGCGGCCATGCGCGCCAGCGCCGCGCCGCGCAGCCCCTGGTGCTGCAGCCACAGCGCGAGCAGCCAGACGGCAGCGGCGAGATGCCAGCTGAGCCAGAAGCGGTCGAGCGCCATGCCGCCATCGAAATTCCAGCGCGATGGCGAGCCGGCGACGACGAACAGGATCGCCGCCGCTGCGCCGAGCAGCACGCGCAGCCAGGGGCCGCGCACCAGCAGCGCCACGATCAGCGAGACCAGGCAGAGCACAGCCGAGCCGGTCGTGTGGTGCAGATCGCGGAACAGGCCGAAGCCCAGCGATCCGCCGCCCACCAGCAGGGCCGGCACGGCCAGCTGCTCGACGAACAGCGGCACCGAACGCGAGCGCAGCACCACCACCGCGCCGGCCAGCATCAGCGTGCCGATGAAGTAGGGCCCGGCACTGCGGCTGATCAGGTCGCCCAGCAGCATGCCGACCATGCCCAGCAGCGGCAGCGTGGCGAGCCAGGCGCCCAGCGCGGTCAGCAGCACCACCGGCCAGGGGCGTTCGTTGTCGTCCGGCGCGCGCGCCGTGGCCGGCAGCAGGCCTTCGGCGATGCCGGCCTGCAGCACGGCGTCGAGGGATTGGCGACTCATGACGAGGCTCCTTGCGATGCGTGGTGGCGCGACAGGCGCAGCACACCGTTCACGCTGGCCGCCAACAGGCCGGCTGCCACGGCGCCCAGAAGAAACAGGCTGCCGATGGCGTCGCCGCCACGCGAGTTCTCGAACAGCAAGCGCCCGAGACCGGCGACCAGCAGCGTGTTCAGCCCCAGGGCCACGGCGCTGAGCGCGAAGACGTCGAAGCTGCTGCGTGCCGCGAAGGCCGCGGCCGCCACCGCCAGCACGATCAGGCCGAAGGCGTAGTGCGTGCCGACCGAGCGCGAGAACAGGCCGCCCAGCGCGGTCAGCGTGATGATCACCACCGCCAGCGTCGCCGCCGTGCGCAGGGCCCAGACACCGGCGCCGGTGAACCGTTGCAGCGGCGAACTCAGAAAGCCGAGCACCAGCAGCGCGGCGGACCAGCCGGCCAGGTGCGCTGCGAGGTCGCCGGGTTCGACGCGCCAACGGTGGCCCGTGTGCGCATGCACCCACAGCGAGATCGCCGTCATGACGATCAGCGCCCACGGCGACCACAGCAGATCCGAGCGCAGGCCCAGGCACAGCGGCAGCGTCAGTACTGCCCACAGCGCGAACAGCTGCCAGGGGTCGGCGCCGGTCTGGTAAGTCTGGCCGAAGTAGGCGAACAGCCCGCCGGTGGCGAGAAGGGCGACCAGCGACAGCGCGGCGCGAGCGCCGGCGCGCCAGAACGCGCCCAGTCCCATCGCGACGATGGCGCTTTCGAGCACGGCGAAGCGGCCGAAGCGGCCGAGCGTCTCCCAGTTCGCCGCGATCCAGAAGATCAGCCCGAGGCCGCCGAGCGCGGCGGCCAGCCCCGCGATGCCGATCGGCAGCCAGCGCGACAGCGATTCGGGTTGGCGATGAAAGCCCGCGAGTGCTTCGAGCCGCCGCGAGGCGTCATCCTCCAGCCGGTGTTCGGCGGCGAGTTCGTACAGCGCCAGTCTCAAGTCCATCGATCCTCCCCAGGTGTGTGATGGCGCAGGCATCGTAGCCTCGCGCAGGCCGAGCAATCGGGGCGAGATGGAGTTGGCCACCGGGCAACACCGGCGGTGGCGTGGCGCGATACCGCGCGGAGGATGGCGTCAGCGCTTCTGGTACTGGGTGGCGCCGAACAGCGCTTCGCGCGCCTTGTCGTCGACCAGGGGCTTGCGCTGGTTGGCCAGCACCTCGACGCCGCGCTGCACGGCCGGGCGGTGGCCGATCTCGTCGAACCAGCCCTTGAGGTGCGGGTGGTCGTTCCAGTCGATGCCTTGGTTCTTCCAGGAGCGCAGCCAGGGAAAGATGGCGATGTCGGCGATCGAGTATTCCGGCCCGCCGATGTACTTGCTCTTCGCCAGGCGCCGGTCCATCACGCCGTACAGGCGCTTGGCCTCGTTGGTGTAGCGGTCCACGGCGTACGGAATCTTTTCGGGCGCGTAGATGCGGAAGTGGTGCGCCTGGCCGAGCATCGGGCCGACGCCACCCATCTGGAACATCAGCCACTCCAGCACCTCGTACTTGCCGCGCGTGTCGGCCGGCAGGAAGCGGCCGGTCTTGCCCGCGAGGTACAGCAGGATGGCGCCGGACTCGAACAGCGAGATCGGCGCGCCGTCCGGGCCATCGGGATCGACGAGTGCTGGGATCTTGTTGTTCGGGCTGATGCGCAGGAATTCGGGCTTGAACTGGTCGCCGGCGCCGATGTCGACCGGGATCACGCGGTACGGCAGGCCGCACTCCTCGAGCATGATGTGAACCTTGTGGCCATTCGGGGTCGGCCACGAATACACTTCGATCATGATCTCGTTCTCCAGGTCAGGGCAGTTCGCCGTGGCTCACACTCTAGTGGATTGATCGCCAGCATGCTGGAGTCGTTCAAGCGCTTCTTCGTGGGCCAGGCGCCCGCCCCCGAATGGGCCGACGTGGCCGAATGGGCGGGCAAGCGCAGTCTGCATTTCAAGCGGGTGCACGAGGGCGAAGGGTTCGTCGTCGACGGGCGTCTCGACGACAGGCCCTGGCGCATGGAATGGGGCCCGCCGCAGCGCGCCTACATCGCCGGCCGCGAACTGCGCATCCGCATGGAACTCAAGCTGCCGGGCGACCTGCAGATGCTGTTGCTGTCCAAGCCGCTGATGGACCAGCTCGAGCGGCAGACCTACGAGAACTTCACCGAAGGCCTGCAGACGCAGATCGACACCTCCTCGCCCGAGGAGATGCGCTGGCTGGTGATGTTCCCCAAGCTCAACCTGAACGGCTACCGCGTGCTGCGCAGCCACTTCGGCATGGTGGCCAGCGCGCCGCCGACGGGCCTGGCCTGGATCGAGGGGCCGCTGGGCCTGCACCTGGAGCGCGCCCTGGGCACCTTGCTGCAGAACGACCCGCCCTTCGTGCTGATGACGCTGCGAGGCCGTGCCTATCTGCGCACGCAACTGGTCGATCCCGACCCAGCCTCGCTGGCGATCGCGCTCGACCTCTTCGAAACCGCGGTGGCGCAAGCCCTGCGCGTCGCACAGCACCTGGGCGACAGCGCCCAGGAATGGCCGAGCACCGGCTCGACCGCCTGGCAGAACTTCGACGACAGCAAACCGCGTTGAGCGGTTTGCGCCGCGCCGGGGCCGGCGTGCGGCCCGGCGCCTCAGGCGTGTTTGCCGATCTCGAGCTTGGCGATCGCGTTGCGGTGCACTTCGTCCGGGCCGTCCGCGTAGCGCAGCGTGCGCGCGGCCGTGTAGAAGTAGGCCAGCGGCGTGTCCTGGCTCATGCCGGCGCCACCGTAGACCTGCATCGCCCAGTCGATCACCTTGCAGGCCATCGTCGGCGCGACCACCTTGATCATGGCGATCTCGGCCTGGGCGCTCTTGTTGCCGGCCATGTCCATCATCCAGGCGGCCTTCAGCGTGAGCAGGCGGGCCTGGTCGATCATGCAGCGCGCTTCAGCGATGCGCTCGCGCGTCACGCCTTGCTCGGCCACCGGCCGGCCGAAGGCCACGCGCCTGGTGGCGCGCTTGCACATCAGCTCGAGAGAGCGCTCGGCCAGGCCGATCAGGCGCATGCAGTGGTGGATGCGCCCAGGGCCGAGGCGGCCTTGCGCGATCTCGAAGCCGCGGCCCTCGCCGAGCAGGATGTTGCTGGCCGGCACGCGCACGTTCTCGAACAGAACTTCCATGTGGCCGTGCGGCGCGTCGTCGTAGCCGAACACCTGCAGCGGGCGCAGCACCTTCACCCCCGGCGTGTCGGCGGGCACGAGGATCATCGACTGCTGCGAGTGGCGGGCGGCGCTCGGGTCGGTCTTGCCCATGAAGATGTAGATCTTGCAGCGCGGGTCGCCGGCGCCGGAGGTCCACCACTTGCGGCCGTTGATGACGTAGTCGTTGCCGTCGCGCACGATGCGCGCCTCGATGTTGGTGGCGTCCGACGAGGCCACCGCCGGCTCGGTCATCGCGAAGGCGCTGCGCATCTTGCCGTCGAGCAAGGGCTCGAGCCACAGCTTCTTGTGCTCTTCGCTGCCGTAGCGGACGATGGTTTCCATGTTGCCGGTGTCGGGCGCCGAGCAGTTGAACACCTCGCTGGCCCAGGGCACGCGGCCCATGATCTCGGCCAGCGGCGCGTATTCCTGGTTCGACAGGCCGACGCCGTAGTTGCCCGAAGTGTTTTTGTGGCCATCGGCGCTGGGCGGCAGGAACAGGTTCCACAGGCCGGCGGCACGCGCCTTGGGCTTGAGCTTCTCGATCACCTCCAGCGGCGTCCAGCGCTTGCCCGCCGCCGTGTTGGCCTCGATCTCCGCCCACCACGCCGGCTCGGCCGGGTAGATGTGCTCGTCCATGAAGCGCTGCAGCTGAGCCTGCAGTTCGCGCGTGCGCGGTGAATAGCTGAAGTCCATGCGTCTCTCCGGGGTTGTCAGGCGGACTGCGCGATGCGCCAGCCCATTTCGGCCAGGGGCCGCGCACCGGCGCCGGCAGAGGTCGCCTGTGCGCTCGAGGCGGTGCCCTCGACGACGCGCTTGGCGATGCCCTGCAGAATGCCGGCCATGCGGAACAGGTTGTAGGCCATGTAGAAATTCCAGTCGGCCATCACCGCGTCGGCGTCGGGGCGGCCGGTGCGCTCGCAGTAGCGGCGCACGTAGGTCTTCTCGTCAGGGATGCCCAGCGCCGCCAGATCCACGCCGCCGATGCCGCGGAACGATCCCGGCGGGATGTGCCACGACATGCAGTGGTAGCTGAAGTCGGCCAGCGGATGGCCCAGCGTCGACAGCTCCCAGTCGAGCACGGCGAGGATGCGCGGCTCGGTGGGGTGGAAGACGAGGTTGTCGAGCCGGTAGTCGCCATGCACCACCGACACCTGGCTCTCGTCGCGCGCGCTCGCCGGCATGTGCGCGGGCAGCCATTCCATCAGTCGGTCCATCGCCTCGATGGGTTCGGTGATCGAGGCGATGTACTGTTTGCTCCAGCGGCCGATCTGGCGGTCGAAGTAGTTGCCGGGCTTGCCGTACGAGGCCAGGCCGGCGGCGTTCACGTCGACCTTGTGCAACGCGGCGATGACGCGGTTCATCTCGTCGTAGATGGCGCTGCGCTCGGCGTTGGGCAGGCCGGGCAGGGTCTGGTCCCACAGCACGCGGCCCTGCACGAACTCCATCACGTAGAAGGCGCGGCCGATGACGGATTCGTCGTCGCACAGCAGGTGCATGGTCGGCACCGGCACGCCGCTGCCGCGCAGCGCGCGCATGACCGTGAACTCGCGCTCAATCGCGTGCGCCGAGGGCAGCAACTTGGCCACCGGCCCGGGCTTGCAACGCATCACGTAGGTGGTGGCCGGCGTGACCAGCTTGAAGGTCGGGTTGGATTGCCCGCCCTTGAACTGCTCGACCGTGAGCGGGCCGCGAAAGCCGTCCAGATGCATCTCGAGGTGGGCCTGCAGCATCGCGATGTCGAACGCGTGCTGCTGGGCGACGGGTTTGGTTCCGGAATAGGCGTCCATGGGCTTGTCAGAAACGGTGGATGACAAACCGGCCGCGGCCGCGGCCGGCGCGGCTGAGAGTCACTTCTCGGCGATGGCGAGCAGCTTGTCCTTCGACAGCACGACCAGGCGCGTCGGCTCGATGCGCACGGCGCCCTCGCGCTCGAAGCCCTTGAGCTCCTGGTTGACGCGCTGCCGCGAAGCACCGAGCAGCTGCGCCAGGTCTTCCTGGGCGAGCTGCAGGCCGATGCGGATCTCCTCGCCTTGCTCGATGCCATAGGCACGAGCCAGCAACAGCACCTGCTTGGCCAGTCGCGCGGCGAGCGGCCGCGTGTTCAGGTCTTCGATGGTGTCGAACATCAGCCGCAATCGCCGGCAGTTCAGGCGCAGCAAGGCGTCGTACAACTCGACATGCTGCGTCAGCAGTTCCTTGAAATCGGCCTTGCGAACGATCAGCAGCGTGGTCTCGCCATGCGCGCTGCCGTCGTGCGTGCGCGGCAGGCCGTCGAACAGGGCGATGTCGCCGAACCAGGTGCCGGGCTCGACGTAGGTGAGCGTGACCTGCTTGCCCGACAGCGACACCGAGCTGACGCGCACGGCTCCCTTGGCCACGCCGACCCACTCCTGGGCGGGCGTGCCGCGAGCCGTCAAGGTGGCGCCGTCGGCCAGGCGCCGGACCGTCGAGCGGGCGAGGATGGCCTGGCGCAGGGGCAGCGAGAGCTTCGAGAACCAAGAGCCCGACTCGATGTTGGAACGTTCGTCGATGGTAAGCGCGGGGGTGTTCATGTTCAGTCGCTGACGTGACAGCATGATGCGGCTGTGCCAACCTATTGTCCACGAGCGAAACCCCGCCACGAGGAGACGAAAATGAGCACCACCGAACTGCAGATCCCCAGCCGCCAGGGGCAGGTCAGCGCCGAAGAATGGCAGACCCGCGTGGACCTCGCCGCGGCCTACCGGCTGGTCGCGCTGTTCAAGTGGGACGACCTCGTGTTCACCCACATCAGCGCGCGGGTGCCGGGCCGCGACAACGAGTTCCTCATCAACCCCTATGGGCTGATGTTCGAGGAGATCACCGCGTCGAGCCTGGTGCGCATCGACACCGCCGGCAAGAAGCTCGACGACTCGCCGTTCCCGGTCAACCCGGCCGGCTTCACGATCCACAGTGCCATCCATGCGGTGCGCCACGACGCGCAGTGCGTGCTGCACACGCACACGCTCAACGGCATCGCCGTCTCGGCGCAGCAGGGAGGCGTGTTGCCGCTGTCCCAGCAGTCGATCTTCGTGCTGTCCAGCCTGGGTTACCACGGCTACGAGGGCGTGGCGCTCAACGAGGACGAGAAGCCCCGCCTGGTGGCCGATCTGGGCGACAAGTCCTTCCTGATGCTGCGCAATCACGGCCTGTTGACGGTGGGGCCGACGATTGCCGACGCCTTCCTGAACATGTACCTGTTCGAGACGGTGTGCACGATCCAGGTCCGCGCGCTGGCCGGCAGCCGCGAATTGACGCACGTCGATCCACGCATCATCGCGGGGGCCCAGCAGCAGGCGAAGCAGGTGACCCGAGGTGTGGGCGGCGGGGCGCTGACCTGGCCGGGCCTGTTGCGCCGGCTCGACCGCCAGAACCCCGGCTACCGCAGCTGACGAAGCGCGCGGGCGGCGATCACTCGAAGCGCGGCGCGCGCTTGCCGACGAAGGCCTGGATGCCTTCGCCGCCGTTGGCGTGGAACAGGTTGACGATGAAGTGGTCGCGCTCGGCGCCGAGCTGGGCGTTCAGCGGTTGATCGGCCGCCGCATTGAGCAGCTCCTTGCCGCTGGCCAAGGCATTGGGTGCCATCGCGGACAGGCGGTCGGCCAGCCGCAGCGCCTCGGCCAGCGCGTTGCCCGGCTCGGTGACGGCGTTGACGATGCTCCAGCCTTGCAGCTGCCGCGCCGAGACGGGCTCGGCCAGCCACACCATCTGCTGCACCGCCTGGCGGGGCAGGGCGCGCAGCAGCTGCCAGCTGGCGCCACCGTCGGGCGACAGCCCGAGCTTGGCGTAGGAGAGGATGAACTTCGCGTCGTCGGCAGCGACGATCATGTCGCAGGCCAGCGTGAGCGAGAAACCTGCGCCCGCCGCGGCGCCTTCGACGGCCGCCAGCACCGGTTTCGGGCAAGCGCGCAGCGCCTCGACCCACTGGTTCAGCCGCTCGAGCATGCGGGCCTGGGCCGGCGGGCCCGCCTGCCGGCGTGCCATCAGGCCCTGCAGATTGCCGCCGGCGCAGAAGTGCTGGCCGGCGCCGCGCAGGATCACACAGCGCACCTCGTCATCGGACTCGGCCGTGCTCAGCGCCTCGATGCCGGCCGTGATGACCGCCTCGGACAGCGTGTTGCGGGTCTCCGGGTCGCTGATCGTGAGAATCAGCACGGCGCCTTGGCGCTCGGTCAACAGTTCGGAAGGCATGGGCTCGCGAGGCGCCGGTGATCGGTCGATTGTGTCACGGCACCGTGCCGGCGGCCCCTGCGTTCGAAGGATCGACTCAGGTGGCTTCATGCTAGAGTCTTCGAGCATAAAAACACATCGCAGAATGCGCCGAGCCTCGCTCTCTCTTCCTCTCGCCTTCGTCGGCATTGCCTTGCTGTGCACCGCAGGGCCGGCGCAGGCGCTGGGCTTTGGCCGATCGATCAATGCGTCCTACCTCGGCCAGCCGCTGAACTTCGCGGCGACCGTGCGCCTGGAAGCCGACGAAACGCTGCCGCGCGAGTGCGTTGCTGCCGAGGTTCAGTCGGGCGACAACAAGCTGCCGTCGGTTGCCTTGCGCGTCACTGTGGAACCCGGCGCGAACGCCAACGAACGGCTGATCCGGGTCAGCACGCAGACACAGATCGACGAGCCGGTGGTCACCGTCACGGTGACGGCAGGCTGCCTGCCGCGGCTCACCCGCAGTTTCGTGACTTTGATGGACCCGCCGGGGCTCAATCTCGCTCAGGGTGGCGCGGCAGTTCCAGAAGTCTCGCTGCCTGCGCAGCGTGTGGACGCCGACGTGGCGCCGGTCGTCTCGGTGGTGCAGGGGGCACAAGCCGCCTCGGCGCCCGCGCGTGCGCTGGCTGCCCCGCCCGATGCTCGCCCGGTGCGCCCGCGCGCAGCAGCGGCCCCGAGACCTGCGCCGCGCCAGCGAAGCACAGCGGCGCCTGCGGCCACGGCTCAGCCGCGCGAACGCAAGGCCGCTGCACCGGTAGCGATTGCCAAGGCGGGGGGCTCGCGCTTGCAGCTGGAAGCCGGGACGGCCGCCACGCTGTCGGCTGCGGCTGCGTCCGCTGCCGCGGCGAGGGCAGCCGCAGCGCCGGCGCAGACGGCTTCGGCGGCGGCCGCCGCTGAAATGGCCGCCTCGTCGGCCGCCCAGGCCATGGCCGCTGCGGCCAGTGCGGCATCGGCGGCGGAGCAGCGGGTTGCCTTGCTGGAGGAGCAGCTGCGCGCACTTCGCGAGGAGTCGAAGAAAACCCAGCAGGCTCTGGCCACGCTGCAGTCCAGCCTGAACGATGCGCAGGCATCCCGATATTCGAATCCGCTTGTCTATGGCCTGGCGTGGCTGTCGGCGCTGCTCGCATTGGCCGTCGCCGCACTGTGGTGGCGCCAGTCGCAATCTCGCCAATCGTCGCAGTGGTGGCTCGCGCCCTCGGCCGGTTCGGTGGCGCAGACGCAGTCGGTCAAGCCGGTGGCCACGCGGGGCCCGGCCAGCGAGGCTGCTGCCGCACGCCAGGAGACCCAGCCTGCGGTGATGGACGAACGCAACGTCGTGCGCACGATCGAAGAGGAATCCTCGGCGTTCCGCACCGAGGTCCTCGATGCGCCGGCGACGCTGTCGCCGATGGTCGCCGAAGCGGCCAGCCCACGCCGTGAGCTGTCGGTCGAAGAACTGATCGATCTGGAGCAGCAGGCCGATTTCTTCGTCGTGCTGGGCCAGGACGATGCCGCCATCGATCTGCTGATGGGCCATGTGCGCAGCAGCGGCGGCGTGAGCCCGCTGCCCTACCTCAAGCTGCTCGAGATCTACCGCCGCCGGGGCGAGCACGACTCGTACGAGCGTGTGCGCGAACGTTTCAACCGCCGTTTCAGCGCCTATGCGCCCGACTGGGACAGCGATCTCCAGCACGGCCGCACGCTCGACGACTATCCGCAGGTGCTGAGGCAGTTGCAGCGGCTGTGGGACGAGCCGCAACGCGTCACGCAGATGCTCGACGCCACGCTGATGCGCCAGGACGCCGAAGGCGAGACCTACGACCTGCCGGCCTACCGCGAACTGCTTTTCCTGTACTCGATTGCCCGTGACCTGGCGGAGCATCCTTCGAACGCGCGTGCCGTCGACCTGCTGCTGCCGATGGACGGCGAAGCGGCCGAGAAGCCGATCGAGCAGTTGACGGCCAGCCGCCTGATGGGATTCGCGGCCACCGACCAGTTGACGGTGCAGGTGGATCTCGATGTCACCCGTCCGATGACCGGCAAGGAGCCGCCTGCCTCGGACTTCCTCGGGTTGGTCGACCCGAAGCTCAAGCGCGGCGACACCGATCGCGGCTGAGCCTTTGCGGCCTTGCCGCGGCCCGCGTCAGAGCGCGGCCAGCCGCTCCAGCGCGAGATTCAGCGTCTCGTCCTTCTTCGCGAAGCAGAAACGCACGATGCGCTGCTCGAAACCGCCCTGGTAGAAAGCCGACAGCGGTATCGCGGCCACGCCCACCTGCGTGGTCAGGCGCCGGCAGAAGGACTCCTCCGTCTCGTCGCTGATGGCCGAGTAGTCGACGCACTGGAAGTAGCTGCCTTCGCTGGGCAACAAGGTGAAGCGGCTGCCGGCGAGGCCGGCGCGGAACAGATCGCGCTTGCGCTGGTAGAAGGCCGGCAATGAAAGGTGGTGCGACGCATCGGCCATGAAGGCCGCCAGGCCGTGCTGCATCGGCGTGTTGACGGTGAACACGTTGAACTGGTGCACCTTGCGGAACTCGGCCGTCAGCGCCGCCGGCGCCGCCACGTAGCCGACCTTCCAGCCGGTCACGTGGTAGGTCTTGCCGAAGCTCGAGACGATGAAGGCGCGCTGCGCCAGTTCCTCGTGTCGAGCCACGCTCTCGTGGCGCACGCCGTCGTAGACCATGTGCTCGTAGACCTCGTCGGCAATCAGCAGCACGTCGGTCGGGCGCAGCAGCTCGGCCAGGCGTTGCATGTCCTGCTCCGTCCACACCGTGGCGCTGGGGTTGTGCGGCGTGTTGACGATGATCGCGCGCGTCTTCGGCGACAGCGCTGCGGCAATGCGCGCGAAGTCCGGGCGAAAGGTGCCCGGCACCAGAGGCACGTGCACCGCACGGCCGCCGGCGAGCTCGATGTTCGGTTCGTAGCTGTCGTAGCAGGGGTCGAGCACGATCACCTCGTCGCCCGGGTGCACGATGGCCAGGATGGCGGTGATGATCGCCTGCGTCGCACCGGCGGTGATGGTGATCTCGCTGCCGGCGTCATAGCGGCGGCCGTAGAGCGATTCGATCTTCGCGGCCACCGCCTCGCGCAGCACCGGCACGCCGGCCATCGGCGGGTACTGGTTGAGCCCGCCGCGCATCGCCGCGCTCACCGCGTCGAGCAGGCGCGGGTCGCAGTCGAAGTCCGGGAAACCCTGGCCGAGGTTCACGGCGCCATGCTGCTGGGCCAGCGCCGACATCACGGTGAAGATGGTGGTGCCGACGTTCGGCAGGCGGCTGGTGATCGCGGGCGTGCGGGCGGTGGCGGTGGTCATGGTGGGAGAGCTCAGAGCTGATAGTCCTGCGCATCGGGCTTCTGGCCCGACAGCGCCTGGGTGATGAGGTTGCGGCCGAGCCGGTCGGACAGCATTTCGGCGAACGCGAAGACGAAGTTTCTCAGGTACGCGCCGCGCTTGAAGGCAATGCGCGTGACGTTGCGGCCGAACAGGTGACCCACCGGCCGGGAGGCGAGTTCGCCGTTCGGCGGATCGTCGCGCACCGCGATCTCGGCCACGATGCCCACGCCCAGGCCGAGGCGCACGTAGGTCTTGATGACGTCGGCGTCGATCGCCTCGAGCACGATGTTCGGCTTGAGGCGCCGCGCGGCGAAGGCCTGGTCGACGCGGGTGCGACCGCTGAAAGACGGGTGGTACGAGACCAGCGGCTGCAGCGCCAGGTCCTCCAGCTCGATGCGCTCGAGCTGCGCAAGCGGGTGGCCGGCCGGCATCACCAGCGCGTGCTGCCACTCGTAGCAGGGCAGGGTGACCAACTCGTCGTGAGCGTCCAGCGCCTCGGTGGCCAGGCCGATGTCGGCGATCTCCTCGATCACCATGCGTGCCACCTGGTCGGGTGAGCCCTGGTGCAGGCTGACATTGACCTTGGGGAAGCGCCTGCGCAGTTGCGCGATGGGTTCGGGCAGGAAGTAGCGGGCCTGGCTGTGGGTGGTGGCGATCGACAGCGTGCCGGCGTCCTGCTTGGAGAACTCCTCGCCAATGCGCTTGAGGTTGCCGACCTCGCGCATGATCACCTCGATCGACCTGAGCACCTGCTGGCCCGGCTCGGTGATGCGGCGCAAGCGTTTGCCGTGGCGCGCGAAGATGTCCACGCCGAGTTCGTCTTCCAGTTCGAGGATGGCCTTGGAGATGCCCGGCTGCGAGGTGAACAGCACCTTGGCCGTCTCGGTCAGGTTCAGGTTCTGGCGCACTGCTTCCTGGACGAAGCGGAACTGATGCAGGTTCATTATTTCCGCGCGATCTGTTGATCGGGCGGATTATTCCATCGAGCGCTGTTCAGCGCGTGTCGGCAGATCGCAGCGAGGCAGCCGCCATCGCCGCGACGACTCCGTCGTCCTCGCCGACTGCCGGGCGAAGCAGCCACTGGACCTGCGGATGCGCACTCTTGAGCGTCTCGAGCAGTGCCGGCAGGTCCTTGCGCACATGGCCGCCGGCGCCCAGGAACAGGGGCACCACCTCGACGCGCGTGCAGCCCTGCGTCGCCAGCGCGTGGCCGGCGTCGACCAGGCCGGGCGTCATGAACTCCAGGAAGCTCAGCTCGACCGCGACCGATGCATCGGCTCGCCGAACGCGTGCCGCCACGTCCTCGAAGGGCAGGGCCCAGCGCGGGTCGCGCGCGCCGTGGGCAAACAAGAGCAGTCCGCGCTTCATCGGTAGCGCACCAGCCAGCTGAACGCGGCCAGCGAGACGAGCAGGAACAGCGCGCTGGGTGCCGCGGCGACGATCCACGGCGTCCAGTTGCGCAGCAGGCCGAGGTGGCTGGACATGTTGTTGAGCAGGACGAAGCTGATGCCCAGCATGATGCCAGCGAACACCTTCAGGCTGATGCCGCCGGCCCGGGCACTCAGGTAGGCGAAGGGCAGGGCCAGGGCCATCATCACGAGGCAGGCGAAGGGGTAGAGCGCACGTTTCCAGAACTGGATCTCGTACTGCTGAGCGGCCTGTTCGTTGTCGGCGAGGTGACCGATGTAGCGGAACAGCTCGACCGTCGACATGGTGGACAGCGGCAAAACCGCGGCCGCCACCACGCCGGCCGAGAGCGTGCTCGGCCAGGACAGCGTCGCGAGCTTCTCTTCGCTGGCCACCGGCTGCGCATTGGCGCTGGCCACGCTCCAATGCGTCACCACCGCGCCGGCGAGCTGCCAGGCGTCGTCGTCGCCGATGCGCGCGCTGGCGGCCCCGATGCGACGCACCAGGCGGCCATCGGTGTCGAACTCGAAGATGCGGATGTCCTGCAGCGTGGCGTCGGCGCCGGTCGAGCCGACGTTGACCGAGTAGCTGCGTTCGCCTTCGGGCGTGCTCGCGCGATCCTTCAACCAGGCGCCGGTGCGGCCCAGCCGCAGCTTTCCCATCGCACGGGCCTGCAGCTCGGTGGCTTGCCGCTCGCTCCACGGCGCGACGTAGTCGCCGATCACGTAAGTGGCCGTGGCGAACATCAGCCCCAGGCCGGCGAGCAGCGACAGTGCCCGCCCCGGGCCGAGTCCGCCGGTGCGCAGGATGGTGTATTCCGACGATTGCGCGAGGCGCGCCAGCGCATAGATCGTGCCGATCAGCACGGCGATCGGCGCGAGCTCGTAGAGGTGCCCCGGCACCTGCAGCGCCGAATATGCGGCCGCATGCAGCAGCGTATAGCCCTTGCCGACATCGCCGAGCTCCTCGACGAAGTCGATGAAGAAGAACAGCGAAAGGAAGGCCAGCGCCACGAACAGCACCGACGAGACGATGTCGCGATAGAAGAGGCGCCGGACGGTCTTCATGCAGTGGCTGGCAGCGTCGTGCGGGGGCGGCGCCAGCCGAAGCGTCGATTGCCCTGCTCGCGCCACCACAGCAGCAGCAGGGCCAGCACGAAGGCGCCTCCATGGAACAGCGTGAGCGCGGCGCCCATGCCCAGCTTGCCCGATGCCACCCAGGCCTGCGACAGGTTGATCACGTTGTAGTACACGACGAAGGTGAGCAGCGCGAAGAGCAGGTTCCAGTTGCTGGCGCGGCGCGGGTTCGAGGCCGACAGCGGAATCGCCAGCAGCAGCAGGTTGGCCGCACCGAACAGCAGGCCGAGCCGCCAGGCCAGCTCGCCCTGGTTGCGCGGCGTCGGCTGGGCGAGCAACTGCAGGCTGGCCAGGGCCTTGGGGGGCAGTTCCTCGACGCCTGCGAGCACACGTTCGCCGGCCAGCACGCGGTAGGTCTCGAAGCGTGACAGCGTCTTCTCGGAGGTCTCGAAGTCCTGCTCGTTTCGCTGGCCGCGGTCGAGCACGAGAAAACGGTCCTCGCCCTGCAACTCGATGTGGCCGGTGCGCGCCGAGGTCACCGATTCCGTCAGCGGCGAACTGGCGAGAATGAACACGTTGCGGCCGGTGCGACCGTCCTGCGAGTCGCGTTCGATGAAGAACACCCGCCGCCCGTCGCTCGAGGTCTGGAACTGGCCGGGTGCGACGCGTGACAGATCGGAGCGGCGCTCGAAACGCTCCTTCATCTGCGCGGCGCGTTCGTTCTGCCAAGGCCAGACGAACAGCGCCAGCGCGGCGATCACCACCAGCACCGGCCAGCTGGTGCGCAGCACCGGGCCCACGAAGCGGCTCAGGCCCACGCCGCTGGCGAACCAGATCGTCATCTCGCTGTCGCGGTACATGCGGCCCAGCGTGGCCACCACCGAGATGAACAACGACAGCGCCAGCATGGTCGGCAGGTGGCCGAGTGCGGCGTAGCCGAGCAGCAGCACCACGTCCTGCGGCGACACGCGTCCCCCGGCCGCGAGGCCCAGCGTGCGGATCAGCATCATGGTCAGCACGATGGTCAGGATGACGACCAGCGTGGCGCCGAAGCTGCGCGCCAGGTCAGCGCGCAGAGTGGAATCGAATAACATCGTGCGATTGTCTTCTGTGGCTCTGATTATGGACTTTCGTCAACACACCGCCTCGCTCGACACCCTTGCATCCGTCGCCTGCGATGCCCTCCTGGTCGTGCTGGCTGGCGAGAAGGCCGAGCGCACGCTCGACGCCACGCTGGCCAGGCTGCTCGCCGATGCCGTCGCCCATGGCGACTTCGAGTTCAAGCGCGGCAAGGCCGTGCTGCTGCACCGGCCCGCCGGCGTGAAGGCGGCGCGGGTGGTGTTCGCTGCCTGCGGCGCGGCCACGCCCAAATCGTTGAAGGCGGCCTTCGCGGCCGGCGTCGGCCAGCTCAAGGGCGGCGGAAGCAGGCATGTCGCGGTGGCCGTCGGCGGCGCTGGCGACGCGAGCGCGGAGCTGGCCGAGGCGCTGGTCGCCGCGGTCGGCGAAACCACCTACGTCTACCGCCACACCAAGCCGGGCGCACCTGCCGCCGGCGCGCTGGAGCGGGTCACGCTGCTGTGCGGCAAGGCTGCGGCCAAGGCCGTCACGCAGGGCTTGGCGCGTGGCCAGGCCGTCGCGGCCGGCGTCACGCTGGCGCGCGAACTGGCCAACCGGCCGGGCAACCACTGCACGCCGACCTACCTCGGCGAGCAGGCCAAGAAGCTCGGCAAGGAGTACGGCCTGAAGGTCGAGGTGCTCGACCGCAAGGCGATCGAGAAGCTCGGCATGGGCTCCTTCCTCGCCGTGGCGCAAGGTTCGGCCGAACCGCCGCGCTTCATCGTCGCGCAGTACCACGGCGCCGCGAAGACGCAGGCGCCGATCGTGCTGGTCGGCAAGGGCATCACCTTCGACACCGGCGGCATCTCGATCAAGCCGGCCGCCGAGATGGACGAGATGAAGTTCGACATGGGCGGAGCCGCCAGCGTGCTGGGCACGCTGCGCGCAGTGGCCGAACTCAAGCCGAAGCTGAACCTCGTCGTCATCGTGCCGACCTGCGAGAACATGCCTGGCGGCCGCGCCATCAAGCCGGGCGACGTGGTCAAGAGCATGTCGGGCCAGACCATCGAGATCCTCAATACCGATGCCGAGGGCAGGCTGATCCTGTGCGACGCGCTCACCTACGCCGAGCGCTTCAAGCCGGCCTGCGTGGTCGACGTGGCCACGCTCACGGGTGCCTGCGTGATCGCGCTCGGCCACCACCATACGGGCCTGTTCACCGCCGACGACGCGCTGGCCGCGCAGCTGCTGGCCGCCAGCACGGCGTCTCTCGATCCGGCCTGGCGCATGCCGCTGGACGAGGAGTACGAAGAGGCGCTGAAGAGCAACTTCGCCGACATGGGCAATGTCGGCGGGCGTGCCGGCGGCGCGATCACGGCGGCCATGTTCCTGCGCAAGTTCACCGGCAAGTACCGTTGGGCCCACCTGGACATCGCCGGCACGGCCTGGAAGTCCGGCGCTGCCAAGGGCGCCACTGGGCGGCCCGTGCCCTTGCTGACCCACTTCGTGATGTCGCAGGCGTCCTGAGGCACGCCGCGTCTGCGATGACCCGGGTCAGCTTCCATTTCAACGTGCCGCATCGGCTGGGCTATGCCTGCCGGCTGCTGCGCAAGGCGACCCGGCAGAACGCGCGCGTCACCGTCACCGGCACGGCCGCGGCACTTTCCGAGCTCGACCGCGCCTTGTGGACTTTCGAAGCGACGGAGTTCGTGCCGCACGTGATGGTGCGCCACGGCGAGGCGATTCCCGAGCGGCAGCGCGACACGCCGGTGTGCCTGGTCGAGTCTCTTGCTGGTGCGCTGCACCACGACGTGCTGCTCAACCTCGGTGCCGAGCCGCCGGCAGGTTTTGAGAGCTTCGAGCGGCTGGTCGAGATCGTCTCCACCGACGATGGCGATCGGGCTGCGGCGCGCGCGCGCTGGAAGCACTACGCTTCGCGGGGTTATCAGATCGAGAAGCACGAGGTGGAGGGATGAGCCTGCGCCCCGCACCACCGGGCCGGGTGCCGACCCTCACCGAGGTCGTGCGCATGCCCGAGGCGCAGGCACCGGCGGCTGCCGTGCCCGCGCCGGCGGCCGATCCTCAGGCCTTCGCGCCCACCGTGCCCGCTTCACTCGAGCAGCTTCGTGGTGGTGGTGTCGTCACCGGCCCGAAGGCGATCGACGAGGACGAACTCGTTCAGCGCGTGCTGGCCGACCTGCAGCGGCAGATCGACCTGATGCTCGAGGTCAAGCTGCGCGAGGTGCTCGCGCCGGCCCTGACCCGCGCCACCGACGCGTTGATGCGCGAAGCCCGCACCGAGCTGGCATCGACCTTGCGTGACATCGTCTCGCGAGCCGTCGCTCAGGAACTCTCCCGTCATCGCTAAGCTTGGCGAGCGCGTTGAGTCCTGAGCCTGCACCGGGAGCGCCTCCGCGTTTACCCGGGCACAGGCCGACTGCCGAACCATCTGGATGCTTCGTTCGAAGCCGCGCGTTTCCCCCGAGGATTCGCAGGTTTCCCCTGAGCAATCCCGGTGGAGATGCGGTTTTTTTTGGGGTATCGTGTCGGCCGTTGAGATAAACCCTCTCTTCCGATCGCTCTCAACATTCCAACCGGAGGTTATTGCATGCAAGTCAAATTCAATGCCGTGGTGGCTGCAGCCGCTCTGCTCATCGCAGGTGCTGCGTCGGCCCAGGACATGGTCGTCAAGATCGGCCACGTCGGCCCCACCAGCGGTGGCATCGCCCACCTTGGCAAGGACAACGAGATGGGCGCGCGCATGGCCATCGACGAGCTCAACGCCAAGGGCGTGTCCATCGGCGGCAAGAAGGTCAAGTTCGAACTGCTGGCCGAAGACGACGCTGGCGATCCGAAGCAAGGCACGGCCGTTGCCCAGAAGCTGGTCGACTCCAAGGTCATGGGCGTCATCGGCCACCTGAACTCGGGCACCTCGATCCCGGCCTCCAAGATCTACAGCGACGCGGGCATCCCCCAGATCTCCCCGTCGGCCACCAACCCCAAGTTCACCCGCAACGGCTACAAGACCACGTTCCGCGTGGTGGCCGATGACGTGCACCTGGGTGGCACGCTGGGCCGCTACGCCGTCAAGGAACTCAAGGGCAAGTCGATTGCCGTGATCGACGACCGCACGGCCTACGGCCAGGGCGTCGCCGAAGAGTTCGCCAAGGCCGTCAAGGCCTCGGGCGGTGCGATCGCCGAGCAGCAGTTCACCACCGACAAGGCGACGGACTTCACCGCCATCCTGACCGCCATCAAGGCCAAGAAGCCCGACGTCGTGTTCTACGGCGGCATGGACGCCGTGGCCGGCCCGATGATCCGCCAGATGAAGCAACTCGGCATCAACGCCAAGTTCATGGGCGGCGACGGCATCTGCTCGGGCGAACTGCCCAAGCTGGCTGCTGGCGCAATGGCCGACGGCCAGGTCGTCTGCGCCGAAGCCGGTGGTGTCGAAGGCGAACAGAAGGCCGGCATGGACAAGTTCCGCGCCGACTTCAAGAAGAAGTTCGGCGCCGACGTGCAGATCTATGCCCCGTACGTCTATGACGCCACGATGGTGATGGTCGACGCGATGGTCAAGGCCGGTTCCGCCGAGCCGGCCAAGTACCTCCCGGTGCTGGCCAAGACCAGCGGCTACAAGGGTGTGACCGGCACGATCGCCTTCGACGAGAAGGGCGACATCAAGAACGGCGCACTGACCCTGTTCACGTACAAGGGCGAGAAGCGCGAGCAGATCGCCGTGGTGCGCTGATCCGGCCTCCGCGATGACCTGAACGGGGCGCTTCGGCGCCCCGTTTTTCGTTTCCGGCTCGGCCTCTCAGCCCTGCAAGGGCGTGCCGTCGCGACGGAACAGACGTGTCAGGTGCGCGAGCCGCTGCGCATGCTCCGGCCGCACCTGGCTCCAGTCGAAACGCCATTCCCAGTAGCCTTCGCCCTTGCCGGGCAGGTTCATTCGGTGTTCGCCGCCCAGGCCCAGCACGTCCTGCATCGGGTGCACCACGGTGTCGGCCACGCTGGCGCTGGCCGCGCGGATCAGGTCCCAGTGGATCTCGCTGCCGTCGGTGCCCAGGTAGTCGCGCACCCGCGCGCGCTGGGAGTCGGTCAGCGAGGCCCACCAGCCGATCGTGGTGTCGTTGTCGTGCGTGCCGGTGTAGACCACCGAATCGACATCATGGTTGTGCGGCAGGTAGGCGTTGCCGCTGCCGCCGTCGAAGGCGAACTGCAGGATGCGCATGCCCGGGAAGGCGAACTTCTTGCGCAACGCTGTCACGTCAGGCGTGATCACGCCCAGGTCCTCGGCAATGATGGGCAGCGGCCCCAATGCCTTGGCGATGGCCTTGAACAAGGCATCGCCCGGGCCGGGCAGCCAACGGCCCTTCACGGCCGTGGTTTCGGTGGCGGGGATCTCCCAGTAGCCGGCGAAGCCGCGGAAGTGGTCGATGCGAACCAGGTCCACCAGCTCGAAGGTGCGGCGGATGCGCTGCACCCACCAGGCGTACCCCTCCTTTGCATGCGCCTTCCAGCGGTACAGCGGGTTGCCCCAGCGCTGGCCGGTGTCGCTGAAGGCATCGGGCGGCACGCCGGCCACGGCCGCGGGCTTGCCGCGTGCGTCGAGTTCGAACAGCTCGCGGCGCGCCCACACCTCGGCGCTCTGGTAGGCGATGAAGATCGGCGCATCGCCGATGACCTCGATGTCGCGGCCGTTCGCATACGCCTTCAGTGCCAGCCACTGGCGATAGAAGCACCACTGGCAGAAGTTCCAGAAGGCGATGCGCTGCGCATGCAGCACGCGGGCCTCGGCCAGCGCGGCGGGCTCGCGCGCGGCCAGCGGGGCGTCCCAGTCGCTCCAGTCGCGCCAGCCGTGCGCTTCGGCCAGCGTCATGAACAGGGCGTGGTCGTCCAGCCAGTCGGCATGGCTGGCGCGAAAGGCGTCGAAGTCGGCGCGTTCCTCCGGTGTCGCCCGCGTCTCGAAGCGCTGCGCCGCCCGTGCGAGCCGGTCCATGCGGAACGGCACGACTGCCGCGAAATCAAGCCGCCGCCCACAGACGCCAAGCGGCGGCTCCAGTTCCTCGGGCAGCAGCCAGCCACGCTGCTGCAGTTCGCCCAGGTCGATCAGGAGCACGTTGCCCGCGAAGGCCGAGCTGCTCATGTAGGGTGAGTTGCCCGGCCCGATGCCGCCCAGAGGCAGGATCTGCCACAGCTTCTGACCGGCAGCCACCAGCCAGTCGACGAAGTGGTAGGCAGCGGGGCCGAAGTCGCCGGAACCGTGCGGGCCGGGCAGGGAGGTGGGATGCAGCAACACGCCGCTGGCACGGGGAAAACGCATGCGGGGGTGTCCTGAGTCTAGAGGTCGAGCCCGTGGCCCGGCGCCGCGAACACCAGCAGGCAGCGGCCCGGCAGCGGGTAGAGCCGCTCGCCCGGGCCTTGCCAGCTGCTTTCGCCGCGCGGATGCGTACTGTCGAACACGAGCTGCCACTGGCCGCCCGGCAGCATGAAGTCGATGTCGCCGCCGTCGCCGTTGACGAGCAGCAGCAGTGGCGACTGCGCGCGCCCGGGGTGGCCGATCAGGCAGCCGAACACGCGGCCGTCGGGTCGTCGCCATTCGTCGCCGTGCAATTCGCTGCCGTCCACGCGCAGCCAGGTCACGTCCTGCAGGCCGTGGCGATCAGGCAGGCCGTCGTACCAGCGGTTGGCGAATGGCAACGCCTGCCGGCGCAGCGCGAGCAGGCGCGTGGTGCAGGCCAGGCGATCCTCGTCGATGGCCGACCAGTCGATCCAGGTGGTCTCGTTGTCCTGGCAGTAGGGGTTGTTGTTGCCGCCCTGCGTGTGGCCGAGCTCGTCGCCGGCGGCCAGCATCGGCGTGCCCTGCGACAGCAGCGTGCTGGCCAGCAGCGCCCGCACGACACGCGAGCGCAGCGCGTTGATGGCTGCGTCGTCGGTCGGCCCCTCGACGCCGAAGTTGGCGCTGTGGTTGTGGCCGTGGCCGTCGCGGTTGTGCTCGCCGTTGGCGTGGTTGTGCTTGTGCGCGTGGCTGACCAGATCGGCCAGCGTGAAGCCGTCGTGCGAGACGATGTAGTTCACCGATTCGGCCGGCGCGCGGTGTCGGGGCTGGAAGATGTCCGACGAGGCGCACAGCCGCTGCGCGAAATCGCCGCGCGTGTAGGCGCCTTCGATCCAGAAGGCACGCATCGTGTCGCGGTAGCGGTCGTTCCATTCCAGCCAGCCGCCCGGGAAGCCGCCGAGCTGGTAGCCGCCGGGGCCGATGTCCCAGGGTTCGGCAATCATCTTCAGGCGCGAGAGCAGCGGGTCCTGCGCCAGTGCGGTGAAGAAGGGCGCATGCCGGTCGAAGCCGTGGTCGCCGCGGCCGAGCACCGGAGCGAGGTCGAAACGGAATCCGTCGACATGCATCTCGCCGGCCCAGTAGCGCAGGCTGTCGAGCACCAGCTGCAGCACGCGCGGCTGGCGCAGGTCCAGCGTGTTGCCGCAGCCGCTGTGGTTCTCGTAGTGCGACTTCGATTCCGCCGGCAGCCGGTAGTAGCTGGCGTTGTCCAGGCCGCGAAAGCTGATGGTGGGCCCGAGCTCGTCGGCCTCGGCCGTATGGTTGTAGACCACGTCGAGGATCACCTCGAGGCCGTGTTCGTGCATTCGGGCCACCATGGCGCGGAACTCGTCGCGCGGCGACGAGCCGCCCACGCCGCTGGCCAGGCGCGGCTCGGGCGCGAAGAAGCCGATCGTGTTGTAGCCCCAGTAGTTGACCAGGCCCATCTCCACGAGGCGGCGCTCGTCGAGGTGCTGCTGCACCGGCAGCAGGCAGACTGCGGTCACGCCCAGGCGCTTGAAGTGATCGATGGCCGCATCCGAGGCGAGCCCCGCATAGCTGCCGCGCAGGGCCTCGGGCACGCCGGGGTGGCGCATGGTGAAACCCTTGACGTGCACCTCGTAGAGCACGCTGCGCTCCAGCGGCGTGTGCTGGTGGCGGTCGCCGTTCCAGTCGTAGCGTTCATCGACCACGCGGGCCTTCAGCGCGAACGCCGCGTTGTCGCGCATGTCCATGTGGCCGGCGTGTTCGGGGTCGGCGCCGAAATGTTCGGCGCGCCATTCGAAGTTGCCGACGATCTCGCGTGCGTAGGGGTCGAGCAGCAGCTTGTTCGGGTTGAATCGATGGCCGCGTTCGGGCCGCCACGCGCCGTGCGCGCGCAAGCCGTAGACCAGCCCCGGCTTCACGCCGCTCAGGTAGCCGTGCCGCACGTCCTGCGTGTGGCCGGGCAGGTCGACGCGGCGCAGTTCGGTCGTACCGGTCTCGTCGTAGAGGCACAGCTCGATGCGCTGCGCGTGCGCCGAGAACACCGCGAAGTTGACGCCGTGGCCGTCCCAGTGGGCGCCGAGCGGCCAGGGGTGACCCGGTGTCATTTCAGCGATCGCGCTCGTAGAAGACCGTCGCCAGCGGCGGCAGGTCGAGCAGCAGCGACTGCGTGCGGCCATGGCTGGCCACCGGCTCGCTGTCGGCCGCGCCGAACGGGCTGCCGACATTGCTGCCGCCGTAGTGCTCGGAGTCGGTGTTCAGCCGTTCGCGCCAGGTGCCGGCGGCCGGCACGCCCAGGCGATAGCCGCGCTGCACCGAGGGCGTGAAGTTGCACACCACCACCACCTCGGAGCGGCCGTCGCGGCTGCGCCGCACGAAGCTCAGCACCGATCGCTGCGCGTCCTCATGGTCGATCCATTCGAAACCGGCACCGTCGAAATCGTTGTCGAACAGCGCCGGCGTGGCACGGTACAGCCGGTTCAGGTCGTGCATCAGGCGGTGCACGCCGGCGTGCGAACGGTCGCCGAGCAGGTGCCAGTCCAGGCTCTGGTCGTGGTTCCACTCCCGCTCCTGGCCGAACTCGCAACCCATGAAGAGCAGCTTCTTTCCCGGGTGGCCGAACATGAAGCCGAAATAGGCGCGCAGGTTGGCGAATTTCTGCCAGCGGTCGCCGGGCATCTTGTTCAGCAGCGAGCCTTTGCCGTGCACCACCTCGTCGTGCGAGATCGGCAGAACGAAGTTCTCGTTGAAGGCGTAGACCAGCCCGAAGGTCATCTCGCCGTGGTGGAACTGGCGGTGCACCGGGTCGCGCGCCATGTACTTCAGCGTGTCGTGCATCCAGCCCATGTTCCACTTGTAGTGGAAGCCCAGGCCGCCGAGATAGGTCGGCCGCGATACCGCCGGGAATGCGGTCGACTCCTCGGCCAGCGTCACGGCCTGCGGGCGTTCGGTGCCCACCACCTCGTTGACGCGCTTGAGGAAGGAGATCGCCTCCAGGTTCTCGCGCCCGCCGTGCACGTTGGGCAGCCATTCGCCGGCCTTGCGGCTGTAGTCGCGGTAGAGCATGGAGGCCACGGCGTCGACACGCAGGCCGTCGACGTCGAAGCGCTCCAGCCAGTACAGCGCGTTGCCGACCAGGAAGTTGCGCACCTCGGTGCGGCCGAGGTTGTAGATCAGCGTGTTCCAGTCCTGGTGAAAACCTTCGCGCGGATCGGCGTACTCGTACAGGTGCGTGCCGTCGAAGGCGGCCAGCCCGTGCGCGTCGGTCGGAAAGTGCGCCGGCACCCAGTCGAGGATCAGCCCCAGGCCTTCGGCGTGGCAGCGTTCGACGAAGCGGCGGAAGCCGGCTGCATCGCCGAAGCGCGAGGTCGGTGCATACAGGCCGATCGGCTGGTAGCCCCAGGAACCGTCGAACGGATGCTCCGAGATCGGCAGCAGTTCGAGGTGGGTGAAACCCATCTCGCGGGCGTAGGGCACCAGCGTCGCGGCGAGCTCGTCCCAGTTCAGCCAGCGGTTGCCTTCCTCGGGCTTGCGCCGCCAGGAGCCGAGGTGCACCTCGTAGATGCTGACGGGCGCATCGAGCGCGTTGGCGCGTTGCCGCGCGGGCGAGGCCGGCGCCACCGGCGGCATCTGGGCCACCACGCTGGCGGTGGCCGGGCGCAGCTCGGACTGCAGCGCATAAGGATCGGCCTTCAGCGGCAGCAGCTCGCCCTCGCGACTGACCACCTCGTACTTGTAGCGTGCGCCGCCCCCCACGCCAGGCAGGAAGACCTCCCACACGCCGCATTCGCGGCGCAGGCGCATCGGGTGGCGGCGGCCATCCCACAGATTGAAGTCGCCGACCACGCTGACGCGCGAGGCGTTCGGTGCCCAGACGGCGAACGAAGTCCCCGGCACGCCGTCCAGCGTGCGCTGCGTCGCGCCGAGCACCTCGTAGGGCCGCAGGTGCGTGCCTTCGCCCATCAGCCAGACGTCGAGCTCGCCGAGCACCGGAGGGAATCGGTAGGGGTCGTCGATCACCGACTGGTTGCCATCGGCCCAGCGCACCTGCAGCCGGTAGCCGGAGGCGGGCAGGGCGAGCAGGGCGCCCTCGAACAGGCCGTCCACATGCACCAGCAGCAGCGGCACCAGCGTTGCGCCGTCGGCCGCCTCGACCGCCACCACGTGGGTGGCGCCGGGCAGGAAGGCGCGCAGCCACAGCCGGCCGTCGAGGTCGGCGTGCGGCCCCAGCACGGAGAACGGGTCTCCGTGGCGGGCGTGGCGGATCAGGTCGATCTCGGTGTCGTTGAGCATGGTGGCAGTCGAAGGGACTGCGCCGATGGTATCAACCGCCCCGGTGCGGCGAGGCAGTGGCCGCTCAAGGCGCCGGCGTCATGCCCCAGATCTGCTGCGCGTACTCGCGGATCGTGCGGTCCGACGAGAAGGCGCCCATGCCGGCCACGTTGGCAATGGCCCGCGAGGCCCATTCGCCGCCTTGGCGGTACAGCGCATCCACGCGCAACTGCGTCTCGACATAGGCGCCGTAGTCCGCCAGCAGCAGGTAATGGTCGCCGCCCCACAGCAGCGAATCGACCAGGCCGCGGTAGCGCCCGGGCTCCTCCGGCGAGAAGGCGCCGCCGGCAATGGCGTCGAGCACCTGCTTGAGCTGCGGGTTGCTCTCGTAGTAGCGCATCGGCTGGTAGCCCGCAGCGCGCAGCGACACCACCTCGGGCGTCTTCAGGCCGAAGATGAAGATGTTGTCGTCGCCGACGTTCTGGCGGATCTCGATGTTCGCGCCGTCGTCGGTGCCGATGGTCAGCGCGCCGTTGAGCGCCAGCTTCATGTTGCCGGTGCCCGAGGCTTCGGTGCCGGCGGTGGAAATCTGCTCGGACAGGTCGGCGCCGGGCATGATCACCTCGGCCACCGAGACGCCGTAGTTGGGGATGAACACGAGCTTCAGCAGCCCGGCCACGCGCGGGTCGCGGTTGATCACGCTGCCGACATCGTGGATCAGGCGGATGATGTTCTTCGCCATCGCGTACGACGAGGCCGCCTTGCCGGCGAAGATCACCGTGCGTGGCACCCAGCCGGCGTTCGGGTGCGCCAGGATGGCCTGGTAGCGCGACACCACGTGCAGCAGGTTGAGCAATTGCCGCTTGTACTCGTGGATGCGCTTGACCTGCACGTCGAACAGGCTGGCCGGATCCACCGCGATGCCGGTGGTGCGCGCGATGTGCTCGGCCAGGCGCGCCTTGTTGGCGCGCTTGATGGCCATGAACTCGTCGCGAAAGGCGGCATTGCCGCGCTGGTCGCGCAGCGCCTGCAGCTGGTCGAGGTCGAGCCGCCACTTCGCGCCCAGCGTGCGGTCGAGCAGGCCCGACAGGCCCGGGTTGGCCTGTGCCAGCCAGCGGCGCGGCGTCACGCCGTTGGTCATGTTGGTGAAGCGGTCGGGCCACAGCGCGGCGAAGTCCGCAAAGATGGTCTTCACCAGCAGATCGGAGTGCAGCGCCGACACGCCGTTGACCTTGTGGCTGCCCACGATCGACAGGTTGGCCATGCGCACGCGGCGCTCGCCGCTCTCGTCGATCAGCGACAGGCGCGCCAGGAAGCCCATGTCGCCCGGGCGGAACTTCGCCGCGAAGTCGAGGAAGTCCTGGTTGATGCGGAAGATGATCTCCAGGTGGCGCGGCAGCACGTGCTGCATCAGCGCCACCGGCCAGGTCTCCAGCGCCTCGGGCATCAGCGTGTGGTTGGTGTACGAGAACACGCGCTGCGTGATGCCCCAGGCGGTGGCCCAGGCCATGTCGTGCTCGTCGCACAGCACGCGCATCAGCTCGGCCACGGCGATGGCCGGGTGCGTGTCGTTCAGGTGCATCGCCACCTTGTCGGCCAGGTTGGCCAGCGTGCCGTGCTCGTCGAGGTGGCGGCCCAGGATGTCCTGCACCGAGGCAGCGACGAAGAAGTACTCCTGGCGCAGGCGCAGCTCGCGGCCGGCCGGGGTGCTGTCGTTCGGGTACAGCACCCAGGAGATGTTCTCGTACTCGTTCTTCACGCCGGCGGCACGCGCGTAGTCGCCGGTGTTGAAGGCGTGCAGGTCGATGTGGGCCGGCGCCACGGCCTTCCACAGCCGCAGCGTGCTGACCTTGGCCGTGCCGTGGCCGGGGATCACCATGTCGTGCGCCTTGGCCGCCACCTCGGCGGCATTGCGCCACAGCGCTTTGTCGCCATGGTGCTCGACCCAGCCGCCGAAGCGAACCGGGTAGCTCACGCCGGACCTCGGGAACTCCCACGGCGTGCCGTTGGCCAGCCAGGGATCGGGGTATTCGACCTGGCAGCCGTGCTGGATGTCCTGCGCGAACATGCCGTACTCGTAGCGGATGCCGTATCCGAACGAAGGCAGGCCGAGCGTCGCCATCGAATCGAGGAAGCAGGCCGCCAGCCGGCCCAGGCCACCGTTGCCGAGTGCGGCATCGGGCTCGCGGTCGGCCACATCCTCGAGCTTCTGGGCGTGCTGTCTTGCGGCCTCGGAAGCGCCGTTGCCCAGATCGAGGGCCGCCAGCGCATTGCCCAGCGTGCGGCCGATGAGGAACTCCATCGACAGGTAATACACGCGGCGGGCCTGTTCGCTTCGCTCGCGGGCCTGCGTGGCCACCCATCGCCGCGACAACTGCTCTCGTGCCACCTGGGCCACCGCCTGCATCAGCTCGGTGGGAGTGGCCTGTGCCGGTGCCACGCCCACGGTCTTGAGCAGGTGATCGTCGACGCCGCCGGCAATGTCGGTGGGGGAAAGCGTGTTCTTGTCCACGGGGATCCTTTGTCGTGCGGCGGCGCTGTGGGCGCCGGCGGCCTTCTGGCGGGTGCGCAGTGTCTCTGCTGAGCCTGGGAGCGTCAACCGCACAGCAGTCGCAATTTTCGCGCCGGCCCAACACGGTGCCCGTGCCCGGGTTACGGCCGATTTCAGCCGGCCTCGACGCGGTGCCGGCGGCTTGACCGAGGACAGAGCCGGGGCCGCGGTCACGGAGTTACCGTCGGGTACGGCGAAACAACATCGACTTCACGCCGCCGCGGTCTGAAAGCGCACCGCGGGCGGGCAGACGCCTGTTGCGCCGACGCCGAAAATGCTGATGATCGAAGCGCGCCGCCGCCTTTGCGTGCGCCCACGCCAACACAGGAGACTCATCCATGACCCCGAACGATCTCGCGCTCAGCCTGGACCTGCCCAAGCGCACCGTGGCGCTGGTGCTGGCCGGCGGGCGCGGCAGCCGGTTGAAGAACCTGACCGACCGACGCGCCAAGCCGGCGGTCTACTTCGGCGGCAAGTTCCGGATCATCGATTTCGCGCTGTCCAACTGCCTGAACTCCGGCATCCGCCGCATCGGCGTGATCACGCAGTACAAGAGCCACAGCCTGATGCGCCACCTGCAGCGCGGCTGGGCCTTCCTGAAGAGCGAGATGAACGAGTTCGTCGACCTCATGCCTGCGCAGCAGCGCGTCGACGAGGAAAGCTGGTACCGCGGCACGGCCGACGCCGTCTACCAGAACCAGGACATCCTGGCCAGCTACGGCGCCGACTACATCGTCATCCTGGCCGGCGACCACATCTACAAGATGAACTACGCGCTGATGCTGGCCGACCACGTGGCCAAGGGGCGCGATTGCACGGTGGGCTGCATCGAGGTGCCGCGCATGGAGGCCACGGCGTTCGGCGTGATGGCCGTGGATGAGAAGAGCATGATCGTCGACTTCGTCGAGAAGCCGGCCGACCCGCCACCGATGCCCGGCAAGCCCGATCGGGCGCTGGCCAGCATGGGCATCTACATCTTCAATGCGCGCTACCTCTACAAGGAGCTCGAGCGCGACATCAACGACCCGAACTCCAGCCACGATTTCGGCAAGGACATCATCCCGCGCGCGGTGCGCAAAGGTCAAGCTGCGGCCCATTCCTTCGACCTGAGCGCTGTGGGCACGCGCATGAACGAGGAACCGTACTGGCGCGACGTCGGCACCATCGACGCCTACTGGGACGCCAACATCGACCTGACGGCCACCGACCCACTGCTCAACCTGTACGACACGCGCTGGCCGATCTGGACTTACCAGCCGCAATTGCCTCCGGCCAAGTTCGTTCACAACCAGGACGACCGCCGCGGCATGGCGATCGAGTCGCTCGTCTCGGGTGGTTGCATCGTCTCGGGGCAGGTGTTCCGCTCGGTGCTGTTCTCCAGCGTGCGCGTGCATTCGCACTCCAGCGTGTCATGGGCGGTACTGCTGCCCGGTGTCCAGGTCGGCCGGGGCACGCGGCTCACCCGCGTGGTGGTCGATCGCGGCTGCCACATCCCCGACGGCATGGTCATCGGCGAGGACCCGGCGAGCGACGCCGAACGCTTCTTCCGCACCGACAACGGCATCACGCTCGTCACGCGCGAGATGCTCTCGCAATTCGACCCGCTCTGACCGATGAAGGTTCTGCATGCCGCCGCGGAGGTCTTTCCGCTGGTGAAGACGGGTGGTCTGGCCGACGTGGTTGGCGCATTGCCGCAGGCGCTGGCACGCGCGGGAGCGGACGTTCGACTCGTGTTACCGGGGCTGCCGGCGATCGTCGACGCCGTGCTGCACCAGAAGACGATCGTCGAGCTCGGCCCCCTGTTCGGCGCCGGCCGTGTCGCCGTGCGCCTGGGCACCATGCCCTACAGCCACGTGAGCGCCTACGTGATCGATGCGCCGTACCTGTACCGGCGCGGCGGCGGGCCCTACCAGGCCAGCGACGGCAGCGAGTGGGCCGACAACCTGCAGCGTTTTGCCCTGCTGGGCTGGATGGCGGCGCACCTGGCCTCCGGTGAAATCGACCCGGACTGGACACCGCAGTTGCTGCACGCGCACGACTGGCATGCGGCGCTGGCCTGCGCCTACATGGCGGCGCATCCGGGCAACACGGCGAGCTCGGTGTTCACGGTGCACAACCTGGCCTTCCAGGGCCTGTTCCCGCAGCAGGATTTCGCTCAGCTCGGCCTGCCGCTGCGCTACATGCAGTCGCACGGCCTGGAGTTCCACGGCCAGCTGTCGTTCATGAAGGCGGGCCTGAAGTACGCGCAGCGCGTGACGACCGTGAGCCCGACCTACGCCGGCGAAATCGCCACGCACGAGTTCGGCTGCGGGCTGGACGGCGTGATCCGCGGCCGCGGCGCCGAGGTCAGCGGCATCCTCAACGGCGTGGATGGCACCGTGTGGGACCCGGCCAAGGACAGCAGTCTGAGCGCGCGTTACTCCGCCAAGGACCTGGCCGGCAAGTCCCGCAACAAGGCGGCGCTGCAGAAGGAGATGGGCCTCGAGGTGAACGCCGGCGCGCCGCTGTTCGGCGTGGTCAGCCGCCTGTCGGCACAGAAGGGGCTGGACCTGGTGCTGGCCGCCTTGCCGGCGCTGCTGCGCCAAGGTGCGCAGCTCGTGCTGCAGGGCTCCGGCGACCCGGTGCTCGAGGCCGCATTCACGGCCGCCGCATTCGCGCACCCTGCGAAAGTGGCAGTGCGTATCGGCTACGACGAAACTTTCGCTCATCGCTTGATCGCCGGCTCGGACGTGATCATCGTGCCGTCGCGCTTCGAGCCCTGCGGCCTGACCCAGCTCTATGGTCTGCGCTACGGCACGCTGCCGCTCGTGCGGCGTGTCGGTGGGCTGGCCGACACGGTGGTCGATGCGAGCGAAGCCGCGGTGCGCGACGGCCTGGCCACCGGCTTCAGCTTCGACGCGGCCACGCCCGCGGCGCTGGAGTCGGCCCTGCTGCGCGCCGTTCAGGCCCATGCCCAACCCGAGTTGTGGCGCCGGCTGATGGTGACGGCGATGGCGAAGGACTTTTCCTGGGAGGGAGCCGCCCAGCACTACATGACGCTGTATCGCGGCCTGACCGGGCCCCGGCAATAGTTCACGCCAAGTATCAAAATGTAAACCAGCCCCCCGTACCCGCGGGCTGCGCTGCATCGCGTGCGCTTTCGACAATGGCGCCATGAGCAGAAAGCAACCAGCCTACAAGGACACGCAGGTCTTCGACTGGGAGGTCGAGCCGCACGACGAACGCCCCAGCGCCTTCTCGCAGACCACCGGCTACTCGCTGCTGTCGGGCTACCACGTGGAGCCGGTGCGCGAGTCGCGGCGGCGCCATCGCAGCCCCGTCCCGGCGCTGATGGCGGCGGGCTTGGTGGTCGCGCTGGGCGCGGCCGCAATGGTGGGTTTCGTGCGCCTGCTGCACGCCTGAATCGAGGCGCCTCAGGCCCACAAGGCCGACAAGGTCGATTCGCTACGGCGCACAAAGGCCTTGGCTGGCGTGGCCGATTTGAAGTAGCCGCGATCGAGATCGCCGCAGATGGCCGCATACCAGGTCGAGCCCGGGCCGGCCGCATAGACGCGGATCTCGCCGGTGGAGCGGCGGCGCATCGATACGATGCCGCCGCTCAGGCCGAGCAGCTGGCTGATGCCGGAGTGCGAGTCTTCTTCGATGTCGAAGTCGCGCTCGTCGAGGCCGCGCGCGGCCAGCATGCGGCGCAGCGCCTGGATCTTTTCGCCGCCGATGCTGTGGATCATTTGTGCCATGACGCCTGCTCCGTCTCGTTGCGCGGCCGAAGGGCCGATGCAGCGAATTCTTCGCGGCACCGCCGGCAGCGCACATCCCCAAGGGGTGGGTGTGGAGTTAGGGGGGCAGGGTGTGCTCAGGGCGTGCTCTTGGCACCGTCCCTGGCGGAATCTCGAGCGTATTGCGCCTCGAAGGCACGACGCGCACGGATGTAGTGATTCGCGCATTCCAGCGAGGCCGAATCGGCGCAGCCGGGCGGCTTGCGGTAGGAGGCCGCCCAGGCGCGTTCCTTGCGCTCGGCATCGGAGACGGTGCTGCGTTGGGCTTCCTCGGCCAGGCGCTGCTGCTCGCGGATCTTCTCGGCGCGCGCACGCTCTTCGTCTTCGGCGGCACGCTGGCGTTGCGCGGCCGCTTGCTGGGCGGCTTCGATCTGCTGCTGGTTCTCGCGCGAGATGCGTTCGATCTCTGCCGCCGTGGCGCGTGCGTTGGCTTCGGCGGTCGAGCGTGCGCTCCAGCGCACGTAGGCTGCCGCGATCGCCGTGGCGACGAGGATGCCGATCAGCACCGCGATGGCGAACTGAAGGGGCAGCGGCACCGAGAACGAGTCCCAGCCGCGGCGCCGCTTGGGTATGCGCGGCATGCGCTTGAACGGCGTGGCGGCGGCCACGGTCACCGGCTTGGCGGGTTCGGTGCGCGGGCCGCCGTCGGCCGGCTCCGGCTGCGTGGGGGTCGCGTCCTGCTCGTTGGCGCTCATGCCGCGGAGTCTACGTCCGCCGGACCGGCATCGAACAGCTCCGTTTCCGACAGTCGCAACAAGCGGCGTGCTTCGGCCTGCGTGCCGTGCAGCCACAGGTCGACGTCCTCGAACTCGACCGGCACCACCGAGCGCTTGTCCTGCTGGTCGGGGCCGAGTTTCGGGTCGGGCTTGTGCATGCGCCGCATCAAGGGGTGGGCATCGGCATTGATGGTGAGCATGGTGTAGCTCTCCACCAGCTCGCCGGTGGTCTTGTCGGTCCAGGTGTTCCACAGCCCGGCCAGGCCCCAGGGCGCGCCGTCGACGCGGCGAAAACGCCACCACACGTTCTTGCCGCTTTCCCAGTTCGGTTCGTCGAAAGACCAGGCCGGGATGATGCAGCGCTTGCCGTGCTTCCACGGGTCCTTGAAGGTGGCCTTGTCGGCCAGCTCCTCGCTGCGCGCATTGCAGGTGGAGTAGGTGAGCCTGGGTGTCTTGGCGAACCAGGGCACCAGGGCCCATTGGCCGATCACCAGCTCACGCTCGGGTTCGGTCGAGTCGCGTGCGGCGCGGATGAAGGCCCCGGGCCGCTGCGGGAAGATCTCGCCACCGCGCCAGGGCGTGTGCCGGCCGATGTGCCAGGCCCGCTCGATGGCCGCGGCTTCGGGGGAGACGTAGCGGGTGCACATGCGTGGAAGTGCGGAGATGGCGCACGGAACGGCTGTCAACATCAGCATCGGCGCTTGCTCTCCAGGCACCAGTGCTGCGGTTCACTTCCCGTTCACAACGCGCTGACGGATCTTCGATGGGATCGAATCATAAGCACTGCCGCTTGCCCAGAAGGCAAATCTGCTGACCGAGTGGGAGTGTGGAATCGCGATCCAGCACGACGCGGACAAGCCCGGCGTGCACAGCTCGCAGCGCGGCTGGCGCGAAGAGCGATCAGGACCGGGCACCCACGCCACCAAGGTTTAAGTTCATGAGGCCATCCACCGCCAGAGGGCGGCAACGGCCATCCCGAGAGTCAAGTACGCGGCAAACAGCACAGTCCGCTCATCGCGCAGGTGATCCCACCAGGGCGGCATCGGCCGCGGAACACCTTGAGCTTTCAGCCACGGCTCGAGTGCCGTGTTGACGTGCCGCCACCCTCGGGCAACGTGCAACTGTGGCGTGCCATCGGCCGCGAAGGTCACGAAATCGGCACGTGTCGCCTCCTGCGGCCAGGGACGAGGCCACTGAAGCCGGAGACGCTCCAGCGCTTGTCGTCCCTGTCGTGCAAACCGGCGTGCGAGCCTGTTGGTGTGAATGGGATCGTGATATCCGCCTGATCGCAGGCGTGCTGCGCCTCGCGGCAGAACCAGCAGCAACCGATCCGGGGGGACTTGTCGGATCAGTTCGTCGATCTCCCAATCCAAGCCTGTCTCTGATGCGACGCCACTTGCACGCTTCTCCAGGATCAGGAAGAGAACAACGAGCCGTGCAGATTGCATCAACCGCCGAACGGTGGCTTGCCATTCGGAGTCCGCTACGTACATCCGGCTGGCGCCTGCAGGCGGCAGGAACTCTCCGGGCCGACCAATCGCCACGACAGGGCCGAGCGAGCTGAGGACGCGCACCAAGTGCTGTTCATAGCGCGGCCCATAGCCGAACGCGCTCAGTACCGACGTCTCGTCCGTACCAAAGCTCCGCAGAAACAAGACTTCACCAGACCTGCAATCCAGGGCACGGGCGTCTGCATCCTGCTGCAAGGCACGCTGGCTGAGGCCTTCGCAGACCTGATAGGCAATGTGCAAGGCAATCGAAGCGAGGTACATCTCCTGCCTCCAGAAAATGCCAGGCAGGAGAACAAACGACCCCACCAGTGCAACGTGCCCAGCGAGTCGTGTGCGCTTGCCGAACTCGAGTCGCGTCGTCATTGAATCAGTCGACTGGCTACCAGCGATTCGCCAACCGCAACAGCCGAGCCTCAAGTGATACGACGCAGCGGACGCGGGCAGGTGTGCGAGGGGGAAAGCAAAGCGGGCCGCGAAGGCCCGTGTTTCCTAGCATTCTGGCGGAGAGAGCGGGATTCGAACCCGCGGAGGGCTGTTAACCCTCACACGCTTTCCAGGCGTGCGACTTAAACCGCTCATCCATCTCTCCGGAGCCGCGGAGTTTATCGCAAGAGTTCAGGGCGTCCCGGGGGCCTTGCCCTTGAGCAATGCCATGGCCGTGCCGATCAGCGCCGACACCTCGCCCATGTGTCCGGGCACGATCATGGTGTTGTTCTTCTGTGCGAGCTGGCCATAGGCCTCGACGGCCTTTTCCGCGACCTTCAATTGCACCGCCTGCTCGCCGCCGGGTGACTGGATCGCCGCAGCGATCTTGCGGATCGCGTCGGCGGTAGCGTCGGCCACCGCGGTGATGGCCGCAGCCTCGCCCTGTGCCTTGTTGATCTCGGCCTGGCGTTCGCCTTCGGAGCGGGCGATCGAGGCCTCTCGCTCGCCGGTGGCGATGTTGATCTGCTCCTGCTTGCGGCCCTCGGAGGCGGCAATCAGCGCGCGCTTCTCGCGCTCGGCGGTGATCTGCGCCTGCATCGAATGCAGGATGGCCGCCGGCGGTGTCAGGTCCTTGATCTCGTAGCGCAGCACCTTGACGCCCCAGTTGGACGCCGCGTCGTCGAGCGCGCTGACCACCGAGGCGTTGATCGCGTCGCGCTCCTCGAAGGTCTTGTCGAGTTCCATCTTGCCGATCACCGAGCGCAGCAGCGTCTGCGCCAGCTGCGTGATGGCCAGGATGTAGTTGCTCGAGCCGTAGCTCGCGCGCATCGGGTCGGTCACCTGGAAGTAGATGATGCCGTCGACCTGCAGCTGGGTGTTGTCCTTGGTGATGCAGACCTGGCTGGGCACATCCAGCGGCACTTCCTTGAGCGAATGCTTGTAGGCCACTCGCTCGATGAAGGGCACGACGAACTTCAGGCCTGGTGTGAGTGTGCGGTCGAACTTGCCCAGCCGCTCGACGACCCAGGCGTGCTGCTGCGGCACGATCTTGAAGGTGCGGTAGATGAAGATGCCGGCAATGACGGCCAGGATGAGGGCGATTTCCATGGATGCGCTTTCCGAGTGATTCAGTTCGATGGGGCCGGTGCCAGCACCAGCCAGTTGCCTTCGACGGCGGCGACGCGGTGCTCGCCGGGCGCAGCGGCCGCGCCGGGCTGCAGCCGCGCCGTCCATTGCGTGCCGCGGTAGGTGACGCGCGCGGTGCCGTCGCTGCCCCAGGCCGCCACCTGCACGCGCTCGCCGATGTCGAGGTTGACGTCGCGGTTGCTCGCCGCCGGCGCCGACTTCGGATGGCTGGCGCGCTTCCAGTGCCACAGCGCGGTGGCGGCCGCGCCGACCACGGCCGCGGCGACGATCTGCAGCGTGCTCGACAGCCCGAGATGGGCTGCCAGCGCCCCGGCGCCCAGCCCGAGCGCGAACATCAGAAGGTAGAAAGTGCCGGTGGCCAGTTCGGCGGCCACGGCCACTCCGGCGGCGACCCACCAGAAGGTGGCGGCAGACAGGTCCATGCAGGCTCCTCGAAGCGTGATCGGGCGCAGTGTACGGTCAGGCGTTGGCCCTACACTTCGCGCTCCCGCTTTTTGCCACCCCGAGGCTTGCCATGCTGCGCTTCCGCTTTCCGATCGTCATCATCGACGAGGACTACCGCTCGGAGAACACCTCCGGCCTGGGCATCCGCGCGCTGGCCGAGGCGATCGAGAAGGAGGGCTTCGAGGTGCTGGGCGCCACCAGCTACGGCGACCTAAGCCAGTTCGCGCAGCAGCAAAGCCGCGCCAGCGCCTTCATCCTGTCGATCGACGACGAAGAGTTCACCGCCGGGCCGGAGATCGACCCGGCGGTGGTGAACCTGCGCAAGTTCATCCAGGAAATCCGCTTCAAGAACGCCGAGATCCCGATCTACCTCTATGGCGAGACGCGCACCTCGCAGCACCTGCCCAACGACGTGCTGCGCGAGCTGCACGGCTTCATCCACATGTTCGAGGACACGCCGGAGTTCGTGGCCCGCCACATCATCCGCGAGGCCAAGAGCTACATGGACGGCCTGGCGCCGCCGTTCTTCCGTGCGCTGGTCGACTATGCGCAGGACGGCTCCTACTCATGGCATTGCCCGGGGCACTCCGGCGGCGTGGCGTTCCTGAAGAGCCCGGTGGGCCGCATGTTCCACCAGTTCTTCGGCGAGAACATGCTGCGTGCCGACGTCTGCAATGCCGTCGACGAACTCGGCCAGCTGCTCGACCACACCGGCCCGGTGGCGGCCTCCGAGCGCAATGCGGCGCGCATCTTCAATGCCGACCATTGCTTCTTCGTCACCAACGGCACGAGCACGAGCAACAAGATGGTCTGGCACCACGCGGTGGCGCCGGGCGACGTGGTGGTGGTCGACCGCAACTGCCACGTCTCGATCCTGCACTCGATCATCATGACCGGCGCGGTGCCGGTGTTCCTGCCGCCCACGCGCAACCACTACGGCATCATCGGCCCGATCCCGCAGAGCGAGTTCTCGCCCGAGGCGATCAAGCGCAAGATCGCCAAGAACCCGCTGCTCGCCGGCGTCGATGCAGACAAAGTCAAGCCGCGCATCCTGACGCTGACGCAGAGCACCTACGACGGCGTGCTCTACAACACCGAGACGATCAAGCAGTCGCTGGACGGCTACATCGACACGCTGCATTTCGACGAGGCCTGGCTGCCGCACGCCGCCTTCCACAAGTTCTACGGCACCTACCACGCGATGGGCCGCAAGCGCGCGCGGCCGAAGGACCAGCTCGTCTTCGCCACGCAGTCGACCCACAAGCTGCTGGCCGGCCTGAGCCAGGCCTCGCAGGTGCTCGTGCAGGATTCTCCGGGGCGCAAGCTCGACCGGCACCTGTTCAACGAGGCCTACCTGATGCACACCTCCACCAGCCCGCAGTACGCGATCATCGCCAGCTGCGACGTGGCCGCAGCGATGATGGAAGCGCCGGGCGGCACCGCGCTGGTCGAGGAAAGCATCCTCGAGGCGCTGGACTTCCGCCGCGCCATGCGCAAGGTCGACAAGGAGTACGGCCGCGACTGGTGGTTCAAGGTGTGGGGGCCGGACAAGCTCACCAACGACGGCATCGGCACCAGCGCCGACTGGGTGCTCAAGGCCGGCGACAAGTGGCATGGCTTCGGCGACCTGGCCGAAGGCTTCAACCTGCTCGACCCGATCAAGAGCACCATCATCACGCCGGGGCTCGATGTCTCCGGCAAGTTCGCCAAGACCGGCATCCCGGCGTCGATCGTCACCAAGTTCCTCGCCGAGCACGGCGTGGTGGTCGAGAAGACGGGCCTGTACTCCTTCTTCATCATGTTCACCATCGGCATCACCAAGGGCCGCTGGAATACGCTGCTGACGGCGCTGCAGCAATTCAAGGACGACTACGACAAGAACCAGCCGCTGTGGCGAATCCTGCCGGAGTTCATCGCCAAGCATCCGCGCTACGAGCGCATGGGCCTGCGCGACCTGTGCCAGAGCATCCACGAGATGTACGCCCGCGGCGACGTGGCGCGGCTGACCACCGAGATGTACCTGTCCGACCTGCATCCGGCCATGAAGCCGAGCGATGCCTATGCGCACATCGCGCACCGCAAGACCGAGCGGGTGGAGATCGATCACCTCGAAGGGCGCATCACGACGGCACTGCTCACGCCCTATCCGCCGGGCATTCCGCTGCTGATCCCGGGCGAGCGCTTCAACCGCAAGATCGTCGACTTCCTGCGCTTCACGCGCGAGTTCAACGCGGCGTTCCCCGGCTTCGACACCGACGTGCACGGCCTGGTGGAGGAAGAAGGCGAAGCCGGCGCACCGCGCCGATACTTCGTCGACTGCGTTCGACCCTGAGGCCGGCACGCTGCGGCGCGGCGCTCAGGCCATAGCGAAGGCCCTGCGCAGCTGGCCAGCGAAGGCCTGAGGTGAGCCGCCTGCGCTGCGCAGTTGCACAGGCGCCTCGCTTCGGCGGCTCAGGCGATGTGCGAAATCAGCACGCCGGGCGCTGGCTGCAGCTGCCCTTCGGCGTGCGCCTGCCCGGGGGCCGGCGCGGGCGCTCCCGGCCCGCTGGCGCCGGCGCGGCGCACCGCCAGGCCGACCGACATCATGTCGACCACCAGCAGGTGCAGGATGCGCGAGATCATCGAGACGAAGGTGGTGACGTCTTCGTTGTGTTCGACCGGGATGCACACCGTCGAGCGGCGTGCCAGCAGCGACTGACCGGCCGTGACCGCGATCACCGCCGCGCCGCGTTCCACGGCCAGCCCGGCGGCGCGCGCCAGTTCGGGGGGCTGGCCCGAGCTCGAGATGAACACCGCCACGTCGTTGGGCCCGAGCAGCTCGGCGGCCATGGTGTGCATGGCTGCATCGGTGTGCGCGACCGACGGGATGCGGAAGCGGAACAGCTTGTGCTGCGCATCCAGCGCCACCACCGCCGAATTGCCCATCGCGTAGAACTCGACGCGCTTGGCCTGGCGCAGGTACTCGATGGCCCGGTCCACCGCCTCGACGTTGAGCGACTCGCGGAACTGCATGATCGCGGAGATGGTGTTGTCGAGCACCTTGGCGCACAGGTCGCCGGTGCTGTCCTGTCGCCTCACTTGCGAGCGCTGCACCGGCAGGGTGCCGGTCAGGCCGGAACCCAGCTTGAGCTTGAAGTCGGCCAGTCCCTGGAAACCCAGCGAACGGCAGAAGCGGATCACCGTGGGCTGGCTCACCTCGGCGCCCTGGGCGATCAGAGCGATCGGGTCGTTCAGCGCGGTGCGCGGGTTGTCCAGCACGAAGTTGGCCACGCGCTTCTCGGCGGGCGACAGCGCATCGCGCGAGGCACGCACGCGCTCGAGCAGCGGGTTGCCGCCTTCTTGGTCGGGCACGTGGTCGGCGAGCAGCGACGAGACGCCGTGGAAGGCCGGGTTCTCGGCCGTCAGCACGTAGGTCGGGATGCGCGCTACATAGTTGCTGAAGCGGCCCTTTTCCTCGAAGCGCTGGCGAAAGGGCGAGCGGTCGAACAGCTCGCCCATCCGCGGCACGATGCCGCCGCCGACGAAGATGCCGCCGGTGGCGCCCAGCGTGAGCGCCAGGTCGGAGGCCATCGTGCCGAGCATGGCGCAGAAGCTCTCCACCGTCTCGCTGCAGGCCGAGTCGGCGTTCTGCAGCGCGCGGCGCACGATCTCCGCAGCGCTCAGGTGCAACTCGGCGCCCGGCTTGTCGTGAGTCAGTGCCTGGTAGATCAGCTCGAGGCCGGGGCCGGAAAGCAGGCGTTCGGCCGACACCCGCGGCATGGTCTTCCAGGCGAACTGCAGGATGCGCAGCTCGCGCTCGTCGGTCGGCGCGAAGCCGACGTGGCCGCCCTCGGTGGCCAGCGTGACCCAGCGGTCGCCGCTGGGGATCAGGCCCGAGACGCCCAGGCCCGTGCCAGGGCCGATCAGGCCGATCACGCCGTTGGCCTGCGCCTCGCCGCCGCCGACCTGGTGGCGCCCGTCGGCGCCCACGCGCGGCAGCGACATCGCCAGCGCAGTGAAGTTGTTGACGACCAGCAGCGTGGTCAGGTCGAGCTGGCGCTGCGCCTCCTGGATCGAGAAGGCCCAGTCGCGGTTGGTCATGCGCACCCAGTCGCCTTCGATCGGGTTGGCGATCGCCACGGCCCCATGGCGCGGCTTGATGCCGGGCAGCGTGTCGAGATAGGCCTGCACCACCGCGGTGAAGCCGGGGTAGTCGGCGCAGGGCAGCACCGCCACGTGCTCGAAGCGGCCCGGCACCTGCTCGATGCAGAAGCGCGCGTAGGTCGCGCCGATATCGGCCAGCAGGCGCGGATCGGCGTGCGGTTGCACGGAAGCGGAGCGTTCGAATGACATGGAGGCGTGGGGCTCCGGGCAGGGGCGTGGGGCTAGCGGGCCTTCAGGATCAGGACCTGCTGCGCCGCGAGCTTGACCTGAGCAGCTTCGGTGCCAGGCCTGGCCGCGGCACCCTTCTTCGCCGCGGCAAAGGGCAGGGCCGCGCCCGACGGGAAGGCGACCGTCCAGCCGTCGGCCTGGATGCCGAGAGGCAGGGTGAACGTCGACTCACGGTAGGCGAAGTTGATCAGCACCAGCAGCCGGCTGCCCTCGTGTTCGCGCATGAAGGCGAAGATCGGCGCATCGCGCTCCGACAGCGGGGTCATCGACCCCACCGACAGCGCCGGCTCGGCGTTGCGCAGCGTGATCAGGCCGCGGTACCAGTTCAGCAGCGAGTCCGGGGCGGCCTGCTGCACCGCCACGTTGTGCGTCTTCCAGTTGCTCACGCTGGGCCGGTAGGGCTTGGCGGCCGTCGTGAAGCCGGCATGGGCCTCGGCGCTCCAGCTCATCGGGCCGCGGATGGTCTGGTCCTCGTTGCCGGCGCCTTCCGACATGCCCAGGCCGATCTCCTCGCCGTAGTAGACGAAGGGCGTGCCGGGCAGGGTGAGCAGCGTGGCCGCCGCCACCTTGTAGCTCTTCTCGTCGCCGGCGAACTGCTTCATCAGCCGCGGCCCCGCGAAGTAGTCATGGTTGGCCAGCAGCGTGGCCAGGCGCGGCACCGGCAGCTTGCGCAGGTTGTAGAGCAGGTCGTCGCGCAGGCGGCCGATCTTCACGCTGCCCATGATGTGCTTGTGCAGGCCGAAGGCGAAGGCGCTGCCGCAGGAGTCGCCGGTGGCGAACGGCGCCGGGTCGCTCGGTGATTCGCACACCAGGTACTTGTTGCCGTAGCTGGCCAGCAGCTCCTGCACGCGCTTGAGCAGCTGGTGGTTCTCGGGCTGGTTCTCCCAGGCGATGGCGCTGTTCTCGAACAGCACGCCGACCGCGTCGAAGCGGAAGCCGTCGACACCGCGGTTCAGCCAGAAGCGCAGGTTGTCGAGGTGGAAGTCGACCACCTTCGGGTTGCGCAGGTTGAAGTCGGGCATGCCCGGGTCGAACACCGCGTAGTACCAGCGCTGGTTGCCCTCGCGCCAGGGATCGCCGGCGAAAGTGTTCCAGCCGCGGGGCTTGTCTTCGGCAAAGATGAACCAGTCGGCGTAGGGCGACTTGCGGCTGTCGTAGGCGCTCTCGAACAGCGGGTGGGCCGACGACACGTGGTTCATCACGTAGTCGAGAATGACCGCGATGCCGCGCTTGTGCGCCTCGGCGAGGAAGCGGTCGAAGTCGGCCAGCGTGCCGTAGTCGGGCTCTATGTTGCGGTAGTCGACCACCGCGTAGCCGTGATCGTGGTCGTCGCTCTTGAAGACAGGCATCAGCCAGATGCCCTTGATGCCCAGCTGCTGGAGGTAATCCAGCCGCTGGGTCAGGCCGGCGAGATCGCCGATGCCGTCGCCGTTGCTGTCCTGGTACGAGCGCACCAGGATCTCCATGAACACGCCGCGCTGCGCCCAGCCGGCCGGCAGCGTGCTCGGCACGGGGGCGGCGGCCACCGGAGCGAGGCCCGGGATGTCGGCGGCCTGCACCAGGGAGCCGCTGCACAGGGCGGCCCCGCAGACCAGCGCCGCCAGGGTGCGGCGCAGCCAGCGCGCGGCGTGGGTCACTTGCAGGGCGTCTCTTCGCGGCCCTTCTTGGCCTCGTCGAGCGAGGTGTAGATCTTGCGATCGCCGCTATTGACCCAGATCTCCTTGGTCGTATTGCCGTCGAACTGCATGTCCTTGCCGCCCTGGTCCTTGCTCTCGCCCTTGTGGATGATGTAGTTGACCTTGCCGCCCGGGAAGTCCTCGAGCTTGACGTGCCAGTAGACACCGAAGTCGTTCTTGCCGCTCGGCTCGACCGGGCTGGCCCAGCTCACGCCCGGCACGGCCGGGCCGCCGGGTCCGCGCTGGAAGATGTGCAGGCCCCAGTTGCCGTAGTTGCCATCGCAGCGGTTGTAGTTGATGGCGACCGAGCCCGCAGGAGGGTTCGAAGTGGCGAACGCCGGCGACAGCGCGGCGATCGAGAGGGCGGCAGCAACCGCCGTGCGCAGGAGAGAGCGGGACATCGTCATGTTGACCTCTTGAGGAGTGAAGGGGCCCGCGAAGGCCCGGGAGAAGAATCAGCCCTTGATGCCGCCTGCCGTGAGGCCGGAAATCATCCACTTCTGCGCGAGGATGAACACCACGGTGATCGGCAGGCCGGAGAGGATGGCGGCGGCGGCGAAGTCGCCCCACAGGTACTTCTGCTGGTAGAGGAACTGCTGCGAGCCCACCGCCATGGTCAGCATGTCCTGCTGCTTGAGCAGGATCGACGCCACCGGGTACTCGATGATCGCGCCGATGAAGGCCAGCAGGAACACCACCATCAGGATCGGCACGGCCATCGGCAGCAGCACAAGGCGGAAGGCCTGCCAGGGCGTGGCGCCGTCGACCTTGGCCGCTTCCTCTATCTCCACCGGGATGGTGTCGTAGTAGCCCTTGATCGTCCACACGTGCAGCGCGATGCCGCCCGAGTAGGCCAGCAGCAGCGCCCAGTGCGTGTCGATGCCCAGTGCCGGGAAGGCATTGCCGATGCGATCGAAGATCGCGTAGATGGCCACCAGCGCCAGCACCGCCGGGAACATCTGCATCAGCATCAGGCCGAGCAGCGCCTGTCGCTTGCCGACGAACTTCATGCGCGCGAAGGCGTAGGCGGCGGTGGTCGACAGCAGCAGGCCGATCAGCGCCGACAGCGTGGCCACCTTCACCGAGTTCCACAGCCAGCGCAGCACCGGCAGGTCGGGCTCGATGAGGCGTCCGGTGGCATCCTGGAAAGGCATGCCCAGGGCAAAGCGCCAGTGCTCCAGGCTGATGCTCTCGGGGATGATGCTGCCGGTGGCGAAGTTGCCCGGACGCAGCGAGATCGACAGGATCATCAGGAACGGGAAGATCACCACCGCGCACAGGCACAGCAGGAAGACATGCGCGGCAATCAGGCGCCAGCGGTGCGACTTGTCGAGGACGATGGCCATGACCGTTGCTCCTGGTGATGAATCAGCGCTTGTCTTCTTCGACGACGCGCGTGAAGCGCATCTGCACCAGCGTGATCGCCGCCACCAGCAGGAAGATCACGGTGGAGATCGCCGCGGCCAGGCCGAACTGCTGGCCCGAATCCTGGAACGCGATGCGATAGGTGTAGGACACCAGGATGTCGGTGGTGCCCGCCGGCACCGAGGTGTCGAGGAAGTCGGGCCGGCCGCCGGTGAGCAGGCTGATCAGCACGAAGTTGTTGAAGTTGAACGCGAAGGAACTGATCAGCAGCGGCGTCAGCGGCTTGAGGATCAGCGGCAGCGTGATGCTGACGAAGTTGGTGATCGGGCCGGCACCGGCCACCGCCGAAGCCTCGTACAGGTCGGCCGGGATCGCCTTGATCAGGCCCATGCACACGACCATCATGTAAGGGAAGCCCAGCCAGGTGTTCACCAGCAGCAGCATCGCCTTGGCCAGGAAGGGGTCGGAGAACCAGGCCGGCTTGACGCCGAACAGCCCGCTCAGGATCAGGTTGATCTCGCCGGTGTTCTGATTGAACAGGCCGCGGAACACCAGGATCGAGATGAAGCCCGGTACCGCGTAGGGCAGGAACAGCAGGATGCGGTAGAAGCCCTTGAACTGCAGGTTCTCCCAGTTCAGCAGCACCGCGAGGAACATGCCCAGCGAGGTGGCGAACAGCACCGTCAGCCCGGAGAACATCACCGTCCAGACGAAGATGCGCAGGAACGGCTCGCGAAAGCGCTGCTCGGTGAAGATGCGCGTGTAGTTGTCCCAGCCGATGCCGACCTGGAAGCCCGGTTGCAGCGGCTCGCCGGCAGCCGTCTCGAAGAAGCCGGTCTTGAAGTTCGGCTTGATCACCGCCTGCGTCTGCTGGTTGAGCAGGCTGCCGTCGGCCTGGCGCTTGTACAGCGGGCTGGATTGGGCGAACTCGCGCAGGCTGGACATGCGCAACTTGGCTCCGTCGGGCGTCACGACCGTGATCGCCTTCAGCGGCTTCTGCCGCTCGATCAGCGTTTTCAGCGGCACCGCTTCGCTCAGCGCCGCGGCCGCGGTCTCCTCGGGTACCGCCTGCAGTTCGAGCGGGCGCTCGGCGCTCAGGGCCAACGGGCCGAACAGGAAGCTCTTGGCGGTGTCGGCATGCTCGATCCGGCCGCGGAACTCGCTGCCATCGGCGTGCAGCGAGAAGTTGTAGACCACGCCCTCGACACGGAAGCTCTCGTCGAGCAGGTAGGCCTCGGCACGCGGATACTCCAGCAGGTTCTTCGAGCTGTAGTTGCTGAAGCCGATGGCGATCGTGTAGACCATCGGGAAGACGACGAAGATCAGCGCCGCCGCGATGCCGGGGAACAGATAGCGAAAGGCATACACCTTCTGCGAGGTGTAGATCCACAGCGCCAGGCCCACGATCACCAGGATGGTGCCGGCCAGCAGCGTTTCGCCGACCGCATAGACCAGTGTTACCAGGTAAAGCGCCGCCAGCACGATCAGTGCGAGCAGGGCCGGGCCGGCATATCGGCGCAGGGGCGACTCGGTGCTCATGGTTCGCGGCGGGGGGGCTTCATCACAATGGCTCGATCGCGAAGGCGCTCGGGCCGCCGCGGCACGACCATGCCGCGGCGGCCCGTCGCGTCACTTCGCGACGATGCGCTTGGCGGCGGCGTCGAGCGCCTCCTTGGGCGCCTGACGGCCTTCGGTCATGTTCTGCAATGCCGAGGCCATCGACGACCAGAAGCGGCCCATCTCCGGGTTGTTGGGCATCGGCGCGCCGTCCTGCGCCGAGGCCATGGTGGCCTGGATGTTGGGGTTGCTCTTGAGCTCGGCATACAGCGCTTTGCTCGCGGGCGTGCCCAGCGGCACGTCGTCGTTGATCATCTTCAGGCCCTTGACGCTGAGCATGTAGTTCTCGATGAACTCCACCGCCACGTCGCGGTTCTGCGAGGACTTGTTGATCATCGCGCCGAGCACGCCGACGAAGGGCGCCGCCTTCTTGCCGCCGACGGCCGGGATGCGCGCCACTCCGAAGTCGATGTTCGACTTCTTCAGGTTGTCCCACGACCACGGGCCGTTGATCATCATCGCCACCTTGCCCTGCGACATGCCGGCTTCCATGTCGGCATAACTCGCGCCCTTGGGCATCACGCCGGACTTGATCATCTTGTCGAGCATCTCGGCGCCCTTGACCGCGCCGGCGTTCGCCACGCCGCTGTCGGCGGCGTCATAGGTGCCGTCGGCCTTCAGCTTGAACGGGTAGCCGCCATTGGCGGCCAGCAGCGGCCAGGTGAAGTAGGTGTTGTTGTAGTCCCAGAGGATCGCCTTCTTGCCCTGGGCGGACAGCTTCTTGTCGAGCGCGATCACCTCGTCGAAGGTCTTCGGCGGGGTGGGCACCAGGGCCTTGTTGTAGACCAGCGCCACCGCCTCGATCGAGATCGGGTAGCCCCAGGTCTTGCCGCCGACCGTGAACGCCTTCAGCGCCAGCGGGTCGATGTCGGCCACCACCTTCTTGCCCGGCGTGACCGGCTGCAGCAGGCCACCGGCGATCCATTCGCCGATGCGGTCGTGCGGCCAGATCCAAATGTCGGGGCCCTTGCCGGCGGCCGCGGCCTGCTGGAACTTGCCCGGCGCGTCCTCCGGATGCTCCACGGTCACCTGCACGCCCGTCTTCTTGGCGAACTCGTCGCCGATCTTCTGCAGGCCGTTGTAGCCCTTGTCGCCGTTGATCCAGATCAGCAGCTTGCCCGGCTCGGACGCGAATGCGGAGCCGCCCAGGGTCGCGCCCAGGGCGAGTGCCGCGGCGGCAGCGACGAGATGGATGCGTTGACGTTGAAGCTTCATGACTTTCTCCTTCAGTGGTGCCCGTGTCGGGTGATGGGATCGTAGGGCGAGCGTTTCGCCGCGATATTGCCGTTTGTCGGGGGTCGCCCTCAACCGGCTTGTGGCAGGGTCTTGCCCTGCTGACTGAACAGGAAGCACCGCTTGAGCGGCAGGCCCAGCCAGGCCGTGTCGCCGGTGTCCAGGGGGTTCTCGGGATCGGTGCGCACCGTCAGGCTCTCGGTTCCGCCCGTGACCATGACGTGCAGGTAAGTGGTATCGCCCAGGTGCTCGGCCAGCTGCACGTGGCTCTTCACGGCGTTTTCGCCCGGCTGAGCGGTGGCATGCACGTGCTCGGGTCGGATGCCCAGCGTGACGGGGTCGCCGGCCGGCAAGGTGGTGGCATCGGCCGCCACCTGCACCACGCTGCCGTCGTGCAGCTTCACGGTGGCCAGCATCGGCGTGGCCGACACCAGCGTGCCGGTGATGAAGTTCATCTTCGGGCTGCCGATGAAGCCGGCCACGAACTTGTTGACCGGCTGGTGGTACAGCTCCAGCGGCGTGCCGACCTGCTCGATGCGGCCGGCGTTGAGCACGACGATGCGGTGGGCCAGCGTCATCGCCTCGACCTGGTCGTGCGTGACGTAGATCATCGTCGTCGCCAGCTCCTTGTGCAGGCGCGACAGCTCGACGCGCATCTGCACCCGCAGCGCCGCGTCGAGGTTGGAAAGCGGTTCGTCGAACAGGAACACGCCGGGCTTGCGCACGATGGCCCGGCCGATGGCCACGCGCTGGCGCTGGCCGCCCGACAGCGCCTTGGGCCGGCGCTCGAGCAGGTGCTCGATCTGCAGGATCTGCGCGGCGCGATCGACCGCGGCCTTGATCTCGGCCTTGCTCATGCCGGCCAGCTTCAGGCCGAAGGCCATGTTCTCGGCCACCGTCATGTGCGGATAGAGCGCGTAGCTCTGGAACACCATCGCGATGCCGCGCTTGGCCGGCGGCACCTCGTTGACCAGTTCGCCGCCGATGTACAGCTCGCCGGCGGTGATCTCCTCCAGGCCGGCGATGCAGCGCAGCACAGTCGACTTGCCGCAGCCCGATGGCCCGACGAAGACCATGAACTCGCCGTCGCGGATCTCCAGGTCGATGCCCGGGATGATGGTCAGGTCGCCGAACGACTTCTTCAGCGCTTTCAACAGGACATTGGCCATCGGGGTTGCCGGCTGGAGAACAGATGTCTTGCGGGAAGAGGGCCGGCCCCGGGTCAGGGCCGGCCACTCGGTCAGGCGTCGATCAGAACCAGGTCTCGACCTGGAAGCCGACAGCCGTGGCGCTCGACTTCGTCAGCCCGCGCGTCGCCTTGTAGGCGTCGTTGAAGCTGAATGAGGTCACGTAGAAGCGGAACTCCGGGCGGTCGTAGAAGTTCGGGCCGACCGACAGCGTCGGGGCGACCGTGAACTTGGTCAGGCGATCCGTCTGGCCACCCTGCGGCTTGTGGCTGGAAACGCCCAGTTCACCCTGCAGCTTGAAGTTCTTCGTGAACGCGTAGGCGACACGGCCGCCGATGGTGTTGAAGGTCTCCTTGTTGTTCGGCGTGCCTTGCTTGCCGAACACCACGAGTGCCTGGCCGGTCAGCGGGCCCTTGGTCCACTGCATGCTCTCCACGAGGCGCCAGCGCTTCTGGTCCGAGTCGTCCGTGCCGCCGCCGAAGCCCATGTTCAGGTAGGCCGAGCCCTGGGCATATTGCAGCCAGGCGGTGTTCTCGCCGCCGAACACATTGGCCTGGTTGTGCTGCAGGCTCAGGCCGAAGCCGCCCTTGCCGCCGGTGCCGCTGAAGTCGGTCAGTGCCGCGGTGACGCGCAGCGTGCCACCCGGGTTGGTCTTGACGCCGTTCAGGTCGAGGTTCACTCGCGTGCCGTGGTTGGCCGACGCGTTCTCGTCGGTGCGGAAGACCGCCAGGTTCAGGGTGCCCACGCCGAGGTCGAAGCCGTCGGCGCCAGCACCGCTGCCGGTCATGTTGACGAAGAACGTGTCAACCATGTGCACGTCGGCACGGCCGTAGAAACGGCGGCCGATCCAGAAGGTCTGGTTCGGGGCAACGTCGAAGCCCTTGCCTTCGGCATAGATCTGGTTGACCTTGATCGTCGTGCTGCCGTCGCCGATGTCCGAACTTTCCTTGAAGAAGTTCGTCATCAGGTAGGCCTTGTAGTCGACGCCACCGGCCTGGCCACCCTGGCTGAGCATGAATTCGCCGTAGGTGTTGCACTCGTTGCCCAGGCGGTAGGTGCCGCCATCCATGTTGGCGCCGAAGCACTTGGCGCCGTCGCCGGTGGTTGCCTTCTGGCCCGGGCCGACGCGGAAGTAGCCGCCCCAATCCACCGCGCTGGCGGTGGTGGAGAGCAAGCTCAGCGCTGCAGCGGCGAGCAGGGTGTGTTTCATTTTCATCGTTGGCTCCTCAGAGGTTCTGCTGGCAGTGAAACCGGCGACGTTCGAGACGCTCAACGCCCTTCGGGACGCCGGGGTTGGGGGAACTGGGACGGTGGGCAAAAAAGGGGCGGCGCCGCGGACGGCGCCGCCACCAACTCGCTCTTCCGGGAAAACATCACGCCTGAACCGTCGGTCGGCACCCAGGATGGCCGGGCAACCACGCCATCACGCCCGCTGTTTGCGGAGGTAGTTGGCCTACATTCGATGTTCTTTGGCGCTGGATCGAGGGGGACTCTAGTAGTCAGACTACAGCGGTGATAGCCGGGTTTTCCTGAAGATTTGCGGGAATGCAACACGCTGTAGCCAGCCCAATCAGGGTTTTCTTGACGAACGGGTGCATCACTTGAATTCGTAGTTGGGCTACATTTCGCGGTCGGCAGGGTGATCGGTGTCGTGCGGCCATCGTTGCCGCATGGGCATGGTGATTGCACGCCTGCAAGCGCAAACCGACTCACGCAGGCATGGCCTGGTAGACATGGATTCCTCGACCTTTCCCCGACTCGTCGGCGATGTCGGCGGCACGAACGCCCGATTCGCCTGGCAGGCCACCGCCGGCGCCGCGCTGTCCGACGTCACGACCCTGCCGTGCGCCGATTTCCCGGCGCTCCAGGACGCCATGCAGCACTACCTCGCCGGGCACGGTCGCGGCGCGGCGCGCTGGTGCGCGATCGGCATCGCCAACCCGGTGGTCGGCGACCAGGTACGCATGACCAACCACCATTGGTCGTTCTCGATCGAAGCGGTGCGGCAACTGCTGGGGCTGGAGCGCTTTCTCGTCATCAACGACTTCACGGCACTGGCGCTGTCGCTGCCGGCGCTGGCGCCGGACGAGGTGCGCCAGGTTGGCGCCGGCATCGCGGTGCCTGGCGCGCCCGTCGGCCTGCTGGGGCCTGGCACGGGGCTCGGCGTGTCGGGCTTGCTGCCAGCGCGCGGAATCCAGCGGGCGATCCCGATCAACGGCGAGGGAGGGCACGTGACACTGGCGGCCACCGACGCCCTCGAGGAGTCGGTGATCCGTCGCCTGCGCGAGCGATTCGGCCACGCCTCGGCCGAGCGGGCGCTGTCGGGCCCGGGGCTGGTCAATCTCTACGTCGCCGTGTGCGATGTCCACGGCGTGGCCGCGCAGCCGCTGGAGGCCGCCGACGTCTCCGCGCGCGCCGCCACCGGCGAAGACGCGCACTGCGTGCAGGCGATCGAACTGTTCTTCGGCTTTCTCGGCAACGTGGCCGGCAACCTGGCCTTGTCGCTGGGCGCGCGCGGCGGCGTCTACATTGGCGGGGGCATCGTCCCGCGCCTGGGCAACGCGATCGACCATTCGCGATTTCGCGAGCGTTTCGAAGCCAAGGGACGATTCGCCGGCTACCTGCAGGCCATTCCCACGCTCGTCGTGCAGGCCCGCGTGTCGCCGGCCTTGCTGGGTGCGGCGCGGGCACTCGACGATCTCTGAACCACGGCCGCCAGGAGCGGCACAGAAAGGCATCCAGCCATGCGGCAACCCGTTCGCCCGACCTCTTCAGCATGGATCGCATTGCTGACGGCGGCCTGCCTGAGCGCCGTGGCCGCGCCGGCACGAGCCGGTGTCATGGACTTCCTGTTTGGGGCCTCTGAAAAGTCCGCCGACGCCGCAAAGCCGGACGCCCGCCGCCGCAGCTGGCCAGTGCACGACTTCACCGCCATCCGGCTCGTGCCGCGCGAGCCGGGATCGGCGCCGAACCAGCATCCCGTCCAGGTGGAAGCCGAGGCGCTGCGGCAGCAACTCGCCCAGGTGCGCTTCGTCGTCGGTTCAGGCGCCCAGGCGCTGTTCGCGGCCGACGAACTCGGCGACCTGATCGAGCCGCTGATCGAGGCTTTCGGCAACGCCACGCCTGATGACGACCTGCTGCTGCTGAGCACCTCGCGCCGCGGTGGCGGCCTGCTGTCGCAGCCGCTGGGCATCACGGCGCGGTTGTTCGTTCAGGGCGGCCAGTTGCAACTGCTGGTCAACGACGCGCGCTACGAGTTCTTCAACGAATACAAGGGAACGGGCAAACCGCCGCAGTTCACTTTCGGATCGCGCGGCAAGGCGGGCCAGGTTGTGCTGCGGAGTGCATCGGGTACGAATGCGCGCCCGGACTGGCTTGCCCTGCCGACGACCTTGCCAGCAGCCACTGCGGTCGCTGCGCCGGCGGCGCCCGTGGCTGTCACGCCGAAGGTCGTCGCGCCGGGACCGGCCGCCACGGCAGTCGCGCCGCAGCCGGCACTTCGTCCGCGCGACCCGGGCTTTGCAGAGGAGGTCGAGCAGCGCCTGGTCACGCTGAAGAGGCTGCGCGAGCGCGGCCTGATCAGCGAAGAGGAGTACCAGCAAAAGCGCCGCGAGATCCTGCAGGCGCTCTGAGGCTGCGCTCCGGCTCAGGCGTTTCCCGAACCCGCCATCACCTGGCTGAAGCCGCCGTCCACGTAGGTGATCTCGGCGCTCACGCCGGCCGCCAGGTCCGACAGCAGGAAAGCGGCGACGTTGCCGACGTCCTCGATCGTCACGGCGCGGCGGATCGGCGCCATCGCGGCGAAGTCCGTCAGCAGCTTGCCGAAGTCCTTGATGCCCGAGGCCGCCAGCGTCTTGATCGGGCCGGCCGACAGGCCGTTCACCCGGATGCCCCTGGCGCCCAGGCTGTGCGCCAGGTAGCGCACGCTCGATTCGAGCGAGGCCTTGGCCAGGCCCATGGTGTTGTAGTTGGGCACGTAGCGAACGGCACCCAGATAGCTCAGCGTGAGAAGTGACGAGCCCGTGCGCAGCCGCGGCAGCGCAGCCTTGGCCATGGCCGGGAAGCTGTAGGCCGAAATGTCGTGGGCGATGCGGAAGTTCTCGCGCGTCAGCCCGTCGAGGAAGTCGCCGCCGATCGCCTCGCGCGGCGCATAGCCGATGGAGTGAACGAAGCCGTCGAACTCCGGCCAGGCCTCGCCGAGGCCGGTGAAGAGCGCCTCGATCTGCGCGTCGTCGCCGACATCGCAGTCGAAGGTCAGCGTGGAGCCGAACTCGGCGGCGAACTCCGCGATGCGCTCCTTGAATCGTTCTCCCTGGTAGCTGAAGGCCAGTTCGGCCCCCTCGCGATGGCAGGCGCGGGCGATGCCGTAGGCGATCGAGCGGTTGTTGAGCAAGCCGGTGATGAGAAGGCGCTTGCCGGCAAGAAAGCCCATGGGGTCTCCGCACTGTGGTTCGAGGGGCCGGATTTTGGCATGGGCAGGGCCTCCTCCCGGGCCCCTTGACAGGGCAACGGCTTGCCTGTACCTCGAGCCCGCGCTACAATCTGCCGTTTCCTAGAAAGCTGCGTGGGCGGATTCTTCCAGCCCATTTTTTTTGCTTGAACGTTTTTCAACGACGATTGATCTGCGGAATTGATGCGGACTATTTGGCAAAGGTTGATGCCCCTGTGACGAGTTGGCAAGGCGCTGTCGAACGCACCGTGACCGGTCTGGGCTACGAGCTCGTGGATACCGAGCGAACTGCCGGCGGGTTGCTGCGCGTCTACATCGACCGTGTCGCCGGTGATCCGAACGGCGAGTTCATCGTTGTCGAGGATTGCGAGAAGGTCACGCGGCAACTGCAGCACGTGCTCGAAGTCGAGAACTGCTCGTACACGCGGCTCGAAGTCTCGTCGCCCGGGTTGGATCGGCCGCTGAAGCGTCCCGCCGACTTTGCCCGGTTCGCCGGCGAGCAGATCGACCTGACGCTGAAGCTTGCCTTTCAAGGCCGCAAGAAGTACAGCGGCGTCCTGCAGGCGCGACCCGAAGGCGAGGGCGAGGGCTGGCGCATCGTCTTCAACGACGGCAAGACGGATCAGGCATTGGATTTTTCACTCGACGAAGTGCGCGAGGCCCGGCTGGTGCCGGTGGTCGACTTCAAGGGGCGCCGTTTCGCGCCCGTGCAGTCGCCCGCCGACACGCCGGTCCCCGGACAAGAGGTTGACGGAGGTCGTGAGCGATGAACCGCGAATTGTTGATGCTGGTGGACGCCATCTCGCGCGAAAAGAGCGTGGATCGCGAGGTCGTGTTCGGTGCGGTCGAGGCCGCACTCGCCTCGGCGTCGAAGAAGCTGCACGGCGGCGAGGTCGACATGCGCGTGTCGGTCGACCGCGAGAGCGGCGAATACGAGACTTTCCGCCGCTGGCACGTGGTGCCGGATGAAGCCGGCCTGCAGCTGCCCGACTCCGAGATCCTGCTGTTCGAGGCGCTGGAGCAGATCCCCGACATCGAGGTCGACGACTACATCGAGGAGCCGGTGGAGTCGGTCTCGATCGGCCGCATCGGTGCGCAGGCAGCCAAGCAGGTCATCCTGCAGAAGATCCGCGATGCCGAGCGCGAGCAGCTGCTCAACGACTTCCTGTCGCGCGGCGACAAGATCTTCGTGGGCACGGTCAAGCGGCTGGACAAGGGCGACATCGTCGTCGAGTCGGGCCGTGTCGAGGGCCGGCTGCGCCGCAACGAGATGATCCCGAAGGAGAACCTGCGCAGCGGAGACCGCGTGCGTGCGTTCATCCTCGAGGTCGACCCGACGCTGCGCGGTCCGCAGATCATCCTGTCGCGCTCGGCGCCGGGCTTCATGATCGAGCTGTTCGCACAGGAAGTGCCCGAGATCGAGCAGGGCCTGCTGGAGATCAAGAGCTGCGCGCGCGACCCCGGGTCCCGCGCCAAGATCGCCGTGGTCTCGCACGACAAGCGTGTCGACCCGATCGGCACCTGCGTGGGCGTGCGCGGTTCGCGCGTCACGGCGGTCACCAACGAGCTCGCCGGCGAGCGGGTCGACATCGTGCTGTGGTCGGAAGACCCGGCGCAGTTCGTCATCGGCGCGCTGGCGCCGGCGAACGTGCAGTCGATCGTGGTGGATGAAGAGCGCCACGCCATGGACGTGGTGGTCGACGAGGAGAACCTCGCCATCGCCATTGGCCGCGGCGGCCAGAACGTGCGCCTGGCGTCCGAGCTCACCGGCTGGCGAATCAACATCATGACGGCCGAGGAGTCCGCTTCGAAGCAGGCCCTCGAATCCGACTCGGTGCGCAAGCTGTTCGTCGACAAGCTCGACGTCGACGAGGAAGTCGCCGACATCCTGATTGCCGAAGGCTTCACCAGCCTCGAGGAAGTGGCCTACGTCCCGATGCAGGAAATGCTCGAGATCGAGAGCTTCGACGAGGACACCGTGAACGAGCTGCGTACGCGGGCCAAGGACGCGCTGCTGACGATGGAAATCGCCCGCGAAGAAAAGGTCGAGGAGGTCTCGCAGGACCTGCGCGATCTCGAGGGCCTGAGCCCCGAACTCATCGCCAAGCTCGCCAATGGCGGCATCCACACGCGAGACGATCTGGCCGACCTGGCCGTCGACGAGCTGACCGAGATGACCGCGATCGACGAAGCGCAGGCCAAGGCGCTGATCATGAAGGCCCGTGAACACTGGTTCACGGCCTGAACGACAACAGCGCCGACAGACAGAGCTAGACCAAGCAAGGATTCAACCCATGGCTTCGACCACCGTCGCCCAACTCGCCGCCGAGCTCAATCGCCCGGCCGCGGCGCTGCTCGAGCAGCTGCAGTCGGCCGGCGTCAAGAAGGCGTCGACGGACGACACGCTCAGCGAGTCGGACAAGGAACGCCTGCTCGACTTCCTGCGCACCTCGCACGGCACCGCCGGCGCGGAGCGCAAGAAGATCACGCTGACGCGCAAGTCGACCAGCGAGATCAAGCAGGCCGATTCGAGCGGCAAGGCGCGCACCATCCAGGTCGAAGTGCGCAAGAAGCGCACCTTCGTCAAGCGCGACGACGCGCCGGCTGCCGAGGAAACCGCCGCACCGGTGATCGACGAAGCCGAACTGCAGCGTCGCGAGGAAGAAGCACGCGCCCAGGCCGAGTTGCTGCGTCGCCAGGAAGAAGACCTGGCCGAAAAGCGCCGCCTGCGCGAAGAGCAGGAGCAGCGTGACCGCGAAGCCGCCGAAGCCCGCGCCGCCGAGGCCGCGCGCAAGGCCGCCGAGGAAACCGCCGCAGCACTGGCTGCCGCCGCGGCCAAGCCCGAGCCCAAGGGGGCTGGCAAGGCCGGCGCCGCACCGGCCGAAGCCGCCCCTGCGGCTGCCGCGCCCGCTGCACCGGCCGAGCCGGTCAAGCCGGCGCTGCGTGTCATCAAGGCCGCCGACGTCGCCAACGAAGAGGTGCAGCGCGCTGCCGATCTGGCCAAGCGCCGCAAGGCCGCCGAAGACGAGGCGAAGGCGATCCGCGAGATGATGAACGCACCGAAGAAGGTGCTCGTCGCGAAGAAGCCCGAAGAGCCGCCCAAGCCGGCCACCGAGATCAAGGGCACGATCCACAAGAAGGCCGGCGCCCCAGGCGCTCCGGCCACGACCACGGCCGGCGCTGCCAAGCCGGGTGACAAGAAGTCCGTCAAGTCCGAGAAGCTGTCGTCCAGCTGGGCCGACGATGCGGCCAAGAAGCGCACCGCGCTGAAGGGCCGCACCGATGGCGCGGCGGGTGGCGCACGCGCCGGCTGGCGCGCGCCTCGCGGCGGACGCCGCGGCGAGCGCAGCGACGGCAGCATGTCGAGCTTCGTCGCGCCGGCGGAGCAGCAGGTCCAGGAGGTTCATATTCCCGAAACCATCAGCGTGGCCGACCTGGCCCACAAGATGTCGGTGAAGGCGTCCGAGGTCATCAAGCAGCTGATGAAGCTGGGCCAGATGGTCACCATCAACCAGCAGCTCGACCAGGAGACGGCGATGATCGTCGTCGAGGAGATGGGCCACAAGGCGCTGGCTGCCAAGCTGGACGATCCGGAAGCCTTCCTCGAGGAAGAGCAGGCCGAGCAGGAGCACGAAGAGACGACCCGCGCACCGGTGGTCACGGTGATGGGCCACGTCGACCACGGCAAGACCTCGCTGCTCGACTACATCCGCACCAGCCGCGTCGCGGCCGGCGAGGCGGGTGGCATCACGCAGCACATCGGCGCCTACCATGTGCAGACGCCGCGCGGCATGATCACCTTCCTCGACACCCCGGGCCACGCCGCGTTCACCGCGATGCGTGCGCGCGGCGCCAAGGCCACCGACATCGTCATCCTGGTGGTGGCGGCGGACGACGGCGTGATGCCGCAGACCAAGGAAGCCATCCACCATGCCAAGGCGGCCGGCGTGCCGATCGTCGTGGCGATGAACAAGATCGACAAGCCCGAGGCGAATGCCGAGCGCGTGAAGAGCGAGCTCGTCGCCGAGCAGGTCGTGCCCGAGGACTTCGGCGGCGATTCGCCGTTCGTCCCGGTGTCGGCCAAGACCGGCCAGGGCATCGACGCGCTGCTCGAGCAGGTGCTGTTGCAGGCCGAGGTGCTGGAGCTCAAGGCGGCCAAGGACGCGCCGGCCAAGGGCCTCGTCATCGAAGCGCAGCTCGACAAGGGCCGCGGCCCGGTGGCGACCATCCTGGTCCAGTCCGGCACGCTCAAGCGCGGCGACGTGGTGCTCGCCGGTTCGAGCTATGGCCGCGTGCGCGCCATGCTCGACGAGGACGGCAAGCCGACCAACGAAGCCGGCCCCTCGATCCCGGTCGAGATCCAGGGCCTGACCGAGGTGCCGCAAGCCGGCGACGAGTTCATGGTGCTGGCCGACGAGCGCCGTGCGCGCGAGATCGCCACCTTCCGCCAGGGCAAGTACCGCGACGTGAAGCTGGCCAAGCGCCAGGCCGCGAACCTCGAGAACATGATGGAGCAGATGGGCCAGGGCAGCGCCCAGACCCTGGCGCTCATCATCAAGGCCGACGTGCAGGGCTCGCAGGAAGCGCTGGCGCAATCGCTGCTCAAGCTCTCGACCGACGAGGTCAAGGTGCAGGTGGTGCACGCCGCGGTCGGCGGCATCAGCGAGTCCGACGTCAACCTGGCGATCGCCTCGAAGGCGATCATCATCGGCTTCAACACGCGGGCCGATGCCGGCGCGCGCAAGCTGGCCGAGAACAACGGCGTCGACATCCGCTACTACAACATCATCTACGACGCGGTCGACGAGGTGAAGGCGGCGATGACCGGCATGCTGGCGCCGGAGCAGCGCGAGGAGCTGATCGGCACGGCCGAGATCCGCACGGTGTTCGTGGCCTCGAAGATCGGCACCGTGGCCGGCTCGATGGTCACCGCCGGCGTGGTTCGCCGCGGCGCGCGCTTCCGCCTGCTGCGCGAGAACGTGGTGGTCTACACCGGCGAGATCGAATCGGTGCGCCGACTCAAGGACGACGTCCGCGAGGTCGCCACCGGCTTCGAGTGCGGCATCAAGCTGAAGAACTACAACGAGATCAAGGAAGGCGATCAGCTGGAGTTCTTCGAGGTCAAGGAAGTGGCTCGAACGCTGTAAGGCGGTCTCGGTCTCGTCCCGAACCCCGCCTTCCCAAAGAAGGCGGGGTTTGCGTTTCAGGAGTCGACCATGCGACACAAACGATCCATCCCCAACCGCGGCTTCCGCATCGCCGACCAGATCCAGCGTGATCTGGCCGAGCTGATCCGCGAGCTGAAGGACCCGCGCATCGGCATGGTCACCTTGCACGCGGTCGAGGTGTCGGCCGACTACGCGCACGCCAAGGTGTTCTTCTCGCTGCTGGTGGGCGACCCGAAGGAATGCGAAGAGGCGCTCAACGAGGCCGCCGGATTCCTGCGCAACGGCCTGTTCAAGCGCTTGCAGATCCACACCGTGCCGACGCTGCACTTCCACTTCGACCGCACCACCGAGCGCGCCGCCGAACTCAGCCTGCTGATCCAGCAGGCCAACGCCACGCGAGCCAAGGAAGACTGAACGCATGAACGCGCCTCGCGCTCGCATCCCACGCCGTGCCGTGCACGGCGTGCTGCTGCTCGACAAGCCGCTGGGCCTGTCGAGCAACGATGCGTTGCAGAGGGCCAAGCGCCTGTTCCGCGCCGAGAAGGCCGGCCACACCGGCACGCTCGATCCGCTGGCCAGTGGCCTGCTGCCGCTGTGCTTCGGCGCCGCCACCAAGTTCTCACAGGTCAGCCTCGACGCCGACAAGCGCTACGTGGCCACGTTGCAGCTCGGCGAGACGCGCGTCGGCGGCGACATGGAGGGCGAGGTCATCGAGCGCCGGCCGGTCGCCGTCACGGCGGCGCAGCTGCGCGCCGCGTGCGATCGTTTCACCGGCACCATCGAACAGGTGCCGCCGATGCATTCGGCGCTCAAGCACGAAGGCAAGGCGCTGTACGAATACGCGCGCGCCGGCGTCGAGGTCGAACGCGAGCCGCGCCGCGTGACGATCCACGCCATCGACATCGTCGACGGCGATGACGACCGCTGGACCATCGACGTGCGCTGCAGCAAGGGCACCTACATCCGCACGCTGGCCGAGGACATCGGCCGCGCTTTGGGATGCGGCGCGCACCTCGCGGCACTGCGCCGCACCGGCTCCGGCACCCTGACGCTGGATCAGGCCGTGACGCTCGAGGCGCTCGAAGCCATGAGCGAGGCCGAACGCGATGCTCGCCTGCTCGACGCCGACGCGCTGATCGCCGACTGCCCGGCGGTGCGCCTCGATGCCGAGAATGCGGCGCGTTTCCTCAGCGGCATGCGCCGCCGCCTCGAACTCGCCGACGCCGATTGCGTGCGCGTGTTCGGGCCCGAACCCAAGGCCTTCCTCGGCGCGGGCCACATCGCCGCCGGCGAACTGATATCCACCAGGCTGCTCAGCCCGATCGAGGTGCAAGGCCTCCTGACTGAAAGAACCGCATGACCCGCCAGATCCGCAACATCGCCATCATCGCGCACGTCGACCATGGCAAGACCACGCTGGTCGACCAGCTGCTGCGCCAGAGCGGCACCTTCCGTGAGAACGAGAAGGTTGCCGAACGCGTGATGGACAGCAACGACCTCGAAAAGGAGCGCGGCATCACCATCCTGGCGAAGAACTGCGCCGTGGAGTGGAAGGGCACGCACGTCAACATCGTCGACACCCCGGGGCACGCCGACTTCGGCGGCGAGGTCGAGCGCGTGCTGTCGATGGTCGACTCGGTGCTGCTGCTGGTCGATGCCGTCGAGGGCCCGATGCCGCAGACGCGCTTCGTCACCAAGAAGGCGCTTGCGCTGGGACTCAAGCCCATCGTCGTCGTCAACAAGGTCGACCGACCCGGCGCGCGCCCCGACTATGTGATCAACGCCACCTTCGAGCTGTTCGACAAGCTGCATGCCACCGAGGAGCAGCTCGACTTCCCGGTGATCTTCGCGTCCGGCCTGAACGGCTGGGCGACGCTCAAGCAGGGCGAGGTCGGCACCGACCTGGCACCGCTGTTCGATGCCATCCTGGAGCACGTGCCGGCGCACGAAGGCGCGGCCGATGCGCCGCTGCAGCTGCAGATCTGCTCGCTCGACTACTCCACCTACGTGGGCCGCATCGGCATCGGGCGCGTCAACCAGGGCACGCTCAAGCCGATGCAGAACGTGGCCGTGTACGCCGGCCCCGACAGCACGCCTTTCACGGCGCGCGTCAACCAGGTGCTCAAGTTCGAGGGCCTGGAGCGCAAGCAGGCCACCGAGGCGGGCCCGGGCGACATCGTGTTGATCAACGGCATCGAGGGCATCGGCATCGGCGTGACCCTCACCGACATCGACAACCCGGCTCCGCTGCCCATGCTGCTGGTCGACGAGCCGACGCTGACGATGAACTTCTGCGTCAACAACTCGCCGCTGGCGGGCCGAGAAGGCAAGTTCGTCACCAGCCGGCAGATCTGGGACCGCCTGCAGCGCGAACTGCAGAGCAACGTGGCGCTGAAGGTCAAGGAGACCGATGAAGACGGCATCTTCGAGGTGTCGGGCCGCGGTGAACTGCACCTGACCATCCTGCTGGAGACGATGCGCCGCGAGGGCTACGAGCTGGCCGTGAGCAAGCCGCGCGTGGTGTTCCACGAGGTCGATGGAGAACGTCAGGAACCGATCGAGATGGTCACCGCCGACGTGGAAGACCAGCACCAGGGCGCCGTCATGCAGGCCCTGGGCGAACGCAAGGCCGAACTCGTCAACATGGAACCCGACGGCATGGGCCGCGTGCGCCTGGAGTACCGCATTCCGGCGCGCGGCCTGATCGGCTTCCAGAACGAGTTCCTCAACCTGACGCGCGGCACCGGCCTGATCAGCAACATCTTCGACGGCTACGAGGCCTACAAGGGCGAGATCGAAGGCCGCAAGAACGGCGTGCTGATCAGCCAGGACGACGGCGAGGCGGTGACGTACTCGCTGGGCAAGCTCGACGACCGCGGCCGCATGTTCGTGAAGGCCGGTGACCCGCTGTACGAAGGCATGGTGATCGGCATCCACAGTCGCGACAACGACCTCGTCGTCAACGCGGTGCGCGGCAAGCAGCTGACCAACTTCCGCGTCTCCGGCAAGGAAGACGCGATCAAGATCACGCCGCCGATCATCCTCACGCTCGAGTACGCGGTGGAATTCATTGCCGACGACGAGCTGGTGGAGATCACGCCGAAGAGCATCCGCATCCGCAAGCGCCACCTAAAGGAACACGACCGCAAGCGCGCCTCGCGCGAAGCCGCCTGACGCCGTGCCCGTGCCGATGACGCACCGCAAGGCGGTGCTGCTCATGGTCGCGGTCACGCTGATGTGGAGCATCGCCGGCGTGGTGTCGCGCCACTTCGAGGCGGCGCGTGGCTTCGAGGTGACCTTCTGGCGCAGCGCCTTCAATGCGCTGGCGCTGGTCGTGATGCTCGGCTGGCTGCGCGGGCCGGCGACGCTGGTTTCGGCCATTCGCAGCGGCGGCCGCACGCTGTGGCTGTCGGGCCTGTGCTGGGCAGTCATGTACACCGCCTTCATGATGGCGCTGTCGCTCACCACGGTGGCCAACGTGCTGGTCACCATGGCGCTGGGCCCGCTGTTCACCGCGCTGATGGCGCGCTTCGCGCTCGGCCACCGGCTGGCTGCACGCACCTGGGCAGCGATCGTGCTGGCCGGGGCGGGCATCGCCTGGATGTACGCCCGCGAGGTCAGCGGCAGCGACCCGCGCCACCTGGCCGGCACGCTGGTCGCGCTGGGCGTGCCGATCGCTGCAGCCGTCAACTGGACGCTGATCCAGCACAACCGCGGCGGCGAGAAGCAGGACATGCTGCCCGCCGTGCTGATCGGCGCCGTGCTCTCCGCAGCCGCCATGGTGCTGCCCTCGCAGCCTTTCGCCGCCACAGGGCGCGACCTCGCGCTGCTGGCCATGCTCGGCGTCGTGCAGCTGGCCATCCCGTGCCTGCTGGCCGTGACCATCGCCCGCTCGCTGAGCGCGCCGGAGATGTCGCTGCTCGGACTGCTTGAGGTGGTTTTCGGTGTGCTCTGGGCCTGGCTGGGCGCCAACGAGGCACCGGCCGTGTCGGTGATCGGCGGCGGCCTGCTCGTGTTGCTGGCGCTGGCCGGCAACGAACTGATGGCGTTGCGCGAACGCAGGGCCTGACGCTTTCGCGCCCGAACAGGGCTTCCCCTCAAGGCGGCGACTCTTGCGCGCGCTTAGCATCGGCGCAGACCGCGTGGGAGACGCCGATGAAACAGCTGTCCGGCCTGGACGCCAGCTTCCTGTACCTCGAGACCGCCGAGATGCCCATGCACGTGGGCGCCTTGCACCAGTTCGAGCTGCCTGCCAGCTACCGCGGTGACTTCCTCGCCGACATGCGTGCCCACATGGCCACGCGCATTCCGCTCGCGCCTGCATTGCGTCGCAAGCTGGCCTGGATGCCGCTGAACCTGGCCGCGCCGGTGTGGGTCGATGCCGAGCCCGACCTCGACGAGCACATCGTCGGCATCGCGCTGCCTGCGGGCAGCGGACTGGCCGAGCTGGAAGAGCAGGTCGGCGAGTTGCACCCGGTGCTGCTCGACCGCAGCCGGCCGCTGTGGAAGTTCCATGTCTTCGACGGCCTCGAGCCGGGGCCGAACGGCGAGAAGCGCTACGCCCTCTACACCCAGCTGCACCACGCCGCCGTCGACGGCCAGGCCGCGGTGGCGCTGGCGCAGGCCATCCTCGACCTCGGCCCCGAGCCGCGCGAGATCGCTGCGCGCCCGGCGCGCGAGCGCAAGGGACAGCTGGCGATGACGGAGATGCTGCGTGGCGCGCTGTCCAACCAGCTCGACCAGCTCGGCAACCTCGTCAAGGCCTTGCCCGCCGCGGTGGGCGCCATCTCCCAAGTAGCGGCGCAGACCGCGGGCGGCGCGGTGAGCGAGACGGCGGCCTCGGTGTGGTCGCGCATCAAGGGCGCGGGGCCGAAGGGCGGCAAGAGCGTCAGCAATCTCGGCCTGGCGCCACGCACGCGGCTGAACGCCACGGTGTCCGACACGCGCGCCTTCGCTGCGGTGAGCCTGCCGCTGGCCGAGCTGAACGCCGTGCGCCGGCGCCATCACGCCAGCCTGAACGACGCGGTGCTGATGATCTGCAGCAGCGCCTTGCGGCGCCACTTCGCCAAGCACGGGCCGCTGCCGCGCAAGTCGCTGGTGGCGGCGGTGCCGATCTCGCTGCGCTCCAAGGGCGACACGGCATCGAACAACCAGGCGTCGATGAGCCTGATCAGCCTGGGCACGCACATCGCCGACCCGGGCAAGCGGCTGGCCCACGTGATGGCGGCCAGTGCGTCGATGAAGGCGACGCTGGGCAGCGTGAAGAGCCTGCTACCCACCGACTTCCCGTCCATGGGCGTGCCCTGGCTGATGGAAGGCCTGACGGCGATCTACGGCCGCGCCGGCGTGGCCGACCGCATCCCGCCGGTGGCCAACGTCGTCATCTCCAACGTGCCTGGGCCCACCGTGCCGCTGTACATGGCCGGCGCGAAGATGCTCACCAACTACCCGACCTCGATCGTCGTGCACGGCGTGGCCCTGAACATCACCGTGCAGACCTACAACGATTCGCTCGACGTGGGCATCATCGCCTGCGCGCAGGCGATGCCCGAGGTCGACGAATTCGCGGCGCACGTCGAGACGTCCTTTCTCGAGTTCAAGGGGCTGCCGGTCGCAGCGGAACCCGTGCCCGCACCGCCGGCGCCCAAGGTAGCGGCGAAGAAGGCGGCGCCGAAGAAGGCCGTGGCCCCGAAGGCACCGGCGAAGAAGGCCCCTGCCAAGAAGGTTGCCGCCACGAAGGCGCGGTTGAAGAAGCCCGCCGCGAAGAAGGTCGTCGCAAAGAAGCCCGCCAAACCTGTCCCGAAGGTGACACCGAAGGCTAGGGCAAGCGCTCCAACCGCAAAGCGGCCCAGCCGCTAACATGACCTGAACGCCGCTCCTTCACGCCGCATGCCCCGCACGCCGCCCGATCCGCGCCACCACCACTTCCACTTCGAAGACTTGCGCGCGCCCAATGCGCTGCTGCTGGCCATGGAGGGCCGGGCTCCCTGGGAGTACGCGGCACTGCTGGCCGCCACGCCCTGGCTGCGCAAGCTGCCACGCGGCGACGGCCATCCGGTGCTGGTGTTCCCCGGCCTGGGCGCCAACGACTTCACCACCGCGCCGTTGCGGCGATTCCTCGACGATCTGGGCTACGTCACCCACCCCTGGGGCCAGGGTTTCAACTTCGGCCCGCGCCAGGGCGTGCTCAAGCGCTGCAACGACGACGTGCGGCGCTTGTTCAACTCGCATGCGCGCAAGGTCAGCCTGATCGGCTGGAGCCTGGGCGGCATCTACGCGCGCGAGATGGCCAAGGAACTGCCCGACCATGTGCGCTGCGTCATCACGCTGGGCACGCCCTTCACCGGCCACCCGCGAGCCACCAACGCCTGGCGCTTCTTCGAACTGGTCAGCGGGCAGTCGGTGCACGACCCGGCGCTGATCGCGCAGATCCGCAAGGAGCCGCCGGTGCCCACCACCTCGATCTGGTCGCGCAGCGACGGCATCGTGGCGTGGCGTTGCAGCGTGGTGGCGCCCAGCCCGATGGCCGAGAACATCGAGGTGCACGCCAGCCACGTGGGCATGGGCATGAATCCGATGGCGCTGTACGCCGTTGCCGACCGGCTGTCGCAGCCTGCGGGGCACTGGAAGCCCTTCGAGCCGCACGGCGCAAGGCGCTGGTTCTTCCGCACGCCGAACGAGGCTCGCACCGCCTGATGCAGATCAGTGCGAACGGCATCTCGCTGGAAGTCGACGACCGCGGCCCGGCCAGTGGCCAGCCGCTGGTGATGATCATGGGCCTGGGCATGCAGCTCGTCGCCTGGCCCGAGGGCCTGGTCGACCAGCTCGTCGCCAAGGGCTTTCGCGTCATCCGCTTCGACAACCGCGACGTCGGCCTGTCGCAGCGCTTCGATCACCTGGGCGTGCCCAACATCGCCGCCGGGGCCGTCAAGCACACGCTGGGCATGGCGGTGGCCAGCCCCTACCGCCTGGCCGACCTCGCCGACGACACGGCCGCGCTGATCGATGCGCTGGGGCTGCAAAGCGCGCATGTGTGCGGCGCTTCGATGGGCGGCATGGTCGCGCAACACCTCGCAGCCAGGCATCCGCAGCGCGTGCGCAGCCTGACGCTGATGATGACCACCAGCGGCGCGCGCCGCCTGCCGCAGCCGGGATGGAAGGTGCGCATGGCGCTGATGTCGCGGCCGGAGAACGCGCGCGATCTCGACAGCGTCATCGAGCATTTCGTGCGCCTGTACGGCGTGATCGGCAGCCCGGGCTACCCGCCCGAACCCGCCACGCTGCGCGAGCGCCTGGCGATGTCCGTCAAGCGTTCCTACCGGCCGGCGGCCACGGCGCGACAGCTGATGGCCATCGTGGCCGACGGCGACCGCACGCCGATGCTTGCGCAGATCCGCCAGCCGACGCAGATCGTCCACGGCCTGGCCGACCCGCTGGTGCCCGTGGAGGCGGGGCGCGAACTGGCACGCCGCATTGCCGGCGCGCAGATCGACCTGATCGAGGGCATGGGACACGACCTGCCGCAGCCGCTGTGGCCACGCTTCGCGGCCGACATCGCAGCCGCGGCGGGGCGGGCCTGATGCGGCTCGTGCGACGGACTGTGTCTCCGGCGTAAAGCCGCATGAAGGCCGTCGGCAGCCTGCGCGGCCAGGGCGTTGCTGGGTGAACACCACCGCAGGAGTGCTCCATGGCCCAACCTTCCATCCGCAGGCTCGTGATGGCCACCGCGTGCACCGGCGCACTCCTGCTGGCCGGCTGCGTGGTCGCACCCGTCGGGCCGTACTACGGCTACGAGGGCGAGGTCGTGCAGGTGGCGCCGCCGCCGCCACAGGCCGAGTACTACGGCGCACCGCCGGTGGTCGGCCAGATCTGGATCGGCGGCTTCTGGGGCTGGCGGGGCGGTCGCCACGTGTGGATCGGAGGCCATTGGGATTCGCCGCGTCCCGGTCATCACTGGGTGCCGCACGCCTGGATCCGTCAGGGCCCGGGTTGGCGCCAGCGCCCCGGCTACTGGGAACGCCGCTGAGGCGCAGCGGCAGGGTCGTGGCCGCCCGATAATCCGGGCCGTGGAACCGAACCCCTGGCGCCTGTCGGTCGCGCCGATGATGGACTGGACCGACCGGCACTGCCGCTACTTCCATCGCCTGCTGACGCACCGCACCCGGCTGTACACCGAAATGGTGACCACCGGGGCGCTGCTGCATGGCGACGTGCCGCGGCACCTCGACTACAACGACGAGGAACACCCGCTGGCCCTGCAGCTCGGCGGCAGCGAGCCCGACGATCTGGCGCACTGCGCGAGGCTGGCCCAGCAATGGGGCTACGACGAGGTCAACCTCAACTGCGGTTGCCCGAGCGACCGCGTGCAGCGGGGCGCCTTCGGCGCCTGCCTGATGGCCGAGCCGCAACTGGTCGCCGACGGCGTGAAGGCGATGCGCGACGCGGTGAGCATTCCCGTGACGGTGAAGCACCGCATCGGTATCGACCGGATCGAGAACTACGAGTTCGTGCGCGACTTCGTCGGCACCGTGGCCGCGGCTGGCTGCGAAGTCTTCATCGTGCATGCGCGCAATGCCTGGCTGCAGGGCCTGAGCCCGAAGGAGAACCGCGAGGTGCCGCCGCTGCGCTACGAGTTCGTGCAACGGCTCAAGCGCGACTTCCCGGCGCTGACCATCGCGATCAATGGCGGCATCACCACCGGCGCACAGATCGAATCGCTGCTGGCCGAGGGTTTGGACGGCGTGATGGTCGGCCGCGAGGCCTACCACCACCCCTGGCTGATGGCCGACTGGGATTCACGCTTTCTCGGTGCCGAGCCGGTGCAGCGTGATCGCGAACAGGTCGAGGCCGCGATGATCGACTACATGGAGCGGCAATCGCGCGAGGGCGAGCCGTGGTCGCGCATTGCCCGGCACATGCTCGGGCTGTGGAACGGCCAGCCCGGCGCACGCCGGTGGCGGCAGGTGTGGTCGGACCACAAGCTGAAGGCGTTGCCGCCTTCGGCCGTGGCGGGCCTGGCCACGCAGGCACGCCGCCATCCGGCGGTGGCCGAAGCGGCCGCCTGATCGCAGGGCGCCTCAGGTGCGCCGCGACGGCCAGGTCGCGAGCATCACGCCGGCCAGCGCCAACGCAAAGGCACCGGCCTGCGCCGGACTGAAACGCTCGCCCAGGAAGACGATTCCTGTGGCCGCCGCAGCCACCGGCAGCATCACGGTGAACACGCCTGCCTGCGAGGCCGGCACATGCTTGAGACCGGTCATCCACAGCCACACCGTGACCATGCTGGCAGCCAACGAGTAGAAGACCAGCAGCCACCAATGGCCGGCGCTGACGCTGCCGAAATCGAAGCTCAGCGCCTGCCACAGGCCCAGCGGCGTGACGAGCAGCAGTCCCCACAGGTTGATCAACGCGCTGATGCGCTTGGGCGAGACATTGCCGGTGAGCTTCTTGCCGATCACCACGTAGATCGCCTCGCAGGTCACCGCGCCGAGCAGCAGCAGGTTGCCCACCAGGCTGCCCGCGTCGGCGCCGGCGTTCTTGCCCAGCGAGACCAGCGCGATGCCGGCCACCGCGCAGGCGATGCCGGCGGCCACGCGCGGCAGGATGCGCTCCTTCAGGATCACGCGCGAGAGGATCGCCACCACCGCCGGGATGGCGGCCATGATCACGCCGGCAGCCAGCGCCGAGGTGCGTGCCACGCCGAACAACATGCACACCGAGAACAGGAAGTTGCCGAAGAAGGATTCGAGGAAGAGCAGCCAGCGGTCGTGCGGGCTCAGTCTCGCTTCATCGGGCTGGCGTTTCACCCAGCCGGCCATGGCGACCGCGGCGATGCCGAAGCGCAGCCAGGCGAGCAGGAAGATCGGCAGCACCAGCACGAGGATCTTCGACAGCCCGACGTAGCTGCCCACCAGCGCCATGCCGGAGCCCAGGCACAGGTAGGACAGCCAGGGAACGTGGTGCGCGTCGGCCGCGCGGGAAGAAGTCATCGAGGCGCGGTCAGAACATGTCGGCGTAGCGCTGCATTTCCCAGTCGCTCACGTGGCGCGCGTAGGCGATCCACTCGCTGCGCTTGGCAGCGATGAACTCCGGCGCGAGCGAGGGGCCGAGCGCCTCGCAGAGCACGGCGTCGCGCTCCAGCGCATCGACGGCCTCGCCCAGGCTCTGCGGCAGCACGCCGATGCCGCGCTCGCGCAGCGCAGCCAGCGGTTGCTCGAACAGATCGTCGGGGCAGGCCGGGCCGGGATCGGTGCGCTTCGCGATGCCGTCCAGCCCGGCGGCGATCAGGCCGGCGGTGGCCAGGTAGGGGTTGGCCGCAGCATCCGGCAGGCGCCACTCGAAGCGGCCGTCCAGCGTACGCACGAGTGCCGTGCGGTTGTTCGGGCCGTGCGCCACGTAGGCCGGCGCCCAGCTGGTGCCCGACAGCGACTCGCCGACGACGAGCCGCTTGTACGAATTCACCGTCGGCGCCGCCAGGGCCGAGAGGCCGGCCGAGTGTGCGAGCACGCCGCCGATGAAGTGGCGTTTGGTGGCGTCGTCGTCGAAGAGGCAGCGTTCGCCGTCCCACAGCGACACGTGGAAGTGCAAACCGCTGCCCGGTTGGTTGGCGAAGGGCTTGGGCATCATCGAGAACACCATGCCGTGCCGCTCGGCCAGCGTGTGCGCGGCCAGCTTGAAGAGCATCAGGTGGTCGGCACTTGTCAGCGCATCGGCGTGCAGGAAGTTCAGCTCGTACTGGCCATGCGCATCTTCATGGTCGATCTGGAACACGTGCAGCCCGCAGGCCTGCAGCCCGGTGGCGAGCTCGTGCAGGAACTCGCGCTGGCGCGGCAGGCTCTTCAGGTCGTACGACGGCTTGTCGAGATGGTCGTGCGCATCGGCCGGCGCGAAGCCGCTCGCCGTGCGCTGCAGCAGGAAGAACTCCGGCTCGATGCCGGTCTGCAGCGCCCAGCCGCGTTCGGCCAGCCGCGCGATCTGGCGGCGCAGCACCTGGCGCGGGCAACCGTCGAAGGGGGTGCCAGCGACGAAGCCGTCACAGGCCAGGCGCGCATAACCCGGCATCCAGGGCAGGGCGCGTGCCGTGCCCGCATCGCCGCGGCCGTAGTACTCGGAGCGCGGGCCCATGCGCGGCAGGCCGGTGCCCGCGATCGACGGGCCGGAGAAGCCCGCCCCGGTGGCCAGCAAGGTGCCGAGCTGATCGAGAGGGACGTACTTGCCCTTGGCGACGCCGTGCAGGTCGGTGAACTGCGCGATCAGCGTGTGCACGCCCTGCGCGGCCAGGCTCTCGCGCAGCGTGTCGACGTGGTGGTGGTGCCCGCTCACGCCACGGCCGCCCGCAGCGCGGCGCGCAGCACGTCCATGGCCTCGTCGAAGACCGGCTGCTGGATGGTCAGCGGGAACAGGAAGCGCACCACGTTCGCGTTGACGCCGCAGGTCAGCAGGATCAGCTTGCGTTTCAGCGCCTCGGCCTGCACCTTCTTCGTGAAGTCGGCATCGGGTTCGTCGCTGTCGGGGCGGTTGAACTCCACCGCCACCATGGCGCCGAGTCCGCGGACGTCGGCGATCTGCGGCACCGCAGCGCGCATCTCCTGCAGCACGGCCTTGAGCTGGTCGCCGAGCTTCTGTCCGCGCTCGGGCAGCTTCTCGTCGCGCATCACGTCGATCACCGCATGCGCCGCGGCGATGGCCAGCGGGTTGCCGGCGTAGGTGCCTCCCAGGCCGCCAGGGGCCGGCGCGTCCATGATCTCCGCCTTGCCGGTCACGGCCGACAGCGGTACGCCGCCGGCGAGCGACTTGGCGATGGTCATCAGGTCGGGGATGACTCCGAAATGCTCCATCGCGAACATCTTGCCGGTGCGGCCGAAGCCGGTCTGGATCTCGTCGGCGATCAGCACGATGCCGTGTTCGTCGCACAAGGCGCGCAGCCACTGCACCGCCTCGGCCTGGATGACATTGAAGCCGCCTTCGCCCTGCACCGGCTCGAACACGATGGCCGCCACGCGGCTGGGCTCGATGTCGGCCTTGAAGATGTGCTGCACGGCCTTCTTCACTTCGGCCAGGCTGGCGCAATGGCAGGGGAAGGGCGCGTGGTAGATCTCCGGCGGGAAAGGCCCGAAGCCGGCCTTGTAGGGCTGCACCTTGCCGGTCAGCGACACCGCGAACAGGCTGCGGCCATGGAAGGCGCCGCTGAAGGCGATCACGCCCGAACGCTTCGTGTACGAACGCGCGATCTTGATCGCGTTCTCGATCGCCTCGGCGCCGGTGGAGAACAGCGCCGTCTTCTTGGCGTGGCTGCCCGGCGTCATCGCATTGAGCTTCTCGGCCAGTGCGATGTAGCTCTCGTAAGGCACCACCTGGTAGCAGGTGTGCGTGAAGCGCTTGAGCTGCGCCTCGATCGCCGCCACCACCTTCGGGTTGCCGTGGCCGGTGTTCATCACCGCGATGCCGCCGGCGAAGTCGATGTAGCGCTGGCCTTCCACGTCCCACAGCTCGGCGTTGTCGGCGCGGTCGGCGAAGAAGGTGCCCATCACGCCCACGCCGCGCGGCGTGGCGGCGGCCTTGCGGGCCATCAGCTGTTCATTGAGGGAATGGTTCATGTCGGTCTCCTGGCAGGCTGGCGGTCAGGCGGCGTCGATGCGCAGCCAGGTCGTCTTCAGCTCGGTGTACTTGTCGAAGGCGTGCAGCGACTTGTCGCGGCCATTGCCGCTTTGTTTGTAGCCGCCGAAGGGCACGGTGATGTCGTCTTCGTCGTACTGGTTGACGTGCACGGTGCCGGCACGCAGGGCCCGCGCGACGCGGTGCGCGCGGTTGATGTTGTGGCTCCACACGCTGGCCTGCAGGCCGTAGCTGGAGTCGTTGGCCATGGCGATGGCCTCGGCCTCGGTCTTGAAGCGGATCACGCTCATCACCGGGCCGAAGATCTCCTCGCGGGCGATCTTCATCTGGTTGCTCACGCCGGTGAACACGGTCGGCTCGACGTAGAAGCCGCCGGTCTCGCTGCGCGAGCGCTTGCCGCCGGTGACCAGCTTCGCGCCATCGCCGTGGCCAGCGTCGATGTAGCCGAGCACGGTGCGCATCTGCGTCTCGTCGACCAGCGCGCCCATCTCGGCGTGGCCCGACAGCGGGTCGCCCGGCGCGTACTTCGGCGCCTCGGCGGCGACCACGGCGAGGAACTCGTCGGCCACGGTCTCGTGCACGAACACGCGGGAGGGCGCATTGCAGCTCTCGCCCTGGTTGAAGAACATGCTGCCGGCCACCGTCTTGGCGGCGCGCGCGATGTCCTCGAAGTCGTCGAAGACCACGAAGGCCGACTTGCCGCCGAGCTCGTTGTAGACGCGCTTGAGGTTGCTGCGCCCGGCGTACTCGAGCATCTTGCGGCCCACCCGCGTGCTTCCGGTGAAGCCGATCGCGTCGACGTCCATGTGCAGCGCCAGCGCCTCGCCGGCCTCGTGGCCGAAGCCCGGCACGACGTTGAACACGCCTTCGGGCAGGCCGGCCTCGACGGCCAGCTCGGCCAGGCGCAGCGCCGTCAGCGGGCTCTTCTCGCTGGGCTTGAGCACCACGCAGTTGCCCGCGGCCAGCGCCGGCCCGAGCTTCCAGGCGGCCATGATCATCGGGTAGTTCCAGGGCACCACGGCGCCGATCACGCCCATCGGCTCGCGGGTGATCAACGCCAGCGCGCTGGCCGGCGTCGGCGCGATCTCGTCGTAGATCTTGTCGACGGCCTCGGCGTACCAGGCGATGGTGCGCGCCGTCGAGGCCACGTCGACGGCCAGGCTGTACTGCACCGGCTTGCCCATGTCGAGCGACTCGAGCAGCGCGAGCTCGTCCTTGGCGGCGAGGATCTTCTCGGCAAAGCGCTGCAGGGTCTTCTTGCGCGCCGCAGGCGCCTTGCCGGCCCAGCGGGCATCGGCGAAGGCGGCGCGCGCCGACGCGACGGCGGCATCGATGTCCGGCGCCTGGCCGCGAGCGATGTCGGCGAGGCGGCGGCCATCGATGGGTGAACTCTTGGCGAATGTTTCGCCGCTGGCGGCGGCGACGCGCCGGCCGCCCACGAAGGCGCGGCCGTCGATGCGCAGCGCCGACGCGGCGGCATGCCAGTCGGGGGCAGGCTTGTTCATGGTGGTTCCTTCTCAGGTGAAGCCGGCAACAAAACGCCCGCGGCCGTTGCCGCGCCGCGGGCGTGATGCCGTGCGGGGCGTCCGGCAGCGGACGCCCGGTGGATCAGAACGACACCAGCACCGAGGCGCCGAGCAGGTGGTTGGTCTTGCCGTAGCTGGCGTCCTTGACATTGATGAACACCGGCTGGCTGGCACGGTCGAGTCGGTACTCAGCCTTGAAGGTGGTGTTCAGGTTGAACAGCCAACTGGCACCCAGGGTGAGCGCGGTGCGATTCGAGCCGACTTCCGGATCGCCGGCGCCGTCGGGGCCGATGCCGTTGCGGTCGTCTGCGCCCGTGTAGCCGAGCAACCCGCCGCCGTTCTTCTTGTTGTTCAGGTAGTCCAGGCGCGCGGTGGTCTCGAAGCGCGGCGTCCACTTGTAGGCCGCCAACGTCGACAGGCCCCACCAGCTCGAGTCACGCAGATCGCCGGTCGTCGGGTCGGCGGTGATGGCGGCGTTCTTCTGCTTGCCGAAGCTGACCTGGCCTTGCACGGTCCAGTCGCCGCGGATGAAGTAGGCATCGAACTCGAACAGGTCGAGGCGGGTGTTCTTCGTCGAGTACGGCTCGAGGCTGACCGGGTTGATGCCGATGCCGTCGGGCTGCGTGTCGTCGAAACCGCGGAAGTTGGCCGCCTTGCCATGCACGCCGGCGAAGCCGAAGCCCTGGAACTCGCCGCGCGAGTAGTCGACGCGGTAGGCGAACACCGGCGCCTTCTCGCCTGGCTGGTTGCGCGAGGCGTTCATGTTTGCGATGACGCCCTTGTAGATCCACTTGCCGTCGGTGATCTCCATGCCGGCGCCGGTGTAGGCGGTGGGCAGCGTGAAGTCGAACAGCAGGTTGTGCGTGATCAGCTTGTTCAGCGTGGGCTGCAGGTACTCGTAGCCCGACCAGTCGGGGATCTGGCCGGCGATGAAGCGCGTCTGCAGGTCACCCAGCGGCACCGACACGCTGGCCTCGTGCACCGGTGACTGGCCGTCGAACACGGCGCCCACGCCTCGGTTGGGCGCCAGCGTCAGGCGCCAGCGCGTGCCGGAGTCGGTTTCCTTCTGGAAGTCGATGACGGCCGCACCGAAGTACGAGTTGTCGTAGTTGTAGCCGTCGTCGCCCACGGCGTTGAGGAACTGGAAGCCGGCGCGATCCTGGCGCTTGTTGTAGATGAAGGTCGGATCCATGTAGCCGGAGATCTTCAGCAGCTTCAGCCCGGAAGCGTCACGCGCGTCCTCCATCGCCTCGGTCTTCACCGAAATGCGATTGAACTCGGCAGCCTGCTCCGGCGTCATGCCCCACTGGCCGGCGGCCGGCTTGGCCTCGGGCGCCTTCTGCTTGGCCTCGAGCTCCGCCACACGCTTCTTCAGCTCCTGCAGCTCCTTGAGCAGGTCGGCCGTCGACTGCGCGGTGGCGCCGCCGGCGAAGCTGGCGCCCAGGGCGAGCACGGCAGCCTGGGCGAGGGCGGTGGGTTGCCAGAATTTCATCGGGTTCTCCTCGTTTGATCAATCGTTGCGCTGAATCGGGTAATCGTTCGTCTCAACCGCCGCGGGCGGCCGCGGCCATGTCCTGTGCACGCTTGCGTTCGGCCCTGGCGATGGCCAGGCTGGCGAGCACCACGCCCACCGAGACCACCAGCACGATGAGCGCGGCCACTGCGTTCACGCTCGGGTTCAAGCCCAGCCGTGCGCGGGAAAAGATCACCAGCGGCATCGTCGTCGCACCGGGGCCGGACAGGAAGGCCGACAGCACCACGTCGTCGAGCGACAGGGTGAAGGTGAGCAGCCAGGCCGACATCAGCGCCTGCGCGATCATCGGCAGCGTGACGAGCGTGAAGACCTGCCAGGGGCGCGCGCCGAGGTCCATCGCGGCTTCCTCGAGCTGCGGGTTCAGGTCCTGCAGCCGGGCCTGCACGACCACCGTGGCGTAGGCCATGCCCAGCAGCAGGTGGCCCATCCAGATGGTCAGCATGCCGCGCTCGGGAAAGCCGAGCACGCGTTGCACCGACACCAGCATCAGCAGCAGCGACAGGCCGATGATGACCTCGGGCATCACCAGCGGCGCGCTGACCATGCCGCCGAACAGCGTGCGGCCGGTGAAGCGCCTGTACTTGACCAGCGCGAAAGCCGCCAGCGTGCCCAGCACCACCGAGCCGCAGGCGGTGAAGAACGCGATCTGCAGGCTCAGCCACAGGCCGCCGATCATTTCTCGGTCACCCGGCAGCGCGGCGTACCACTTCAGCGTGAAGCCGGCCCAGACGTTGGGGATCGGCGAATCGTTGAACGAGAAGATCACCAGCGCCACGATGGGCAGGTACAGGAACACGTAGCCCGCCGTCAGCCAGGCTTTCGAGAAGCCGCGCGCGAAGCCCGCGCCGAAGAAGGTTCGGCCGCTCATTTGCGCTGCTCCTGCGCTTGCGCCTGGTAGCGGTTGAAGATCGCCAACGGCACCAGGATCAGCAGCACCATCACCACGGCGACGGTCGAGGCCATCGGCCAGTCGTTGTTGCTGAAGAACTCGTCCCACAGCACGCGGCCGATCATCAGCGTCTGCGGCCCGCCGAGCAGTTCGGGGATGACGAACTCGCCGATGCAGGGAATGAACACCAGCATCGAGCCGGCGATGATGCCTGCCTTGGACAGCGGCACGGTGACCTTCCAGAACGCCACCCAGGGCGTGGCGCCGAGGTCGGAGGCCGCTTCGAGCAGGCGAAGGTCCATCTTGGCCAGGTTGCCGTACAGCGGCAGGATCATGAAGGGCAGATAGGTGTAGACCATGCCCAGCACCAGCGAGAAAGGCGAGTTCATGAACTTGCCCAGCGCCGGGATCACGCCGGCGGCCAGCAGCAGGTGATCGACGCGCAGCGCGATGAGCAGATCGGAGACCCAGCCATGCTCGGTGAGCAGGCCCTTCCAGGCATAGACGCGCAGCAGGAAGGAAGTCCAGAACGGCAGCATCACCAGCATCAGCAGGGCCGGCTGCAGCGACGCCTTGGCGCGCGCCATGAAGTAGGCGAAGGGGTAGCCGATGGCCAGGCACAGCACCGTCGTGACGGCGGCGTACTTGATGCTCGACAGGTAGGTCTTGAAGTAGAGGTCGTCTTCCGTGATGAACACGTAGTTCGACAGCTTGATCGACAGGGCGAGCACACCGTCCTTGAGGCTCAGCACCTCCTTGAAGACGACGCCGTCCACCTCGGAGACGCTGATCTTCAGCACGATCAGGAACGGCAGCATGAAGAAGGCGAGCAGCCACAGGTAGGGCAGGCCGATCACCGCGGTGCGTCCGCGGGCGATCCAGGCGAGCAGGGCGCGCAGTCTGTTCATGACCGGCTCACTGCGTCAGCACCACTTGCGACTGGCGCGACCAATGCGCCCAGGCTTCGCTGCCCCAGGTCAGCTCGTGCTCGCGGTGGCGCTGGGTGTTGTTCTGGCTGATCTTCAGCATGCGGCCGCTGGGCAGCTCGAGGTGATAGACGGTGAAGCTGCCGAAGTACGACAGGTTCTTCACCACCCCTTTGGCGCGGTTGAAACCGGCGGCGAGGTCTTCATCGGACGGCGCGTGCGGCGACAGGTGGATCTTCTCCGGCCGGACCGCCACCGTCACCGGCATGCCGGCCGTGCCGGTGATGCCGTGGCCGACGTAGTGCTTGATGTCCTGGCAGTCGATCACGCAGTGGTCGGCCTCGTCCTCGGCGAGCGTGCCGTCCATCAGGTTGACGTTGCCGATGAAGTCGGCCACGAAGCGGGTGGCCGGTGTCTCGTAGATGTCGGCCGGCGCACCCACCTGCAGCACCTTGCCCTCGCTCATGATGGCGATGCGCGAGGCCATGGTCATGGCCTCTTCCTGGTCGTGCGTGACCATCACGCAGGTCACGCCGACCTCCTCGATGATGTTGACCAGCTCGATCTGCGTCTCTTCGCGCAGCTTCTTGTCGAGCGCGCCCAGCGGCTCGTCGAGCAGCAGCAGCTGCGGCCGCTTGGCAAGGCTGCGCGCCAGCGCCACGCGCTGCTGCTGGCCGCCGGAGAGCTGGTGCGGCTTGCGCTTGGCCAGCTTGCCCAGCTGCACCAGCTTGAGCATGGCCTCGACACGCTCGGTGATCTTGTCCTGGGCCATGCCCTCGCGCCGCAGGCCGAAGGCGATGTTCTCCCACACCGTGAGGTGCGGGAAGAGCGCGTAGCTCTGGAACATCATGTTGATCGGCTTGTCGTAGGTCGGGATGTTGGCCAGGTCCTGGCCGTTGAGCAGGATTTGCCCCGCGGTGGGCGTCTCGAAGCCCGCCAGCATGCGCAGCAAGGTCGTCTTGCCGCAGCCCGATGAGCCCAGCAGCGCGAAGATCTCGCCCTTGGTGATCTCGAGGCTGACGTGGTTGACCGCGACGGCGCCGCCGCCGAAGTCCTTCACCACGTCCTTGATCTGCAGAAAGGCGGGCGGTGTGGCGCTCATGTTGCCTCCTGGTGAGCGCCGCTCACAGCCCGGTCTTGAAGCTGGTGTACAGCCGCGTCATGGTGCGGCGGATGTCGTTGGACAGAGCGTCCGGGGCCTGCATCTTCTTCATGTCGTCCGCGCCAGGGAATACCGACGGGTTGCCCGCCACCTCGGGCTTGATGAACTTCTTCGAGGCCAGGTTCGGGTTGGCGTAGAAGACCTTGTTGGTCAGGCTGGCGTGCACTTCCGGGCGCAGGATGAAATCGATGAACTTGTGCGCGTTGCCCGGGTGCGGCGCGTCGGCCGGGATCACCATCACGTCGAAGAACAGCACGCCGCCGGTCTTCGGGATCAAGGCCTCGATCTTCTGCCCGGTCTTGCCGTCGATGGCGCGCTGGCGCGCGATGTTGATGTCGCCGGACCAGCCCAGCGCCAGGCAGATCGAGCCGTTGGCCATGTCGTTGATGTAGCCCGAGGAGCTGAACAGCGTCACGTGCGGGCGAATCGACTTGAGCAGCGGGCCCACGCCGGCGTAGTCGGCCTGGCTCTTCGAGTAGGCCGGCTTGCCCAGGTAGTGCAGCGCGGCCGGGATCACCTCGGTGGCGGAGTCGAGGAAGCTCACGCCGCAGCCCTTGAGCTTGGAGATGTACTCGGGCTTGAAGACCAGATCCCAGACGTTGTCGGGCATGGGCGTGGTGCCCAGCGCGGCCTTGACCTTGTCGACATTGATGCCCACGGTGGTGTAGCCCCACAGCCAGTTGACCTGGAACTGGTTGCCCGGGTCGAGCTTTGCGAGCTGCTCCTGAAGCGACGGGTCGAGGTGCTTCAGGTTCGGGATCTTGGCCTTGTCGAGCTTCATCAGCAGGCCGCCGTCGGCCTGGATCTTGGCCCAGTACGACGAGGGCACGACCACGTCGTAGCCCGTCTTGCCGGCCACCAGCTTGGCATGGACGATCTCGTTGTTGTCGAAGTTGTCGTAGCGGACCTTGATGCCGGTTTCCTTCTCGAAGGTCTTCAGCGTGTCTTCGGCGATGTAGTCGGACCAGTTGTAGACGTTCAGCACCTTCTCTTCTTCCTGCGCCGCGGCCGGCGGCCCCCACAGCAAGGCCGTGGCGGCCAGCGCGGCCGTGGTCAGTGAACTGAGGGTGCCGATCATCCGTTTCATGGTGGACTTCCTTCGTGTCGAGGTTTGTGCGAGGTCTAGAGACAGTAGCGGGATCAAGTTCTCGGGCAGTCTAGCGAGCGGGCCGCGCACGGTGCTAGAGGCAAACCCCGTGCCACGTTGCGGGCGGCCGACGTCACATCCAGCCCCTGGCCTTCACGTCGGCCAGGGTCAGGTCGAGGCAACGCCGGATGAGGCCTGCCATCTCGTCGATCTGCGCGCGCGTGATGACCAGCGGCGGCGCGATGATCATGCGGTCGCCCACCGCACGCATGATCAGGCCGTTGCCGAAGCAGTGGCCACGGCAGACCATGCCGACCTCGAGCGCGCCGTCGAAGCTGGCGCCGGAGGCCTTGTCCTTGACGAGTTGCAGCGCGCCCATCAGGCCGCAGGTCTGAACCTCGCCGACCAGCGGATGCCCGGCGAACTCGGCGAAACGCTGGGCGAGGTAGGGGCCGACGTCCTCGCGCACGCGCTCGACCAGGCCTTCGCGCTGGATCAGCCGGATGTTGGCGATGGCCACAGCGCAGGCCACCGGGTGGCCCGAGTAGGTGTAGCCGTGGTTGAACTCTCCGCCCTGGTCGATCAGCACGCGCGCGATGCGCTCGCCGACCATCACGCCGCCCAGCGGGATGTATCCCGAGGTCACGCCCTTGGCGAAGGTCATCAGGTCGGGTTTGCTGCCCATGCGCTCGCAGCCGAACCATTGCCCGGTGCGGCCGAAGCCGGTGATGACCTCGTCGGAGACGAGCAGGATGCCGTACTTGTCGCAGATGCGCTGGATCTCGGGCCAGTAGGTGTCGGGCGGCACGATCACGCCGCCGGCACCCTGGATCGGCTCGCCGATGAAGGCGGCGACGCGGTCGGCGCCGAGTTCGAGGATCTTCGCTTCCAGCCAGCCCGCGGCCTTCAGGCCGAAGGCATCGCGCGACAGGTCACGCCCCAGTTCGAACCAGAACGGCTGCTCGATGTGCACGATATCGGGGATCGGCAGGCCCCCTTGTTCGTGCATGCCGCTCATGCCGCCGAGCGAAGCGCCGGCCATCGTCGAGCCGTGATACGCGTTCTTGCGGCTGATGATGACCTTGCGCTGCGGCTGGCCGAGCACGTCCCAGTAGCGGCGCACCATGCGCACCACCGTGTCGTTGCCCTCGGAACCCGAGCCCGAATAGAAGACGTGCTGGAACTGCCGCGGTGTCACCTCGGCGAGCAGCTCGGCGAGCTCGATGGCCGGTGGCGTCGCGGTCTGGAAGAAGCTGTTGTAGAAGGGCAGCTCCTGGAGCTGCCGCGTCGCGGCATCGACCAGCTCCTGCCGGCCGTAGCCGACGTTCACGCACCACAGGCCGGACATGGCGTCGAGGATCTTCTTGCCCTCGCTGTCCCAGAGGTAGATGTTGTCGGCCTTCGTGATGACGCGCGAGCCCTTGTTCGCCAGGCCCTTGAAGTCGGTGAAGGGATGCAGGTAATGCGCCGAGTCGGCGGCCTGCCACTCGGCGGTGGTGCGGGCGGGCGGGGTGTTCAGGACGGCATTCATGTCGTTCTCCAGTCTCGTGCTTGCTTCAGACGTGCAGCAGCAGGTGCTCGCGCTCCCACGGCGAGATCACCTTCATGAACTCGTCGAACTCGATCTCCTTGATCTCCGAGTACACGGTGATGAACTCCTTGCCGAGCACGTCGTGCAGGTCCTTCTCGTCGGCCAGCCAGCCCAGCGCCTCGCTCAGCGAGCGCGGCAGCTGGTACTCGGACAGATAGGCGTCGCCCTTGCACTCGGGCGTGGGCTCGATGCGGTTCTTCATGCCGAGGTAGCCGCAGGCCAGCGTGGCGGCCAGCGCCACGTAGGGGTTGGCGTCGGCACCGATGACGCGGTTCTCGATGCGGCGCGCGGCCGGCGAAGCCACCGGCGAGCGGATGCCGACGGTGCGGTTGTCCGTGCCCCACTGGATGTTGATCGGCGCCGACATCGAACGCGACAGCCGCCGGTACGAGTTGACGTAGGGCGCGAACAGCGCCATCGCCGCCGGCGTGTACTTCTGCAGCCCGCCGATGTACCAGTAGAACTCCTTGCTGGGCGAGCCGTCGGCGTTGCTGAAGATGTTCTTGCCGGTGATCTTGTCGACGATGCTCTGGTGCACGTGCATCGCGCTGCCGGGTTCGCCGGCCATCGGCTTGGCCATGAAGGTGGCGAACATCTCGTGGCGCAGCGCCGTCTCGCGGATCGTGCGCTTGAAGAAGAACACCTCGTCGGCCAGGCCCAGCGGGTGGTCGTGGAAGAAGTTGATCTCCATCTGGCCGGCGCCGACTTCGTGGATCAGCGTGTCGACGTTCAGCTCCATCTGCTCGCAATAGGCGTAGATGTCCTCGAACAGCGGGTCGAACTCGTTCACCGCGTCGATCGAGTAGGCCTGGCGCGAGGTCTCGGCCCGGCCGCTGCGGCCGCGCGGCGGGCGCAGCGGCGTGTTCGGGTCGGTGTTGCGCTCGACCAGGTAGAACTCGAGCTCGGGCGCGACCACCGGGCTCCAGCCTTCGGCATCGTAGAGGTCGCAGATGCGGCGCAGCACCGAGCGCGGCGCGTACGGGATCAGCTTGCCGTCGCGGTCGAAGCAGTCGTGGAGCACTTGCGCGGTCGGGTCGGTGGCCCAGGGCACGATGCGCACCGTGCTCGGGTCGGGGCGCAGGTGCATGTCGCGGTCGGTCGCATGGATCACGTCGTAGTACGGGCCTTCCTCGGGGAATTCACCGGTCACGCCGATGGCGACGATGGCCTCCGGCAGCCGCATGCCACGGTCTTCGGTGAATTTCTCGCGCGGCAGGATCTTGCCGCGCGCCACGCCGGTGAGGTCGGGCACGAGGCACTCGATCTCCGTCACGCGCCGTTCATTGAGCCACTGTTCGAGTTCGGCAAAGCCGAAGTTGCTTTTGTCAACCATGAGTCACCTGAGAGTTGGAGCACACCGGGCCGCACTGGGCGGGGCTGTCGGTGCGCGGGATCGATCCCGCCGATGCGGGAGGGCGCCGGTGCGCCGTGCGCGCGTCAGCGCGGTGGCTCAGGCGCGCGATGGCGGTCGCGGTAGGCAGTGCAGGCATCCCCGAAGGCACGCAACAAACGTACCGAGATCGGGTTGGTGGCGGCCTGCCATTCCGGATGCCACTGCACGCACAGGTTGAACCCCTGCGCGTGCTCGACCGAGAAGGCCTCGACGAGGCCATCGGGCGCGCGGGCCTCGATGCGCAGCCCCGGCGCGAGCCGGTTCACGCCCTGGCCATGCACCGAGTTCACCTGGATGCGCGGCTCGGGCAGGATCTTGGCGAGCGCGCCGCCGGGCTGCACGTCCACCGGGTGCGCGAGGCCATAGACCAGTTCGGCCGGCGCGTCGGGGGCGCCGCCGGCGCCGCGGTGGTCGTGCTGGCCCTCGACCTCGTGCACCGCCTGGTGCAGCGTGCCGCCCAGCGCGACGTTGGCTTCCTGGAAACCGCGGCAGATGGCGAACAGCGGTATGCCGCGCTCGATGACGCGCGGGATCATCGGCAGCGTCCAGTCGTCGCGCTCGGTGTCCAGCGGCAGGCTGGTGTCGTGCACGTCCTCGCCGAAGTGGCGCGGGTGCACGTTCGAGGGCGAGCCGGTGAGCAGCACGCCGTCGGCCAGGTCGAGCAGTTCGTCGATCTCGTCCGCATGCGCCACCGGCACGATCAGCGGCAGCGCGCCGGCCAGGCGCACCGCCTCGATGTACTTGCGCCCGGCGATGTGGAAGGGGTGCTGGCCCAGCACCCGGTTGCACGAGGGCACCAGCACGACGGGTTTGGAGGAGCGACGCGCGATCACAGCAGATCCTTCAGACGGTAGTAGGCCATGCCGGCCACCAGCGCCGGCGTGCGCAGCAGCTTGCCGCCGGGGAAGGAACGATGACGGATGCGCGCGAAGGTGTCGAAGCGTTCGGCATCGCCCGCGATGGCCTCGGCCACCAGTTTGCCCGCCAGGCCGGTGAGCGCCAGGCCATGGCCGGAGAAGCCCTGCAGGTAGTAGACGTTCGACCAGTCCGGCCCGCCCTTGTCGTGCAGGCGATCGGCCAGGCGGCCGAAATCCGGCGCGCGATTCATCGAGATGTCGACGAAGCCGCCCCAGGCGAACTCGACCTTGGTGTCGCGCAATTGCGGGAAGGTGCGCGCCATGCGGCGCTGCATGCTTTCCGCGAGGTTGCTCGGTGTGGTGGTGCTGTAGCTGACGCGGCCGCCATAGAGCATGCGGTGGTCGAGTGTCGGGCGGAAGTAGTCGAGCACGAAGTTGGTGTCGCAGGCGGCGGCACCCGACGGAATCAGCGAAGCGGCCAGCGCCGGCTCGATGGCTTCCGAGGTGACGATGTAGGTGCCGACCGGCATGACGCGGCTCTCGAGCACCGGCGCGACGCCTTGCAGGTAGACGTTGCCGGCCAGCAGCACGTGCGAGGCGTTCACGCTGCCCTGCGCAGTACGCACCTTGGCGATGCGGCCGGGCACGATCTCGGTGACGCCGGACTCCTCGAAGACCTTCACGCCGAGGCTGGCGGCGGCGCCGGCCATGCCCATGCTGTACTTGAGCGGGTGGAGGTGGCCGCCCAGCGGGTCATGGATGCCGCTGTGGAAACGCGGGCTGGCGATCCAGCCCGGCATGTCCTGCGGCGCGATCCAGGTCGTGCGATAGCCGTAGTCGCGCTGCATCAGCTCGTGCCATTCGCGCAGCTCGCGCGCCTTGCGCTCGTTGACCGCCAGGCCGAGGTAGCCGTCGCGCCAGTCGCATTCGATGCCGAAACGCTCGCGACGCTCGCCAATCAGTCGGATCGACTCGAGCGTCATGTCCCACACCCGGCGCGAGGCTTCGCGGCCGAGCTGTGACTCGATCACCGACTGATCGCAGGCGAGGCCGGCGATTGCCTGGCCGCCGTTGCGGCCGGAGGCGCCCCAGCCGACCTGGCGCGCTTCGAGCAGCGCCACGCTGTAGCCGCGATCGGCCAGCTCGATGGCGGCCGACAGGCCGGCCAGCCCGCCGCCGACGATGGCCACATCGGCGTCGACATGACCCTGCAGCACGGGGAAACGCTGCCGACGCGGAGCCGTCGCCGCGTAGTAGGAGTTCCGCGTCAGTTCCAGGTCGGTCTGCAGCAGGGTCATAGAGAAGGAATCAGGCCGCCGTCTTCAGCACGTCGGCCAGCGTGCCGACGAGCTGGTCGATGTGGCTCTTCTCGATGATCAGCGGCGGCGACATCGCGATGGTGTCGCCGGTAGTGCGGATCAGCACGCCACGCTCCCAGCACTCGAGGAAGATGTCGAAGGCACGCTTGCCCGGTTGGCCGGGAATCGGTTCGAGCTCGACGCCGCCGACCAGGCCGATGTTGCGCACGTCGATCACGTGCCGCGAACCCTTCATCGAATGCAGCGCGTTCTCGAAGTACGGCGCCATCTGCGCGCCGCGCGTCAGCAGGCCTTCTTCGGCATAGGTGTCCAGCGTGCCCAGCGCCGCAGCGCAGGCCAGCGGGTGCGCCGAGTAGGTGTAGCCGTGGGTGAACTCGATGGCGTGTTCCGGGCCGGTCATGAAGACGTCGTGGATCTGCTGCTTGCAGAACACCGCCCCCATCGGCACGCAGCCGTTGGTGATGCCCTTGGCGGTGGTCATCAGGTCGGGCGTCACGCCGAAGTGCTGCGCCGCGAACGGCGAACCCAGGCGGCCGAAGCCGGTGATGACCTCGTCGAAGATGAGCAGGATGCCGTGCTTGTCGCAGATGGCGCGCAGCCGCTCCAGGTAGCCCTGGGGCGGCAGCAGCACGCCGGTGGAGCCGGCCACCGGCTCGACGATCACCGCGGCGATGGTCGAGGCGTCATGCAGCGCGACGAGGCGCTCGAGATCGTCGGCCAGCTCGGCGCCATGCTCGGGCACGCCGCGCGAGTAGGCATTGCGCGCCAGGTCGTGGGTGTGGCGCATGTGGTCGACGCCGCCGAGCATGGGCCCGAAGAGCTTGCGGTTGCCGACGATGCCGCCCACCGAGATGCCGCCGAAGTTGACGCCGTGGTAGCCGCGTTCGCGGCCGATCAGCCGGGTGCGCGTGCCTTCGCCGCGGGCACGGTGGTAGGCGATGGCCATCTTCAGCGCGGTGTCGACTGCCTCGGAGCCGGAGTTGGTGAAGAACACCTTGTTCAGGCCCTGCGGCGTGAGCTGCACGAGGCGCTCGGCGAGCTCGAAAGCTTTCGGGTGCGCCATGTTGAACGGCGGCGCGAAATCGAGTTCGGCGGCCTGCTCGGCGATCGCCTTGACGATGCGCGGCCGCGCGTGGCCGGCGTTCACGCACCACAGGCCGGCGATGCCATCGAGCACCTCGCGGCCCTCGGGCGTCCAGAAGTGCATGCCCGAGGCCTTGGCGAGCAGGCGCGGAGCCTTCTTGAACTGGCGGTTCGCGGTGAACGGCATCCAGTAGGCATCCATCGCATGCGGGTGGGCGGCGCCTTCGTCGCGCAGCGAGAGCACGGCAGGGTCGATGGATTGGTTCATGGCGGCAGGCTCCTGGAGATGTCGATGCACTCCCGGCAGAGTGTGCGATCTGACACGTTGCGAGTCTAGAGAAACCGACACGCAATGTGCTTGCGCAATCGAACGGGGTTCACCCTCCATCCTGCAATATCATGCGAAGGATCAACAAGAACGCCGCATTCAATGCGAAACAAAGCCTCGGAAGTGCAACTGGATTCGATTGATCGGGCCATCCTGACCGAACTTCAGCACGCCGGCCGCATCTCCAACCAGGAGCTCGCCCAACGCGTGCACCTGTCGCCCTCGGCCTGCCTGCGGCGGGTCAAGGCGCTCGAGGACAGCGGGGTGATCGCCCAGTACGTGGCCCTGGTCAATCCGCGCGCCGTGGGCAAGCACGGCATCAGCTTCACCATCATCAACCTCGACAGCATGAACACGCCGCAGCTCGAGGCCTTCGAGCAGGCGGTGCGCGACACGCCCGAGATCCTGGACTGCTACTACGTGGCTGGCGCGAACGACTACCTGATCCGCTTCGCCTACCGCGACGCCGAGGATCTGGAGCGCTTCCACGCCGAGGTGCTGATGCACCTGCCGGGCGTTTCGCGTTCGAATTCGATGCTGGTGCTGCGCACCGTCAAGAAGACGACGGCGCTCCCGCTTTGAACTTGAGCGGCGGCAGCAAGGCGCGGCGCCGCTCCAGCTTCGCCACCACCGCCTTGGCCTGCGGATAGATGATCGATTCCTCGAGCTGGATGTGCTCGCGGCACAGCTCGAGGAACACGCCGATGCCGTGGCGCAGTTCGTCGGGGTCGTACCAGCTGTAGCCCGCCGCGATGGCGCGCAGCTGCGGTGCGAGCGCGAGCCAGTCTTCCTCGATCCAGCCATGGTCCTGCTGCAGCATGCGCACGGTGGCGACCAGCGCCTCGTCCGACGAGCTCAGCAAGGGCGGGAACACCTTGGACTCTTCGTCGAGGTGGTGGCGCTGCGAGGTCTCGCTGAAGAAGGCCTCGATCGCTCGCGCTTCGCCTTGCGCGTGCGCGTCGACGCCCTCGCTCACCAGGTGTTCGACCAGCGCATCCAGGCGCGCGAGGTGTTCGGCAATCTGCTGGTGGCACGCGTCGAGGGCCTTGAAGTCCGCGCCTGCGTTGTTCGACTTCGCTTTTGTCATGGGACCTCCTCGTTGCGACGGTCCCATTCTTGATTCTGCTGCGGCGCAGCAGTTGCGACAGGTCAAGCGCCGCGCAGTCTGCCGCAGAGGTAGGTCCAGACGAAATGGGCCGCGGCCTGGCTCGTCAGTTCGGCGTGGTCGTAGGGCGGCGCCACCTCGACGCAGTCCATGCCGATCAGCGGCAGATCGGCCAGTTCCTCGAGCACGCTGAGCACCTGGTTGGTGCTCATGCCGCCGGGCTCGGGCGTGCCGGTGCCCGGCGCGAACGCCGGGTCCAGGCAATCGATGTCCAGGCTCAGGTAGACCGGCGGATGGCCATGCGCCGCGAGCCGATCACGGATCGCGCCGAGCACCGGTGCGAGTTGCGCGGGGCTGTCGAGGCCGCGCAGATCGCGCGCCGTGAAGATCAGCCCGCCCTGGTCGCGCACGTACTCGCGGGCCTCGCGCACGCCGGCCGAGCGGATGCCCAGCTGCGAGAAGCATTCGCGGATCACCAGGCCTTCCTGCATCGCTTCGTAGACCCAGGTGCCGTGGCCGCTGGGCTCGCCGAAATGGTCTTCCCAGGTGTCGCAATGCGCATCGAAGTGGATCACGGCGAGCGGGCGGCCGTGCAGTTCGCGGTAGGCCCGCAGCAGCGGCAGCGTGATGCTGTGGTCGCCGCCCAGCCAGACCATGTGGTGCGCGCGGATGAGGCGCTCCACGTGCGGGCGCATCGCCTCGCGCATGGCGGCGAGGCTGGTGTTGGGCAAGGGCAGGTCACCGGCATCGCCGAGACGGCCCTCGGGGCCGACGTCGAACAACGGATGGATCGCGTCGCACAGCATGTGGCTGGCTTCGCGGATGGCGCGCGGACCGAAGCGGGCACCGGGGCGATTGGTCACCGAGCCGTCCCAGGCGATGCCGGCCACGGCATAGGGCGTGCTAGCCGAAATGAGGGGCGACTTGAGGAAGGTGTTGTTCGAGAGGAAGGCGAAGCTGCTCATCGGCGGACCTGCGAATTTCGGCCCGGGATGATAGGGGCGCCCACCATTCCGGGCCGTTTCACGATCAGGGATGCACGTTGCGCATTACGAAAAAATCTCGTGCTGCACCGCCGCAATCTTTCTCATTGTGAAGGATGACGTTTCGCATCCCGGTACGTTCATCCTAACCTATTGATTTTACGAAAGAACATATTTAGTCCTCTATAAGACATAAGTCTTCCCAGTCGTCGAGCCGGGGACTAACCTTGAGGCCAGAGATTTCGCTTTCTGTCCCTGTCTTCAAACCCACGGAGGTCCTCATGACGAATCTGACCCGCGAACAACAAATCGCCGCCCTCGAGAAGGATTGGGCCGAGAACCCGCGCTGGAAGGGCATCAAGCGCGGCTACACCGCCGCCGACGTGGTGCGCCTGCGCGGATCGCTGCAGGTCGAGCACACGCTGGCCAAGCGCGGCGCCGACAAGCTGTGGAAGCTGATCAACACCGAGCCCTTCGTGAACTCGCTCGGCGCGCTGACCGGCAACCAGGCCATGCAGCAGGTCAAGGCCGGCCTCAAGGCCATCTACCTGTCGGGCTGGCAGGTCGCCGGCGACGCCAACAGCAACGGCGAGATGTACCCCGACCAGTCGCTGTACGCCGTGGACTCGGTGCCGAAGGTCGTCAAGCGCATCAACGCCACCTTCAAGCGCGCCGACGAGATCCAGTGGAGCGAAGGCAAGAACGACATCGACTACTTCGCCCCGATCGTGGCCGACGCGGAAGCCGGCTTCGGCGGCGTGCTCAACGCCTTCGAGCTGATGAAGTCGATGATCGACGCGGGCGCGGCCGGCGTGCACTTCGAAGACCAGCTCGCCTCGGTGAAGAAGTGCGGCCACATGGGCGGCAAGGTACTGGTGCCCACGCGTGAAGCCGTTGCCAAGCTCGTCGCTGCCCGCCTGGCGGCCGACGTGATGGGCACGCCGACCATCCTGCTGGCGCGCACCGACGCGGAAGCTGCCGACCTCGTCACCAGCGACGTCGACGCCAACGACAAGCCCTTCCTGACCGGCGAGCGCACCGTCGAAGGCTTCTTCAAGACGCGCAACGGCCTGGAGCAGTCGATCAGCCGCGGCCTGGCCTATGCCGAGTACGCCGACCTGATCTGGTGCGAGACCGGCAAGCCCGACCTGGCATTCGCCAAGGCCTTCGCCGACGCGATCCATGCCAAGTTCCCGGGTAAGCTGCTGGCCTACAACTGCTCGCCGTCGTTCAACTGGAAGAAGAACCTCGACGACGCGACGATCGCCAAGTTCCAGCGCGAGCTGGGCGCGATGGGCTACAAGTTCCAGTTCATCACGCTGGCCGGCTTCCACAGCCTGAACTACGGCATGTTCGACCTGGCCTACGGCTATGCGCGCAACAACATGAGCGCCTTCGTCGAGCTGCAGGAGAAGGAGTTCGCTGCCGCCGAGCGTGGCTTCACCGCGGTGAAGCACCAGCGCGAGGTCGGCACCGGCTACTTCGACGCCGTCACGACGACGATCGAGCGCGAAGCCTCGACTGCCGCGCTGAAGGGCTCGACGGAAGACGAGCAGTTCTTCGACAAGAAGCACGCCTGAGCCGGACGTGAAGCCCTGCCTGCGCAGGGCTTCGCGCCTGCGAAGGGGCGAGCGCATGCAAGCGCGAGCGCGGCCTGCAAGGCTAACGCACTTCGTGCAGGAGACAAGAGCGGGCCCGGCGATGCCGGGCCCTTCTCTTTGGTGGCGCTGTGCGCCCCTGCTATCGTCGTGCACCATGGCCGACACCATCACAGAACTGCGCCGAATCCTGAAGACCTGCCGCACCGTCGCGGTGGTGGGCCTGTCCGCCGAATGGCACCGGCCGAGCTACTTCGCCGCCAAGTACATGCAGGAGCACGGCTACCGCGTCGTGCCGGTCAACCCGCGCTATGAGCAGGTGCTGGGCGAGGCCTGCTACCCGAGCCTGGAGGCGATCCCGTTCCCGGTGGACATGGTCGACGTGTTCCGCAAGCCCGCCGACCTGCCGCCGATCGCGCGCTCGGCCGTGGCCATCGGCGCGAAGTGCCTCTGGCAGCAACTCGGCGTGAAGAACCTCGAGGCCGACGCCATCGCCCGTGAAGGCGGGCTCGACTCGGTGATGGACCGCTGCGTGAAGATCGAGCATGCGCGCCTGTTCGGCGGCCTGAACTGGGCCGGTGTCAACACCCGCGTGATCTCCGCCCGCCGGGCCGTCTGAGCAAGCCCATGGCCGACCACGAATTCAAGCCCGAGACGCTGGCCATCCACGCCGGCCAGATCCCCGATGCGGCCACCGGCGCCCGCGCCTTGCCGATCTACCAGACCACCAGCTTCGTGTTCGACAGCGCCGAGCACGCGGCGTCACTCTTCAACCTGCAGACCTTCGGCAACGTCTACTCGCGCCTGTCCAACCCGACGGTGGCTGCGCTGGAGGAACGCGTGGCCGCGCTCGAGGGCGGCCGCGCCGCGGTGGCTTCGGCCAGCGGCATGGCCGCAGAGGCCATGGCGCTGATGACCATCCTGCAGCATGGCGACCACGTGGTGGCTGCCGGCGCGCTGTACGGCGGCACGGTGAGCATGCTCGCGGTGAACCTGAAGAAGTTCGGCATCGAGACCAGCTTCGTCGATGCCACGAAGCCCGAGGCCTTTGCCGCCGCGATGCGCCCGAACACGCGCGCCGTGTTCGCCGAGAGCCTGGGCAACCCGAGCCTCACGGTGCTCGACATCCAGGCCGTGGCCGACGTGGCGCATGCGCACGGCGTGCCGCTTGTGATCGACAACACGGTGCCGTCGCCCTTCCTGTGCAACCCGATCCGCTTCGGCGCGGACATCGTGGTTCACTCGGCCACCAAGTATCTCGGCGGCCACGGCACCACGCTGGCCGGCGTGATCGTGGAGAGCGGCAGGTTCCCGTGGGACAACGGCAAGTTCCCCGGCATGACCGAGCCGTCGCCCGGTTATCACGGCGTGAAGTTCTACGAGACCTTCGGCGACTTCGGTTTCACGATGCGCGCCCGCATGGAGACGCTGCGTGTGTACGGCGCGGCGCTGTCGCCGATGGCCGCCTGGCAGATCCTGCAGGGCACAGAAACGCTGCACCTGCGCATGGAGCGCCATTGCAGCAATGCACTGCGCGTGGCCGAGTTCCTCAAGTCGCACCCGCAGGTGAGCTGGGTCAGCTATCCCGGCCTGCCCGAGCACCCGCAGCACGCGCTCGTGCAGCGCCAGATGCGCGGCGCATCGGGGCTGCTCGCGTTTGGCGTCAAGGGAGGCATGGGCGCCGGCGTGAAGTTCATTGAGGCGGCTCAGTTCATGAGCCACCTGGCCAACATCGGCGACACGCGCACGCTGATCATCCACCCGGCGTCGACCACGCACCGCCAACTCGACGAAACGCAGCAGCTCGCCGCCGGCGTGCTGCCCGACATGGTGCGCATGTCGGTGGGCGTCGAGCACATCGACGACATTCTCTGGGACATCGACCAGGCACTCGCTGCCGCGAGCGCGTAGCGACCAGGCACTCGCTGCGGCCTGCCGATAGCGGCGGCAAGCGCTCGTCGCTCAGGCGGCGAGGTGCCGCCGCAGCACGCCACCGAGCTCGTCGTCGTGGAAGGGTTTGGCCAGGTGATCGTTCATGCCGGCGCCGAGGCTGCGCTCGCGGTCGCCCGCCATCGCATTGGCGGTCAGCGCGACGATCGGCACCGGTCGGCGGCTGGCGGTGCGCTCGAACTCGCGGATCCGCGCCGTGGCCTCGAAGCCGTCGATGCCCGGCATCTGGCAGTCCATCAGGATCAGGTCGAATGGATCGCGGGTGGCCAGCGCCACGGCGCCTTCGCCGTCGGCGACACTTTCCACCTCGAGCCCGAGGCGGCGCAGCGAGGCTTCGGCGACCAGCGCGTTGACCGGGTTGTCCTCCACCAGCAGCACGCGGCCGCGCAGCAGCGTGGGCAGGGCGGGGCTCGGCGTTTCGGCCGGGCCGATGGGCAGGGTCATCAGCGCGTCCGGCAGGCCCACGATCAGCCGGAACAGCGCACCGCCGCCCGGCGCGTCCAGGCACTCGAGCGAGCCACCCATCGCGATCATCAGGTCGCGCGAGATCGTCAGTCCCAGGCCAGTGCCGCCATGGCGCCGCGAGAACGATCCGTCGAGCTGCCGGAAGGCATCGAAGATGCGTTCACGCTCGCCCTCCGGCACGCCCGGGCCGGTGTCGCTGACGTCGATCACCACGGTGCCGCCGGCGTCGCGCCGCGCAGCGATCGTGACGCCGCCATGCTCGGTGAACTTGACGGCATTGCCGGCCAGGTTGAGAAGCACCTGGCGCAGCCGGTTCGCATCACCCTCGACGTGGCATCGCGCCGGCAGAAGGTCGACGAGGTTCAGGCCCAGGCCCTTCTCGAGCGCAGCAGGCTTGAGAAGGCCAAGCACCGAAACGAGCAGGGCACGCAGGTCGAAGCCCTGGCGCAGCAGGCGCAGGTGGCCGCTCTCGATGCGCGAATGGTCGAGCACGTCGTTGATGATGCCCAGCAGGTGTTCGCCGGTGCGCTCGACGATCTGCAGGCTTTCGGCCTGCTTCGCGGGGCTGAGTTGCGGCGCTTCTCGCTGCAGCAGGCGAGCCATGCCAAGCAGGCCGTGCAGCGGGGTGCGCATCTCGTGGCTCATGGTGGCCAGGAACTGGCTCTTCACCGCATTGCTGCGCTCGGCCTGGTCCAGCGCCTGCTGGCGCTGCGCGGCGAGTTCGTCCATCTGGAAGCGCAGGCGCAGCATGGCGCGCGTGTGCTCGCTGGCTCGGCGCCCTTCGACGAACACCAGCCCGAGGAAGACCAGCATGCCGATGCCGGTGTAGACCGCCACCGCGTCGGCGCGCCAGAACTGCAGCGCGGCCGCCGGCAGGACGGCGGGAACCGTCAGCGCCAGCGAGGCCGGCAGGCTCATCGAAAGCACCACCAGGCCGATCGCGGCAATGCCCAGCAGCGTGGCGATCATGGTGGCCGCCAGCGCGGCGTCGTGCAGGGGCAGCAGAACGGTCCCGAGCAGGCCGAACACCGTTCCCTCGGCTGCCAGGGCCCACAGGATATGCCGCCCCCAGCGCGGCACATGCTCCGGCCCAGCCCGGTCGTAGGCCCGCGTCACGGCCAGCCGCCAGAGCGTGACGCCGGCCTTCATGCCCAGCCAGCCCAGCAGCAGCCGGTGATCGATGGCTCCCCACAGGACCCAGCACACCAGCACCGCGAAAGGGGTGCCGATCAGGTTCGACGCGCGGGAGCGGTCGAAGATCATCGCGTACTGTGCGTCGCGGACCTGGGCGTCCAGTGCATCCGCCGGCGCTTGAGGCGCGCGCTGGCGGGCGTTCTCTCGTACTGCTTCGGAACCCATGGACCTCTCGAGGGAGCCGCACCATTTTGGCTACGGCGCGGCGCAGCGCATCGGCATGTTCCCGGTGCGCGACATCCTGGCGCGTAAGATTCCTCGCCCAGCCCGGCAGCAGAAGGCCCTTCGCATGAGCAGCATCTACGACCAGCACCTCGACCGCAACGCAGCGAACTATGCTGCCTTGACGCCAGTCAATTTCGTCGAGCGCAGTGCCGAGGTCTTCGGCGACCTGCCGGCGGTGATCCACGGCCAGCGCCGCTACGACTGGAAGACCGTGCGCGAGCGCTCGGCGCGGCTGGCGGCGGCGCTGCGCAGCTTCGGCGTGGCGCGCGGCACGACCGTGACGGTGATGCTGCCCAATACGCCGGAAATGGTCGAGGCGCACTATGCGATCCCGGCGCTCAACGCGGTGATCAACACGCTGAACACGCGGCTGGACGCACCCTTGCTGGCCTGGCAGATGAGCCACTGCGAAGCCGCGGTGGTGATCACCGACCGCGAGTTCGCGCCGACCATGCGCGAGGCGCTGCGTCTGCTGAAGGATGAGCATGGCCGTACGCCGGTGGTGATCGATGTGGACGACAGCGAGTACACCGGCGCCGGCGAACGGCTCGGCACGCACGAGTACGAGGCACTGCTGGCCGCGCACGCGCCCCTGGCGACGCTGGACGCCCCGGCCGACGAGTGGGATGCCATCGCCGTGAGCTACACCTCGGGCACCACCGGCGACCCCAAGGGCGTGGTGACGCACCACCGCGGCGCCTACCTCAACGCGGTGTGCAACGCGGCCACCTGGACCATGCCGCACTTCCCGACCTACCTGTGGACGCTGCCGATGTTCCACTGCAACGGCTGGTGCTTTCCCTGGACGGTGGCCATGCTCGGTGGCACCCACGTCTGCCTGCGCCGCGTCGAGGCGCCGGCCATCCTGGCGGCAATGCGCGAGCACGGTGTGGACCACTACTGCGCGGCGCCGATCGTGCACAACCTGATCATTGCTGCGCCCGACGAGATGCGCGCAGGCATTCGCCAGAAGGTGCGCGGCATGGTCGCGGGAGCGGCGCCGCCGGCCGCGATGATCGAGGGCATGGCGAAGCTGGGGTTCGACATCACCCACGTCTACGGCCTGACCGAGGTCTACGGACCCGCCTCGGTTGCCGTCAAGCGCGACAGCTGGGCGGGCGAGAGCCTGTCGGAGCAGGCGCGCCTGAACGGCCGCCAGGGCGTGCGCTATGTGCTGCAGGACGGCATGACGGTGATGGACCCGGAGATGATGCGCGAGACGCCGGCCGACGGGCAGACCATGGGCGAGATCATGTTCCGCGGCAACATCGTCATGAAGGGCTACCTGAAGAACCCGAAGTCCACCGACAAGGCCTTCGAGGGCGGCTGGTTCCACACCGGCGACCTGGCGGTGATGGAGCCCGACCGCTACGTGAAGATCAAGGACCGCAGCAAGGACATCATCATCTCCGGCGGCGAGAACATCAGCTCCATCGAGGTGGAAGACGCGCTGTACCGCCACCCCGCGGTGATGGCCTGCGCGGTGGTCGCGCGGCCGCACCCGAAGTGGGGCGAGACGCCGTTGGCTTTCGTCGAGCTCAAGCCGGGCGCCAGCCCCAGCGCCGACGAACTGATCGCGCACTGCAAGGGCCTGCTCGCGGGCTACAAGGTGCCGCGCGAGATCCGCTTCGAGCCGATCCCCAAGACGTCGACCGGCAAGATCCAGAAGTTCCAGCTGCGCGAGCGCGCCAAGAGCGCCTCGGCGATCGAATGAGGAGACAGCGATGACATCGACCGAAACCCTGGTGCAACGTTCCACCGATGCACGCGGCGTCGTCAGCCTGACGCTGAATCGCCCGAGTGCCTTCAACTCGCTGTCCGAAGGCATGCTCGCGGCGCTGCAGTCTGAGCTCGAGGCGATCGCCCGTGACGAATCGGCACGCGTCGTCGTGCTCGGCGCAGCCGGCAAGGCCTTCTGCGCCGGCCACGACCTGAAGGAGATGCGCGCCGAGCCCTCGCTCGACTACTACCAGCGCCTGTTCGCGCAATGCACGCAGGTGATGCTTGCGGTGCAGAAGCTGCCGGTGCCGGTGATCGCGCGTGTGCACGGCATCGCCACCGCGGCGGGCTGCCAGCTCGTGGCGATGTGCGATCTGGCCGTGGCCAGCCGCGATGCGCGCTTCGCCGTGTCGGGCGTCAACCTCGGCCTGTTCTGCTCGACGCCGAGCGTGGCGCTGTCGCGCAACCTGTCGCGCAAGGCGGCTTTCGAGATGCTCGTCACCGGCGGCTTCATCTCGGCCGAAGAGGCGCTGGCCAAGGGCCTGGTCAACCGCGTCGCCGCGCCCGAGGCACTGGACGAGGCGGTGGAATCGCTGGTCGCGGCCATCGTGGCCAAGCCGCGTGTCGCGCTGGCCATGGGCAAGAGCCTGTTCTACCGGCAGCTCGAGAAGGGCATCGCCGCCGCCTACGACGACGCAGGCCAGACCATGGCCTGCAACATGATGGATGACAGTGCGCTCGAAGGCGTGCAGGCCTTCATCGACAAGCGGCCGCCGAGCTGGGGCACGCCGCGCGGATGAGCGTCGCGACGAAGGTGCGCCACGCGCTGGCGGCGCTGGGCCTGCTGCTGGGCTGCGGCGTGGCCGGGGCCGCTCTGCCCTGGGCTGGCGAAGCACAGGCCCTGCTGGCACGCGCCGCCGAGCAGGGCCTGGACGCATCGGACTACCGGCTCGATCCGGCCGCGGCCGACACCGATGCCGCGCTTCAGGCGGCCGTGCTGCGTTACCTTCGCCACCTGCACCAGGGCCGGGTGTCGCCGAAGGAGCTGGGTTTCGGCGTTGTCGCCGAACCGCTGCCGGAAGGCGAGATCGCGCAGCGCCTGTCGGCGCTCGCCGATGGCGCACAACTGCGCGCGCTGGCCGACGAGCTCACGCCGCCCCTGGCGCAGTACCGGCAGTTGCGCCAGGCCCTGGCGCGCTACCGCGAGCTCGCCGCGGGGCCGGCCTTCGCTGCGCTGCCAGTGCTCGGCAAGGCCGGCAAAGTGCAGCCCGGGCAGGCCTATGAAGGCAGCGTCGCCCTGCGTGAGCGGCTCGTCGCCTTCGGCGATCTGCCCGTGGATGCGGCGCCGGCGTCGACACTGTACGACGAGGCGCTCGCGGCAGGCGTGCGGCGTTTCCAGTCCCGCCACGGTCTCGATGCCGACGGCGTGATCGGCCGCGGCACGCTCGCCGCCTTGAACACGACGCCCACGCAGCGGGTGCGGCAGATCGAGCTCGCGATGGAGCGGCTGCGCTGGTTGCCGCACCGCAGCGGCCGGCCCTTCATCGCCATCAACATCCCGATGTTCCGACTGTGGGCCTGGGACGCCGCAGCGCCCGAGTCGTCGCCGGCCGTGCGCATGGGCGTCATCGTCGGCCGCGCAGTGCGCACGCAGACGCCGGTGTTCGCCGACGAGATGACGCACCTGATCTTCCGGCCCTACTGGAACGTGCCGCGCTCGATCCTGCGCAACGAGGTGCTGCCCGCAGCCGAAGCCGACCCGCTGTACCTGCAACGCCACGACATGGAGCTGGTGGCCGGCCAGGGCGACGACGCCAGGCCGGTCGAGGCCTCGCCGCAGAACCTGGCGGCGGCGCGCACCGGTGCCTTGCGCATCCGTCAGCGGCCGGGGCCGAAGAACTCGCTCGGGCTGGTCAAGTTCATCTTCCCGAACGACGACAACGTGTACCTGCACGGCACGCCGGCGCGGGAGCTCTTCGGCCGCAGCCGGCGCGACTTCAGCCACGGCTGCGTGCGCGTCGAGGATCCGCCGGCGCTGGCCGCGTGGCTGCTGCGCGACCAGCCGGACTGGACGCGTGAGCGCATCGAGGCCGCTATGGCCGGCGGCAAGACGCGGCAGGTGAACCTGAGCCAGCCGGTGCCGGTGATCCTGTACTACGTGACCACGGCGCTCACGCCCGACGATGGGCTGCTGCACTTCGCCGACGACCTGTACGGCCACGACCGCACGCTGGAGCGCGCGCTGGCCGCGCGCCGTGGACGCTGACCGACGGGGCGGCCTACCAGGCGCGCCCGCGCCCGGTGTCGACGTGGACGAAATCCGAGCCGGGGTAGAAGCCCACGCCACCGACGCGCAATGAAAGGGCTGTGTCACGCAGACGCACCAGCGGCACGTCGGCGAGGCGGATGTCGATGGCCTGGCCGCTCATGTGCAGGCTCTTCGTCGCCACGCCTCTGCTGCGATCGTGCAGCATCTGGTTGGTGGCCGGCGAGCGATAGCCGGAGATGATCTGGAACGGCCTGTGCGTACCGGTGCGCTCGCGAAGCGCGTGCAGCAGGTCGAGCAGCGCCGGGTCGATCGTGCCGACATCGCCGGTGCGGAAGTCGCGCAGCAGGTGGTTCACGGCGCCCAGCGCATCCGGCACGTAGGCGCCGGCGCTGAAGTATTCGAGCTCGAGCCGCTCGCCGGTGTGCAGGTGGTTGAAGGCCAGCACGCGCGGTTCGTTGCTGCGCGCGCGCGCGGCCAGCGGCAGCGCCGCGAGGGCGGCGATGAATCGGCGGCGGGGCAGGGTGCTCATGAAGGTTCGCATTCTATCGAGTCGAGTCGGCGGCACCGGCCGATTGCGTGAACAACTTGGCACCTCGCCTGCGGCCTCGACGCCGGCCACAGAACGCGCCACGCGCTGTCGGCAAGACTGCTGCCAGGGAGAAGAACAGCATGGACGATCAGGCGTTCCGCCGTCTTGTGGCGGACTACGAACACGAAAGCCGCCATGCGCCGCAGCGCTTCGCGCGCTTCACGGCGGCGATGGCGGCGTTCGGCTACGCGGCGATCCTTGTCACGCTCGTCGCCGCAGCACTCGGTCTGTGGTGGGGAACCGGCCAGTTGCTGCACGGCCGCGTCCAGGGCTGGAAGATCATGCTGGTGCTGGGCTGCCTGTCTCTCCTGATCTCGCTGCTGCGCGCGCTGTGGATGCGCCCGGCGGCGCCAGAGGGCCTGCCGATCACGGCCAAGGAAGCGCCGCGGCTGTTCGAGCTGATCGAGAAGGTGCGCAAGCGCCTTGGCGCGCCGCGTCCCGACCGTGTGCTGATCGACGGCGACCTCAATGCCGCCGTAGTCCAGCGACCGCGCCTGGGCCTGCTCGGCTGGCACCGCAACGAACTGATCCTCGGCCTGCCGCTGATGATGGGCCTGAGCCCGCGCCAGCTCGGCGCGGTGATCGCCCACGAGTTCGGCCACCTTCGCGGCGCTCACGGCAAGCTCGGCATGTGGGTCTACCGCACGCGGCGCAGCTGGTTCATGCTCGCCCAGGCGCGCGAGCGCGCCCGAATCGGCGGCAACATCGCCGACTTGGCACTGGCCTTCTTCTTCCGTCATTTCTTCCCGCGATTCAATGCGCGCGCCTTCGTGCTGTCGCGACAGCAGGAGTACGAAGCCGATCGCGCCGCGCACGAGATCGTCGGCAAGAGGCATGCGGCCGAAGGCCTGCAGGCGATCGAGGTGCAGGCGCGTTTTCTCCAGGAGGAGTTCTGGCCGCAGGTCTACCGCAGCGCGGCCACCGAACCATCGCCAGCCGGGCAGCAGCCGTACGCCATGCTGCGCAAGGCCATGCCGGCCAGCCTTCGCCACCCCCGCGCGAAGGCCTGGCTGGCCGAGGGCCTCAAGCGCCTGCCGGACCTGAGCGACACGCATCCGTCGCTGCGCGACCGGCTCGACTTTGCGCAGATCAAGCCGGGCCTGCCGGCGCCGACGGAGCCTTCCGCGGCCGAGGTACTGCTCGGCAGCGGCCTGGCCGAGTGGGTCGGCCGCCTCGACGCCACATGGCGCGATGACGTGGCGCGGCCCTGGGGCGACCGGCACCGCTTCGCCAATGCCCAGCGTCACCTGGTCTCCGAACTGGAGGCGGAGAGCGCCGCCGGCCCGGTCGACCCCGACGACCACCTGCTGTGGGCACGCGCGGCGCGCCTGCTCGACGGGGACAGCGCCTACGAACGGGTGCTGCGCCAGCTCGTGCAGGCACGGCCCGATCACCTGGCGGGGCGATACGAGCTCGGCATGCTGCTCGTCGATGCCGCGCAGGCCGATCTCGGCGCGGAAGGTTCCGATCTGCTGCGCGGCGTCGCCGAGGCCGGCGCCAACCCCTGGGCCTGGAGCGCCGCGCAGCGCCGCGAGGCCTGGCTGGAGGCGCAGGAGCGTTTCGACGAGTTGAAGACCTGGCGCACATTGCTGCGCACGCGCGAGACGCAGTCCACCGCGGCGATGGAGGCGCTGCACGACTTCGACAGGCCACAACACTTCGAGCCCAGCGGCCTGAGCCGCCGCTCGTTGCGCTCGCTTCAGGACGCGCTGCGCGGCGAGAAGGCCGCTGGCCGGGCCTTCGTGGTGCGCAAGTCCGACGACGCCGCGCCGGGCTGGCGCTTCTGCATCGTCGTCATCGAGCGCTCCAAGGTGCTCGGCCAGCCGGACGCCGACAGTTGGTGGGCCGAACTGCGCGAGCGCATCGACCTGCCGTGCCCGTTCATGGTGATCGACCTGGCCCACCCGTACTGGGCCGACAAGGCGCGCGCGCCTCTGGTACAGCAGATGCTCGCCGTCCCGCAGGCGCAGGTCCACGGCGGCCGCCGGCATTGAGCCGGCCGGCGCAGCCTCACATGCCCGCGTAGTTCGGCCCGCCACCGCCTTCGGGCGTGACCCAGACGATGTTCTGCGTCGGGTCCTTGATGTCGCAGGTCTTGCAGTGCACGCAGTTCTGCGCGTTGATCTGCAGGCGGTCGCTGCCATCGTCGTTCTTGACGAACTCGTAGACACCGGCCGGGCAGTAGCGGCTCTCGGGGCCGGCGTATTTGGCCAGGTTGGTGGCCACCGGCACATCGGCGCGCCGCAGCGTCAGGTGCGCCGGCTGGTTCTCTTCGTGGTTGGTGTTGCTGATGAACACCGAGCTCAGGCGGTCGAAGGTGATCTTGCCGTCGGGCTTGGGGTAGCTGATCTGCGCGCACTCGGCCGCCGGCTTCAGGTAGGTGTGGTCGGCGGCAGTGCGGTGCAGCGTCCACGGCGGCGCCTTGAAGCCGAGCTTGGGCAGCAGCCACTGCTCGATGCCGGTCATCAGCGTGGCGGTGGTGCGCCCCTTCTTGAACCACTGCTTGAAGTTGCGCGACAGCTCGAGCTCCTCGCGCAGCCAGCTCTCGTCGAAGGCCTTCGGGTAGTCGCTCAGCTCGTCGTGCTGGCGGCCGGCCTTCAGCGCCGTGTAGGCGGCCTCGGCGGCGAGCATGCCGGTCTTGATAGCGGCGTGGCTGCCCTTGATGCGGCTGGCGTTCAGGTAGCCGGCCTCGCAGCCGACCAGAGCGCCACCGCGGAACACCGTCTTGGGCAGGCTGAGGATGCCGCCGGCGGTGATGGCGCGCGCCCCGTAGCCGATGCGCTTGCCGCCTTCGAGCAACTTGCGGATCTCGGGGTGCGTCTTCCAGCGCTGGAATTCCTCGAAGGGGCTGAGCCAGGGGTTCGAATAGTCGAGCCCGACCACGAATCCCAGCATCAGCTGGTTGTTCTCGGCGTGATAGAGGAACGAGCCGCCGTAGGTGTTCGGGTCCAGCGGCCAGCCGGCGGTGTGCAGCACATGGCCGGGCCGGTGCTTGGCCGGGTCGATCTCCCACAGTTCCTTCAGGCCGATGCCGTAGCTCTGCGGGTCGCGGCCGGCGTCGAGCTTGAAGCGCTCGATCAGCTGCTTGCCCAGGTGGCCACGCGCGCCCTCGGCGAAGATCGTGTACTTGGCATGCAGCTCCATGCCGATCTGGAAGCCGTCGTGCGGCTCGCCGTCCTTGCCCACGCCCATGTTGCCGGTGGCCACGCCCTTGACCGAGCCGTCGTCGTTGTAGAGCACCTCGGCGGCGGCGAATCCGGGGAAGATCTCCACGCCCAGCGCCTCGGCCTGCTGGCCGAGCCAGCGCACCAGAGAACCCAGGCTGATGATGTAGTTGCCGTGGTTCTTGAAGCAGTCGGGCAGCAGGAACTCGGGCGTCGCTTTCGCGCCGGTCTCGTTCAGGAACAGGAACTGGTCGCCAGTCACCTCCTGCTTCAGCGGCGCGTCCATCTCGTTCCACTTCGGGAACAGCTCGGTGAGTGCACGCGGGTCCATGATCGTGCCGGCCAGGATGTGCGCGCCGGGCTCCGAGCCCTTCTCGAGCACCACCACCGAAACCTCGCCGCCTTCGAGCGCGGCCAGTTGCTTCAGCCGGATCGCGGTGGCCAGGCCGGCGGGGCCGCCGCCGACCACCACCACGTCGTATTCCATCGCTTCGCGCGGGCCGTATTGCTCGAGGATCTGCTGGGGGCTCATCGGGGGTCCTGGGAGACGGGTCTGCATGCGATTCTACGGGCTAGCACCGCTAAATAGCACGATCGTTCGATTCGTTCGAGTGGCCTCTCCAACGGCCGCAGTCGCCGCGCTTTCACCGGGCGTTTGCAGCGTTTGTCGCATGCTATCGTCGCTGCGGATTCCGAATCACAGCAGAGGCGCGCATGAGCTACAGCATCGATCTTTCCGGCCGGGTCGCCCTGGTGACAGGGGCCTCCAGCGGCCTGGGCACGCAGTTCGCCAAGACGCTGGCCAAGGCCGGCTGCGGCGTGGTGCTGGCGGGCCGGCGCATGGAGCGGCTGAAGGCGCTGCGCGCCGAGATCGAGGCCGATGGCGGCGATGCCCATGTGGTGGCGCTGGACGTCACCGACCACGACAGCATCAAGGCGGCCGTGGCGCACGCCGAGACGGAGATGGGCACGATCGACATCCTCGTCAACAACTCGGGCGTGAGCACGACGCAGAAGCTCGTCGACGTCAGCGAAGACGACTACGACTTCGTCTTCGACACCAACACCAAGGGCGCCTTCTTCGTGGCGCAAGAGGTCGGCAAGCGCATGCTGGCGCGTGCCAAGGGCGCGGCGCCGGGCACCTTCACCGGCGGGCGCATCGTCAACATCGCCTCGATGGCCGGCCTGCGCGTGCTCAGCCAGATCGGCGTGTACTGCATGAGCAAGGCGGCCGTGGTGCACATGACGCGCGCCATGGCGCTGGAGTGGGGCCGCTACGGCATCAACGTCAACGCCATCTGCCCGGGCTACATCGACACCGAAATCAACCACCACCACTGGCAGACGGAGCAGGGCAAGAAGCTGATCGACATGCTGCCGCGCAAGCGCATCGGGCAACCGCAGGACCTGGACTCGGTGCTGATGATGCTGGTGGCCAACGAGAGCCACTTCATCAACGGTGCCATCATCCAGGCGGACGACGGTTTCGCGGTCTAGTCGCAACATGACGATGCGGCCCCTGTCGCTGCTCGAGGCCCGCGTGCTCGGCGTGCTGGTCGAGAAGGCACACACCGTGCCCGACAGCTACCCGCTGTCGCTGAATTCGTTGACGCTGGGCTGCAACCAGAAGACCGCCCGTGACCCGGTGATCAATGCCACCGAGTCCGAGGTGCAGGTGGCGGTGGATGCGCTGCGTGCGCTGAACCTGGTCTTCGAGTCCAGCGGCTCGCGGGTGGCGCGCCACGAGCACAACATGGGCCGCGCGATGTCGTTGCCCTCGCAGTCGGTGGCACTGCTGGCGGTGCTGGTGCTGCGCGGGCCGCAGACCAGCTCCGAACTGCGGGCCAACTGCGACCGGCTGCACCGCTTTGCCGACGTGTCCTCGGTCGAGGCCTTCCTCGACGAGCTGGCCGAGCGGCCGGAAGAGAAGGGCGGCCCGCTGGCGCTGAAGTTGCCGCGCGCACCCGGTGCCCGCGAGGCGCGCTGGACGCACCTGCTG
>Ga0209097_10000097_pt1 | contig 106919 bp, 89 predicted proteins | sample AD_UKC052_MetaG_FD_184419 | JGI IMG/M metagenome (GOLD analysis project Ga0209097, IMG submission 184419) | Active sludge microbial communities of municipal wastewater-treating anaerobic digesters from USA - AD_UKC052_MetaG (SPAdes) (version 2) | ecosystem: Engineered > Bioreactor > Anaerobic...
CATCGTGCAGATCGGTGTGACTGGAGCCTTTTCCGGTTAGGTCTAGCTTGGTTGGATTATCTCCTTAACGAGGAGCTGGATATTCCAGTCTCTTTTACCCTGGAGCCGAAAAGTGTCCGGTAATCAAAAATAGGATAGAAATGTGACATTGTCAAACTGCCCAGGCAGGGCTCAGAAAGGCCCGCTGACCCGCTCCCTTCGACCGGCTCAGGGAGCGGGTCTCCATTGGCAAAGCTTATGCTGGTTTCGCTCCTCTGCGCCCTCTGCGCCCTCTGCGAGGGCAAGAGGGCAGGCAACCTCTGTTTCGCGAAGGCAAGGGGGCAGCCAGCGGCCTTTTCCCTGGCTGGTGACAAAAACAGTATTGGGGTATGTTGAAGAAGAGAAAATTTGTGGTAGGATAAAAAAGCGCGGCTCATTTTTACCCCCTCAACGTGTGAAATTGAGTTTGAAGTGCCAGAGGTTGACGAATTGTGTGCTTTTATGTAAACTGGAGTCATGATGAACAAACCTGTCCGTTATTGGGATTTTTGGGCTGCCCTGATCCTCCTGTTTGCTCAATTCATCCTTGCAAACCGCTTCATTTATACTGAATGGACCAGTCACCTGGTCTTATTCTATTTCATCATCCTGCCGGCCGCGGCCGCAGGGCTGACGTTTGGCCAGTCGCGCTTCCGCCCGCTGACAGTGGGGCTGATGTCATCGTACTACGCGGTCTTCAACATCTGCTGGATTTGGGGCGCCGCGGTCATCGGCGGCGAGCAGTGGAGCGAGCGCATGATCAACCTCGTTCAGCGCGTCGGCAACGGTCTGTTTCTGTTCATCAATGACCGTTCTCTCCCTGATCCCTTCTTTGCGCTCTTTGTCCTTTCCTTCCTCCTCTGGATGATCAGTTTCCTGGCTGGTTATTACCTGACCCGCCATGCCGCCCCATGGAAGGTGATTCTCCCTTCGTTGCTGGTGATGCTGGTGATTGACTTTTTTGACCCTTCGCGGCCGCTTTCACCCTGGTTCACCGGTGGTTACCTGCTGCTGGCTCTGCTGCTGCTGGGGCGCATCACCTACCTGCGCTACCGCGGCGAATGGGAAAGCCGCAATGCCTTCATTGCGCCTGAAACCGGCTGGGATTTTGGCCGCACCGCGGCCACCCTGGCTGCCCTGTTCATTATCATCATCTGGAACATCCCACCCATTCAGTCCAAAGCTGAACCGCTGAACGAATTTTGGGACACAGCGCTGCGCCCCTTCCAGAATGTCAGCGACCGCTTTTCAGACATGTTTTCCTCCTTCCAGGGGAAAATGACCAGCGAAGACTCCTACGGCGTGACCATGCCGCTGGGCGACGGCGCCAGCCTGAACGACGAGCTGATTTTTACCGTCACCGCCAACCAGAGCCAGACCATCATCACGCGCTTTTACTGGCGCGCCCGCTCCTACGACACCTATGACGGCGGCGACTGGTCATCCACCGTCCCCGAAAAGCAGGAATATAACGCCAGCGGCTTTCCCTTCAAACTGCCCGATTGGACTGGCCGCCAGGACCGCACCTTCACGTTCACCGTGCGCAAGGGACCGGTGCGCACGCTCTACACCAGCGGCATGGCCATGTCGGCCAGCCGCGGCGGCGAGGCGGCCTATTACACCCTCTCAGACGGCTCCGGCGACCTGCTTTCGATGACCGCCAGCGCCGCCCTCTACACAGGTGATTCTTACCAGGTGCGCGCTTCGCTCAGCGCACCCACCGTCAAGCAGCTGCGCGATTCGGGCAACCGCTACACCGAGGCCATCAGCCGCCAGTATCTGACCGTGCCGCCAGATATCCAGCCGGCCCTCAAAGAGCTGGCCGAAAGCATTGTCAAAGACCTGCCCGACAACCCCTACGACCGCACCCTGGCCGTCACCAATTACCTGCGCGAAAACATCCAGTACGCCGAAAGTTTTACTGTTGAGCGACCTGTTAATGTGGATCCGGTGATCTGGTTCCTGTTTGATGTCAAACAAGGCTACTGCAATTACTACGCCACCGCCGAAGTGCTGCTGCTGCGCACCCTGGGCATTCCGGCGCGCATCGCTGTCGGTTATGCCCCCGGAGATTACGACAAGGGCACCTATGTGGTGCGGCAGCGGCACGCCCATGCCTGGCCTGAAATTTACTTCAACGGGGTGGGCTGGGTGGAATTTGAACCCACCGTCTCTTACGAGCCGCGCTACCTGGCCCCGGGAGAAGAAGAACCTGAAATTCAACCCACCATGGACCCGATTGCGGCGCGCGGCGGGCATGAACCCACGGATGATGAAGAGCCGCAGCGCACCCAGACCCCGCCAGCAGCCCTGAACAACACCCCGCCTTCAGCCGGCCTGCACGGCGTGTTTCTGATGGCCGGTGTGGTCTTTTTTGCAGCCCTGGTCTCCTTCCTGATCTGGTTCATCACCTGGGGACGCTTCAATCCCCAGTTTTTAAGCCCCAAAACGCCCCCACCCCTGGCCGAAGAAATGACACCGGGCCGCGTTCTTCCGGTCAACGGCCGCCGCCGCCCGGTTTCCAGCATTGCCGAGTGGGTGAGGCGCTGGAGCAGCCTGCCGCCTTTTGAACGGCTCTACAAGGTGCTGGAATATGCCATTCAACTGATGGGCAAGCAGGCCAACCCGGCCCAAACCCCCGCGGAACGCGCGGCGCAGCTGGCCGGGCTGCTGCCGCAGGTGGAAGAACCCCTGCAGGTGCTGCTGGCGGAATACCATCAGGCCACCTATTCCACCCATCCCGCTGACCTGGAACGCGCCACCCAGGCTGCCCAGACCATCCTGAAAAGCGCTTACGGCGGCATGCTGCGCCGCATTTTCACCAATCAGGCCCGCCGGGCCTCGATGGAGGCAAATTGACCACAACAACCGACACGCTTCAGGTTTCTTCGGGTAAAGCCCAGCTCGGCTTGATCGTCCAGCAGCTCGACGAACTGGTGGCCTACCTGCGCCAGGCCGACCGCAACAGCCTGCCGCCGCTGGTATACAAACTGGCTCAAATTTCCACCCGCCTGGGGCAGGTGTCTCAAAATGTGAGCGCCATGGAAGACGAACTGCGCAACCTGCGCGCCCTGGCCAGCATCAGCCAGGTGGTCAATTCGTCCCTCGACCTGGATGTGGTGCTGCAAATTGTGATGGATACCATCATCCGCCTGACCGGCGCCGAGCGCGGCTTTTTGATGCTGCGCAACGAAAAGAAAGAGCTGATGATCAGAGTGGCGCGCAACTGGGAACAGGTGACCATTGAGCAGTCTGATTTTGCCGTCAGCCGCACCATCATCAACCAGGTGGCCTCCAGCGGGCGGCCGGTGCTCACCACCAACGCCCAGCAAGACCAACGCTTCAGCGGGCAGCAGAGCATTGTGGCTTACAACCTGCGCTCCATTCTCTGCGTGCCGATGATCATCAAAACCGATCTGATCGGCGTCATTTACGCCGACAACCGCATCCGCGCGGGCATTTTCACCCAGAGCGAGATGGATTTGCTGGTGGCCTTTGCCAACCAGGCGGCGGTGGCTATTGAAAATGCGCGTCTGTTCGCTTCAGTGCGCAAAACCCTGGCCGAAGTGACCGCCCTGAAAAACCTGATGGATAACATTTTTGCCTCCATCGCCAGCGGGGTCATCACCGCGGATATTGAAGATAAAATTATGATGGCCAACCATGCCGCTGAAGCCATTTTGGGGCGCACTTCGCTGGAAATGGTGGGGCAGCCCTTCGATGAGATCCTCTCGCCGCTGTCCATGCTGCGCCCGCACCTTAAAGAAGTCATCAAAACCGACCAGGCCATCATCGGCCTGGAAACCACCCCCATTCTGCCTGAACGCGGCACGGTGGATTTGCGCTTTAACCTTTCTCCCCTCAAAGATGCCCACCGCCACACCCAGGGCGTGGCCATTGTGGTGGACGACCTGACCGAAAAGAAACACCTGGAAGCCCAGCGCAGCCTGTTTGAACGCATGGTATCGCCGACCATCATCGAACAGTTGAATCCCAACAACCTGCAGCTGGGCGGCCGGCGCGGCGACATCACTGTGGTGTTTGCCGATATCCGCGGCTTCACCAGCTTCAGCGACGGCATGGAACCAGAACGCCTGGTGTCCATTCTCAACCAGCACCTTGCCGCTGCCGCCGAAGCCATTCTGGCTCAGGAAGGCACCATTGACAAATTCCTCGGCGACGCGGTGATGGCCTGGTTCAATGCCCCCGTCCCCCAGGCTGACCACACCCTGCGCGCTGTGCGCGCCGCCATCGGCATCCGTCAGGCCATTCAGGAACTGCACACGCGCCTGCCCCAGGGCGACCGGCTTTCCTTTGGCGTGGGCCTGCATTACGGACCGGCAGTTTTGGGCCTGGTGGGCACGGAGCGGCGCATGGAATACACCGCCATCGGCGACAGCGTCAACACAGCCAAGCGCATTCAGGAAAACGCTGCCCCCAATCAGATTTTGATGAGCACCGAGGTGTATGCGCGGGTGTTCGAAGAGGTGGCGGCGCGCCAGGTGGATGCCATCACGGCCAAAGGCAAGCGTGAGCCCGTCGGTGTGTATGAACTGGTGGATATGCGGCATTAATTCTTTCATTTCAGGAGATCTATTTTGAAACTGATTGTCACCCCGACCCCTCTTGCAGGACTGGTCACGATTGAGATGAATTACCCCAAAGACGAACGGGGCTTCTTTATCGAAAGCTGGCACCAGCGCGATTTTGCCGCCGCCGGCCTGGATTATACCTATCTTCAGGAAGGCCATTCTCGCTCACGGCGCGGCGTGCTGCGCGGCCTGCATTACCAGGATATGACCGCCCCCATGGCCAAACTGCTGCGCTGCGTGGTCGGGCAAATTTATGATGTGGCGGTGGACCTGCGGGTGGGCTCGCCCACCTTCGGGCAGTGGTTTGGCGTGGAACTTTCATCAGAAAACCAGAAACAGATTTTTGTGCCGGTGGGTTTTGCTCACGGTTTTCTGGCGCTTTCAGAGACGGTGGAAGTGATTTACAAGATGACCCAGTTTTACACCCCTTCGTCTGAAGGCGGGGTCATCTGGAACGACCCGGATATTGGCGTGAAATGGCCCATCACCGACCCCATTCTTTCGGCGCGCGATGCCAAAGCCCAAACACTGAAAGACTATCTCCAAAAACCTGCCTTCCCTTTTCCGCTGCCGCCCGTTTAACTTCCTGTTGATGCCATGAGCAAGGCATAAACGTGACGCCAAATCTGCGCATCGAAATTTTAGGCACCCCTGTCATCAAGAACGGCAAAACGGTGGTTAACCTGAACCGCCGCCTTTTGCGCGTTCTTTTGTTTTACATGGCTGCGCGCGGCGAGCCGGTCAGCCGGGGAGAACTGGTGACCCTGCTTTGGCCCTTCGAAGAGGACGAAAGCCAGGGGCGGCGGGCGCTCACCCAAACCATCTCGCGTTTGCGCAGCACGCTGGGCGCGGATGACTTGTTCATCGTTCAGGGCGATATGCTCAGCCTGAATGAAGCAGTGGCCGCCGCCGATGTGAAAATCTACCGGCGCCTGTTGGAGAGCATGGGCCGGGTTCCCTGGCAAATTCCCGCCAGCCATCCTCTGCCCGCGGATATCTATACGGTCTTAAAGCAGGCTGCCAGTCTGTGGCATGGGAACCTGCTTCTGGAGGGACTTGAACCTGAAAATGATGACCTCGATGCCTGGCTGACCACCACCCGCCAGCAATATGAAGTGGAATATCACAACCTGCTGCTGCGCCTGGCTGACCACGAAACGGCCTCCGGAAAATTGTCGGAAGCGCTGAACTGGCTGCTGACCATTTTGCGTGTGGATATCACCAACGATGACCTGCACGCCCGGGCTTTGCAGTTGATGCTGGATTTGGGGCGGCGCAAAGACGCCCTTGGTTACTGCCAGCAGCTGGCGGTCACCTACCAGCGCGAGCTGGGCGCGCCGCTGCCGCCCTTTCTGGCAAAGCTGCAAGCCAAAGCCGTGGAAACCGCGCCAGAAAACGATGAAATTGCGCCCGGCCCCTGGAAAAATCCGCGTTTTAATGTGCCTTTCACCGGCCGTCAGGAAGAGCTGCTCCAGATGCAGCGGGATTTTTATAGAGGAGGAATTTTGCTGCTGCGCGGCGAGGCCGGCGCGGGTAAAACCTGCCTGGTGCAAAATTTTTACCCGCTGATGCCGCAGCAAAGCCACTTCCTGCTGGCCGACTGCCGCTCCATGCAAAGCACACTGCCCTTCCAACCCATCATTGATATGCTGCGCTTTCATGTCAGCGCGCAAAGCTGGCGCAGCCTGCCCCAGGTCTGCCTGGGGCCCATCACCAGCCTGCTGCCTGAACTGCAAACCCTGGGCGGCAAAACGGAACCGGCCGCGCTGGCGTTTTCATCCTCCCTTTTTGACGCCCTCCACCAGGCCCTGACGCACCTTTTTCGCAGCGGACGGGTGCTGCTGCTGCTGGACAACGCCCAATGGGCCGACGAAGCCACCCTTTCTTTTATCTCGTATCTCGTTGAAAAGGGCTATTTTCAACGTGCCCTGCTGGTGGTCTCCTACCAACCTGAAACCCCGGCCCCATTTCTGGAGCCCTTCATCGCCTTCTGCCTGCAGCAGCCCGGCATCAGCCAGCTTGACCTGCCGCCGCTCTCTGCAAAGGAAACGGCCAGCCTGGCACACGCCATGACCGACAGGCTGCCTTCCATTCTGGTGGAACAGCTTTACCGGAATTGCGGCGGAAATCCGTTTTTTATCCTTGAAACCCTGCATTCCTGGATGCAAATGAACCCGGCGCAGCTGGATCAAAACAGCAGCAGCCTGCCGGTGCCTGTCAGCATCCATGCCCTTTTCCGCGAGCGCACCCGGATGCTTTCGGCCAATGCGCTTCAGGTGCTGGAAACTGCGGCCGTGGTGGGCTCCTACTGCCCTCTGACCATTTTGGAAAAAGCCTGCCATCTTTTCATTGAGCAAGTGGTCAAAGCACTGGATGAACTGCACCACGCCAACCTGCTTCAGCCGCAGCAGCAAAGCGGCGGCAGCGGCTACGTTTTTACCCACGATCAATTCCGCGAACTGCTGCTGCAGGGGCTCAGCCCGGCGCGCCGCCGCATGCTGCACCTGCGCGCCGCCAATGCCATCCAGGCGGAATACAGCGAGGGCGCCGGGAACCTGTCTTCGCTGGTGGCGCAGCATTACCAGGAAGCGGGCGAACCGGTTCTGGCGTTTGATTGGTGGCTGAGGGCCGCGGCCTATGCCCGCCAGCTCTTTGCCCTGGCTGAGGCTGGCCGGGCTTACGAGCAGGCCGAGGCCATTTTTGAAAGCGCTGAGGGGCGTTTCAGCGATGAACATGTGGAACGCCTCTACACTGCCTGGGGACAAATGTCGGTGGAATCAGAAAACCAGGCCGTGCTGGGACGGATCTGCGCCGCTTTTCTCAAGGTGGGCCAGCGGCGCAAAAAACTGCGCCTGACCGGGCTGGCCAACAGCCTGTACGCGGCCCATGCCCTGCTGTGCGGCGACAGCGAAAACGGCCTGCAGCACATTCAGATTGCCCTCAACGACCTGGGGCGGGTCTGGCACATCCCCGGCCTGATTGAGGCGCACAACCGCCAGGCCGCCCTGCTGACCCTCCTGAACCGCTTCGGCGAGGCCGTGCAGGCTTATGAAACTGCCCTGACCTTCGGCGCCGACAGCCTTGACCCACAGATGCTGAACTTGCGATTTACGGCTCATTACAAGGCTGCCCTGATCTTTATTTTGACCGGTTGGCCGGTCAAAGCGGAAGCTCTCATTGCCCGCGGCCAGGCCGATCTCGGCTCCAGCATCAGCCCTTATAACCAGTCACGCCTCCTCCTGCTCACCGCGATGACACGCCATTACAGTCTCAATTTTGAAGCCAGCCTGGCGGCTGCGCAGCAAAGCCGACACCTGGCGCGGGAACTGCAGAACCCGCACCAGGAATTGCAAAGTCTGACCATGATCATTCGCAGCACCTTTGCCCTGGGCCGCCTGGTTGAAGCCTGGCAATTATTGACTGGCGCCATCGAAGCCTGTCAGAAAAATCATTTTTCGGATATCCTTGCCCAGTTATACAATCTTCAGGGAGAGATCCAGCAAACGCTGCTGGACTTCCCGGCAGCAGCCCTTTCATATCAAAAATCATTGGAAGATCAAAAGATTGCCTTTAACACTTTTTCCGTCCTCGGCAGACTGGGTTATATGGAAGGCCTGTCGGGTCACCTGGAAACCGGGCTGGCTTTGATTGATAAAGCCATTGCGGGAGCCAAGCAGGTGGGAACAGAAAGCATGGTTTTGCATGCCCGATTCTATCGTGCCAGCCTGCTGTTGCCGCACCAGGATGTGCGGCCTGAACTGACGGCTGTGATTGAAGAAGCCGAAAGACGCGGCTATGCAGATACGGCGATTAAAACCCGTTTCCATCTGCTGCAGCGCAGCCTGGATTTAGACCCTCAAGTAGATCACCACATCGAGGCCCGCGCTGTGAAGGAGCGCATCTGGCAAAGCAAGTCGCCCTGGCTGCAGGTTGAGTATTTGGCCTGGATGGCGCGCGCCTCTCAGCACCGCCACCTCGGCCCTGAAAAGGAAGAACTGCGTTCACTGCTGCAGCAGCTGAGCCCAGACACAGCGGATAAACACCTGCAGGCGCTGTTTAAGAACTATTGTCAACAAATGTTGAGATAACTCTTCCTGTCAACAATTTGTCAACACTGAAGGCGTATAATGGCATTAATAAATCGCCCTTCAGGGCGGGAAAAAAGGGACTCCCGCCAGGAAGCCCGCAGCCTGAACCTCAGACTGCGGGCTTCTTTTATTTTCTCCGGGCCGCAGCCCCTCTGTCATAAAAAAATCGGGCTGGTGTTTTTCACCCGCCCGATGATTGTTTCAGTCGGTGGCCAGTTTGGCCACGGTCACGCCGTCGCCGCCTTCTTTTTCAGAGCCGGTTTCCCATTTCTTCACATGCGGCGATTGCTGCAGCGCCTCGCGGATCACCTGGCGCAGCCGGCCGGTGCCTTTGCCGTGAATGATGCGCACAAAGGGCAGGCCAGCCAGAAAAGCCGCTTCAAGGTAGCTGTCCAGGCGGTCCAGGGCGTCTTCAGCGCGCTGGCCGCGCAGATCCAGCTCCATGCCTGGCGAGGCGTGGAACACCTGCGCAGGGACCTGTGCCGAGGGGCGGGGGGCTTCCGCGGGGACAGTCGCCGCGACTTCAGCCTCATTCTCCTCATCTTCCGTCTTGCGGCGCACATCGCCCAGGCGGGCGCGCACGCGCAGCACCCCCACCATCACCTCAACTTCATTCTCGCCCAGCGAGGTCACCACGCCCTCTTTGTTGAGGTTTCGCAGAATGACCTTCTCGCCCAGACGCAGAGGACCGCGGGCAGGCGTGCGGCGCGGACCGGTGCGGTGCACCTTGCGCTCCACCGGCGCTTCCACCTTTTCTTCCATCTCCTCAACCTGCTTTTCAACGGTTTGCAGAGCTTCGAGGGGCTGGCGTGCCCGCGCCAATGCGCGGCGGGCTTCGTCCAATTCCAGGCGCAGCGCGCTGGTTTCAGCCTCGGCCTGCTGGCGCGCCTTCTCCAAAATGGCATAGCGCTCCTCTTCCACGCGCTCCAACCGGGTGGACAGCTCCGCGCGGATCATCTCGGCCTGCTGCTGGTGCTTCTCGGCTTCAGCGCGGGCTGCGCGGGCCAGGTCGCGCTGGCGGTGAATTTCATCCAGCAGATCTTCGGCATGCAGGTCGGTGGGGTCAATGGTGGCGCGCGCCGCCTGGATGATCGGCTGCGGCAGACCCAGCCTTTCGGCAATGGCCAGGGCATTGGAGCGTCCAGGCAGGCCGATGGTCAGGTGGTAGGTGGGGCGCAGGGTTTCAAGGTTGAACTCCACGCTGGCGTTCACCACCCCCGGCATGGAATGGGCAAACGCCTTCAATTCCGGGTAGTGGGTGGCCACCAGGCTGGTGATGCGCCGCTCCAGCAGGTGCGACAGCACCGCCCGCGCCAGGGCCGAGCCTTCCTGCGGATCGGTACCGGCGCCCAGTTCATCAAAAATGACCAGTGAGCGCGCATCGGCCACCGCCAGGATGTGCACCAGGTTGGTGACATGCCCGGAGAACGTGGAAAGCGATTGTTCAATGGACTGTTCGTCGCCAATATCGGCGTAGACGGTTTCAAAAAAGGACAGTTCCGAGCCCGATTGAGCCGGAATGTGCAGGCCGCTCTGCGCCATCAGCACCAGCAGGCCCACCGTTTTGAGGGTCACCGTCTTGCCGCCGGTGTTGGGCCCAGTGATGACCAGGCTGTACACATCGGGATCCAGGTCCACATCAATGGGCACCACTTTTTCAGGGTTCAGCAAGGGGTGGCGGGCATGGTACAGGCGAATCACACAGCCCGGGTGCGGCGGCTTGGGATGGGCCGCAAAAGGCAGCAGCACCGGCTCCGCGGCGCGCAGATCTTCGGCATATTTGGCGCGGGCAAAGGCCAGGTCCAGCTCGGCCAGCACCTCGATCAGGGTGTTCATCTCAGCGGCGTGCTGCCCCACTACCAGGCTCAGTTCGGTGAGGATGCGCCGCTCTTCGTCGCGTTCCATCAACTGCAGCTCGCGCCAGCGGTTGTTCATCTCAACCACCACCAGCGGCTCCACAAACAGGGTGGCGCCCGAAGCCGACTGATCGTGGACAATGGAGCGCAGGCGGCCCTTGAAATCGGAGCGCAGCGGCAGCACATAGCGCCCGTTGCGCTGGGTAATGAGGGCTTCTTGCAGCATGGGTTGCGTTTTATCATCAGAAATGAAGCGCTGCATGCGCGCCAACAGGCGGTCGTGAGCCACCTTCAGCTCGCCGCGAATGGACGCCAGCTTGGGCGAGGCTGAATCGAGGATATCGCCGCGGTCGGAGATGGTGCGCCCGATCTGTTCGGCCAGGTTGGGGAAGGCAGGAATCTGCTCCACAATGGCCGTCAGGTTGGGGTAGGTTTCGGCGGCGCGGCTGAACGATTTGACCACCGTGCGCGCTGCCAGCAGGGTATTTTTCACCTGCAGCAGGTCGGGCGGGGTCAGCATGCCGCCGTGCCGGGCCAGGTCCACCTGCGGGCGGATATCCGTGGCGCCGCCAATGCTCACATCGGCGTTCACCGAGAGCAAACGGCGCGCTTCGCTGGTTTGCTGCTGCAGCAATTTGGCCAGCTCAAGGCTGGGGGCCGGGCGCAGGGCGCGCGCCAGCTCAGCCGAGGCGCTGAAAGAGGCATAAGCGGCCAGCCGCTCGAGGATTTTAAAGTATTCAAGTGTATTAAGGTTTTTCTCGTCCATAGCACATCTAGTTTATCATAAAAAGGACCGCTGCCAGCAGGGGGTTTCTCGGCAGATGCGCAGAGCGCGCCAGGAAACAGTCCCCAAAAGGCATAAGTCGATCATAATGGATAACTATTCAGACAGCGTTGTTTAACTGGCCTGCCGAATAGTTTGACAATGTCACATTAAGATTATTCATCGCCCACCCGGTCCCCTCCCGAAAATCGGGAGGGGACGACTGTTAATTGTGTTTTTTTTTGTCTCCCCTTCGGGAAGACAAAAAAACACGGGCGGTTAATTTCCTGATTGAAAGCGATAAAAAATCAGGAAATGCTGGAATGTGACATTGTCGAAACAGTTCCCTTAAAGTTTTATCTTCATCCGCCGATAACACCACAAGGTTGATTATCTTAATTTGGCAGGAGGTGCGGCATGTCGAGTGTTTCAATTGACATCCAATCGCTGATGGTGGCGCGGCGGCTGATGATCGCCGAAGAATCGCTGCGGGCCAAGCGCGAGGGGCGCGAGTTTGACGTGGAAGCGGCTGAAAAAGCCCTGGAAACCGACCTGGCCTCCATCAGCAGCGAGGCCCAGGAGGCCCACGAAGCCAGCGCCGCATCCAGCAAGGCGGCCCAGGCAGCCGGGGATAACGAATCGATCAACCTGAGCGACCTTTACCGCCAGCTCGACGAACTGAACAAGAACCCCAACGCCGCGCGCGGCGAAAACGGACAGGCGGCCAACAGGCAGACCACGGTTGAATTCTCACGTCGTGAAGAAATCGAATTTACCATGGAATACCGCACCCTCGAGCGCGTGGATGGGCTGGTGCTGCGCGACGCCCAGACTGCGGAAACCGACCGCTACGCCTTCACCTTCAAAGATGGGTACAGCTTCGAGATCAAAGATAAGTGGTCCGGCAAAAGCACCACCGTTTGGGGCGACCCGCATGTGGATGTCTCAGACGTGGAAGGCACCCAGAACGGCGAATTTTCAGATCTTAAGGCCAGCGACCGCTACACCACCTTCCAGCTTCAGGACGGCACACGGGTGACCTTCAATGCCCTCGACAACGGCATTATTGAGACCGTTGACATCTTCAAAGGCACCCAGCACCTGCAGGGGGTGGGTGCCGCCTCCAAGCGCTTTGCCGAAGAAGCCATGTTCTCCAAAGCGTCAGTCAGCAGCGACGCCCTGATGCTGCAATCGAGCGTGCAGATGGGGGATGTGGTGCGCGCCGGCGGCGACGGCAACGACTGGTACGATTCCACCGGCCGGCTGATCTGGGGTAAAACCACCAGCGCGCCGGTACTCAGCCGGCCCAGCGCCGTGCTGGAGATGGTCTACCGCCGCAGCGTGGAAACATCGCTGACCATCCAGCAGCAGGCCCAAAAACTCGATCAGCAAGGCTGACATTTTCCTTCAGGCGGGCTTAACCCGGGTAATGGTTAAGCCCGCTTATTTTTTAAGGTGCTGTTGATGAACCGGAGATACACCGCGAGGTTCAATCCCGCATCACCTGAATGATGCGGCCGTCATGCACTTCCCAGAGCTGGCTGGCAAAGCCTTCAATGAAATACCGGTCGTGCACCACCGCCAGGATGGTGCCTTCGAACCCGGCCAGAGCCTGCTCAAAGCGGGCGCGCGCCGGAATATCGAGATGGTTGATCGGCTCATCGAGCATCAGAAAGTTGCAGCCCTGCGCCACCAGCACCGCCAGCGAAAGACGCGCCCGTTCACCGTAAGAAAGCTGCTTCACCGGGGTGAACACATCATCGCCCTTGAAAAGGAACTTTGACAGGAAGGAACGCGCTTCGGTCTGGCCAAACGCCGACACCTTGTACAGGGTGGTCAGCGGGGTGAGGGCCGGGTCGAGGTTTTCCTGTTCCTGAGCCATATAACCCAGGTGAACATTGCTGCCCAGGCGCACCCTTCCGCCCAGCGGCGGGATGAGCCCGGCGGCGGTGCGCAGCAGGGTGGTTTTGCCGCAGCCGTTGGGACCCACCAGCACGCAGCGCTGACCGCTGCGCAGGGTGAGGGTGAGCCCTGAAAGAAGCACATTTTCACCATAGCCCACCGCCAGGTCATCCAGCACCAGCACATCCCGGCCGGTTTCGGCGGTGTCGCCGAACTCGATCTTCATTTGCCAGGATGGGCGGGGTTTATCCACCCGTTCATCGGTCAGCAGGTGGTCGATGCGCGCCTCAATGTGCTTGGCGCGCGCCACCGTGCCCTTGGTGCGGTTGGCGAAGAAACCCGCGGCAAATTTGTCGCCGCTGTCGCCCTTGCCGCCGCGTTTGAAGGAAGCCGCTTCCATCACATGGGCGGCCGCCCGGCGCAGGCGGGCAATTTCTTCCTGCTGGTCGGTGTAATCCTGCCAGGCGCGGTCGTGTTCGGCGGCTTTCTGTTCCAGGTAGTCGCTGTAATTGCCTTCGTAGCAGCGCAGGGTATTTTTCTGCGGGTCCATTTCAAGGATGCGCGTGGCCACATGGTCCAGAAACACCCTGTCGTGCGAAACCACCAGGGCGGCATGGCGAAAACCAGCCAGCCAGTTTTCCAGCCATTCCAGCATTTCAATGTCCAGATGGTTGGTCGGTTCATCCAGCAGCAGCAGGTGTGGATTTGAGATGAGCACGCCGGCCAGAGCCAGGCGCGTTTTCTGCCCGCCGCTGAGGGCCGCAGCCGGCAGATCAGAGGGCAGGTGATCGAGATTGAAAGCCGCCAGCACCTCCGGGGCGCGTCCGGCGTTATCGCCAACCCGATCCAGGCGGGACAGCACGGAATCATATTCATGCTGCAGGCCAGGCTGATCGGGACGGCGGGAAAGGGCCGCGGCCAGCGCTTCGAGGCGCTGCGAAAGCGCCAGCGGGTCGCCCTGCATGCGGTCAATGAAACCGCCCAGGGTTTCGCCGGCTGAAAAGGTGAAGCCCTGCGGCAGGTAGCCCAGCGTGATGCCCGGCGCGTCCAGCGTCACCGAACCTGAGTCGGCACGTTCCTGTCCGGCAATGATGCGCAGCAACGTGGTTTTCCCGCAGCCGTTGGGGCCCACCAGGCCGGCTTTTTCTCCGGCATTCAGAGAAAACGATATAGATTTAAAGAGGGGCTCGAGGCCAAAGGATTTGGAGAGTTGATGGATGGTAAGCATAGGCAACCTGTCTGAGGAAAAGAAAACCGGGGGCCAAACAGCCCCCGGCCATAATACAAAGTTAAAAGCCAGGACACAAAGGCCCTCAAAACAGCGGTTTATTTACAGGTTGCGCGTCTCCATACAGTTTACCTTTCTACTAAACGACAGCAGAGGTATTATACAACGATTAATAAGAATCGGAAAGAGATCATATGCCTTTGTAATATTCATCATCTAGACTTTCCCCCCTCAAAGGGATAAGATAAATGTGTTGTTGTCAAACCATCTTTTTTGACAAAAAATACTTACAGGAGATAAACAAATGGCTTCTTCTACCAATGCGTTTGAAATGGCTCAGCGCCAGTTTGACCACGTGGCCGAACTGCTGAAGCTGGACCAGCCCGTGCGCGAAATGCTGCGCTGGCCCATGCGCGAATTTTCTTTCCGCATTCCCGTCCGCATGGACGATGGCACCATCCGCGTTTTCAACGGCTTCCGTGTTCAGCACAACGATGCCCGCGGCCCCAACAAGGGCGGCATCCGCTTCCACCCGGCTGAGACCATCGACACCGTGCGCGCCCTGGCCACCTGGATGACCTGGAAGTGCGCCGTGGCCGATATCCCCCTCGGCGGCGGTAAAGGCGGCGTGATCGTGGATCCGGCGACCCTTTCGGTGGGTGAAAAAGAACGCCTGGTTCGCGGTTACATTGATATTGTCTGGCACAACATTGGCCCACGCCAGGACGTGCCGGCGCCTGATGTTGGCACCACCCCCCAGATGATGGGCTGGATGATGGATGAATACTCCAAGCTGGTCGGCTGCTACACCCCCGGCGTCATCACCGGCAAGCCCGTTGGCGGCGGCGGTTCCCTCGGCCGCACCGAAGCCACCGGCTTCGGCGTGATCTACACCGTGCGCGAAGCTTTGAAACACCTCAACATGGACCCCGCCAAGTGCGTGGCTGCCATCCAGGGCTTCGGCAACGTGGCTCAGTATGCTGCCATCGGCTTCATCGAAATGCTGGGCGGCAAAGTGGCCTGCGTTTCTTACTGGGATCGCGATGACCGCGCTTCCTACACCGTTTCTCATCCCAATGGCGTGGATCCCCGCTTCCTGATGACCATCACCGATCAGTACGGCTCGATTGACAAAGCCAAAGCCAAGGCTGCCGGCTACATCATCGAAGATGGCGACGCCTGGATCAGCAAGGAAGCCGATGTCCTCATCCCGGCCGCCCTTGAAGGCCAGGTCAATGCCGAAACCGTCACCAAGATCAGCAAGCGTGTTCGCCTGGTGGCTGAAGGCGCCAACGGCCCCACCACCCCCGAAGCGGATGAATACTTCAAGAAGCATGACATCTTCATGATCCCCGATTTCCTCTGCAACGCCGGCGGCGTCACCACCTCGTACTTCGAGGGCGTGCAGAACGATATGAACTTCTACTGGACCAAAGAAGAAGTTCTGCAGAAACTGGATACCAAGATGACCCAGGCCTTCCACAGCGTGGTGGAAATGTCCACCAACGAAAAAGTCTACATGCGCGACGCTGCCTACATGGTGGCCATCGCCCGTGTGGTCAAAGCCATGGAACTGCGCGGCTGGATCTAAGCCGTCTTCTCCTGAAACATCAGCACGTCAGGCCCCCCTTGCAAAAGGGGGGCTTTTTGTTTTCGTAAGAGCAGCCGCGAGGGCTGCCCTTTTGACCCCTTCGGGCGAGGGCAAGCCTCGCCCCTACCCATTTTACCGAAAAACCTTGCCACCCAGGTCATTCTTGTTAAAACCGTGCGCGGATTCTTGCTGGCGCTTGCATTAAAATCCCGTTCTACGTAAAATCAAGAGAGCCCATCAAAAGGAATTTTATTATGCTGCCTGTCGATTTCATCCGCACCGCTCTGGGTCTTTGCCTGCTGGGCATGCTGGCCCTGGCTTTGCTCTATCTGCGCCGCCGCGCTCTGGCGCCCCTGCCGCGCGCGGCTTGGATTTTGCTGGCGCTGCTGCTGCCGGCCGTGGGGCCTTTTCTGGTGCTGCTGCTGCAGCCCGGGCGGTCCGCCGCCCTGGAAGGCCGCCTGCCGTGAAACGGGACCGTTTTGGCAAGGAGGCAACTTCATGAAAAAAGACCGTTTTTTGCTGGTTATGCTGATTCTGCTGGGCCTGCTGGTGGCGGCGGCGGTGGCCGCCTTCATCCTGCGCCGCGACCAGACCCAGTACGGCGCAGAAGACACCCCCGCGGGCGTGCTGCGCAATTACATCCTGGCAGTGCAGAAGCGCGACCTGGACCGCGCCTACGGCTACCTGGCGGATACGCCCGCCCGCCCATCTCGCAGCGATTTTGACGACCTGATGAATTATTCCGATTTCCGTCCGGTGCGCCTGGGCGAAACCAGCGCGGGAACCGGGGAAAATGAGGCGCTCATCCCCTTCTCGGAAATCTATTCCAATGCTTACCAGGATATCACCCGTGAAGGATACGACGGCCGTGCCGTGCTGGTCAAACAGGGTGGGCAGTGGAAGATCAAAAGCCTGCCCTATTCCAGCTACTGGCAGGGCTGGTGGGACAAGGATTATTAACAAGCTGCCCTCATCCACGAGAGTGTCTTAACTGGACATGGTCAGGCTGCTCAGGCATGGCTAAAAAGAGCCGGCGGGCTTTTCCTGGTGGACTGAGCTGTTACCAGAAACCTTTATACGGCGACTGTTTTCTTTTTGCCTTTTTCGAGTCTTCTGGAGCAGCACAGCCTCATCAACCGTCAAGAGAACAGCCCCTTCCGAATCACTGGCCAGTGGAATATTGAAGTCGTTTCACAGGCCTGCCGGCGGGCAGGCCTGAACAAGTCAAGGAGCAGGATATGCGCATCATCAAACGGATCTATTTTTACCTGATGGCGCTGATCAGCCTCGAGGTGGTGGTGTGGGGCATCATCAACCTGGCGCGCACCATTCTCAACACCACCACCATCGGCAGCCTGGCGGTGGACCTGGCCGGAGCTCTTTCGAGCATTCTGGTGGGGCTGCCCATTTTCCTCTTTCACTGGCTCAAAGCGCAAAATGAGGCGCTCAAAGATGACGAGGAGCGCGGTTCGGGCGTGCGCGCCGCTTTCTTCTACGCCGCCCTGTTTATTCTGCTGGCGCCGGTGGCGCAGAACCTGCTGGCCATGGCCAGCCGCGCCTTCTTCCTGCTGTTCAACGCCCCCGGCACGCCCTATATCGGCGAGGGACAGGGCTGGGGCGACAACCTGGCCGCCGTCATCGTCAACCTGCTGGTGGCCATCTATTTTTACATTCGCCTGCAAAGCGACTGGAAAGCCCTGCCCGCCCACCCGCCGCTCGGCGACGTGCGGCGCTTTTACCGCTACCTGTGGGTGCTTTACAGCCTGGCCCTGGGCCTGTTCGGCATTCAGCAAACCCTGCTGTTTGTGCTGCGCCTGCCCGCCGATACCATTGATGCCGCCGAAGACCTGCTGAGCAACGGGCTGGCCTTTATGCTGGTGGGCATTCCGCTGTGGGTGGTGATGTGGCAGATGGTGCAGCGCAGCACTGTCCAGCCAGGGGAACGCAGCTCAAACCTGCGCCTGAGCGTCCTTTACGGGCTGGCTCTCGCCGCCGCGGTGGTGACCATTTCTGCCGGGGTCAGCGTGCTGTCCACCCTTTTTGATGCCCTCTTCAAACCGCTGACCATGGCGGCCTTCTTTGAACGATCAGCCACCGCCCTTTCGGTGACCGCCAGCGCCGGGCTGGTCTGGGCCTATTACCTGCACTGGCTGAACCTGGATCTGCGCGAAATCAGCGAGGCGCCGCGCCAGGCCGCCCTGCGCCGGGTTTACGGGTACCTGCTGGCAGCGCTGGGGTTCGGCTTCATGCTGTCGGGCATCATTCAACTGACCGGCGTACTGATTGATCAGATCTTTGGCACTCCCATCAGCGCCTATACGTATTACTCGCCGCTCAGCGCCGGGCTGGCCACCCTGCTGGCGGGCCTGCCGCTGTGGCTGGTTTTCTGGCTGGGCCTGCAAAAAGAAGCCCTGCAAAGCGGCGACGCCGGCGACCATGCCCGCCGCTCGGTGCTGCGCAAAATTTACCTTTACGTGGCCATTTTCGCCAACCTGGCCGGCACAATGGCCGGGGCAGGCATGCTCTTTTTCCTGCTGCTGCGCAGCCTGCTCGGCGACCCGCCGGAGGAAGCCCTGCGCCAGGGGGTGGAAAATGCCCGCCTGCTGCTGGTGTTTGCTCTCTGGCTGGCCTATCACATTGCCACCCTGGTGCGCGATGGGCGCACGGCCTCGCAAAGCCTGATTGAAAAGCACAGCGCCTTCCCGGTGATCATCCTTGACGACGGCAGCGGGGTGGCCGAAGCCCTGCGCCAGGAGCTGGGCCGCCAGGCCCCGCATATTCCGGTGGCCGTGCAGGATCTCTCGCTGGGCATTCCCCCTGAAGGACTTTCCGGCGCGCGGGCAGCCATGCTCACCGCCAGCGCCGCCACCCACCCCTCAGAGGCGCTGCGCCTGTGGCTGAATGACTTCGCCGGCCAGCAGATCATCCTGCCGACGGCCGGCAGCGGGCAGGTCTGGGTGGGCGCCAACAGCGGGCAGGATGCCCGCCTGATCCAACAGGCGGCCCAGGCCGCGCGCCAGATGGCCGAAGGGCAGCCGGTGCGCTTCAGCGGCGGATCCTCGCCCTGGGTGATTCTGCTGATGGTGCTGGGCGGTTTTGTGCTTTTCAACATTCTTTCCCTCCTGGTGAACATTGTTATGGGTTTTTCCATGATGTAAACTGGAAAATATTTGCAACCTGATGTATACTGATACAAAATTCGTCGAGAGAGAAAGGCTTGGCTTTCATGAAAGTAACCGTACCTCAACAACAGCTCGCTCACGGACTTAGCGTTGTCTCGCGTGCCGTTTCTCCACGCAACACACTGCCCGTACTGGCGAACATCCTGATCGCCACAGATGAAGGCCGACTGCGCCTTTCGGCCACCAATCTCGAACTGGGCATCACCTGCTGGATTAACGCCCGCGTTGACGAAGAAGGCTCCACCACCATGCCGGCGCGCACTTTTGCCGACCTGGTGAATGCCCTGCCCAACGATCAGGTGAGCATGACCCTGAACGCCATCAACCAGACCCTGACCGTGCGCTGCGGCAGCTCCACCACGGATATCAAAGGCATTGACGCCCAGGAATTTCCGCCCATGCCCGTGCCGGATCCCAACGACGGTGTGACGGTGCGCGTAGGGGACTTTAAGGAAATGATTCAACAGGTGGCCTTCGCCGCATCCACCGATGATGTGCGCCCGGTGCTGACCGGCGTGCTGGTGACCATCAACGGCACCGATATGACCATGGCGGCCACCGACGGTTTTCGTGTATCAATCCGCAAGGCCACCATCGACAACCTGCGCGGTTACAGCGCCTCGGCCATCATCCCGGCGCGCGCGCTCACCGAGCTGGCGCGCATCGCCACCGAGCCCGAAGGGCTGATCTCGATGACCGTGCCGGCCGGCCGCGGCCAGGTGATTTTCCACATGAAGGATGTGGAACTGGTTTCGCAGCTCATCGACGGCAATTTCCCCGATTACAAAGCCATTGTGCCCCGCTCGTTCAAGACGCGCACCATCCTCTCCACCGCCGCCCTGCTCAAAGCCTGCAAGCAGGCCGAAATCATCGCCCGCGAAGGCACCAATGTGGCGCGGTTGAACATCAACCCCTCGGATATCGCCGCCCCCGGACATATCGAGGTCTCGGCGCAGTCAGAACAGACCGGCTCCAGCGAAGCCATGGTGGATGCCACTGTGGACGGCGTGCCGCTGCTGATTGCCTTCAACGTCAAGTTCCTGCGCGAAGTGCTGGAAATCATCAAGACCCCCAACGTGGTTATTGAGACCAACGCCGCCAACAGCCCGGGCATGGTGCGCCCGGTAGGCGATGAAACCTTCACGCACGTGATCATGCCCATGCACCTGGGCTGATGCACCCCACACCATCATGATCATCAAGGGTTTTGACAGCTCGCGCCGTCAAAACCCTTTTTGCAAATTTCTGCCGGTGCGCCGCCAGAAATTTCCCGGATGATCGCAAAGGTGCATTTGTTAAACAAATTAACAAATGCACAGCGGCTGTTTTCAGCCATATATCATCCCTGCCCTTTCTTCCTGGAGGCGCCATGACCCTGCCACCCCGCTCATCTGAACAAATGCTCAGCATTTACCTGGCCCTGGGACAATACCCCATCCTATCCAGCCGCATCCGCAGCCGCATGCGCCGCGAGCTGTTCACCCGCGGCATTCTCAGCCAGCGCAGCTTCGACGTGGAAGTGACCGAAAAGGCCATTCTCTCGCAGAAGCGCGAAGGCCTGAACAACCCCACGGTGGAAGAAACCAGCGAGGTGTGGAAATATCGCCTCACCGCCATCCGCGACCAGCTCACCGACTATTACTTCAGCCGGCATCTCAGCTTTGAGCTGTTCAACCGCCTGGTGAAAGAGGTGCTGGATGAGCGCGGCGTGCCGGCCGAGACCACCATGCTTTCATTTAATCCTGAGCTTTCACCGCTGGATATGCTCTTTGAACAGGGCATGGCCATCGAAAGCGTGCCGCTGGAAGAACGCGGCAACCTGGCCCCCCGCCTGCAGGAGATCAAGGTGGTGCTGATCCGCACCCTCATCAGTGATCAGCTTCCTTACATTAATATTGCGAAGGAATGGTTCACCGTGGGCGACCTGGCCGACATCCGCCACCGCATGATCGGCCCGGGGCGCATCGGCGGTAAAGCGGCCGGCATGCTGCTGGCGCGGCGCATCCTGGCCGAAGTGGCCGAAGAAGATTTGCGCAATGCCATCAAAATTCCCGAATCCTATTTCATGGGTTCCGACCTGCTCTATTCCTACATGTCGGCCAACAACCTGGTGCACTGGAACGACCAGAAATATAAGACCGAAACGCAAATGCGCGCCGATTTCCCCCTCATCCAGAAGGATTTTGAGGCCGGCGCCTTCCCGCCGGATATTCTTGCCAACCTGGAAGTGCTGCTGTCAAAGGTGGGCAAACACCCCATGATCGTGCGTTCTTCCAGCCTGCTGGAAGATAACTTCGGCACCTCTTTTGCCGGAAAATACGAATCGATCTTCTGCCCCAACCAGCTTTCGCTGATGGAAAATCTGCGCGACCTCACCCGCGCCATTGCGCGCATTTACGCCTCCACCCTCAACCCCAACGCCCTGCTTTACCGGCGCAGCCGCGGCCTGCAGGATTACGACGAGCGCATGGCCATCCTGATCCAGGAAGTGGAAGGCGAAAAATGCGACCATTACTACTTCCCGCACCTGGCGGGCGTGGCCTTCGGCCACAACCTTTACCGCTGGGCGCCGCAAATCCGCCGCGAAGACGGCTTTGTCCGCCTGGTGTGGGGGCTGGGCACGCGGGCGGTGGACCGGGTGGGCAATGATTATCCGCGCCTGGTGGCGCTTTCGCACCCGCTGCTGCGCCCCTCCAACACGGTCAAATCCATCCGGCGCTATTCGCAGCAGTTTGTGGATGTGCTGGACCTGGATGACAACACCTTCAAAACCCTGTCCATTTACGACGTGCTGCAGTTCCGCTATCCGCCGCTGCGCTACATCGCCCAGCTTGACCAGGAAGGGTACATCAGCTCCATCCGCACCATTGCCACGGAAGGCAGCAAGCAGCAGCTGGTGCTGACCTTTGATGACCTGTTGCGGCGCACGTCGTTTGCCGAATACCTGCGCACCATGCTCAAACTGCTCGAGCAGCATTACCGCGCCCCGGTGGATATGGAATTCACCGCCGAGCTTTCAAATATCGAAAGCGGGCGGGCCAGCGTCAAAATTGCCATTGTGCAGTGCCGCCCGCAAAGCCATTTGCGCGAGGCCGAAGGCGTGACCCTGCCGGCCAACCTGCCGCCGGAGGATATCATCTTCGCGTCGCATTTCATGATCCCGCAGGGACATATCCCGCAGATTCGCTATGTGCTGTTTGTGCCGCATGAAGCTTATTTCTCTCTGCCCTCGCCTGAGGCGCGCTTTGAGCTGGAACGCGCCATTGGCCGCCTGAATGCCGCCCTGGAAGGCCAAACCTTCATTTGCGTGGGGCCGGGACGCTGGGGCACCTCCAACCCGGACCTGGGCGTGCATATTGATTACGGCGATATTTACAACAGCAAGGCGCTGGTGGAGGTTTCCGGGCAGGATGTGGGCCTGCCGCCCGAGCCCTCGCTGGGCACGCATTTCTTCCAGGATCTGCTGGAAGCGCAAATTTTCCCAGTGGCGCTCTGGCTGGATGAAAAGGAAGCCGTGTTCAACCGCGCCTTCTTCTATGATATGCCCAACAGCCTTGAAAAGTGGATCCCGGCCAGCGAAACGGTGAAGAACTGCCTGCGCCTGATTGATGTGGCCGATTTTCGCGCGGGCCATGCCATGAACCTGACCATGGACAGCGACAAGAGCCAGGGACTGGCTTACCTGGTTCCGGCCCGGCAGCGCAGCTGAACATCTGCCGGATTCCCTGCCCTCTCATCCCATCCGGCAGATGTTTCACGTGAAACATCCATCCGGAAAAGCCGGCGAAAACCTGGCTGGCATGTTTCACGTGAAACAAAACACCCGCCCCATTGAAAATATGGGGCGGGTGCTGCTTTTCCGCAAAAACACTTTAGACCTCATCCACGTAGCGGGAATCTTCCAGCTGTTCGCGCTTTTCCGCTTCGCCATCGTGGTTTTTCAGCACCGGCTGGCTGTCAGCCAGGGCCAGTTCCGCTTTTTCGGCCGCATCCAGGGCTTCGCGGCTGCGCAGGGGCACCACCGCCGCCCATTTACCGCAGAAGCTGCACTGGGCATAAACATGCGTCAGCAGGTTAAAGCTCCACCACGGCAGCGGGTAAACCCGCCCGCAGCGCGGGCAGATGGCCCCGCCTTTGAACCCATAAGAACGGCTGGCGCCCAGAGGCAGGCGTTGATTTTCTTCCTTGTGGCGCAGCGTCCACAGGGTTGACCCGCCGCCAATCACCATCAGGATAATCACAATCAGGCCAATTGGGCCCAGAATGCCCGTCACTGCCTGCGATTCCTGCTCGGCGGTGGCAAATTCATATTCGCGCGGCGCCACCTCCACCACCTTGCCCGAAGCGGTCTCAACCCGCGCCCCCAGGCGGTGCAGGCCGTAAGGATAACTTTCGGTCTGGAACTGGAAGTCAAACGGCGACTGTTCCTTCACAGCCATTTCCTGTCCATCGAGCAGGTAGGTCACCTTCGTGATCGCATCGTCGGCGGGGCCGCCCACCACGCTGAGGGTGAACAGGCCTTTGATCTGTTTGCCGCCGCCGTAACCGAAGTTGCGGTTGACGTTCAGACGGTATTCCGCGCTCTGCGCCAGGGCAGTGCCCACCAGCAGCAGGCCCAGCAGACAGGCCAGGGCTAAAGAACGAAGCCATTTCATTTTTTTCATCTCAACCTCACTTCCAGCGGGTCAAAATCTGTTCGCGCTGGAAAATCCGCGCCGCCAGGTAGATCAGGCCCACATTGGCCGCAGCCATCAGGGCGCTGAAAATCAGCATCACCGGCACGTTGATAATCAGCCAGCCCGCCAGCTGCCCAAACAGCAGCAGCATCACCGGCACAATGAAGACCGCCGAAATCTGCTCCGCCACCCGCGGATCATTGACCCGCGAAGAGACAATCACGGCAAAGATGGTCGAGGCGATGGCCATCAACGGGCCCACCAGCAGAATGGCAATCAGCCAGGTGGGGCTGAGCATGTACGCCATCAGGCCGGGCGTGCCCCCCACCAGCGGGGTGAGCGCCACAAAAATGCCAAAGAAAACAATGGTCACCGCCAGCGCCGGGAGAGCCGAGGCCAGGGTTTTGCCGGCCAGCAGCTCTTCGGTGGTGATGGGCGTGGCCAGCAGGGGTTCCAGGCTGCGGGTGGCTTTCTCGCCCACCACGCTGTAAGCAGCGATGGTGATGGGGATGATCACCGGCATCATCATGAACATCAGCAAGAACTGGTTGATCATGTAAATTTGCAGGCAGTCCTTGGCCGAGGCCGTGCCGCAAATGGTGGCGAAGGAAGCGGGCATATCGGAAGTCTCACTGGGAATCAGGTCCCCGCTGGTGACAAAGATAAAAATCAGGGGCATGGCGGTGAACAGCAGCGGCAGCAAAACGATGGTCCAAAAAACCATCTTGTTCTTGAACACCTCAGCCCATTCCTTATCAATAATCGTCTGGATGCGGTTCATGGCGCTATCCCTTCGTTTCGTTAATCGTTTGCAGGTAAATATCTTCCAGTGAATGGCGCAGCTCGCCCACGAAGCGCACTTCGGCGCCGGCTTCCACCAGGCGGCGGATGATGACCGGGTTTTGCGCCTCAGGGTCCTTCAGGTCCACCACCAGCTTGTTATCCACAGGTTTTACGCCGGTGACAAAGGGCAGCTCGCTGACCATGGCTGTCCATTCGGGGGCCAGGCTGGCCAGGTTGAAGACCACGGTGCGGCCAAACATGCGCTGGCGCAAGGCATCGGGCGTATCCACGGTGATCAGCCGCGATTTAAAGATGCCGATGCGCTGGCAAAGCCGGTCAGCCTCATCCAGGTTGTGGGTGCAGAGGAAGATGGTTTTGCCTTCCTTTTTCAGGTCGTCGATAAAATCGCGCACCAGGTGCGCCGCCTCAGGGTCCAGCCCGCTGGTCGGCTCATCGAGGAAGATGACACTGGGTTCGTGAAGCAGGGTGCGGGCAATGGCCAGCTTCTGGCGCATGCCTTTGGAAAAACTGCCCACCTCGTCAAAACGCCGTTCCCACAGGCCCAGCATGCGCAGGTATTTTTCAACCTGGCCCGGCACATCTTTGACACCGTAGAGACGGGCAAAAATGGTCAGGTTTTTATCGGCGCTGAGGCGTTCATACATGCCGGGGGTTTCAGTGAGAATGCCCACGCAGGCGCGCACTTTCTGGCCGTGTTTGACCACATCATAATTGTTGACCACAGCCCGCCCACGGGTGGGCGCAATCAGGCTGCACAGCATGCGCACGGTGGTGGTCTTGCCGGCGCCGTTGGGCCCCAAAAAGCCGAAGACTTCGCCTTCGTTGACTTCCAGGGTCAGGTCATTCACCGCCACCAGGGGTGGTTTTTTCTTATCCGTGATAAACTCTTTGGTTAATCCTTCAATTTTTATCATATGGTTATCCTCATCAGGCGGGCCTGCGCAACGGGCGGCAGGATACAAGATAGAGTCTATACCTAAAGGCGGCGGGGGTCAATCCGCCTTAAGGCCTGTTTGAAACTGGCCTTAAGACCTGTAGATATATTTTATATATATAGTATAAATATATTTTAATATCCGTCCCGGCTGCGGGGTTTATTTTGGACAAGATATGCTAAAATAAACCCATATGTGCACTTCCTGTGTTTTTCCGGGAAAATTGAGCCATGGATGAAACTTTGCTCATTCAATATGCGGTCAAGGGCGATCTGGACGCATTTAACCGCCTGGTGCTGGCCTATCAGGACATGGCCTTCAACCTCGCCTACCGCATGTTGGGCGATAATGCGACTGCCGAGGACGCCACCCAGCAGGCTTTCATCTCCGCCTACCGCAGTCTTTCTTCCTACCGCGGCGGATCGTTCCGCGCCTGGGTAATGCGCATGGTCACCAATGCCTGTTATGACGAGCTGCGCCGCCAGAAGCGCCACCCTGAGACCCCGCTTGAGCCGGAAAACAACGAAGAAGAGGAAATCGAATCGCCGCGCTGGATGGCTGATGACGGCGCTTCGCCGGAAGAGCTGGCCGAAGCAAAGGAACTTGACCAGGCCATTCAGCACTGCCTGGGCGGACTGTCTGAAGAGTTCCGATCGGTGGTTATCCTGGTGGATATCCAGGGCATGGACTATGACGAGGTGTCGGCGGTGGTGAAAACCCCGCTGGGCACCATCAAAAGCCGCCTGGCCCGCGCCCGGCAAAAATTGCGCCATTGTTTGCAGGGTTTTGGGGAACTTTTACCGGCTGCATTTCGTCTGGAGTCTGAGGATTAATCAAGATGAAGCAGCCCATCTCTTCCCGCGATCTCGAACAGCTTTCGGCCTACCTGGACCGGCAGCTTGACGCGCGCGAGCGCGCCCGGCTGGAAGCCCGCCTGCAGGCCGAACCTGATTTGCGCGAGACGCTCCAGGGGCTGCACCTGACGCGCTCGGCCCTGCGCCGCGCGCCCATCCACCGCGCCCCGCGCAACTTCACCCTCAAGGCTGTGCCGCAGCCTCAGCCGCGTTTCAGGCTTTTCCCGGTGTTCAGTCTGGCCTCAGCGCTCAGCGCGCTCTTCTTTGTTATCACCCTGGCAGGGCAGTTCCTGTTGACGGGCGCGCCCGCGGCGGCCCCGGCAGCCTACACCGCCAACCAGGATACCGCCATCACGCAGCCCGCTGACATGGAAATGAAGGCTGCCGAAGCCCCGCAGACAGCCCTGATGGCGGCCCCCACCGAAATCCCCCTGATCATCTGGGGCACCCCTACGCCTGATTCCGGGGCGCTGATGGGCACGGGAATGGGCGGCGGAGAACCGGAACCTTCGCCGGCGGCCATGAATGCTGTTGAGCCTTTCCCCAAAACTTTGCTGCCGCCTGAAACACCCACTGTTGCCGCGTATGCGGAATCGCCTGAATTGACTCCCCCGGCCGGCGAAGTGACCCCGCAGCCGGAAGGCGAAGCTCAGGCAGACAGCACGCGCGCCATGCCCTCTGAAACCCCCACCCCGGAGTCGACGGCCACCCCCCTTCCCACGGCCACCCCCCTTCCCACGCCCACACTCACCGGCACGCCCGAGCCCACCTTCACCTCCACCGCTGTTGAGATGACCGTTGCCCAGGCGCAGAACACAGCCACGCCGCCTGCCGGCGCCGCTGAAAGCGCCTCCGGCGTTTCCGGCAGCGGGCCCATCCTCGGCACACAGCCCACACGCGATGATAGGCAGCTTACCTACAACAACCAGGCGCTTCCCACCCATCCGCCGCGGACACAGCCGCCCGTGCAGGATTGGCTGCCGCTGCCCCTGGCCCTGCTGTCGCTGATCTTTGCCGGGCTGGCCATCTTCTTCCAGCGCAAAGAACGCCTCTGAAAAACAAAAAGACCCCTGAAGTCGAAACCCTCAGGGGTCTTTTCGGATATGTGATTCTATACTGCCCCATTTATGCCTTTCATGGGCTTAAAAAGTTTTTCTCCGCTTTTTGATGCGCTCCGGCTCATGCAAGGCGGTTGTTTTTATGCTGCCTGGGAGCCCTCATCCGGCGGGAAAATTCGGGTGAGGGTTTCTTCATCTTCGCTGCCGTTGACATAATAATCATAAGTCAGGTCATACTGGTAACGGGTGCCGCACAGGGGGCAGCGCCGGAAATGATGCCGTTCGCTTTCATAGCTGTCTGTCGGGCCTTCGGGCACCAGGCGCGCCGCGGCCGGCGGCAGCGAGCGGTCCATATCGGGCCAGCCGTATTTGCTGAACGAGGTTTCCACATCGCGCAGCTGGCTGCAGATCTCACAGGTCAGATAAACGGGTTGTTCCATCAGCCACCTCTCCACCATCATAGCATGTCCTGATTAAAAAGAAAACGGGCAGCCGGGCCGCCCGTTTCAGGATCAAATCATAAAATCTTCACCCTGCCATACCCCGCCTTCAGGCCGGTGAAGCGCCTGGCTGTTTTGCACGTGCAAACACGATTCGAGTTTTTCGACGCGGTCCATCAATGCCGCCAGGCCGGCGCCCAGGGTGTCGGGCAGCTGGCCGTGATCCAGGTCAGGGCGCAGCAAGGCGTTCTGCGGGCGGCTGCGTTTCACCACCTGCCCCGGCACGCCCACCACCACCGCATCCGGTGGGACGGGTTTGACCACCACAGCGTTGGCGCCGATGCGGCTGCCCGCACCGATGGTGATGGCGCCCAGAATCTTGGCGCCGGCGCCCACCACCACCCGGTCGCCCAGGGTGGGATGGCGCTTGCCCTTATTCAGGCTGGTGCCGCCCAGGGTCACACCGTGATACAGGGTCACATCTGCGCCGATTTCGGCGGTTTCACCGATGACCACGCCCATGCCGTGATCAATGAAAAAGCGCGGGCCAATTTGCGCTCCCGGGTGAATTTCCACCCCGGTGATCAGGCGCACCAGCTGCGAAATGGCGCGGCCAATCAGGTACAGTCGCCGGGACCAGAACCAGTGGGCAACCCGGTAGGCCCAGATGGCGTGCAGGCCGGGGTAAAGCAGCAGCACTTCAAGAACCGAGCGGGCCGCAGGGTCGCGGTCGAGCACCGAGCGGATATCTTCCGCCATGGCGGATAAAAAAGACCTTCGTTTGCGCACCAGGGGCCGCGCAAGACCGGTTTGGGTGCGGGCCTGTTCCATAAAATCAGCCCTCCAGCCCGGCGTAAAGGGCCGTGCTCAGGTAACGCTCGCCAAACGAAGGGATGATGACCACAATCAGCTTGCCGGCGTTCTCCGGGCGGCGTGAAAGCTGCAGGGCGGCCCAGGTGGCCGCGCCCGATGAAATGCCCACCAGCAGGCCTTCCTTCTGGGCCATCTGGCGCGCCGTTTCAAAGGCGTTATCGCCGCTCACACGGATAATTTCATCATAAATCTGGGTGTTCAGCACATCGGGAACAAAGCCCGCACCAATGCCCTGCAAAGGATGAGGGCCCTTCGCCCCGCCGGAAAGCACCGGCGAAGCCTCCGGTTCCACTGCCACCGCCTTGAAGGAAGGTTTGCGCGCCTTGATCACCTCGGCGATACCGGTGATGGTGCCGCCGGTGCCCACGCCCGCCACCAGAAAATCCACCTGTCCATCGGTGTCGCGCCAGATCTCCTCGGCGGTGGTGCGGCGGTGAACTTCAGGGTTGGCCGGGTTTTTGAACTGCTGGGGAATGAAATAGCGCGGGTCGCTGGCGGCCAGCTCTTCGGCCTTGCGAATGGCCCCCGCCATGCCCTCCGCGCCGGGGGTTAGGATCAAATCGGCGCCGTAGGCGCGTAGCAGCAGGCGGCGCTCGCGGCTCATGGTTTCGGGCATCACCAGGGTCACGCGGTAGCCGCGCGCCGCACCCACCATGGCCAGGGCAATGCCGGTGTTGCCGCTGGTGGGTTCAAGGATGATGGTATCGGGATGGAGCAGGCCGGCCGCTTCGGCGGCGTCGATCATGGCGGCGCCGATGCGGTCCTTGACGCTGTGGGCCGGGTTGAAGAATTCCAGTTTGGCGGCCACCTGGGCCACGCTGCCCTCGGTGAGGCGGTTGATGCGCACCAGGGGGGTGTTGCCGATCAATTCAGTGACGTTATTTGCGATTTTCATGTGAGTGTCTCCGTGTCAGTCATAAACAATGCAAGCAGCCAACAGGTAATAAAAAAGACAGCGATTTCTGCCGCTCCGCTATAAGGAAAAAAGCGGGGGGAGGCCGCTGCCTTTGTCAGTTGGCTGCTTCAGCGTATGACACGACGGCGGCTAATCACCCCGCCGGAGACACATGCATGAGAATAAAGTCATTGGTTCAATCCTGCATCAAAAAATTCAGAGTATTATTGTCCATTATCATACTGTTTTTAAGGGCGTCTGTCAAGGGGCAAATTTTTAAATTCATACAAAACATTTCGTTCTCCCAGGGTGATAGAAGGATTATCTTTACCCGACATTCCGATTGTCCGGGATTTTTGAGGTTGCAATCAGGCGGTTTTAAGCTACAATAGACCTATGAATATTCCTTATGGCCCCATTCTGGTTGTTGAAGATGTGCCCAGCGTGCTCGGTCTGCTCGAAGCCACGCTTAAATTTAAAGGCTACCCGGTGCGCACCGCCCGCAATGGCAAAGAAGCCCTGGAAATGATCGCCCAGGAACGCCCCGCCGCCATCATCACGGATATTCTCATGCCCACCATGGATGGATTCTCGCTGGCCCACACCCTGCGCACGGATCCCGTCATGCGCGACATCCCCATCATCTTCCTCTCCGCCACCTTCGTCACCCCTGAAGATAAGGGCTTTGCCATGAGCCTGGGCGCCAACCGCTTCATTGAAAAGCCCATCGACACCGAGGAATTTTTGCTGACGGTGGCCGAAGTGCTGACCGACGACACCGCGCAGCCGCCAGCGGGTTTGAACGAAAATGATTTCTACCAGGGCTACCGCCAGCGGCTTGAAAGCAAGCTGCTCCATAAAAACATGCAAATCAGCCGCACCGAAAGGCTGCTTGAAACCCTGCCCCCTGAGCAAAAACCGGCCTTCCAGGAATTGCTCGACCAGGCTATTTTTGACCGCAATGAAATTCAAAAAGAACTGGACGAACTGCACCGCCTGCTGGCCGAATTTAAAGGGGACCATCCTGAATCCTGAGAGATATCCATGCTGCCTGTTCTAAATGATGTGATTGAATTGGCCCGCTCTGCGGGCGCAATTTTGCGTGCTGGTTACGGCCAACAGCACGATATCCGGTTTAAGGCCGCCACCGACCTGGTGACGGAAATTGATCACCAGTCAGAAAAACTGATCATTTCCAGCATTCAAAGCCGCTTCCCCACCCACACCATCGTCGCCGAAGAAAGCGGGCACCTGCCCGGCAGCGCCGAAAACTGCTGGTATGTCGATCCCCTCGACGGCACGGTCAATTATGCCCACGGCATCCCCTTCTTCTGCGTATCCATCGCCTACGGCATCGGCCACGACATTCAACTCGGCGTGGTTTATGACCCGATGCGCGATGAATGCTTCAGCGCCGAAAAAGGCCGCGGCGCTACCCTCAACGGACAGCCCATCCGGGTTTCTGATGCCACCGAAATGATCCGCGCGCTGATGGTGACGGGCTTCCCCTACCAACTGTGGGAAAGCGAAAACAACAACCTCGATAACTACAGCCGCGTCAGCCGTGTTTCGCAGGGCGTGCGCCGCCTCGGTTCGGCCGCCCTCGACACCGCCTATGTGGGCTGCGGCCGCTTTGACGGCTATTGGGAAGTATCCATCAAGCCCTGGGACGTGGCTGCCGGCGGATTAATTGTCCGCGAAGCCGGCGGCATCATCAGCAATATGCAGGGCGAGCCCGATATTCTGCAAAAGCCGTGCAGCCTGGTGGCCGGCAACGCCGCCATCCATCCCCAGCTTCTGGCCAAATTGAACGAAGCATGAACAATCCCTCCCTCCCCCTCGACCAGGTTCTGGTGGGCGACTGCCTTGAGATTCTGCCCACCCTCCCCGCCGAATCGGTGGATCTGATCTTTGCCGATCCGCCTTATAACCTCCAGCTCCAGCAGGAACTGTGGCGCCCCAACCAGACCCGCGTGGACGGGGTGGTGGAAGCCTGGGACCGCTTTGACAGTTTTGCCGCCTACGATGACTTCACCCGCAAATGGCTTTCAGCCTGCCGCCGCGTGCTCAAGAAAAACGGCACCCTGTGGGTCATCGGCTCCTATCACAATATTTACCGCGTGGGCAGCATTTTGCAGGACCTGGACTACTGGATTTTGAACGACATCGCCTGGATTAAAACCAACCCCATGCCCAATTTCCACGGCGTGCGTTTCACCAACGCCCATGAAACCCTGCTTTGGGCGCAGAAGGAGCGCGGCGAATCGTACACCTTCAATTATCACAGCTCCAAAACGCTGAACGACGATCTGCAAATGCGCTCCGACTGGCACCTGCCCATCTGCTCGGGCAAGGAACGTCTGAAGGTCAACGGCAAAAAAGCCCACCCCACTCAGAAGCCCGAAGCCCTGCTTTACCGCATTCTGGTGACCACCTCCAACCCGGGGGATGTGGTGCTCGATCCCTTTTTTGGCACCGGCACCACCGGTGCGGTGGCGCGCCGCCTGCACCGCCGCTGGATCGGCATTGAACGCAGTTCCGATTATGCCAGCCTGGCCGACGACCGCACCCATACCGCCATCCAGCCTGAGTTTGACCCGCCGCTCTATGTGGCCCCCAATCCGCGCGCCGAGGAACGCATTCCCTTCGGCACCCTGCTGGAAAACGACCTGCTGCGTCCGGGCGACCTGCTCTTCCCGGATATGAAAAACTGCGCTCCGGCGCGCATCCTTTCGGACGGCGCGCTGGAATTCAACGGGCAGCGCGGCTCCATCCATCAAATTGCCCGGCTCATCCGCCAGTCGCCCATCAACGGCTGGGATTTCTGGTTTTACGCCGACCGCGACACCGGCCAGCGCCTGTGCATCAACACGCTGCGCGAACAGGTGCGCCGCACCCTGAAACAGGAGGCGGCTGCTTCGGCTTCTTTATCTGTTGAAGGAGGTTAATTTGAGCAAAAAAAGCTACATCCAGGCTCCCTGGAGCCTGGATGAACTGGTTCCTGCCCCGCAGAATGAGCATATCGAAAGCCTTTTCAAGCAAATTGAAGACGCGGTGAGCGCCTTCACCGCCGTGCGTGAACAGCTCAAAAGCGATTTGAGCGCCGAGGCCTTCAACGGCCTGCTGGACCGGCTCGAAAAAATTTACAACCTGGCGCAGCGCCTGAGCGGTTATGCCAACCTGCTTTTTTCAGGCGATACCCAGAATGAAACCGCGCTCAACCTGCTGCCGCGGGTGGAAATGTTCATGGCCGAACAGCAGAACCAGATGCTCTTTTTTGAACTCTGGTGGAAGGGCCTGGATGATGAAAATGCCGCCCGCCTGATGGCCGCTGCCGGCGACCGGACCTACTGGCTGGAAGATATGCGCCATTTCAAGAAGCACACGCTTTCTGAAGGCGAAGAAAAAATCATCAACATCAAGAACGTCACCGGCTTCAACGCCACCAACACGCTCTACGATACCATCACCAACCGTTACGAGTTCAGCCTGAAGGTGGACGGCCAGGTGAAAAAGATGACCCGCGGCGAACTGATGGTTTATGCCCGCCACCACGATGGCGACCTGCGCGCCCGCGCTTACCGCCAGCTCTACAAGGTCTACGGCAACGACGGCCCCATTCTGGGGCAAATTTACCAGACCCTGGTGCGCGACTGGTACAGCGAAAACGTGGTCCTGCGCCATTTTGACACGCCCATTTCAAACCGCAACCTGGTCAATGATATTCCCGATGCAGTGGTGAACACCCTGCTGAACGTCTGCAAGAAAAATACCGGCGTCTTCCAGCGCTATTTCCGCCTGAAGGCCCGCTGGCTGGGTGTTGAAAAACTGCGCCGCTACGACCTCTATGCGCCGGTGGCGAAATCGGACAAGCATTACCCCTTTGAAACCGCCGTCCAGATGGTGCTCGATTCCTTTGCCGATTTTGACCCCAAACTGGCAGAGCTGGTGCAGCGCGTGCTGGATGAAGCTCATGTGGACAGCGAAGTGCGCAAGGGCAAGCGCGGCGGAGCTTTCTGCGCCACGGTGACGCCCGAACTTTCGCCCTGGGTGCATCTGAATTTCCAGGGTCACGCCGACGATGTGGCCACCGCCGCCCACGAAATGGGTCACGCCATCCATGCTCTGCTGGCCAACCAACACAGCGTGTTCACCCAGCACGCCTGCCTGCCCCTGGCCGAAACCGCCTCCACCTTTGGCGAAATGCTGCTGATTGACCGCATTCTGGCCACCGACCCGAATGAGGGCGTGCGCCGCGACCTGCTTTTCCGCCAGATTGACGACGCCTACGCCACCATTCAGCGCCAGGCCTTTTTCGCCCTCTTTGAAGTCGAAGCCCACGAAATGATCTGCAATGGGGCCAGCGTGAATGACCTGTGCACCGCTTACATGAAAAACCTGCGCAAGCAGTTTGGCGGGGTGGTTTCGGTGAGCCGCGAATTCCAGTGGGAATGGGTGTCCATTCCCCATATCTACAATGTGCCCTTCTATGTGTACGCCTACACCTTCGGCCAGCTGCTGGTGCTTTCGCTTTACCAGCAGTACCGCAAGGAAGGCGAGGCCTTCAAACCGCGCTATCTCAAGCTGCTGGCAGCCGGCGGTTCCGCCGCCCCCATGACCCTGCTGGCGCAGATGGGCCTGGATGCCAGCAAGGCCGATTTCTGGCAGGGCGGTTTCGATTACCTGAGCAGCAAGGTGGACGAGTTGGAAGCTCTGCCCATCCCCCAGGCTTAACCTGTTTTAACTTTTGGGCGGCGGCTGTGCCCGCTGCCTTCTCATCTGAGGAGCCTTATGTACATTGCCATTGAGGGCGTCATTGGAGTCGGTAAAACCACGCTCTGCCGCATGCTGCAGTCCTCCTTCGATTCGGACCTGCAGTTGGAGGTGTTTGAAGAAAACCCCTTCCTGGGGCAGTTCTATCAGGACAGGGCGCGCTATGCCTTCCAGACCCAGATTTTCTTCCTGCTCAGCCGCTACCACCAGCAGCGCGAAGCGGTGCGCCAGACCATTGAGCAGGGCCGCAACCTGATTGCCGATTACACCTTTGAAAAAGATTCCCTTTTTGCCAGCATCAACCTGGTGGGCGATGAACTCGACATGTACCACCGCGTGCACATGGCCCTGGCCGAAAAAGTGATCCGCCCAGATTTGGTGGTGTACCTGCGCGCCGACACCCCCACCCTGATGCAGCGCATTGCCCTGCGCGACCGCTCTTACGAACGGCAAATGGAGACGGCCTACATCCAGATGTTGAATGAAGCCTACGACGCGCACTTCAGCCAGCAGCGTGAAAACGTGCTGGTGATCGATTCCAGCGCGCTGAACTTTGTGCTCAACCCGCAGGATCTGAAATGGATCGAAAATCGCATCCGCCAGACCCTGAAACTGCCTCCCTTCCAGGCAGAACTCCCGTTATAATAGAGTTATGCGAATCACCCGTGATACCCTGCTCAAAAATGCGCGCACTTTTGTCGCCCAACGCATCCGCTCCGATATGGATCTGGTGGCGGTGTATGTGGTCGGCTCACTGCTGACCGCTGAGCCCCTGCTGGGCGGCACAACCGATATTGACCTGGTGTTTATCCATGCACAGGATGTCTATACCCCGCGCGAAGTCATCCGCATTTCGCCGGAGGTCAGCTTTGATATTGCCCATTTTTCGCAGAACCAGTTCTATCAGCCGCGCCACCTGCGCCAGCATCCGTGGATCGGGCCGTCCATTTACGCCTCGCGGATTGCCCTGCACGATTTGCAGCACTGGTTTGAATTCAATCAGGCCAGCATCAGCGCGCAATTTTTGCGCCCTGAAAACGTGGCGGAACGCGCGCGCCAGTTTGAAGAGCAGGCGCGCGATTTGTGGATGGAACTGCAGGGACAGGAACCAACCCCTGAAACCGTCTATGCCTTTCTGAAAGCCGCCGGCCTGGCGGCCAATGCCATTGCCTGCCTCGACGGCCCCCCGCTGACCGACCGGCGCTTTTTGCTGGACCTGCCGCCGCGCATGGAAGCCTCGGGCAGCGCAGGCCTCACCACGGGCTTTTTGGGTCTGCTGGGGGCCAACCAGGCCGACCCGGAAGAAATGCGCGCCTGGCTGCCCGCCTGGAAAGACGCCCTGAAAGCCGTGGCACTGCTGCCGGAATGTCCGGTGAATCTCAAATCGCCCCGGCTGCTCTATCACAGCGCCGGCGTGGAAGCCCTGCTGGGTGGAGATCTGCCGGCTGCAGCCCTCTGGCCGCTGCTGCGCACCTGGACGCGCGCCCTGCTGCCCGCCGAAATGGCCGCCCACCTGCCGGCCTGGCAGGAAAGCTGCGCCCGCCTGGGCCTGAACGGCGGCGCCTTCGGGGAAAAGATCGATGCACTCGACGCCTACCTGGACACCATTGAGGAAGCGCTGGATGCCTGGGAAAAACGCAACGGCATCAGCCGGTAAAGTTATCCCCAATTATCCACACTGTGGATAACTATTAGAAAACTGTGGATAACTGTGGGTAAATGTGGAAAACCTACCGCGTTTATCCACATTTTATTTAAACGCCCTTACCAATCAGCCCCAAATACGGGAGACAAATTCGAATCCCCGCCAGATATGGGGGTATGGCGATTTACCCCCAAAAAAGCCCTGAATCTTATTCGAATCCTGTGGATAATTTATCCACAGCCACTTGGGCTCAAAGCAAGGAGTAAAACCCTATATATCAGGCAAAAAGATGCGAGTCATCCCGTATCTGGTGGTGGAAGGCATTTATCCACATATCCACAGACTCTACGAATACGACGATTCCATATATCTGTTATGAGGATAAAAATAATCCACACCCTGTTAACATGACAAAGGTCGCCTTTAAAAAGTTGTCTTTATCCCTGCCTGAGCTATAATTAAGAAGCGGATTATCCTCAAAGCAGGCATATCCGGTGAGTAGAAAACCATGAAGAGAGGAATAAATTCATGATCACAATTCGACCTCCCCAAACCAAAGAAGATTTTAAAGGCTATTATGCCTTGCGCTTCGAGGTACTGCGCCATCAATACGGCCTGGCCAAGGGAACAGAAAAGGACGATTACGAACCCATCAGCCAGCATTTCATGGCTGTGGATGAAAAAGGGCAAATTGTTGGCGTGGTGAAATTGTTTGAGAAGGAACCCGGCGTGGCTCAGTTTTCCCATATGGCCGTCAAGCCCGAATTTCAGCGACAGGGCATCGGTCATATGCTGCTGGAAACGGTAGAGAAAAAGGCCCGCGAATTAGGCTTCAAGAAAATTGGCACCATGACTCGCCTGACGGCCACCAACTTCTATGAGAAATGCGGATATCATGTCGTTGGCTTTGAAATTGTGGCGTTTGGACGCATTCAACTGTGCTGGATGGAGAAAAACCTTTAAAATAGCCGCTTCTGCTTGATTCTGGAAAAAGAATCCTGTACAATCTTTAAAAGCCGGACCATACGGTCGGTCTTTGACTGTAGCCAGTACCCCTGGGAAAAATGTAACGACCAATTCAACGAAGGGAGAAAGATTATGGACGTCATCAAGGTATCGGCAAACTCTCGCACTGCGGCTGTGGCAGGGGCCATTGCAGGAGTCATTCGTGAACAGAAACACGCAGAAGTGCAGGCTATTGGGGCCGGAGCTGTCAATCAGGCCATCAAAGCGTTGGTGTTGGCCAAGGGCTATCTCGAAGGAGATGGTATTGCCATTGTGTGCGTGCCTGAATTTGTGGATGTGAATATTGATGATAAGGTGCGCACGGCCATCAAGCTGATTATCGAACCCAAATAAGCCCCCAGCAGATTGAATTGCCAAAAATATTAAAGTCCCTGAAAACACTTTTCAGGGACTTTCTGCTTAAGCGGGCGGGCGATCAGGGATGAGCGCCGTTCATTTCCTCGGCGGTAAAACTGACCTCATCCTTGCCGGTCAATTTTTCCTGAACCTTGCGCACCACCAGTTCCAGGTGGCGCGGCTGGGCCACAAAATCAATATCATCTGCCGGAATGGTCAGCACCGGACAGAGAGTGAACCTGCGGATCCAGTCTTCATATAACATGTTAAGCTGTTCGAGGTAAGCCGGGCTGATGCTGCGTTCATAATCGCGGCTGCGCAGCGCAATGCGGTGCTGCAGGGTGGGGGTGCTGGCGCGCAGGTAAATGACCAGATCGGGCGGTGGGAGAAATTCAATCAGGGTCTGATACAGATTGGTGTAGGTGTCAAAATCGCGCTGGCTGAGGTGGCCCTGGCGGTGGAGATTGGCAGCAAAAATTTCGGCGTCTTCGAACACGCTGCGGTCCTGAATGATGGAGCCGGGGTGACTCATCAACTGGCGCTGGGTGCGCAGGCGGTGCGAGAGGAAATAAATTTGCGAGTGAAAAGCCCAGGCCGGCATATCAGAGTAAAAATCGGCCAGGTAGGGATTGTTGGCCACCGGCTCGTAAAAGGGCTCAAAGCCCAGTCGCGCGCTGAGCAGTTCGGCCAGGGTGGATTTGCCCACCCCGATGTTTCCGGCAATGACAATGTATTTTTTCATAAAGTGATTATATCACCATCGCCTTGTTTGACTGGTTGGCAGGGCGTGCTCAGGCTGGCTGCGCACAGGTTATCTTCCCCTGTGTGCCTGCAAAGAAAAGCCGCCTGCCCTTTGATGCGAGGCAGGCGGTGTATTTAATGAAACGGAAGGCGGGCTGCGTTTTTCTACCCGGCTTTTTTGAGAGGTTTAAAAAGGTGGGCAATACCCCGGGCGATCAGGCCCAAAATAGCCGTGATGGGCAGCAGCAGCCAGTCGGCCAGCTCGTTGATCAGGGCGAAGCCCTGGGCCAGCCAGATCAGCACCGGGCGCAGCAGCTGCAGCGGTTTGAAATGTGCGTAGGCCAGGGTGAGCAGGATGGTGGTCATGGAAATGCCGAATTTCATCCAGTCGGTGATTTCCACCACGTGGAATTCTTCCAGCATCAGCTCGATGCCGATATTGAGCACCAGGATATAGGCCGCGGTTTTGAGAATGGGTTCCTTGCTGATCAGGAAGCTGAAAATGCCGGCGGCGAAGCGCATCAGTAAAATACCGATGGCTACGCCCAGCATTACCACCCACAACTGATCAGAAAGGGAAACCGCCGCCACCACGTTATCCAGGCTGAACACCAGGTCGGCCAGTTCCACCGTCAGCACCACGCCCCAGAAAGTTTTTTCTTTGGCAGTGCTCATTTCCGCTTCTTCATCCAGTTCTTCGTGACCCATGCCCAGGTTATCAAAGGCCAGCTTGATCAGGTAGAGGGCGCCGATGAACTTGAGCCAGGGGTTTTGCACCACGTAGCTGGCCAGAAACAGCATCAGACCGCGGCCCAGGTAGGCGCCCAACAAACCCACGCGCAGGGCGGCTTCGCGCTGGTTGCCCAGAATGCTGTGGAGCCGATCGCCAAGCTTTTTCAATGGACCAGGCCAGATGATGGCCTGATCGGCGGGCAGCGGCAGCACCAGCGCGCCAAGAACAGCAGCGTTATCTATGGAAAGAATCCCTTCCAGGAAGATCAACTGGATGACGATAACGAGAAACGATAAATCCATGCCTTGCGAACCTCAACTTTCAATCCTGGCCAGGTTTGTGTCCCAGGCCGTAGAAGAATTTGGTCAATTCTGCCGCCACGTAAGGGATGAAGAACAGCGGAATGATTTCCACCCACTGCTGCCAGCCCAGGGACACTGTGTCGAAAATTCCTTGTAGAGGTCCAATATACACGACTGCAAGCACTAATACCAGTGAGGAAAGGACTGCCCAGTTCATCACTTTATTCTTAAAAATACCCATTTTGTGGACCAGGGTATATTCCGAGCGGGCTGTGTAAGCGCGCAAAATTTCTGCGAAGCTGAGGGTGACAAAGGCCATGGTTTCAGCGTAGAGAATATTATCCGGAAACTGCTGAAGGCCCCAATAGTAGGCCGCCAGCGTGGCGAAGGTTTTGGTGATGGTTTGCACCACAATGCCCACAGCCATGAAGCGGTTGATGATGGATTCCTTGGCCGGGCGGGGCTTCTGGCGCATGGTGTCGGGGTCGCCTTTTTCGGTGCCCAGGGCCAGGGCCGGGGCGCCATCGGTCACCAGGTTCAGCCACAGCAGCTGGATGGGGGTCAGCGGCGAAGTGCCGGAAATCAGGGTGGCAAGGAAAATGATGGCGATTTCCGCCGTGTTGCACGAAACCAGGAAGTAGACGAATTTACGGATATTGCTGTAAATGATGCGTCCCTGTTCCACCGCCGAGACGATGCTGGCATAGTTATCGTCAGTCAGCACCATATCTGCGGCGCCCTTGGCCACATCGGTGCCGGTGATGCCCATGGCCACGCCAATATCGGCGCGTTTAATGGCCGGGGCGTCGTTGACGCCGTCGCCGGTCATGGCCACCACCTGGTCATTGGCGCGCAGGGCATCCACAATGCGCATCTTGTGTTCGGGGCTCACGCGGGCGAAGACATCGGTAACCATCACTTCGGTCTTCATGGCTTCATCAGAGAGTTCATCCAGATCAGCGCCGGAGAGCACTTTGTGGCCGCTTTGCAGCAGGCCAATGGATCCTGCAATGGCGGCGGCCGTTTTGGGGTAATCGCCGGTGATCATCACGGTGCGGATGCCCGCGCCGCGGGCGGTTTCGAGCGCCGGCTTGACTTCCAGCCTGGGCGGGTCAATCATACCCAGCAGGCCGGCAAAGATGAGGTCTTGTTCCAGGTCTTCATGGCTGAGTTCTTCGGGCAAATGGTGGATCACTTTGAAGGCCACGCCCAAAACGCGCAGCGCCTGGCTGCTCATGGCATCGTTGGCGGCAGAAATTTTGGCGCGCGCCGCCTCATCCAGCACGATGGCTTCCTTATCATTTAATGCCTGGTAATGGGTGCAGAGGTTCATCACCATATCCGGCGCGCCCTTCACTGCCACCACATAGCCGGTCCCCTTGTTGGTTTCATGGAAGGGTGAAATATCTTCGCTGCGCGGATCTTCCAGGGCATGAATGGTGATCATACGTTTGCGCACCGAATCAAAGGGGATCTCCTTGGTGCGCGGGTAAGCGCTGTTGAGGGATTCTGCTTCGGCGCCGGCTTTGACAGCCGCCACCACCAGAGCGCCTTCGGTCGGGTCGCCGATGATGCGGTAGGCACCGCCTTCTTCGCGCGGAGCTTCCAGTTCGGCATCGTTATTCAAAATGCCAACCCACAGGGCGGTGAGCACGCCGGGCAGGTCTTTGGCCAGGTGCACGGTTTTGCCATCCACCTGGAATTCACCGCGCGGGTTGTAACCGGTGCCGGTGACATTGACAAAGGTGTTATCCACCCAAACCTGGGTGACGGTCATCTCGTTTTGGGTCAGGGTGCCGGTCTTATCGGAGCAGATGACCGTGGCCGAACCCAGGGTTTCTACCGAGGAAAGGCGGCGAATGAGTGCATGGCGGCGCACCATTTCGCGCATGCCCAGGGCCAGGCTGATGGTGACAATGGCCGGCAGGCCTTCGGGCACAGCCGCAATGGCCAGGCTGACCGCCACCATGAAGGTTTCCACCAGGGCGCTCTGGCTGCTGGTGGAAGTGATATCAAATCCGCCGCTCATCACCAGACGAACAATGCTCACCAGGAACACCAGACCGCAGACCGCCAACGCGCCCCAGCCCAGCACCTTGCCGAGCTGATCCAGGCGGCGCTGCAGCGGGGTTTCTTCCTGTTCCACTTCCTGCAGCATGGTGGCAATTTGCCCAAGCTGGGTTTTCATCCCCGTATCCACCACCAGGCCGCGCCCGCGGCCGTAGGCGACCACGGTTCCCATGAAGACCATGTTTTTGCGGTCGCCAATGGTGGCATCTTCAGCCAGGATGGCGTTGGCGTTTTTCTGAATGGGCATGGATTCGCCGGTCAGAGCGGCTTCTTCCACGCGCAGGTTGACCGCCTCCAGCAGGCGCAGGTCGGCCGGGATGAAGTTTCCGGCCTCAAGGAAAACCACATCGCCCGGCACCAGCGAGCTGGCCGGAATGGACTTGCGGTGACCGTCGCGCAGCACCTGGGCCTCAGGCGCCGCCATTTTTTTCAGAGCGGCCAGAGCCTGTTCGGCGCGCTGTTCCTGCACCACGCCCAGCACGGCGTTCAATACCACAATGGCCAGAATGGCCCCGGCTTCCACCCAGTCGCCCAGCAGCGCTGAGATGATGGATGCCACAATCAGAAGAATGATCACAAAACTTTTAAGCTGGTTATAGACCAGTTGCAGAAAACCCGGCCGCGGCGCTTCAAGCAGCTCATTTGACCCGTGAATCTCTTTTCGCCTGGCCACTTCGGCGTCCGTCAGGCCGCTATGAGCATTGACATCCAGCGCTTTCAGCGCCGCTTCCGCCTCCATCGCATGCCAGATGCCGGGGGCTTTTTGCTTCTCTTCTATGGCGTTCACGATACAGCACCTCCAAAAAGATTAAAAAAATACAACCAGAAAACCGCAGTTCAGGCCGCGATTTTCTGGCTGTTATTCATCACCAGAAGAAAGAAAACATGGGGGTCAACTGAAATCTGTCCCCGGGCCAATGTGCGTTCCGGCCGGCAGGATGGCATTTTTGGGCACCACCACAATGCCGTCGCGCACCACCCAGTCGTCGGTGTCAATATCGGTGCCGCGGGGGAATGGCTCAATGATGACGCCCGGACCAAGGCGGGCATTCTTGTCGATGATGGCGCCTGAAATCTGGCAGCCAGCGCCAATGCCCACCGGCGGAAGTAGCCCGTCGGTCTGGTAGTAGTCGGCACCCATGATGATGCTGTCTTTAATGCGCACTCCGGCGTTGATCTGGCTGCGCAGCCCGATCACCGAATGGGAGATGTTGGCATTTTGAATGCAGCAGCCTTCAGCCAGCAGCACATCTTCGATGGAGCAGCTCTTGATCACAGAACCCGGCAGGTAGCGCGGGTGACTGTAGATGGGGCGCTCGGGATCATAGAGATTGAAGGGCGCATCGGGTTCAGCCAGGGCCAGGTTGGTTTTATAGAAGGAGCGGATGGTTCCGATATCCTCCCAGTAGTCGTCAAAATCGTAGCCGACGACGTTGTAATTGCCAATGGCAAAGGGGATGACGTCGCCGCCGAAATCGTCAAAGGCGTATTCCGTCAGCAGTTTCACCAGCAGGTCGGTGCGGAACAGGTAAATGCCCATTGAGCCGAGGTAGGGGCGCTGCGGATCATCGCGGCTTACCAGGCTGGCCAACTGCATGGGGTCTTTGGGCTTTTCGGCAAAATCGGTGATCTTGCTGGTGGCCTTGTCGCGCTTGAGGATGCCAAAGCGCGAGGCTTCATCTTTATGCACCGGCTGCACAGCCACGGTGATATCGGCGTTGTGATCCCACTGGAATTTGGCCATGGCGGCGTAATCCATGCGGTACAGGTGGTCACCCGCCAGGATCAGGGTGTATTTGGTGCGGGTGGACTGGATTTCATAGAGCTGCTTGCGCACGGCGTCCGCCGTGCCCTGGTACCAGTCGGCGCTGTAGGGGGTCTGTTCGGCCGCCCAGATCTGCACCCAGCCGGTGTGGAAGGTGTCGAAATTGTAGGAGCGGGTGATGTGGCGGTGCAGGGAAACAGAATTGAATTGGGTCAGCACAGCGATGCGGTAAATGCCCGAATTGATGCAGTTGCTGATCGGAATATCAATCAGGCGGTACTTGCCCCCCATAGGCACGGCTGGTTTGGAGCGCATTTTGGTCAATGGGTAGAGGCGGCTCCCGCGGCCGCCGCCCAGGATGATGGATAGGATGTCGTTGACGCTACTCATAACCCTCTCCTTGCAAGAAAATGATATTTACAGTTGCTTCTTAAGCATAAATGCAAACCAAAACTGTGTCAATAAGAATCATCCTTAAAAGCGCTTCCGGGAGTCTTTTTTTGCTCCGGGCCGCTCAGGTTTTTCAAACCGGCGCGCAGCAGGTTGGTGGCCGCCTGCGGGCAGGCGCGCTCCATTTGCTCCACCCAGCCAGCAGCCAGCTTGCGCCGGGTGTGGTCGCTTTGCGGGCAGAGCGGCGGCGGGGTGGGAAAATCGCAGGCGCGGGCAAAGCGGCGCAGGTCTTTTTCGCGCGTCAGGCACAGCGGCCTGATCAGCCTCAGGGCGCCGTCGAAATAATCGCGGCTGGGCGCCATGCCCTCCACCAGCCCATGCTGGATGAGGTTCATCAGGGTAGTCTGCGCCAGGTCATCCGCGTGGTGGCCAAAGGCAATCACATTGCAGTCCAGGCGCTGCGCGGCTTCAAAAAGGGTGCGCCGGCGGTTCCAGGTGCAGCGCTGGCAGTTGAGCGGCGGCGTTTCGCCTTCAGGCAGGCGCAGGGGCGCAAAGAGCACCGGCACGCCGCTGGCGGCCAGCCAGGCTTCCAGCGGCGGATGGGGCGCGGCTGCCGGGCCCAGGGCATCGCCGAGCACATGGATGGCCGCCAGGGTGTAAGCCCCGGCAGACGAGCGCTGGCGCAGCTGCAGCAGGCGCAGCAGGCTCAGGCTGTCTTTGCCGCCCGAAACCGCCACCGCCACGCGGTCGCCGGGCTGGATCATCTGGTGGTCACGAATGGCCTGGTTGACGGTTTTGAGCAGCCAGTAAGCCTGGCGGTTGGGGTCAGAGGACATGCAAAAAATCTCCGGTTCAGGGGATGATGAATGGTTGTAAAATAGACATGATCATATTCTGCTTTGAGGAATAATCATGATGCAACTTTTTTTTATCCGGCACGGCCAGAGCGAGGCCAACCTGCTGCACGAAGTTTCAAACCGCGGCTGGAAACACCCCCTCACCGAATTGGGCTTTCAGCAGGCGCGCAGCCTGGCGCAGGCCATGCAGGGCATCCAGCTTGCCCGCGTTTTTTCCAGCCCGGTGATGCGCGCCGTGCAGACGGCAGAAATCGCAGCAGCCGCCGCTGGGGTCCCTGTGGAGGTCACCGATGCCCTGCGGGAATACGACCTGGGCGTGCTGGAGGGCCGTTCTGATGAGGAAGCCTGGCGACTGTATGATGAAGAAGTGGCCGCCTGGATTGAGCGCCGCGACTGGGATTTCCGCGTCCCTGAGGGCGAAAGTTATAATGATATTCGCGCCCGTTTTGAGCCGTTCATCCAGGGCCTGGCGGCGCAGTACGGGCAAAGCGAGGCCGGCCTGGCGCTGGTGGGGCACGGCGGCACCTACCGCCTGATGCTGCCGCTGGTGCTGAAAAATATTGATTTTGATTTTGCTCTCGCCCATCCCATTACCAACACCATGATCATCACCGCCTGCGCGGAGGGGTCCGGGCTGCGCTGCCAGCGCTGGGGCGATTTAGTCCTCGAGTGATTCCTCTGGCGGCATGATCAGGTTGGCGCTTTTGATGTGATCGAGCAGGGTGCGGGCTTTCGTAATGTTATCGATGGCCAGCTGCATGTTAAAATTGCGCGTTTCCTTGGGCAGGTTGAGGTTTTGCCGCAGATAGGTGACGCGCCGGTAGGCAAAATCGAGCTCTTTTTCAATTTCTTCGATGGTGAGGCGAATGGATTCGGGAAGGTGCGTTTCTTCAGGCATGCGCGGCTCCTTGGTGGGGGCAGAAAAGCTTGAAAAAAATGGATACGGCTAAGTTGATTATAGCCCGAAATGGCCCGCGCGTCATGGAGTGGTTTATTTGTATTTTGAGTCATACCTGAGCAGTTTGATAAAGTCATTAAAACACCCATCCCGCCCCCGCAGCAGCGCCTCCGCTTCGCGAAGGCAAGAGGGCAGTCCCCCACTTTGTGAGGGCAGTCCCCCACTTCGTGAGGGCAGGTGAAACAGCCAAAGAAATGAGATTTGGAGCTTTTCTTTTTCTTCCTTTGCGTCCTTAGCGCGCCTGGCGGTTCAAAAAAAAAGACGGCTGAGTAGTTTGACAAGGTTACATTAAAATATTCATCGCCCACCCCCTCCCGATTTTCGGGAGGGGGCGACTGTTAATTGTGGTTTTTTGTCTCCCTTCGAGGAGACAAAAAACACGGGTGGTTAATTTCCTGATTGAAAGCGATAAAAAAGCAGGAAATACTGGAATGTGATATTGTCAAAGTAGTAACGAAAAACGACATTATCAAAGGCGTAATCAAATAGGATAGAAACTGTAAGGTTTTTTTCAATTCCGGCGTGCTATAATTATTTTGATACGAATGGCTTCATGAAAGGAGACAGGCATGATTAATAATATTGGTAAAACCCCCACCCCTTTGCAGACCCCTGCTGAAGGAACCCGGCGCACCGGCCCGGCCCAGTCGCCCGCCCGCCCTGAAGAGGCGCTTGAGACCCGCGCCATGGAACGCACTGAAGCCAAAAAGGTTGCATCCACTAAAACCGAAAAACCGGCAGACACCAACCCGGTGCGCACCGTGCGCCAGCTGGCCGCCAACGAGACCAACCCGGTGAGCCAGACCCCGGCCACCCAGCCCTCCCGGCCGCAGACCACCGCTCAGGCCAACTACAACCAGGCCAAAGATCTGATGAATCAGTTGATGAATCTGCGTTCCTGAACGGCAGAAAAGCCTTTACCTTCCTGGAGCCTTCGATTCAGAAGGCTCCTTTTTTACGCCTGCCCCTTTCACAATTCATTCAAGAACAGGTATAATGGGTTTGCCGAAACAAAAACCTCCATAAGATATCTTATGGAGGCTGTGTGCCGAAGGTGGGAATCGAACCCACATACCCGAGGGTACACGATTTTGAGTCGTGCGCGTCTGCCAATTCCGCCACTCCGGCGAGTATTCAAAGTATAATCAAATAAGGCCATTCGGTCAAGTATAAAAGAGAAGAGATAAAAATATGCGTTTAGGAATCATCGGCTTACCCCAATCAGGCAAAACAACCCTGTTTAATGCCCTCACCCGCTCCACCCAGCCCACCGGCCCGACCGGCAAAATTGAAATTCACACCGGTGTGGTGGATGTGCCGGATCCGCGCGTGGATAAACTGTCGGCCATGTTCAAACCGAAGAAGACCATCTACGCCAAGGTCACCTATGCCGACATCGCCGGCCTGGACGGTTCGGCGGGCAAGACGGGCATTTCGGGCACCCTGCTCAACCAGCTCACCCAGATGGACGGCTTCATCCACGTTATCCGCACCTTCGAAGATGAAAACGTGGCGGCCCCCAGCGGCAGCGTGAACCCGACCCGCGACCTGGCTACCATGGACAGCGAATTTATCATTAATGACCTGATTGCCGTGGAACGCAAGCTGGAACGCCTGCGCGAAGAGCGCAAAAAAGGCGCCGGGCGCGATAAAGGCCAGATTGAACGGGAAGTGGTGCTCTTTGAGCGCATCGAGGCGGCCCTGAACGAAGAAACCCCGCTGCGCGACCTGGCGATCAACGCCGAAGAAGAAAAGCTGCTTTCGGGCTTTGGCTTCCTCAGCCGCAAACCCGTGTTGATTGTCTTCAACCAGTCGGAAGGCCAGAGCATGCCCCAAATTCCCTACCCCCACCAGCACAGTCAGATGGTGGCCCTGCAGGGCAAGCTGGAGGCGGAAATCGCACAGCTTCCGCCAGAAGATGCGCGCATGTTCCTGGAAGAATACGGCATCGAAGAACCCAGCCTCAACCGCATGATCCGCCTTTCGTATGACCTGCTGGGCCTGCAATCGTTCTTCACCGTCGGGCCTGACGAAGTGCGCGCCTGGACGGTGCGCCGCGGCGCCCTGGCCCCCGAGGCGGCGGGAGAAATTCACACCGATCTGCAGAAGGGCTTTATCCGCGCCGAAGTGGTGGCCTACAACGACCTGATCAGCCTGGGCGGCATGACCGAGGCGCGCAGCAAAGGCAAGCTGCGCCTGGAAGGCAAGGAATATCCCGTCCTTGACGGCGATATTCTCAATATCCGCTTCAACATTTGATGATTTTTTTACCAAAAGGTTTTGAGCCCTTGCCAAAGCCGTAGGGCTATGATATGATAAGGTTGTTGATCGCCAGGATGCCCCCCTCATCCTGGCGATCAACGCTTTAACAGCCGGAATGCCTGGCGCGGGGGTGAATGACGGGGAGAAACCTGAACCGGGGAACGGCTGGGGCAATCCTTCACCATACGAAAACGATCAAATTGCTCTGAAATTGCTTCCCGTTTACCCTTGATTAAATCATCAGCCCATGATAATATAAGGACGTTGATCGCCAGGATGCCCCCCTCATCCTGGCGATCAACGCTTTAACCCCCAGCAGCACTATCGCGGCATTTTTGATCTGACAGGTAAAACAACACCCAGGCGGAACATGACGAACCCATTGCCCGGCATACCCGGTCTCGCGGAAGCGGTTTGCTTGATGAATGAGGCGGAACGGCGCAATCCCGGCCCCTGGCATGCGCATTCAATCTTTGTTGCCAGAGCCGCTGAATTAATTGCCTCCCATCACCCCAACCTTGACCCTTCAACAGCCTATATCCTGGGCTATTTGCATGATATTGGCCGGCGCGAAGGCGTCACCGATTTGCGCCACACGCTGGATGGGTACCGTTATTTATCCGGCCTGGGCTTCCCCGGCGCGGCGCGGATATGCCGCACCCATTCCTTTCCGGTCAAGCACGTTTTGGCCGGATCAGGTCAGTGGGACTGTTCCCCTGAAGAGGTGAACGGGGTGCAAAAATTTCTGGACGGGGTCGAATACACCGATTACGACCGGCTGATTCAGCTTTGCGATGCGCTGGCCCTGCCCACCGGGTTCTGCCCGGTGGAAAAGCGCCTGCTGGATGTGGCCCTGAGGCGGGGCGTCAACGCATATTCGGTTGAAAAATGGCAGGCATTTATCAAGATACGCGAAGATTTCGACAGGGCGATCGGCAGGCCGGTCTACAGTCTTTTACCCGGGGTGGTTGAAAACACCTTTGGTTTTGATCCGGCTGGATTTTAGAAAGAGGTGAAAATTCTCCGGCAAAAACCCTTGATTAATTTTCATCAGAGTGATAATATAGGGGTGTTGGCCGCCAGGATGCCCCCCTCATCCTGGCGGTTAACGTTTAATATCCACAGGGTTATCCACAGGTGTGGATAACCTGGTTAAAAGGGGGATAAACCGCCATTTTTTTCTTTTTTTCGTTTTCCCATAGACCAGATTCTTTTTGTTCCCCGTTTTCCAATGAATTTTTTTTTCTAAACCCGCGCCGTTTGGCTACCGAAAAGGACAGATTGCGTGAATCCGCAGGCGGTAAAGAGAAAAAAGAAGCTTTTCTGGCGTTAGATGGCCTGATCCTTCCGAAAATACACCCAATTTACGGGATATTCCGGTTTTATATCCATAGAAACGCCTCTGTTTGATGGTAAATGGGTTCTGATCACCGGCAGGAAGGCGGGAAAGGCAGGGATTCCGGGTTGAAAGATCGGTTTTTATGAATAAACGAGCGGTTTTACCGTCAATTTGCTGAAAAGACGCTTTTTAGGGATGAATCAGGAGGATTCAAGATTGCCCGTCACAGTCTATTTTAAGTCTCAAAGGCCGCCAGAGGCGCAAAGAAACCAGCCCCCTTTTTTTCTTTCTTCTCTTTTGTGGTTTTACAGTGAAAAAATGTTTAATTGACCGACATCAAAAATGAGGTCAGCTCATCTGCCACGTCAGGAATGGCGGTGGCCACCTGGAAGATGCGGTTTTCATGCTCCAGCAGGTTCACGCAGCCCTGCATCAGATCATAAAACGACGGCGCCGCCAGCAGGCCCTGCTTATCGCGGTTGGGCACGCGCAAAGCGATGGCGGCCAGGCTGGTCAGCAGCAGGGGGTCTGAAGGGATGCGCTCAACGCGGATGGGGCTGCCCACGGCATGGCCGAGGGTTTCAAGATAGCGCGAGAGAGAATCCTTCAGGGCCGGAATCAGGGTGGCAGCTTCGCCCATGTTCGACATGGTCCACGGCCACAGTTCCACCTCGCCGGTCAGGTAGGGGCGGTCGTGGTAGAGGCGGTTGATTTTGAAGCGCTGCTCGCCCAGGCAGAGGATGTTGATGCGCCCATCGGGCAGGTCTTCCGATTTCTGGATACGGCAGGTGGTGCCCACGTCGAACGGCTGGGCATCTTCTGTGCTGGCGGTATCGCGGCCTTTGCGCAGCAGCACCACGCCAAAGGGCATCTGCTTTTCGAGGCACTCGCGCACCATCTGCTGGTAGCGCGGCTCGAAAATGTGCAGCGGCAGAGTCTGGCCGGGAAACAGCACCGTGTTAAGCGGAAATAGCGGTAAAATTTGAATATCCATCATGCCATCCTGCTAACAGTATAACATTATTTATGACAAAAAAAATCCCCTCCGAATATCTCTTTTGCGAATGCACCTCGCCAGCCTGCCGGCTGCGTTTTCCGGCCGAACGGCTGGACCCGCGCGCCAACCTTTGCCCGCGCTGCGGGGCTCCCACCCGCCTGGAAGATGCCCTGAATGCCGGCGGACATGTGTCCATGGCGGTGGCGCGCCTGCCCGGGCCGCCCCTCGAAGCCCTGCTGGATAACATCCGCAGCACTTTCAACGTGGGCGCCATGTTCCGCACCGCCGATGGCGCCGGACTGCGCCGCCTGCACCTGTGCGGCATCACCCCCTTGCCCGATCACCCGCGCCTGGCGCGCACGGCCCTGGGCGCCGAGAGCGCGATGGAATGGCAGAGCAGCCCCAATGCGCTGGAAACCGCGCGAGGGCTGAAGGCCGCCGGCATGCGTCTTTGGGCGCTGGAAGGCGGCGAGCGCGCCGAGCCGCTGTTTGAAGCGGCCCTGGCGCTGACCGGTCAGCCGGTGGTGCTGGTGGTGGGAAATGAATTGGCCGGGGTGGACCCGGCCTTGCTGGATGAATGTGAGCGCGTGCTGGCCATTCCCATGCAGGGGATGAAGCGCTCGTTGAATGTGGCGGTGGCGTTTGGCGTGGCGGTGTATTACCTGCGCGGCCTGCCTCAGCGCGGCGCGTAGAGCGCGGCAAACTGCGGGTTGGCCTTAAACCACTCCGCCAGTCCGCTCAATCCTTCGCGCAGGCTGATGCGCGGCTCCCAGTTGAGTTCAGCGCGGATGTGGGCGTTGTTGGCCACCCAGATGCTGGTATCCCAGCTGCGGTTGGGCATGGAGCCCCAGCGCGGTGCTTCCTGAATCTCAAAAAGATGGCAGACCTCATCCACCACCTCGCGCAGCGAAATTTGCTGCCCGGCGCCCACGTTATACACGGGGCCGTAATCGTCTTGCGGGGTGCGGCTGGCAGCCTGGATATAGGCGCCGCAGACGTCATCCACATAGACATAATCGCGCGCCACATCCGGGTTGGCCAGCGGCGGCAGCCGGCCCTGCAGGGCCTGGAACACCAGGGCGGGCATCAGGCGGCCGGGGTTTTCAAACGGGCCGTAGACGGAATAGAGCCGCAGGGTGGGCACATGCAGCTTTTGCACCTGGGCGGTGTGGCGGCAGAAGAAGGTGGCGGCGGCCTTTGAGGCGGCGTAGTAGCTGTTGGGCTCCAGGGCTTCCGTTTCAGCGGGGGCGTGATCCTTAAACCCGTATTCCGACGACGAGCCGGTGTTGACAAAGGCTTCAAAGCCGGTTTTCTGACAGGCCAGCAGCAGGCTCATGGTGCCGGTGATGTTGGTCTGGATCATCTGGTAGGGGTCGCCCTGCCATGAATAGGCGCCGTACACGGCCAGGTGGAAAACCCATTCAGGGCGCAGGGGGGCGATGATGCCTTCCAGGGCCGCCTGATCGGTCAGGTTGACCTCATGGATGATCACATCCTGGCGCAGGTCTTCAATGCGCCAGGGAGCATATCCCGGGCGCAGCAGCAAATGTACCTCGTGGCCTTCTTTCAAAAGCCGCCGGGCCAGGTTTGCGCCGACAAAACCGCTGGCGCCTGTCAGAATGATTTTTTTGCTCATTTAAAAAAGTTCTTGTAGTCAAAAACCTCAAGATATTGCCATGCTGCCGCGCGGATTTCATCGCGTTCGTGCTCTGAAAGCTCTTCGGCGGTGGCTTTGTTGGCAGCGGGGGTGGCGGTGCGGATGGTGCCCCAGGGGTACACTTCCTGCAGGGGCTGGCCGTTCCAGGTGGGCTGGCGCAGGCTTTCGGCGGGTGCGGCGCCCAGCTTTTCGCAGACGGCGCCCAGGGTGCGGTAGGGATCAGCCATCACGTCTTCGGTGCGCACAATGTGCATCCGCTCAGGATATTTCTCTTTATAGTATAGCGCAAAATACTGGTTCAGAGTCCAGCCGAGCATATAATGCGACAGCGACAGCGGCACGGGGCGTTTCTTGGTATCGGCGTAGGCCGACCAGGGATTGCGCACCACATGCAGCACATGGGCCTGCGGCAGGTCGTTGAGGATTTTTTCGGCGTCCACGGTGATGATGGGGCTGTAGCCGACGTAGATTTGCTGCTGCGGGCCGGTGCGGCGGTAGTCCTTCCAGGCTTCAAAGGTGGCCTGGAAGAAGGCAGCCATGTTGTCGGCGCGAGAGCGGCCGGTGCCGGCCACAATGCGGCAGTAAATATCCTTGCGCTCGTCATCCGAAAAATCGAAGGGCATGTGGCGGAATTTGCTCACCTGGGGGGTGCGGGCGCGCACTTTGCATTCTTCATCAATAATGGCGCGGTAATCCTGTTCGGGGGTGGCATCGAGGGCAAAGGAGGGCCAGCGGTATTTCACCGGGAACATGGCGCTGAGGTGATCGTTGACCAGGCGGGTGCCGGGCTGCGATTCGAACGGATAGACGAACATTTCGGGGTGGCCGTCCAGAAAGCGGTGGGTGGTGTTGCCGCCGTTTTCATACATGGCGCCGAGCATTAAAAAGCGGATGGGATTGGACATCATTCTCCTTGAGGTGCAGATGGAACAAAAGAATAAAACAAAGCCGTCGGGTCTGGCGGGTTTGAGACGCCAGGCGCAAAAGGAAAGCCGCAGGTCCAGGCCTGAGGCACCGGTTCAATGGCAAAGATCTGGTTGCCGGCCGGCCAGAAAAGGCTGCCGAGCCGCCGCCCGCTGTTCAAATCCACGGCATGCAGGCCGCAGCGGGCTTCAAGCGGATCCAGGCCGGGGGCGTACTGGGTGAACCGCGGCAGCACGCGCGAGGTGCCCACAAAGGCGGTGCTGCCCGCCAGGCCCAGGCCGCGTGTCCAGCCGGGCAGTCGGGCGATCACATCGAACTGGCTGCCGTTGAGCACGCAGAGCTGACCGTAGCCGCTGTTATCCACCAGCAGGCGCCCCTGCCAGAAGCGGGCCGAATGGGGACGGGTGAGGCCCGCAGCCACGGGCTGGCGGGTTTGCCCTGAAAAAATGACACCTCGCCCGTCCACGGCGAAATCAGCGTCGCCGGGGCGGCTGGCGCCCATTTCAGCGCAGGAAGCCGAAAAACAAGATTCTTCGAGGCTGGGGCCGGCGGCAATGGAATTGAGCTGCAAATAGTTACGGCTGAAATCGGGCTGGCCGCCGCGCTCAATGCAGGCCGGCCACCAGGCCGCCCGGTAACCGCCGCAGGCTTTGAGCTGCGCCACCATGTTCTGGCCGACTGAATTGGCAAACAGCTCGCCGGCAATCAGCGCCAGGTCGTGCAGGTAAAAACCGCCGGGCAGGTAGCGCGCGCGCACCGGCAGCAGAGGGCGGCGCGCCAGAAAACGCCGCGCCGGGCTCAGGTCAAGGTCGCCGCGCGGCAGCAGGTCTTCCACCGGGGCCAGGTCAAACACCTGGTTGGGGTTGCGTGTGCAGGCCACCGAAACCACCCCGCGCGCGGCATCCCAGGCCAGGCCGGAGGGATGGGGCAGGCTGAAAGTGGAGATCAGCGCCTGGCCGTCCAGCACTGTCAGCGCCAGCACCAGGTGTTCGTATTCGCGCGTCACCAGCAGGGTGATCCGGGCTTCCTCAACGGCGCGCCAGAAATCCCCTTCAACCTCAAAAGCCAGGGCAGCCGCATCCACGCTGCCGGCGCCGGCCCATTGGGCGGCCACTTCGGCAGGGTTGCGCCATTCGGCGTTGCGGGCGGCGTCGCGCTCAGCCAGGCGCAGTTCAGGCGGCATGCCGCCTCTTGCGCCAGAGCTTGAAGGCGCCCCAATACATTTTATAAGCCGATTTCAGGCTGGTGGTGGAGCGTCCGCCGCGCCGCTTAAAGGTCAGGATGGGCACCTCAAGCATCGGATAGTTGAACTGGCGGCAGACAGCGTTAAATTCGAGATCAATCAGGTCATCGTTGCATTCCAGTTTGAGCAGAGGGGCCAGCTTGCGCGGGAAAACCTTGGGCGTGCCGTTGATGTCCCAGCAGGGCAGGTCAAAGAGGGCGCGGCATTCCAGGTTGTAGAGCAGCGAGCCCAGGCGGCGCGTCCAGTTATCGCGGAATTTGCGGTTGGCTTTCACCACCACGCCGGGGTTCACCGCCCCATAAAGCACCATCAACAGCAGGTCGTGCGGGGCGGTGCGGGCTGAATTGGTGTAGCAGAGCAGGTCGCCGCGGGCTTCGCTGAGGCCCAATTTAACCGCCAATCCCCATCCGCCTGCTTCGCTGTGCAGAACGCGCACGCTGCGGTAGGCCTGGGCGAGGGCCTGGCAAATTTGCAGGGATTCATCGCTGGAGCCGTTGACCACCAGCAGCAGTTCATGCTTGTACGGCAGGTCGTAGAGCGCATCTTCACATTCTTTGACGTAGGTGCTGATAAAATCGGCCTGGTTATAGACAGGCAGAATGATGGAGACCAGTTCAGGCGGCATTAAGAGATCCTTTCTGCAATGCGGACAGGGCGGCCTGGGCCACAGAGCCGCCGTCCATACCGTGGCGGTGGAAGAGATAAGCCTGGCTGCCGGTGCGCCCGTCGGGCAGGCTGTGTACGCCGCAGCGCACCAGGCGCGTGCCCAGGCCGGCATCTGCAATGACTTCAGCGGCCAGCGAGCCCAGCCCGCCGGTGATGTAGTGCGCTTCAACGGTCAGCGCCAGTTTGAAGGGCGCCAGCAGCGCCCGCAGGCCGGGCGGGGTGGGATTCAATTGAGAAACCACCACCACCTGGGCCTCAAGGCCTTTTTCAGCCAGCAGGTCAGCCGCGCGCACCGTTTCAAAGGCAGTGCTGCCGGCCGCCAGCAGGGTCAAATCGCTGCCGCGGCGCACCACCTGCAGGCCGCCTTCTTCAAAACGGCCTTCCAGACCAGGCACCAGGGCGCGGTCATCCTTGCCCAGGCGGTAAAACACCGGACCGGGCAGGTTCCAGGTGGCGCGCAGCGCCGGACCGGTCTGGTCGCGGTCAGCCGGGGCAATGACGGTCATGGTGGGCTGAGTGCGCATCAGGGCGATATCTTCCAGCCCGTAGTGGGTGGCGCCGTTGGTGCCGTAGGCCATGCCGCCGCCCACTCCCACCACGCGCACCGGCAAATTGTGCAGCACGGCGCCGTTGCGGATAAATTCAAAGGGGCGCATGACGGAAAAATTGACGATGGAATAGATAAACGGAATAAAGCCGGCTTCGGCCAGGCCGGTGGCCATGCCTGCCATGTTTTGCTCGGCCACCCCGCAGTTAAAGAAGCGGGAGGGGTAGGCTTCAATAAACGGCTCCAGGGCCAGGTAGCCCAGGTCGCCGGTGAGCAGCAGAATGCGTTCATCGCGGGAAGCCAGTTCAACCAGGGTGCGGACAAAGGCGCTTCTCATGCAGCCGCCTCGATTTCTGCCATGGCCTGCTGATATTCCGCTTCAGACAGGGGCCAGTAGTGCCACTTGATCAGGTTTTCCATGAAAGAAACCCCCTTGCCGAAGGTGGTGCGGGCAATGATGACATGCGGGGCAGGGCTGCTGCAGGATTGAATGGCGGCCTGGATGGCGGCCGGGTCGTGACCGGGCACTTCCTGCGCATGCCAGCCGAAAGCCTGCCAGCGCGCCGCCAGCGGCGAGAGATCGAGCACATCGCGGGTGTAGCCGAAGGCCTGCTGCCCGTTGAGATCCACCAGCACCACCAGGTTGGATAATTTATGCTGGGCGGCGAACATCACGCCTTCCCACAGAGAACCCTCGTTGCATTCCGCGTCGCTGACCAGCACAAAAACGCGGCGTTTTGATCCCTGCAGGCGGGCGGCCAGGGCCGCCCCGGCGCCAATGGAAAGCCCATGGCCCAGCGAACCGCTGCAAAAATCGACCCCGCGCAGGGCTTTTTCGGGATGCACCCCCAGCAGGGTATCGTCACCGGTGAAGGTGTTGAGCTGTTCCATGGGGATCCAGCCGCGCAGAGCCAGGCAGGCATATAAAGCCAGGGCAGCATGGCCCTTTGAAAGCACCAGCCGGTCGCGGTCGGGATCTTCGGGCGAAGGGATGTGCATGGCGCCGCCGTAGAGGGCGGCCAGAATTTCAACCACCGAAAGCTCCGAACCAATGTGCCCCACATGGGCGCGGTAAGATTGGCTGAGGATGATGCGGCGGATTTCAATCGGCGAAAGGGTAGGAGGCGTTGTCATAATACCTGCGCTAAAAGTTCCCCTGAAAAAGGGGACGAACAGGGAATCCTCGAACAGAGATATTCAAAAATTGTACCATAACTCTGTTATAAAAAGGAAACAGCTGCTCACCCAGATAGGAATGCGGCTGCCAGCACGGCTTTATGAGAGGGATGAGGATATCCCGGTTTGGCCCTTTCAAGGCGATGGGGTATGGAAATTTTGGCTTTTCTCTGCTATAATAGCCCCACACTGGAGAGGTGCCGGAGCGGCCGAACGGGGCGGTCTCGAAAACCGTTATGGTCTTTTGGCCATCGTGGGTTCGAATCCCACCCTCTCCGCCACAAACAGCTCACCCCAAAGCGGGGTGAGCTTCTTTGTCGGGGCACAAAGGAGCTGAATTAACCATGGATGACATTCTCAGCGGCCTCAATCAGCCGCAAATCAAAGCTGTGACGGCGCCATCCGGGCCTGTGCTGGTGCTGGCGGGGCCCGGTTCGGGAAAAACCCGCGTGCTGACCCGCCGCCTGGCCTATATTATCAATAACCTGGGCGTGGCGCCTTTTCATATTCTTTCCATGACCTTCACCAACAAGGCCGCCAAGGAAATGCAGACGCGCGTTGAAGCCATGCTGGGCAATGCCATGAGCGGCATCTGGCTGGGCACTTTCCATTCCATTTGCGCGCGCATCCTGCGCCGCGAGGCTGCTTACCTGCCGGTGGGCCAGAACTTTGTCATTTACGACGGCAACGACCAGGAAACCCTGGTGAAGAACGCCCTTGAATCCATGGGTATCAGCCCCAAGCAGTTTTACCCGGGCGGCATTCTGTCTTCCATTTCCAAAGTCAAGAATGAAATGCTCACCCCCGACACCATGCCCGTGCTCGATTACCGCGATGAAATTGTCCAGCGCGTGTACGGCATTTACCAGGCCAAGCTGACCGCCAGCAACGCCCTCGATTTTGACGATTTGCTGCTGTGCACCGCGCAGATGTTCGCCAAGCACCAGGACGTGCGCGACCGCTATGCCCGCCGCTTTGAACACATTCTGGTGGATGAATTTCAGGATACCAACCAGGCCCAGTATGCCCTGCTGCGCGCCCTGGCCGGCCACCACAACAACCTGTTTGTGGTGGGCGACGAAGATCAGAGCATCTACCGCTGGCGCGGCGCCGATTACCGCAATGTGCTGCGCTTTGAAAGCGACTATCCCCAGTGCACCAAAATTCTGCTGGAGCAAAATTACCGCTCTTCTCAGACCGTGCTGGATGCCGCCCGCGCCGTGATTGACAACAACGACCACCGCACGCCAAAGGCACTCTTCTCAGACCGCGGCGCCGGTGAAAAGATCAAACTTTACGAAGCCGAAGACGACCAGCTTGAGGCCGCCTTCGTGGTTGATACCATCAGCCAGGCGCTGGCCAGCCGCCGTGCCCAGGGCGGCGATTTCGCCGTGATGTACCGTACCAACGCCCAGTCGCGCCTGCTGGAAGAGGCCTTCTTGCGCTCCAACCTGGCTTACCGGCTGGTGGGCGCTCAGCGCTTCTACGGCCGCCGCGAGGTGAAGGATGTGATTTCCTACCTGCGCCTGGTGCAGAATCCCAATGATGAAATCAGCCTGGCCCGGGTGATCAACGTGCCGCCGCGCGGCGTGGGTGATAAAACCCTGCTCACCCTGCAGCAGCGCGCCAATGCCCTCAACCAGCAGGTGGGCCAGGTGCTGCTGGACCTGGTGAAGGGCGATAAATCGGAACACTGGAGCCTTTTCCCGCGCCGCAGCGCCGTGGCCCTGGCCGATTTTGCCAGCCGCCTGGCGGGCTGGCAGGCGGACAAGGACCGCATGAGCCTGGCAGATCTGTTCGACCGTATTCTTGAACAGGTGGGGTACAAGGAATATATTGATGATCAGAGCGAAGAAGGCGAAGACCGCTGGGGCAACGTGGAAGAACTGCGCCGCCTGGCAGTGGAATGCGAAGAAATGACCGCCTTTCTGGAACGCGTGGCCCTGGTTTCTGATCAGGACACCCTGCCCGAAGACGCCAGCGTGCCTACCCTGCTGACCCTGCACGCTGCCAAGGGTCTGGAGTTCCCCGAAGTGTTCATCCTCGGGCTCGACCAGGGCCTGCTGCCGCACAGCCGCTCGAAGGATGATCCCGAAGAGATGGCCGAAGAGCGCCGCCTGTTCTATGTTGGCCTGACCCGTGCCCAGCGAAAGCTCTATCTGGTGCGCGCCCGCCGCCGCGGTTATCACGGCCGTTACGAAGAGACAGTGGAATCTCCCTTCCTCAGCGAAATCCCTGAAAACCTGTACAGCGAAAAGCGCAAGCGCAGCCGCGGTTACCGTTATGAAGCCCTGGATGATGACGGCAGCGCCAGCTGGGGCTACCGCGAGCGATCCTCTTCATCTTACCGCTCCACTTACAGTTCCGGAACCGCCCGCGCCACCAGCCCGGCCCCCAAACCGCGCAGCGCCCCGGTGGTGCAGGCGCGCTATGCTTGCAACCAGCGCGTCAGGCACCCCATGTACGGCGAGGGCTGGGTGATGGAAAGCCGCGTGGAAGATGGTGACGAGACCGTGGATGTGTCGTTTGACAGCGTGGGTTTCAAGCGCCTGGTGGCCTCGCTGGCCAACCTGGAAATTATTGAGAAGAAGAAATAAACAGATTCCCCGCCCCAATACGCCTGGACAGATCTACCAGCTCCATCCAAGTGGATGGGCTGGTTTTATACATGGAGAGATGGGTTTTTATTCGTTTTTCCTGGCGTAAAACAGCTATAATGATAAGGGAGGAAAAATTCATGAAACGCTGGTTAATGAAAAACGCGAGCCTTTTTCTGCTGCTGATGGTGGCGCTTTCAAGCTTTATTCCGGCAGCCGCGCAATCCAGCGGCAGCCGGGCGCTGGTGCTGACCATTAATGACGCCATCACGCCGATCACCGCCGATTACCTGCGGCGCGGGCTGGCCGAAGCCGGGCTTCAGCAGGCAGAACTGGTGATTGTGGCGCTGAACACCCCCGGCGGCTCAGGGGATGTGATGGATGAGATGGTTTCCCTCATCCGCGAAAGCCCGGTGCCGGTGGTGGTTTATGTGTCGCCGCGCGGTGCCATGGCCGGCAGCGCCGGCACGCTGATCACCCTGGCCGGGCATGCCGCCGCCATGGCCCCTGAAACCGTGATCGGTGCCGCCAGCCCGGTGGGCTCGCAGGGCGAAGACCTGGGTGAAACCCTCGAAAGCAAAATCAAGGAAATTTACAGCGCCACCGCCCGCACCCTGGCCGAAAGGCGCGGCCCTGAAGCCGTGGCCGTGGCCGAAGCCACCATTAACAGCGCCCGCGCCGTCACCAGCAGCGAAGCGCTGGAGATCGGCCTGGTGGATTTCATCGCGGAAGATATCCCGGATCTGCTGCGCCAGATGGACGGCTTCAGCGTGACCATGGCGGATGGGGAACGCACCCTGCACACCACCGGTCTGACCCTGGTGGACCTGCCTTTCACCCTGGTGGAGCAGCTGCTGGTTATTCTGATCAACCCGAACATCGTCTTCTTGCTGCTTTCGGTGGGGGTGCAGGCCATTCTGATCGAGCTTTCCAGCCCGGGCGGCTGGGTGGCCGGTTTCATCGGGGTGGTGTGCCTGGCCCTGGCCGCCTACGGCATTGGCGTACTGCCGGTGAACTGGTTTGGCCTGGCCTTTATTGTGATTGCTGTTGTGCTGTTCATTCTGGAATTTAACACCCCCACCCACGGCGGCATGGCCGCGGCCGGCGGCATCACCTTTATCATCGGCGCGCTGGTGCTGTTCAATTCGCCCGGCGTGCCCCCGGTCCAGCAGGTTTCGGTGCCGCTGGTGGTTGCCACGGGCGTGGTGATGGTGGCGGCTGTGCTGGGGGTGATGGCCATTGCCTTGCGCACTCTGCGTCAGCCAGCCCTCACCGGCAGGGACACATTTAATGGAAAGGTCGGGCTGGCCCAGACGGAACTGGCGCCAGCCGGCCAGGTGCAGTTGGGCGGCGAGCAGTGGAGCGCCGTCCTGCTGGAAGGCGAAGCGCCCATTCCCCAGGGCGCGGCTGTTGAAGTGGTGCGCCTGGAGGGCATCCGCCTGGTGGTGCGCGCCCGGCAGCCCTCAACCAAATGATATCCATCCTGAACACAGGTGTTCATTCTGCCCGTCGAGGAGCTCTTATGAAACGCATTCTGCTGTTGATTTCGCTGCTGACGGCGCTGGCCCTGGCGCTGACGGCCTGCGCCGGGCTGCTGCCCGCGGCGGCCGGCACGCCCGCTGCCACCCGCCCGATCATCATCCTCGCCTGCGATCAGCCCGGATCGGCTGACCCGGCTGAAAACTGGACCGCTGGCGGGGCAGCTTACCTGCCGCTGGTGTATGAAGGCCTGTTTCACTATGTGGGCGCCGCTGCGCCCCGCCTTGAAGCCCAGCTGGCGGCCGAAATTCCCACCCGCGAAAACGGCGGCATTTCGGCTGACGGCCTGGTTTACACCATCAAGATCAAGCCCAACGCCAAATTTCATGATGGTTCCCCCGTCAATGCCGATGCGGTCATCTACAGCTATGAACGCACGGGTACCCTCCAGCTTGGCGCCAACGGCATCACCACCGATTGGATCGCCCGCCTGGACAAGGTGGATGAGCTGACTGTGCGCATCACCCTCACCCAGCCCTTCGGCGATTTTCTCAATTCGATGGGCAGCGTGTGGGGCAATTACATCGTCAACCCGGCGGTGGTGAAAGCCAACGAGGTGAACGGCGACCGGGGCCATGCCTATCTGCTGGGTCACGACGCCGGTTCCGGACCCTACACCATCACCGCGGTGGACAGCGCCGCCAGCCAGATCACCCTTGAACGGGTGGCCACCTATTGGGGCGGGTGGAACAATCCGCAGCCCATCGACCGGGCCGTCATCCGCTGGCTGGCTGAACCCACTGCCGCCCGCGCCATGCTCGAAAAAGGCGACGCCGATGTGCTGATCAACCCGCAGGCCACCGATTTTGTCACCCTGCGCTCGAATAAAAACATCAAAACCGCCCATTACCCGGGCATCATGCAGTATTACCTGGGCCTGAACACGGCAGTGAAGCCGCTGGACGATGTGCGCGTGCGCCGCGCCCTGGCCCACAGCCTCAACACGGATGTGATTATGCGCGATATCTTTCTGGGCAACCTGAGCCGCATGGAAGCCGCCGTGGGGCCGGGATATCCTGAGGTGTTGAGGGCGGCTGTGCAGTATCCCTATGACCTGGAGAAAGCCCGCGCGCTGCTGGTGGAGGCCGGTTATGAAAACGGTCTGGAACTGACCGCCAACCGCATGAACCTGTGGGCCAACGATGCCGCCGTGCTGGAATTCTGGTGCGCTGATCTGAAAAAGATCGGCGTGACCCTCCAGATTCAGGAGCTGGACGACAGCACCTGGAGCAGCATCTGGTTCAATGAATGCGCTGCCGCCACCTCGCCAGAAATTGGCCCCATTTCAGCCATGAGCGTGGGCGGCGACTATCCCAGCGCCTGGGAGGTGCTGGCCCAGGTGTTCCCGGTGCCGCGGCTGGGCGGCGGCCGGTGCAGTGCCGTTTACCGCGACAATCCCGTCATTAACGAGACCATATTGAAAATTTCCCAGACCACCAACAGCGCCGAGCGCGCCGCCTATTTCCAGATCCTTTACGATGCCATCGCCGAAGATGCCAGCGCCATCTGGGTGGGGCAGGGACAGGATCTGATTGCCATGCGTGACGTGGTCCAGGGATATGAATATTCTTTTTCCAAGGGCGGCAACTACCTGCCCTTGCAGAAAATGTCGCTGACACGCTGAACGAATTGGTCTGATTGATTCCAGTCTAAAAAAGGAGCTGTTATGTCTTCCACCCCCCTGGTTGAGAAAACCCTGACCCTGCTGGCGCAGGCCCGCGCCCGTTTGCAGGCCTTTCCACAAACCCTGACCCCAGCGGAACGGGACCGCATCGGCAGCCTGGCCGACTGGTCGGCGCGCGACATTCTGCCGCATGTGGCCCACTGGAACAACCATGTTCTCACCCGCATGGACTGCTTCCGCCTGGGCGTTGCGCCAGAAAAAGGCGAAGATTACAACCTGGTTAACGACCGGGTGCAGCAGGCCAACTGCCAGAAATCATGGGAAACCCTGCTGGCTGAAGTCGATGAAACCTATGCCAGCCTGATTGAGCAGGTTCAGGCCTTTGAACCCGGGGCGCTGGAAGACCCGGCGCGTTATGAATGGCAGCGCAACAACACGTTGGTGGTGTCCATCATCAGCACGGCAGTCTTTCACCTGGAATGGCACCTGGCCGAATATGAGCGCAAGCACGGCGACCCCGCCCGCGGCGCAGCCGCCTTTGCCGATTTCACCCGGCAGACCGTGGATATTCCTGGCTGGGAGGCCAATGCCTGGTACAACCTGGCCTGCGTTGACAGCATGGCCGGACTGAAAGCGCCCGCCCTTGAAGCCCTGGCCAAAGCGCTGCCGCTCAGCCCGCGCCTGAAGGAATGGGCGCCGCAGGATGACGACCTGGCCGCCTTGCGCGGCGACCCCGCTTTTGCCGCGCTGTTGGCAGGTTAAGTTCCCGTTATTGACGGTCCAGCATGTTCAATCAGAGGCGCCCGGCCGGGCGCTTCTGCGTTTAATGTGTGCTGGTTTTCCATTTGAGACTGGCGTATTGCGTCTCTTCAATAAATTAACCGCGGGGATAATTGCTAAGGCATGGCTCAAAAGACCCGCTATTCGGCTTTTGAGCTTGTTTCTGGGTTAAATAATAGCCACAATCAGGCGTTCAACCGCATGGGGTGTAATCACCCCCAATTAACCTTTTCCCCCGCCGATGGCCGTGGCCTGCCCTTGCTCAGCGAGAGCCAGGGGGGGCGGGAAAGCAATGTAGGGTAATTTTGGTGACTACCCCTGAGCTGTTAGCTCTTTATTTGACTTTTTCACCAACCACTTCTACAAGTATAGCCTCCTTCGCTCCGACGTCAAGGATTTTTCACAGGCGGCCGGCCAGCGCCACCAGCTGCGCCAGGGTCTGGGCGCCAAAACGCTCCTTAAGCTGCGCGATATACTGGCGCACCGTGCGGTCTGAAAGGCACAGCTTTCTGGCCATTTCTTTGGCCGTCAGGCCGTCCCGCAGGCCGGCCATCACCTGCTGCTCGCGCTGGGAAAGGGCCCTGGGGCGGGGCGGCTGTTCCAGGCAGGGCGAGGCTACCACCACGCCGGCCTGTTCGTGCACCAGCAGGGGACCTTCCAGCTGCACCGGCAGAGCAATTTGCCCGGCGCGCAGAGCCGCTGCCAGCATGCCGGGCGGCATATCTTCCTGCAGGATGAGCGTATATGACTGCATGATCAAAAACATCTGGGTCATGCCCCTTCCATTCCGGATTTTTCCAACAATCCCCTCAATCAGATTCCACCGCGGTTAAATTCAGCAGGTCATTTGGGATCCGGCTGCGCTGGTGGGTGAGGCCGGATGGGATGGTGGTTTTGCTGTTCCGCGCACGGCTGAAATAAATAGAATATACGTTCTATATCATAAATGGTTTTTAACAAATTTGCAAGGGGTTTCTGCCATGAATATGTCAAAAGTCATGCTTGACTCAAAGCCTTATTTTTGTTATTCTTTAACTGGTCAGACCTCTTACCACAAGGAGCCGCATGAACTGGCAGCCCGTTGAAAAACCCTCAGAAATGGCGGAGAACCGCCTCATCCAGGCCATCATCGATGGCCATTTTCCCGTTGATTCCGTCCTGCCTGCCGAGCGTGAGCTGGCCCTCCAGCTGGGCGTCACCCGCCCCACCCTGCGCGAGGCCTTGCAGCGCCTGGCCCGCGATGGCTGGGTGGATATCCGCCACGGCCTGCCCACCCGGGTGCGCGATTACTGGCGCGAAGGTCAGCTGGCCGTGCTCATCTCCATCCTGCGCCAACCCGGCGGCTTTGGCGGCGACGTGGTCCCCAACCTGCTGAACGTGCGCCTGGCCATGGCCCCGGCCTACACCCGCCTGGCGGTTGAGCGCAGCCCGGCAGCCCTGGCCGCTTTCATGGAAGGGTATCTGACCCTGCCCGATACGTCTGAAGATTACACCCAGGCCGACTGGGAACTGCACCACCGCCTGACTGTTCTTTCGGGCAACCCCGTCTATACCCTCATTCTCAACGGTTTCAAGGAACTGTATCACCTGATGGGCAACCGCTATTTTGCCCGCCCTGAAGCCCGCCTGTTTTCAGCCAGCTATTACCGCGGCCTGCTGCGCCTGGCGCAAACGGGCGGCGCCGCCGAAGCTGAAACCCTGGCCCGCCAGGTGATGGCGCAAAGCCTCGATTTCTGGAATTCCCTCGCACAAGGAGATGCTCATGTGGACTGAAGGCTGGCGTGACCGCATCTGGTCACAGCTTAACGAAGAATGGGACCTCATCATCATCGGCGGCGGCATCACCGGCGCCGGAGTGCTGCGCGAAGCGGTGGCCCGCGGGCTGAAGACCCTGCTGGTGGAAGCGCGCGATTTTTCTTTTGGCACCTCCAGCCGCTCATCCAAGCTGGTGCACGGCGGCATCCGCTACCTGCGCAACAAGCAGTACAATGTCACCCGCGAATCGGTGCAGGAGCGCGAATGGATGCTCAAGGAAGCCCGCGGCCTGGTCACCCCGCTGGGTTTCATGATGCCCAACCTGGCCTCGAGCGGCACCCCCAACTGGAAGCTGCACCTGGGGGTGATGATATATGACTATTTTGGCCGCAAATGGGCCCACCGCGCCTATTCCCGCGCCGGTTTTTTGCGTGCCAATCCTGAAATCAATCCCGATCAACTGGTGGGCGGATTCCTCTATTACGACGCCCGCATGGATGATTCTCGTCTGGTGCTGCGCGTCATCCGCGAAGCGGTCGCCGCCGGCGGCACGGCCATCAACGACGCCCGCGTAGTGGACCTGCTGCGCAATCAGTCCGGCGCGGTGTGCGGGGTGGTTCTGCGCGATGAAGCCGCGCCCGAAAAATGCTGCGCCGAGGTGCGCGCCCGGGTGGTGATCAACGCCAGCGGCCCCTGGTCTGACGAACTGCGCCAAAAAGTGGGCGCGCCGGCCCGCCTGCGCAAACTGCGCGGCAGCCACCTGGTGTTTGAACGCAGCCGCCTGCCCCTGCAGCAGGCTGTCACCATCCTGCACCCCAAAGACAACCGCGCCATGTTCGCCATTCCCTGGGAAGGCACCCTGTTGATCGGCACCACCGACCTGGACCACCCGCGCGAGTGGGATGACCGCGAACCTTTCGCCACCGGCGAAGAAATTGCCTACATTCTCGAAGCCGCCAATCACGTCTTTCCTGGCGTGCACCTCGCTGAAAGCGACATCGTTTCCACCTTCTCAGGCCTGCGCCCGGTGGTCAACACCGGCAAGGCCCATCCTTCGCAGGAATCGCGTGCCCATGTGGTCTGGGAGGAAGCCGGTCTGCTCACCATCACCGGCGGCAAGCTCACCACCTTCCGCCTGATGGCCAAGGAAGTGCTGCAAAAAGCGGCCTCGCGCCTGCCCGGAACCCCCGATTTTACCCCGCGCGTGCGCATTTTTGATCCCCTGCCGGCCATCGAAACCGCCCGCGCTGCCGGCCTGAGCCCAGCCGACCTGCTTTACCTGCAGGGACGCTACGGCGCAGATACGGCTGATTTGCTGGCAGCGGCGGCTCCCGGCGAACTGGAGTCCATCGCCGGCCTGCCCAACCGCTGGGTTGAACTGCGCTGGGCGGCCCGCGCCGAAGGCGTGCAGCACCTTGATGACCTGCTGCTGCGCCGCGTGCGCCTGGGGTTGCTGCTGCCGCAGGGCGGCCTCGGCGAACTGGCCCGCATCCGCGCCATGGTCCAGCCCGAGCTGGGCTGGGATGATGCCCGCTGGGACGCGGAAGAAGCCGCTTACCGCCGCATCTGGCAGCAGAGCTACAGCCCTGCCCCAACTGGCGTCAACGCCGGATAAAGGCAGAAGCTTAAAAAGCACACCGTCATTCCGCGATTCACCGCCAGAACATCCTTTTTACAGCCTTTGCGGCGGTGATCCTGCCGGTATGACCGGAAAATAGAACCAGAGCCTAGCTACTTTGACAATGTCACATTTCAATATTTCCTGATTTTTATTGCTTTCAATCAGGAAATTAACCGCCCGTAGTTTTTTGTCCCCCGGAGGGGGACAAAAAACTACAATTAACAGTCACCCCCTCCCACTTTTGGGAGGGGGATGGGGGGTGGGTGGTGGATAATCTTAATGTAACATTGTCGAACTATTCAGTCAGATGATGCTCGCTCCCTTCGACAAGCTCAGGGAGCGGTTTGATGGCTCTTTTTATCGCGCCTGAGCAGATACATCTGAGCAACATTCTTTTACAGGGAGCAGATCACATGTCCGGAAAACATTTCACCCCCAGCTGGTTTGAAGGCCAGACCCCCGCCAATTCTTACCGCTCGCTCTTCAAATGGGGCGACCCGCAGCAGTTCAAACACCCCAACCACGGGCTGTATGCGTTCATGAAGCAGGTCTTCAACCTGACGGATGAAGATTTTCAGCAGCCCCACAGCCTGGGTCTGGAACCGGTGGAGGTGAAACAGCCCATCACCCTGGATGAGCGGCATATCACCGCGCTGCGCGGCCTGGTCACCCCGGCCGAGGTGCACACCGACGGCTATTCACGGCTGCGCGTCTCCTACGGCGCCGGCATGATCGACGCGCTGCGCCTGCGCAAGAAAATCATTGAAAACCTGCCCGATGTGGTCATCACCCCGCGCCACCGCGAGGATGTGCTGGCGGTGGTGACCTACTGCAACGAGCAGCACATTCCGGTCACGGTTTATGGCGGCGGCAGTTCGGTCACTCGCGGCACCGAAGCCACCCGCAGCGGCGTGACCCTGGATATGAGCGCCCACATGAACCGCGTCCTCTCGTTCAACGAGATCAACCACACCATCACGGTCGAAAGCGGCATGATGGGTCCCCAGCTGGAGGATATCCTCAATCACGCGCCAGAGCGGCTGGGCGCGCAGCGCAGCTACACCTGCGGGCATTTTCCCCAATCCTTCGAATATTCCAGCGTTGGCGGCTGGGTGGTGACGCGCGGCGCCGGGCAAAATTCCACCTATTACGGCAAAATTGAAGATATGGTCATTGCCCAGGAATATGTCACCCCCATCGGCGTCTTCACCACCCAGGAACACCCCCGCTGCGCCACCGGTCCCGATTTTGACCAGATAATGATCGGCAGCGAAGGCACCTTTGGCGTGCTCACCAGTGTCACCCTGCGCGTGTTCCACAACCTGCCGCAGAACCGCCGCCGCTTCAGCTACATGTTCCGCTCGTGGGAAGAAGCCCAGCAGGCCGTGCGCGAGGTGATGCAGGCCGAAGGCGGTTTTCCCAGCGTGTTCCGCCTCTCTGATCCTGAGGAAACCGATGTGGCCATGAAGCTCTACGGCATTGAAGGCACCCCCGCCGACAGCCTTTTGAAGCTGTTCGGCTACCGGACGATGGAAAAATGCCTGCTGCTGGGGCACACCGATGGCGAAGCCGGCCTGAGCGCCAATGTGGACCGCCTGGTGCGGCGCATCTGCACCGCTCACGGCGCTTTCGATCTTTCCCTCTTCCCGGTGACGCAAAAATGGGAAAAGAGCCGTTTCCGCGACCCTTATTTGCGTGAAGATTTGCTGGATTATGGTATATTGATAGATACGCTGGAATGTGCCGTCACCTGGGAGCAGATGCCCAAAGTGCATGCGGCCGTGCGCAGTTTCATCAAACAGCGCCCGCAAACCGTGTGCATGACCCATCTCTCTCACGCCTACCCGCAGGGCGGCAACCTCTATTTCATCTTCATCGCCCGCATGGAACGGATCGATGAATACCTGAACCTGCAGTACGGCATCCTGGAAGCCATCGCCCAATCGGGGGCCGCGGTCAGCCACCACCACGGTGTGGGCAAACAAACCGCCCCCTGGCTCGAACAGCAAATTGGCGCCCCGGCCATGGATGTCATCCGCACCCTGCGCAGCCATTTTGATCCCAACCAGATCATGAACCCCGGCGGCACCCTGGGCATGGATATGTCGGACGACCAGCGCAACAAAATCTGGAGCAAATCACTGGAGCGTAAATGAGCGGAGAAAACCTGCTGGCAATTGACAACGGCACTCAGAGCGTCCGCGCCCTGCTGTTCGATCTGCACGGCAACCTGCTGGCCAAAAAGCAGGTGCCCTTTGAACCCTATTACTCCACTGCCCCCGGCCTGGCCGAACAGGACCCGGAGGTGTTTTGGAAGGCCGTCTGTGACGCCTGCCAGGGCCTGTGGCAGCAGCCCGGAGTGGATCGCAGCAGCATTGCCGCCGTCAGCCTCACCACGCAGCGCAACACCATGCTCAATCTCGATAAAAACGGCCAGCCCCTGCGCCCGGCCATCGTCTGGCTCGACCAGCGCCGCGCCGAAGGCGTGCCGCCGGTAGGCGGACTGTGGGGCGCGGCATTCCGCATCGCCGGAGCCTCTGAAACAGTGGCTTACCTGCAGGGCGAAGCCGAATGCAACTGGCTGCGCTTCAACCAGCCGGAGATCTGGAAGCAAACCTACCGCTATGTTTGCCTTTCAGGGTACCTCACCTACCGCCTGGTCAACCGCTTTGTCGATTCCACCGGCTGCACGGTGGCCTACCTGCCTTTTGACTATAAAACCCAGACCTGGGCCGGCAAATGGGACTGGAAATGGGAAGCTCTGGGCGTTGAAGCCGACAAGCTGACCGAACTGGCCCGCCCCACCGAAATTCTCGGCCAGATCACCCCCGCTGCCGCCGAAGCCACCGGCATTCCGGTGGGCCTGCCCCTGGTGGCCGCCGCCGCCGACAAAGCCTGCGAGGTGCTCGGTTCGGGCTGTGTGGAGCCGCATATCGCCTCGCTCAGCTATGGTTCCGCAGCCACCATCAACACCACCCACCAGAAATATATCGAGGTCATTCCGATGATCCCGCCCTATCCATCAGCCGTGCCGGGGGCTTACAGCATGGAGATCCAGATCTACCGCGGTTACTGGATGGTGAGCTGGTTCAAGCAGGAATTTGCCCTGCGCGAACAGCTTTTGGCCGAACAGCAGGGCGTGATCCCTGAGGCGCTTTTTGACGACCTGGTCAAATCGGTGCCGCCGGGCTGCGAAGGATTGGTGCTGCAGCCCTACTGGGCGCCCGGCCTGCGCCACCCTGGCCCTGAGGCGCGCGGTGCCATCATCGGCTTTGGCGGCATGCACACCCGCGCTCACATTTACCGCGCCATCCTTGAAGGCCTGGCCTATGCCCTGCGCGAAGGCGCTGAAAACACCAGCAAACGTTCCGGCGTGCCCATCACCGCGCTGCGCGTGGCCGGCGGCGGCAGCCAGAGCGAAGCCGCCATGCAGCTCACCGCCGATATCTTCGGCCTGCCGGCTTCGCGCCCGCATGTTTATGAAGCCTCTGGCCTGGGCGCCGCCATGGATGCGGCGGTGGGCATGAAGCTGCAGCCCGATTTCAAGACGGCCGTAGCCGAAATGACGCGCGTCCGCGACACCTTCGAGCCCGATCCGCACACCCACGCCATCTATGAGCAGTTATACCGCGAGGTGTATCTGCATATGTACCAGCACCTGAAACCGCTGTACAACACCCTCAGGCATATTCATTGAAACATTGCCTTAAAAAGCACCCCCGCAGTTGACTTCAATCTGCGGGGGTGTGTTTGTTTCACATGGTGGGGATCAATGAAAAATGATATCCCCGGAGCTCATGTTGATGATCTGGATGAGGATATGCGGTTCGCCTTCGCGAAAATTAGGGGTCTGCCATTCGCCCTGCTGCGAGTGCTGCATCTTCATGGTCATGAAGTTGTCCGGCCGGATGAGCTTGCCCGAGCCCTTATCCAGCAGCTCAAGATGCACCGGCGCGTCTTTGGGCAGGTAAATATCCATCTTGCCCGAGCCGCTGTTCAGTTCCAGCAGGTAATTGGCTGTGGGCGGGGGCAGGCGCAGCACGGTTGAGCCGCTTCCGCTCTCAATTTTCAGGGCTTTCAGCACCGCCTGCTGCAGATTGATGTCGCTGCTGCCGCCGTTGAGCGTCAATTCGATGTCAAAAGGAATGGCCGGGTTGAACTGCAGGTCCCATCGGGATGTTTCCTCCGGCGGCATGCCCATCCACAGGGTGAAATTAAAGGGCTGGCCGTTGATGGAAATAAAGCGCTCGCGCTCACCTTCGATGCTGATATCCACCGGCTGAAAATCTTTGAGGGCGCCCGCCAGCAAACGGCTGTCTCCCGCTTCCAGCGGTTTCAGGGTGAGCACCTGGTCGCCGGCCGAGACACTCAGCACAGCCGATGAAGCCCCGCGGATATCCTCGGAAATTTCATGCGTTTTAATGCTGGGGTCTTTGCCGTAGCCCAGCTGCGGCCCGGCCAGCACCAGCCCAAACACCAGCACCACGCTGAACACATCCAGCAGGGCGCGCAGCCAGTGCATGCGGTTGCCAACAAGCATGTGCAACCCGGTCATCACCAGCAGCAAAGGCCACAGGTTGAACAGCATGGGCAGGTTGATGGGAGGGATGGCGAGCACGCCCATTTCGCTGGCCAGCCAGAGCAAACCAACGCCAATTAACATGATCGGCCAAAAAATCGAATGATAATGACGATCTTCTTCCATAGTTGAATTTCCTTAACCCTATTTTATCATTCTTTTGCGCGGTTGAATAACGCCAGGATCGGAGATAATATCACGCTGGAAGCCACCAGGGCCGCCGTCATGCCCCATTGGGCGGCCACCAGCCCCAAAGCCGGGCCGCCGGCAATCTGACCGAGGGCATCCACCTGCGAGCTCATCGAAAGCACGGTGGCGCGCACCCCCGAATCGAGGCGCTGATTGACCCAGGCGGTGTACAGCGGGGCAATGGCCACCCGGGCCGCAAAGATCACCCAATAGCTGAGCACGCACAGCCAGAACCACGGGCTTAAGCCAAACACAGCCACTGCCGCCACCAGCACCACCGTGAAGCCTTTCACGCTGCGCGCGGTGGCCGCCGTGCTGCCGGTGTCGGTGCGGCGCTGCGCCCAGCCGGCCACCCAGATGGACAGCAGCATCCCCACCAGGCGCAGCGCGCCGGTCCAGACCACCGGTGAAAGCTCCGGCCAGGCCGGCAGGCCCACGTCCTCAATGAGATGGGCTGTCCACAGGCGGTCAAGCGCTTCGCTGTACAGACCAAAGAAAAAGCCAATCCACAGAATATTGCCCAGGGCCGGGCGCTGGCGCACTGATTTCAGGCCGTCGCGGAAGGTGGCAAACAGGGCCGCCCAGGTACGGCGTTCTTCGCGCGGCGCCGGCTTGAAGCCGTGCTCCTGCATGGCGGCGATCAAAAAGAGGCCCAGCAGCAAAAAACCGGCCCCGCCAGAGACCACCGGCCAGTTGACCCCCAGGTTGCCCAGCAAAATGCCGCCGATGACGCCCGCCACGCCGGCAGCCTGTTCAATTTGCGCGCCGTTCAGAAAAGCCTGGCCGGCGGCTTCCTCGCCGATTTCATCGGTGATCCAGGCGGCGGTGGCGCCGCTGGTGAAGGTGTGGCCCAGTCCCCAGATCACCTGGGCGATCAGGATGGGCATGAAAAACGGAAAAGAACCCTCAACCATAAAGGCCAGCCCGATGAGGAACATGCCAATGAGGATGGAGAGGCGGCGGCTGAACACATCGGCCACCACGCCTGTGGGAACTTCAAAGAGAAACACGCTGGTTTCCAGCACGGTGCCCACCAGCACCAGCTCCAGAGGCGTGAGCAGGGCCATGGTCACCTGGTAAACGCTGCTGGCGGTGAAAATCAGGCTGTAAAGAAAAGCCGTGACGCCCGTCATGATCAGATAAACTTTCAGGGGAGGCAGCGGTTTCATCACAGGTTGTTCCCGTTGGCATAAAGACGGAAACCGGCGGTTTAAGGCCGGGGCGGCGCTCCGCCAGCCACCGGCGGAAAGAAATCCACCTGGTCGCCCGGTTTCAGAATGGTGTGCAGCGCCTCGGGCAGGGTGGCGGCGTCTTCGCCGTTAATAAACACATGCACATGCGGGAAAAGCTCGCCGGCTTCATCCAGCCAGTGCTGGCGCAGCACCGGAACCTGCGCTGCCGCGGCATCAATGGCATTTTTTAATGAAGCGTCATCAGGAAGCTCAACCATGATGTGCTTGACCCCGGCCAGCAGGCGGAAAGTGGCATAAAGTGTCAGGCAAATCTTCATTATATATGCACCTTTCATCCATTCCTTACGCAGTATTAATGCTTCCTGATTGTATCATATCTTGTTTTTTTGCCCCCCTTTATGCCATACTGACTTTAGATTTTAGGGAACACATTTCCCCATTTCGACGTCTTATACCTGTCTTCTCAAAGGCAATTTCATTTTCAGGAGGCTATATTTTCCATGAAGCAAATCGCTGTTGCGTTCACCATCGCCCTGCTGCTGGTCGGCCTGGCGCTGCCCGTTGTGGTCACCCAGGTTGATGCCGCCAGCGGCATTCCCACCTTTTCCGTGGTCAGCGTTGCCCCCGGCGAAAAGGTCACCATTCAGACCGATAATTTCCCGGCCAACAAAACCTTCCTGGTGCTGATTGGGGAATACGGCACCCTCGGCAAGGGCGGCACCCCCATCACCACCATCGAATCGGGCAAGGGCGGCGCCTTCCAGGCCACCTTCACCCTGCCCGAAGCGCTGAAGAAGAACGAAAAGCTGGCCATCCGCCTCGAAAGCAGCACCGGCGGCTATTATGCCTACAACTGGTTTGATAACGTCACCATCACCAGCTCCAGTTCCACCTCGGCTCCGTCCGCTTCGGCGCCTTCCACCAGCAACCCGGCCCCCAAAGGCTACACCGGCATCCCCACCTTTTCCATCAGCTCGGTGGATGCGGGCAAGAAGGTCAGCATCACCACCAACAACTTCCCGGCTGGTTATGATTTCAAGGTGCTGATTAATAAGTTCGGCACCCTGGGCATCGGCGGCACCCAGGTGGCTACCACCAGTTCGGGCAATGGCGGCAGCTTCAATGCCAGCTATGAACTTCCCGCGGCGCTGAAAGATGAATGCCGCCTGGCCATCCGCCTCGAAAGCACCAAGGGCGGTTTCTATGCCTTCAACTGGTTCGACAATCCAGTCAGCGGCTGCAAGAACACCACACCCGCCCCCACCTACAATCCTTCCGTCACCTTCACCAGCGTGGAAGTGGGCGTCAAGGTTACCCTCAAGGCTTCGGGCTTCCCGGCTGAAACCGAGGTCAAGGTGCTGATGGGCAAGTTCGGCACCATGGGCGTGGGCGGCACGCAGGTGGCTTCGGTCAAGACCGATAAAAACGGCGTGCTGGCTGCCACCTATGATATTCCATCGGCGCTGAAAGAAGAATGCCAGGTGGTGGTGCGCATTGAAAGCACCAGCGGCGGCTATGTTACCTATAACTGGTTCAACAATTTTGCCAGCGGCTCCACCAAATGCACCACCAAGCCCGGCTATTATCCTTCGGATACGGGTGAAAACCGCGGTCTGCCCTACATGACCATCACCGCCGTGGATAAAGGCAAGAGCGTCACCTTCACCGCCTACAACCTGCCCGCCAATGCCGACTTCAAAGTGCTGCTGGGCAAGTTCGGCACCATGGGCGTGGGCGGCACGGAAGTGTCCACCTTCAGCTCGGGCAAGGGCGGCAGCGTCAGCATCACGGTGAATATTCCCGCCAGTTTCAAAGACACCACCCCCATCGCCATCCGCATTGAAAGCACCAAGGGCGGCTATTACGCCTACAACTGGTTCAACAATAAATAAGATAACTACGTTGACAATATCGCATTAAGATTATCCGCCACCCACCCCCCTCCCAATTTTGGGAGGGGGCGACTGTTAATTGTGGTTTTTTGTCCCCCTCAGGAGGGACAAAAAACCACGCGCGGTTAATTTTCTGATTGAAAGCGATAAAAACCAGGAAATGTGCCATTGTCAAACTACTCAGGCAGGGCACAAAAAGACCAGACAAACCGCTCCCTGAGCGCCTGCCCTCGCTGCTGTGGGGGCCTGCCTTCGCTGCTGCGGGGGACTGCCTTCGCTGCTGCGGGGGCCTGCCCTCGCTGCTGCGGGGGACTGTCCTCACGCAGTGGGGATGCTTGCCCCGCTTTTTGACTTAATTGAGGTGATAAACTTCCTGAAAATGGTCCGATTCGCTAAAAAAATTTGCTTGTAAAATCACCTATGTTATAATAATCTATACATATGAGCCAGAATCCATCCGGCCCAACCTCAAAACAACAGATCATCAACCTGGCCCTTGCGACAGCAGCGGGACAGGTTGGTTGTCTTACTTTAATTATCGTTCTGGCAGCGGTCATCGGCGGCCTGTGGCTGGATGCACAGTTCAACACCGGCCATGTCTTACTGTTTACCCTGCTGATCATCAGCCTGCCCGTGTCACTGGCGGTCATGTTCGTTGTGGTGCGCGCGGCGACAGGCCGAATTCAGACCCAATCAACCTCGAAAAAGGAGGCCAACCTTGGAAAAGACTCGTAAGTGGCGTTACGGCATCAATCGTTGGATAATTCTGCTCTTGTTGATCGCCCTTGTCGTCATAATGGTTTTTGTCCCCCGCATCCAGCCTCATATCCAGGTGGCGCCGGAAAACGTTTCACATGGACCGCTTTTCTCCCTGCCGGTCCTCGGTGATTTTTACCTCACCAACACCCTCGTTGCCATGGTGCTGATGGATATCATCCTGCTGGGCATCGGCTATGCGGTTTACCGCACCATCAAGAAAGGCGACCTGGTGCCCCACGGCCTGGCCGGCGCGATGGAAGCCTTGCTGGAGGTCATCTACAATCTGACCGAATCTTCAGCTGGCAAGTGGGCGCGCAAAATCTTCCCCTACTTTGCCACCATTTCGCTGATGGTGGTGGTCTCCAACCTGATGGAAATGCTGCCCGGCGTGGACAGCATCGGCGTGCTGGAAGAATCACCTCACGGCAATCCGCTGTGGGTGATGATCCCCGGTTTCATGGCAGCCGTGGTGCAGGGCAGCGCCGAACACCTCGGCGAAGGATACGTGGTGGTGCCCTACGTGCGCGTGCTTTCCACCGACCTCAACTTCACCGCCGCGCTGGCTGTCGTCTCTGTTGCCATGACCCAGGTGATCGGCTTCCAGGCCCAGGGCTGGCGCTACCTCATCAAATTCTTTAACTTCACCACCCTCATCTCCAAGCCCGTTTTCGGCCTGATCGACCTGCTGGTGGGCCTGCTGGAGATCATCTCGGAATTTTCCAAAGTGCTCTCATTCACCTTCCGGTTGTTCGGCAATATCTTTGCCGGCTCGGTGCTGCTCTTCCTGCTGGGAAGCATGCTGCCATTCTTACAATCGGGCATGATGTTGTTTGAATTTTTCATCGGCATGATCCAGGCGGTGGTGTTTGGCATGCTGACCATGATCTTCATGTCGCAGGCCACTCATGGGCACGGCGCCGAAGAACATCACGAATAATCATCCATAATCTGATTCAGGAGGAACACAGACAATGACCGGAGATATTGTTGAAGCTGCAAAATTTATTGGCGCCGGCCTTTCCATGATCGGAGCGTTGGGCGGCGGCGTGGGTATCGGCCTCAGCGTTCAGGGCGCCCTTGAGGGCATGGCCCGCAACCCCGATGCCTACGGCACCCTTCTCACCAACATGATCCTGGGCATCGCCTTCTCTGAAGCCATTGCCATTTACTGCCTGGTGATCGCCTTCTTAATGCTGTTCGTGCTCTGAGCCAGGCGCTCTCAGAAAGGAGTATCCCTTGGAAAAACTGGGTCTTAACCTCGGTTACCTGTTGGTGCAAATTCTCAACTTTGCCATTTTGTTTATTGTGCTGCGCAAATGGGTCTATGAACCGGTTTTGGGCCTGCTGGACAAACGCCGCCAGACCATTGCCCAGGGCCTTGAAGATGCCCGCATTGCCGCCGAAGCCCGCGCCAACGCCGAACGCGACGCCGAAAAAATCGTCGCCGAAGCCCAGGCCCGCGCTGCCCAGGTGGTGCGCGAGGCCACCGACCGCGCTGATGCAGCCGCCCGCGATGTGAAAGCCGCCGCTGACGCCGAAGTGGCCAAAGCGCGCGAAGCCGCCCTGGCCGAAGTGGCTCAGGAACGCAACCGCATTCTCGGCGAACTGCGCAGCCAGGTGGCTGCCCTGGCGGTGGCCGCCGCGCAAAAGATTGTCGGCGAAACGCTGGACGAAAAGCGCCAGCACGCCCTGGTGGATCAATTTTTCTCTGGCATCAAAGCCGGCAAGGTCACCCTGCTTGAGGAAAACACCGTCACCGGCGCCAGCGCCGAAATCACCTCGGCCCTGCCCCTCACGGCCGAAGAACAGAAAATCATTCGCGGCGAGCTGGCCCCGGCGCTCAGCAGCGGCGCGGAAATTAAATTTGCCGTTGATCCAGGCATTCTCGGCGGCCTGATCGTCCGCGTGGGCGACAAGGTGGTGGACGGTTCCGTCACCGGTCAGCTTCAGGGTCTGCGCCAGAACCTGAAATAAATTCCTCCTCTGATGAGATGATTGAGGCACGGCTGAAAGCTGTGCCTTTTTCTTTTACAGCCTGTTCAGACAGCCCGGATGAAACATCCACCCTGAAATGTGATACAATCCAATTATGACTGGATACCTGAAACAAACCCTTCATCAAATCTTTCAGAACTGTCCCTTCCCCTATGAGGGCGCGCCCGATGACACCCCCATCACCGGTGTGGTTTACGATTCGCGCCAGGTGCAGCCCGGCAATATTTTTGTCGCCCTGGCTGGCGGCAGCACCGACGGCCACCACTACATTCCTCAGGCCATTCAGCGTGGGGCAGCGGCCGTGGTTGGCTCTCAGGCTGAGACAGCCTGCAGCGTGCCTTACGTGCGGGTGGCGGATACGCGCCTGGCCCTGGCTTATATTTCAGCCGCCTTCTACCGCTTTCCGGCCCGCCAGATGACCATCATCGGCGTGACCGGCACCGACGGCAAGACCACCACTGCCAACCTCATCTATAACATCCTGCTCAAAGCCGGGCTGCGCGCCGGCATCATTTCCACCGTCAACGCCACCATTGGCAGCGAAATTCTCGACACCGGCCTGCACGTCACCACGCCCGAGGCGCCCGATGTGCAGCTCTATCTCTCGCGCATGCTGGCCGCCGGCCTGACCCATGTGGTGCTTGAGACCACCTCGCACGGCCTGGCCCAGGCGCGCGTGGCCTTTTGTGAATTTGACGTGGCCGTGGTCACCAACATCACCCACGAACATCTCGATTATCACGGCTCCTATGAAGCCTACCGCGCCGCCAAGGCCATCCTTTTTGAGGAACTGCAGCGCACCCACCTTAAACACAGCGGCAACTACCGCACAGCCATCCTTAACATGGATGACGTCAAATCGTATGAACACCTGCGCCACATTCCCTGCGGCCTGCAGGTTTGCTACGGTCTGCAGGATCAGGCCGGGCTGCGCGCCACCCAGGTGGTCTACACGCCTTCCGGCGTCTCCTTCACCGTGCAGGGGCCGGGTGTCAGCTTCCCCATCCAATCTCCGCTGGTGGGGTCCTTCAACGTGTCCAATATTCTGGCTGCGGTCAGCGCCACCGTCATGGGGTTGGGGCTGCCCATCAGCGCCGCCCAGGAAGGCGTGGCTTCGGTGGCAGGCGTGCCCGGCCGCATGGAGTGCATCGATTACGGCCAGCCTTTCACCGCCATTGTTGATTTTGCCCACACCCCCAATGCCCTGCGGCGCGCCCTCGAGGCCGCCCGCCAGATGACCTCTGGCCGGGTGCTGGCGGTGTTTGGTTCAGCCGGCCTGCGCGACCGCCTCAAACGGCGCATGATGGCCGAAGTGTCGGCAGAAATGGCCGACCTGACTTTCCTGACCGCCGAAGACCCGCGCACCGAATCGCTGGATCAAATTCTGGAAGAGATGGCCCAGGGCGCGGTTGCCAAAGGCGGCGTGGAGGGGCAGACCTTCTGGCGCGTGCCCGACCGCGGCCAGGCCATCCGCGAAGCCCTGAAGCAGGCCCGCCCCGGCGATATGGTGATTGCCTGCGGCAAGGGCCACGAACAATCCATGTGCTTTGGCGTGGAAGAGTTCCCCTGGGATGACCGCACGGCCATGCGCGCCGCCCTGGCCGAAATTTTGGGCATCGAAGGGCCCGCCATGCCCTATTTGCCCACCCAGGGATAAACAAACAGATCGCTTTTTCCGGGCTGGCAGAGCTGCCAGCCCGTTTGCTTGCCCTATATTATGACAAATATCACCATTATTATATGATTTGAATTTACTTTGAAAAATTCCTGTTTTGTGCTTTAATCATTTCAACAGGTTTACAGCCTTCAAGATAAGAATTATTTTTCAGGAGGATTTGCATGTCGAAGACACTTGACGATTTAATGGCCGCATTTGCTGGCGAATCACAGGCCAACCGCCGCTACCTGGCGTTTGCCAAAAAAGCTGATGAAGAAGGTTACCCCCAGGTTGCCAAGCTTTTCCGGGCTGCCGCTCATGCTGAAACCGTCCATGCCCTGAACCACCTGGCTGCCGCTGGCAAAATTGGCGCCACTGCGGAAAACCTGCAGGAAGCCATCAAAGGCGAAAACTACGAATCGGTCAGCATGTACCCGGCCTTTGTGGCGGATGCAGAAGCCGAAGGCGAAAAGAAGGCTCTGCGCTCCTTCCGTTTTGCCCTGGAAGTGGAAAAAGTTCACGAAGAACTATACCGCAAGGCGCTGGAAACCCTCAGCAAAGATACCCCCCTCGAAGATTACTATGTCTGCCCCATCTGCGGTTACACCCACCGCGGCAGCGCCCCTGAAAAATGCCCCGTTTGCGGCGTTTCAGGCGAGCGTTTCGAACGCATCAGCTGAATTTGCTTTCCCGGCAGGTCACATTGCAGGGCGGTCCGGCCACGCGGCCAGGGCCGCCTTTGTTTTTTCATATTCCGCCTGGGCCAAAGCCACTTTTTCAGTCAGCGGCGCCAGCGGCTGCCCGCCTTTGCTCTGAAATTCAAGTTCCTTGCACAGCTGTGAAAGGGCCATGGCGCCCAGGCTGGCACTGCTCGATTTCAGCGTGTGCGCCGTCCGGGTAAAGACGGTGCTGTCTCCTTCTGCAAGCGAGCGGCGCAAATCGCTGAAAAGCTGCTCCGTGTTGTCCAAATAAGTCAGGATTAAATCCTTGATAAAGGCCTCTGCGGCATCGCCCATCAGGTCGTAATAGCCGTTCAACACGTTCTGATCCAGGCGCGGCGCCTGAACCGCCGCTTCTGCCCCGGCTGGCGCGCCTGGCTCTGCTGGAGGAGACGCTTCACTGCGCCCGGCACGCGGATGGCAGCGTTCCAGGGCAACAACCAGATCGTCAATTTTGACCGGTTTGCTGACATACCCATCCATGCCCAGGCTCAGAAATTTTTCGCGGTCGCCTTCCAGGGCATGGGCCGTCATGGCGATAATCATCGGCATTTTTTCCGGAGGCCATTCTTTGCGGATGATGGCTGCCGCCTCAACGCCGTCCATTTCAGGCATTTGCACGTCCATCAACACCACATCATAATCCTGGCGGCGCAGGTTCTCCAGGGCCTCAAGGCCGTTGGAGGCAATATCTGCCCGGTATCCCAGGCGGGAAAGAATATTAGCGGCCACCTTCTGATTGATCACATTATCTTCAGCCATCAGAATGCGCAGTGGATGTCGCCGCGCCATTTCCGGGTCAAAAGCCGTCAGGCTGTGTTTTTCCTGAATGGAGATGGGCCGCCGTGCCAAAACGCTGACCAGCGTTTCATAAAGCTGCGAAGATTTCACTGGTTTGGTCAGATGAGCCTCAAAATGGATGCTTTCATCTTCCTCGCGCCGGCCCAAGGAGGTCAACATCACCAGCGGCAGCTGCTCCTGATTCAGTTCCTCGCGGATGGTTTTCGCCAGGGTCAGGCCGTCCATCTCAGGCATTTGCATATCCAGAATAGCCAGGTCATAGCCGCGTCCCTGATGCAGCAGTTTAAGTGCCTGCGGGCCGCTCTCCACCGTTTCAGGGACCATGTGCCAGGAGCTGATCTGGCGGGCCAGAATCAGGCGGTTGGTCTGGTTGTCATCCACCACCAGAACCCGTTTTCCTTCCACAATGGGCATAATATCTTCGATATTCAACCGTTCAGGCTGCGATGTCGCCTCAGCCAGAATGGTGAAATGGAAAGTGGAGCCCAGGCCAACCTGGCTCTCAAACCACATTTTGCCGCCCATCTTTTCAGCCAGCCGCTTGCTGATCATCAGGCCCAGACCGGTGCCGCCATATTTGCGTGCCGTGGAAGAATCGGCCTGGCTAAAAGATTGAAACAGGCGGTCGCGCCGGTCTTCAGGGATGCCCACGCCGGTGTCGCGCACGGCAAAATGCAGCTCATAGGGTCCTTCAGCGGTCTGGTGGCTGGTCACTGTGACCACCACTTCGCCCTTTTCAGTAAACTTGACCGCATTGCTGAGCATGTTGACCAGAATCTGGCGCACCCGGGTGATATCGCCCATGAAAAAGGCGGGCGTGTTTTCACCGACCATATAGGCGAGTTCGAGCCCTTTATCGTGTGCCTTCGAAACCAGCAAATAAAGGGCGCTTTCCACGCATTCCACCAGGTTAAACGGCTGCGATTCCAGTTCCAGCTTGCCAGCCTCAATTTTTGAAAAATCAAGAATGTCATTGATGATGGTCAGCAGGCCGTCGCCGCTGGAGCGAATGGTTTCCACAAAATCGCGCTGTTCTGCGGTCAGGTGGGTATCCAGCAGCAGGCTGGTGAGGCCGATCACGGCGTTGAGGGGTGTGCGGATTTCATGGCTCATGTTGGCCAGAAATTCTGATTTGACCCGCGCCGCCGTTTCTGCATTTCGGCGCGCCTGCACCAACTCGCTGATATCATGGTAAATGGCGATAATGCCAATTTTGACGCCCTGCACCACCACCGGCACTCCGGCAAATTCCACATCCACCAGCGTACCATCTTTGCGAACGCGCTGCCCCACCCCGCTCATCCGCTCGCCATCCATCACGCGCCGGGTGATCTGGTTGGCATCCTGCAGGGTCACTTCATTGTTGATCAGCCGGTCAAGGTCCCGGCCAATCACTTCGCCGGTGATATAGCCAAACAGGCGGTCAAAATCAGGATTGGTCTGGCGAATTTTTCCATCATTATCCAACACCACAATGCCCACCGGTGAATGTTCAATCAGGGTTTCCAGATATTCTTTTTGCTTCTGAATTTCAATCTGTGCTTGAATCCGCTCGGCTTCGCGCTCCTCCAGCGATTGGGCCATCTGGTCAAAGGAATGGGCCAGTTCGCCAAATTCACCCTGGATTTGCGGCATGTGGGTTCGCGTGGAAAGCTCTCCGCGGGCAATCTGTTGGGTGGCGGTTACCAGTTCCTTGACCGGCTGCAGGAACATGGCATTGCTGAAGGCCATCCCCATGCTGAACACGAACAGGCTGACCACGAGCACAATGAGCAGGTTCTGGAAAAGCTCCTGGTTGATGGGCGCCAGCACGGAATCTACAGGGGAGCCAACCAGCAAATACAGTTCCTGCTGGTCGTTAATCAGATGGGTAAAGCCGTAAAGACGCCTGACGCCATCCAAACCCACGCCTTCCGTGTTGCCGTCGCCGGGGGTTTCACGAACCACATTCATGATTTGAGCATTGATATAATGACTTGAATCACCGTGGGCCAGCTGCGGGTAGCGTTGAATAACCCTACCTTCCGGATCCACCAGTGCAACGGCAGAACCATCCGGCATGTTGGCGCGGTCCAGAATTGACGTGATCCAATCGGGCTTGATCAGGGCGGTCAGCACAAACAGCAGACTCCCCTGCGCATCGCGCACCGGCATCACCGTCACCAGCACAGCTTCGCCTTCCACCAGGTGATAGTAATAGCCGCTGGAGAAGAAACGCCGGCTTTGCAGGGCGCGCTGAAACCATATTTCTTCCTTAAGATTTTGCGCATGGGTGTAAGGAGCGGCCGAGCAGATCACCTCTCCAGCCGGGTTGATCAGCTCAATATTGGCATATTCCTCAAAATCGGTAATGACACCGGCCAGCACCGCGCTGCAGGCCTCGCTCGCCTGGCTGCGCACAATGGGAACCACCGAAAGCCCGGTCAGCATCTGGCGGGTCATTTCGATGGTATTTATCTGGCTGGTATTGCCCATCCTGGCCAATTGCAGCAGGTTGGTGCGGATCTGACTGGTGACCATTTGCCTCTGTTGAAGCCCGTTATAGATCACCAGGGCCGCAAAAGGCACCAGAATCATCAACATTAATAAAATCAGTCTGAAGCGTAAGCCGGTGAAGCGTCTGTTTTCAGCCATCAGCTTATGCCTTTTACGCCAATGGCTGTGAAGAAGGCGGCATGGAAGCTGCCGCGACCTGGTCTCTTCCCCCCTGTTTGGCCTGGTACAGCGCCTGATCCACATTGGCGACCAGCTGTTCAATGGTCACTGGTCCGGGCGGCGCCGTCATGACGCCGATGCTCACATGCAGCTGCAATTCACTCCCATCTTCCAAGGTGAATGGATTGGTCCGGATGCGATGGCGGATACGTTCCGCAATGATAACGGCTCCATCCAGGTCTGCGCCTGGCAGGATAAGCAAAAATTCATCTCCACCCCAGCGGCCAATCCAGTCGTAGGGGCGCACCCCCTGCATGATGCAGTGGGCAATATGAATCAATACCCGGTCGCCCACCAGATGCCCGCGGGTGTCGTTGATGCTTTTAAAATGATCCAGGTCCATCAGGGCCAGGCTCAAATGACACGCTTCGCGTTCTCTGCGGTTCAACTCGGCGTCCAGATGAGCATAAATGGCGCGCCGGTTCAGCAGGCCGGTCAGAGTGTCGTGCATGGCCATGGTTTCCATCCGGTCGCGGGCGTTTTTCAGGTTGGTTTCCAGGTCCAGAATACGCACGCCAATCATCACCCGGGCATGCAGCTCGTGAATGTTGAAGGGCTTGGTCAGGTAATCATCTGCGCCGGCTTCAAGGCCGCGCACAATATTGCTTTTATCATCCTTGGCGGTCAAGATAATGGTATAGATATACCCGGAGGTCGGGCGGCTGCGAATGCGCCGGATTAATTCCACCCCATCCATTTCCGGCATGAGCCAATCCGTGATGACCAGGCGTACAGTGTCTGTTTGCAGATAGTCCCAGGCGGCGCGGCCATCCGTCATTTCCATCACTTCATGGCCAAAGCGCACCAGGCTGGTGCGTAAAATCTGGCGGGCCACAGGGTCGTCATCCACAATCAAGATTCGCATTGAAGCACCCATCTTCTAAAATTGATTCTTATTGTCATTTTACAGGCATAACCGGATAAAAGCAATAAAAGGCCCGGAAGGATTCCGGGCCCGGCTTGCTCTTTCCCCTGCGGTTGATCAACCGCAGGAAAACTGAAATGAGGCGCTTCTTACCACCATTCAGCTGGCGGGCGCAGCAAGGGGTGATCTTCCACCAGGCAGCGCGCCGCCGCCGTGTCGCTGCGGGCGCAGATATCTGCCGCTTCATCAGCCAGGGCTGCCGCTTCAGGTCCTGATTCTAGGAAAGGTGTGTGCATTGGCCCCCACACATCCCAGGGCAGGGTTTCCATTTTGACCAGTGAAAGCAGGTCGCGCAGCAGGTTGCCGCGCACAAAGTCCCAGCCTTTATATTCAAAAATGCCAAAGGCATCCGGGTCAGCCTGGCCCCTGCGGCACATCTGCCAGGCCGGGCCGGCGGTGATAAACACCCCCGGAGGCATATCCAGCGGGTTAAAGGGCAGCTTCAGGGCTTCCCGCTGCAGCGCGTCCATCTGGGCATCCATCATCACCCAACGCGCCTGTTCCGCGTTCCAGACCTCAACCACCCAGTGATCTTCATAATGATTCTGCACAAAATAGGTGGCAAAACCGCAGCGCGCCCGGGCCGGAATGCCCTGATGGCGCAGCAAGGCAGCCATCAGCAGGCTGAAGTCGCGGCAGTTGCACACCAGCTTGTTCTCAAGTGGGCGCGCCTCAGTCATCGGACGGGGATCCAACTCGCGCAGGCGTGTCAGTTTGCGTTCCACTGTGCGCAGCGATACTTCAGCCTGTCGTTCTTCCGTCAGGTTCAGCCCATAGCGCTGCGCCCAGAAGATGTGCACCACACAGCCCTGCACCACCTTCACCAGTTCAGCCGGGTCGGCGGGCAGACCTGCCAGCAGATCATCCGCGCCATGAATCTGGCTGGCGCAGCCAGCCCCGGCAAACCATTCCTGTTCCATCGTCATGATAAGCCTCCTGTTTGTTAAGATACGCTGAGTATAAACCCTCCGGCAAGGGGCGAGTCAAGGGTCTGGGCGGTAAAAAAACGCCTTAAAGCGCCGGTTCATGGTAAAATCAGGCTATCTGATATTTCTGGAGGAACACATGGTTAGCCAGGATTTACTTGATATTTTACGCTGCCCGGCCTGCGTTCAGGAGAAAGAGGGCAAATTGAGCCTTGAGCACGGCACCTGGCTGGTTTGCCAGGATTGCCAGCGCAAATATCCCATCAGCCACGATATTCCCGTCATGCTGATTGAAGAAGGCGACAAATGGGTCAGCACCCCCACCGCCAGCCTGCCGGTTCCCCCGCCTGAAATCAAACAGGCCTAGGCTGGCCTGATTTATGCAACTGCAGGGATGTGATTCTTAACCCTGCTGGTTGGAAGTGATATGAAAGAACAAAAAAACAATAGAAAACCCTTTTTACCCCAGGACCGGCTTTTGCGGATTTTGCTGGTTTTGCTGGTTGTGCTTGGCCTTTTAACCAGCCTGACCGGCTTCATTGTTGTTCAGGATGTGGTTGCCACCTGGAGCATGACGGACCTGCCCGGCGCGCCAGAAATTAAAGAAAACCCATCCAACCCTGCTTCCGCCGCCACCCTGGCCCCCGGCGAAACCCCCATCCCCACCAAACCAGCCGGCGCGCTGGATAACACCAGCACTGGCCCCAAAGCCGAACCCTGGGACGGCGTCAGCCGCGTGACCGTGCTGATGATGGGCCTTGATTACCGCGATTGGGAAGCGGGCGAATATCCCCGCTCTGACACCATGCTGCTGATGACCATTGACCCCATCAGCCTCTCTGCCGGCGTGCTTTCCATTCCGCGCGACCTGTGGGTGGAAATTCCTGGCTACGGGTACAACAAGATCAACACCGCCTACTTCCTCGGCGAAGCCAACCATCTGCCCGAAGGCGGCCCAGGCCTGGCCATGGAAACCGTGGAACAGCTCCTCGGCGTGCCGATTGATTACTACGCCCAGGTGGATTTTGAAGCCTTTGTCAAACTGGTGGATCATATTCAAGGCGTCAAAATTGATGTCCCTGAAACCATCACCATTGACCCGGTCGGCCCATACAACAAAATTACCCTGCAGCCCGGGCGCATCACTCTCAACGGGAAAGATGCCCTGGCCTATGCCCGCGCCCGTTACACCGAAGGCGGCGATTTTGACCGTGCCAAGCGCACCCAGCAGGTGATCATGGCCATCCGCGACCGCATCCTCGATTTTAACATGATGCCTGAACTGGTGGCCAATGCCCCCCTCATCTATCAGGATATTGCTGGCGGTGTTCGCACCAACCTGACCATTGACCAGGTGATCCAGCTGGCTCTGCTGGCCCAGCAGGTGCCCCGGGATAACATCCGCATGGGCATCATCGGCGCGCAGCAGGTGCAGTTTGCCAAATCGCCTGACGGCCTCGATATCCTCAAACCGATCAATGATCAGATCCGCATTGTGCGCGACGATGTGTTCTCGACCGGCGGCCCGGTGGCCCCCATTGTGGTTACCCAGGATGCCAAAGAGCTGATGAAGGTTGAAGCGGCCCGCGTTTCGGTGCAAAACGGCAGCGGCGCCGAAGGCCTGGCCTCGCGCAGCACAGCCTATTTCAGAGGCGAGGGCATGAATGTGGTTGAAGAAACCAATGCCCAGTACAGCGATAATTCGATTATCTATGATTACTCAGGCAAGCCCTACACGGTGGCTTACCTGGCCAAGCTGCTCAACATTCCCACCGGACGGATTTTCAGCCGGTTTGACCCTAATGCTTCAGTGGATGTGGTGGTGGTGCTCGGCACCGATTGGGCCAACAGCAACCCCATGCCGTGAGGCCTGCCCGAAAAATTCTTTAATCTGCCGCCATTTTCAACGCCTGAAAGGATGCTGAAAATGGCGGCAGATTGTCTGAATGGCTGTATATGCTCAGGCATGGGGTAAAATGACCGCATGTGTTTGAAAAACCGTTTTGTTGTCGCAGCGCTTGCCCTCGAAGGGGTTTGCACATTTTGCGTTCTTTGTGGTCCAAAAAATGATCCGATTGAGCAGCCACCCGTTTTTGCCTTTATTTTCGGATAAGATAATCCATCCTGTGGGAGAATGCCCGTGAATATCCTCTTTTCGAATACCGCCTACCCGCCTTATATTGGGGGAACACAACTGCACATGCACCTTCTGGCACAGGAGTTGAGCCACAAACATACGCTCAATGTGGTCACACATTGGGATAAAAATCGGACCGATTGGCTGCTTGGCACCACCATCTTCTCGCCAGGCGAAGAAAAGAAATATGTCATTGACGGCATACCTGTAACCCGATTGGGCTTTTCCTGGCTTGAAAAACTTTACCTGGCCCCCTGGGCCGGAATTTATCCCTTTTTGCAAGGATTATCGGTGCAGCAAATCAGCGCGCTGATTGAGAAAAAAATAATGCCGTTGGCAGCGGATGCTGAGCTGGTTCATAACTGGCGTGTTGGGCGCGAAGGCCTCAGCTATGCTTCTTTTAAGGTGGCCCGAAAGAAAAACATCCCCTTTTTTATCACGCCTGTGCACCATCCCCGGAACAGTTCATGGTTCCACCGTCTGTATAAGGCGCTGTATCAGCAGGCGGACGGCGTGATTGCCATGACCCCTACAGAGAAAGAAACATTGATCAACATGGGGGTGAAGGGCGATAAAATTTTTGTCACCGGCATTGGCCCGGTTCTGGCTGAAAAGGCATCTGCAGAAAACTTTCGCGAAAAATTCCATTTTGGCAGTGATCCGGTGATTCTTTTCCTGGGAAGAAAATACCCCTATAAAGGCGTTGCGGTGCTGCTTGAAGCGGCCGAAAGCGTCTGGAAACGCATTCCGGATGCCCGTTTCCTGTTTATTGGCCCCCCCACCAGCTATTCTGAAAAGCTGTTCTCAGGTGTGAAGGATGCGCGCATCACTGAAATGGGATCCATTGACCTGCAAACAAAAACAGACGCCCTGTCTGCCTGCACACTGCTGTGCATGCCCTCCAACCAGGAGAGCTTTGGAGGGGTCTATACCGAAGGCTGGTGGTTTGGCAAACCCGTCATTGGCGGAGATATTCCAGCCATTCAGGATGTGATTTCTGACGGTGTGGACGGGTATTGCGTGAAACAAGATCCGCAGGCGATTGCAGAAAAAATCATCTACCTGCTGGAAAACCCCTCTGCTGCTGAAAAAATGGGTGCGGCAGGCAGAGAAAAGGTGCTCAATCAATATGCGTGGTCAAAAACCAGCCAGAATATTGAAAATGCATACCGTTGCATCCTTTCGGGGCGGTCAGGCTGAGACGCACCAAGGGTGAGCTCGGGAGAAATGATGGCAGCAGGGCAGGTGGAGAAACAAAAAAAATCTAAGCCTTTGATGGCTTCGGTGTTTTATCTTATGGAAAGAGGGCGCATGCCCGGCTTTAGCCGCGTCTATGGGGGCAAGAAAACGGAAAAGCTGCTGGGAGTGAGCGCGAGGAAAGGGTTTTTCTAGAAATGATCCAGCCAGGCGCTGACATTACCCTGCAAATCAGCCAGCGTGTAACGCGCCACCCGGGTTGAAATGCCCTTCAGGGTTTCGGGCAGGTCGGCTTGCGGCTGCAGCAGGGTAAGGATGGGCAGTCCGCGCGCATGGGCATAACCGGCCTCAATGCCAACCCCCACGCCTTTTTCGCTGATTTCCACCACCAGGCCGGCGCAGGTGTCGATCAGCCGGAAACTTTCACGCATCAGATCCCGCGGATTGAAGGCCTTTTCTCCCCAGCCTTCCAGGTCGCGCGCCACCACCACGCTCTGCCAGCCGCAGCGCTCAAAAGCCGCGCAGAGGGCTTCAATCAGCGGGCGGTTGGCATGGTCAGGATGATATTTAATCGCCAGGTAGAGCTTTTTCGGCGTCAGGATCAGGGTTTCCAATCGCCGATCTCGCTCCAGCAGTAATCGAGGTGTGAAGCCATGTTGGCTTTCAGTTTGCGCTTTACCAGGCGGCGGGCGCGTTCCATCAGGGCCAATCCGCCCAATTCGTGCAGACGTTTGCCAATGGCGCGGGCGCGGACATGGTGGCACTGCATATTGAACTGCCCGCCAGGCCGTTCTGAAAGAAAATCATCCTTCTGGCCAATCCCCACCAGTTCGTTCATCAGGCGGTCAATTTCTTCGCGCATGTGCGGGTTCATATTTGAGGGCAGCCCGGCGCCCAAAAGATCAGCAAAAAAGTCCATCATGTCAACGCTCCTATCATTGAAGTGGTGTTTCTATTATACCCGACATACCCGGCCTGAGGCCTTCTTCCGGTGGTGAAATCTGTCCCAATAACACCATTTTACCGGGGCGGGGCGTAAAAAACCGCCTTTTTTGCCTGTGAAAAGCTGTTTCAACCCTCGTTTTTGGCCGTAAATTCTCTTTAACGCCTTAAAAACTTGCGCGCCTATTAAAAGTATGATATGATCTAGTCAGCGTTTAGGAGGATAAGCCTTCAAGCGCATTTTTTGTCAAAACACATCCACGCTCCAACGGGAGTGCTTTTTTTTATCAAGAGGGAACCGTCATGTCATCTACTTTTCTCACACGTGAAGGCTATAAGAAGCTCCAGGAAGAACTCGACTTTCTGCGCTCGTCCAAACGTCAGGAGATTGCCAACCGTTTACATGAAGCGATGGATGGCGGCGAGTTGATCGAAAACGCTGAATATGAAGCAGCCAAAAATGAGCAGGCTTTTGTGGAAGGCCGGATCAAAGAACTGGAAATTCTGCTTGCCTCGGCGCGGGTGATCAACGAAAACGAAAAAGAACACCATGAAACCATCCAGGTGGGTTCCAAAGTGACCATCCAGGAAGAAGGCCTTGAAGCCGAAGTGTTCACCATTGTCGGCGCCGCCGAAGCCAACCCGCGCGCCGGCCGCATCTCCAACGAATCGCCTCTGGGCAAAGCCCTGCTCAATCACCGCGCCGGTGAAACCATCCATGTGGATGCTCCGGGCGGCGCTTTTAACGTGTCCATCATCAAGGTGTCCTGAAAAGGGGCACTTGAATTCGCCCCGCCCTTTCAACGGCGGGGCATTTTAATTTAGAGAGGAAATCTGCCATGCCTGAATATACTGACCTTGAACGCAACCGTTACGAAAAAATCCTGCGCCTGCGCACCCAGGGGATTGAACCCTTTCCAGCCAAGGCAAAGCAGAGCCACACCTCCGCCGAAGCTGCGGCGGCCTTTGAGCAGGCCGAAGCTGCCGGGCAGACGGAACCCGTTCAGGTGACCCTGGCCGGCCGCCTGCGCGCCGCCCGCCCGATGGGCAAGATCATCTTTGCCCATATTGAAGACCGTGCCGGGCGTATCCAGCTTTTCATGCGCGTCAACGACCTGGGCGCTGAAATGATGGATTTCTTCAACCGCGAATTTGACCTGGGCGATTTTGTGCAGGCCAGTGGACATATGTTCCGCACCCGCACCGGCGAAATCACCCTGCATGTCACTGAAATCAAAATGATCGCCAAGGCCATCACCCCGCTGCCCGCCGCCAAAGACGAAGTGGTGGATGGGCAGGTGGTGCGTCATGCCAGCCTGGATGACGCTGAAACCCGCTACCGCCAGCGCTACGCCGACCTGGCGGTGAACCCTGACGTGCGCCAGCTTTTCCGCACCCGCACCGCCATTGTGCGCGCCCTGCAGGCATATCTCGACAACCTCGATTTCATTGAGGTGGAAACCCCCATTCTGCAGCCCATCTACGGCGGCGCGGCTGCTAAACCTTTTGTCACTCACCACAACCAGCTCAAACAGGATCTTTACCTGCGCATCTCCTTTGAGCTGTATCTAAAACGCCTGATTGTGGGCGGGCTGGAACGGGTGTATGAAATTGGGCGCGATTTCCGCAACGAGGGCGTGTCGTACAAACATAACCCTGAATTCACCCAGCTTGAATTCTACATGGCCTATGCCGATTACCACGATATCATGAAGATCACCGAAGAAATGGTCGCTTTTGTGGCGCAAAAAGTGCACGGCAGCACCACCATCACCTTCCACGATCATCAAATTGACCTCACCCCGCCGTGGCGGCGTCTTGAACTGCGCCAGGGCATTCTGGAAACCGCGGGCATTGATATTGCCGAGCATCCCACCGCTGAAAGCCTGAGCGCCACCATGACCGCCCGCCAGATCAAGCACAAACCCGGCTCCACCCGCGGCAAACTCATCGACAGCTTGCTGGGCGATTTTCTTGAGCCCACCCTCATCCAGCCCACCTTCCTCTACGATTACCCGCGCGATATTTCGCCGCTGGCCAAGAGCAAACCCGGCGACCCGCTGACGGTTGAACGCTTTGAAGGTTACGTGGGCGGCATGGAACTGTGCAACGCCTTTTCCGAGTTGAACGATCCGCTCGATCAGGAAGCGCGCTTCCTCGAAATGGGCCGCGATTACAACGCTGACGACGAGGAAAAGCATCCCATGGATGAAGATTACCTGCGCGCGTTGAACTACGGCATGCCCCCCACCGGCGGCTTTGGCATGGGCGTGGACCGCCTGACCATGCTGCTCACCGGCAAACACAGCATTCGCGAAGTGCTGCTCTTCCCCCATCTGCGCAAGAGCGACGAAGAATAACAGGGCATAAAAAGCCGTCCTTTCCAGCGGGAAAGGACGGCTTTTTGTTTTTGTGCCATGAAGTGGCGGCCTGTTCAGGAAGCCGGCTTTTTGGTTGAGGGAGCTGTTTTGTGTTTGCGCCTGGATGGTTTCAGTTCGCTGCCAATGCGGATGCCAAAGGCGGGCAGAATTTTGCGGTGCACCAGCAGCACCAGCCCGGCCCCCAGGAAGGCTGCACCAAACACCAGCAGCGAGCTGCCCAGGTTGTTCATCGTCTTGGGGCTGAAGATCATCACCAGCGCCAGGGCCAGCATCAGCATGCCGCCAAAGAGCTTGAGCAGCCGGCCTTCCTTTTCTTCCAGACGGCTGGCGCGCATGGTGAAGACCACCCCAAAGAAGATGGCCAGTTCATCGATCTGGTAGATGATGAGATAGACCAGCAGCAGCCCTGCAAAGGTCAGGCCGTCCACCTTTTGCGCGGTGAGCAGGTTGGCCCACAGCACAGGGAAACCGGCCGTGCAGGAAAACTCCACCAGTGAGGTGCCGGCTGAAAGGACAATGGTGGCGCCGATCAGACCCCAGAAGGAGTTGCTGGCGTTCAATACATTGCGCATGCGCTGGTAAATGCCAGGTTTTTCCTTATCGGCGATGGTCAGCGAAACGCCTTCCTTATACCAGAAGTAATCTTTAATGTTGATGAAGGCAAACACCGCGCACACCAAAGCCACCACCGCCTGGATCCAGCCGATGAAGCTGATATAAGAAAGGACGGTGAAGACGCCGGCGATGAACAGCGCATAGACGCCGGCGGTGATGGTGAGGAAAAGAATGCCAATGGTGAGGATTTTACGGCGTGAGCCGGTGTGCACCACCAGGGCCATCAGCATGGACAGCACCCACAGCGAGCAGGGGTTGAAGCCATCCACAAACCCGATCAGCACGGTGCTGACCAGCAGAGATTGCTGGCTGAGATCCACTTTGCCAATGACAGGCAGGTCCAGCACCGTGTTGCTGGCGATGATATCGGTCTGGGTGCTGGCGGCGGTCAGCGGGTCGGGGCAGCCGCCTTTGAGGGCGCAGGCCTGAATGGCTTCTTCCATCTGGCCGCTGACATCGCCTTTGCGGAAGCCGATCCAGTGCTGATCGCCAATGAGGGTGACCGGCACGCCGGAAGGTTCAAAATCATATTTTTTGGCGGCCTCTTCGAGGAGCTTCTGATTGTCTTCGTTGTACCAGACCTCATACTCCTTGATTTCAATCAGCGGATTTTTCTGTGCCAGTTCTGCGAGCCAGGGCTTTTCTTCTGCGCAGTGCGGACAGCCATCTCCCCAGAACAAAACAACAACAATTTTGCCGTCCTGTGCCAGGGCTGGTTTCACCAGCAGGCTGGCGAACAGAACCGCCAGTAACAATGCCGCCGGCAGCAGCCGGGTGCGTAAATGCCGCAATAGAGGGGAGGGGGAGGGTGGTGTGTTCATGGTTCTGATTATAGCTGATTTAATCGGCTGTTGAAAGGCGCAAAAATGCCTATTTTTGCGCCCTGCCCGGGGGTGGTTTGCAGCGTGAGTTGCGCCCCGGCCATTTCGGCGCGTTCCTGCAGGCCCAGCAGGCCAAAATGTCCGGCCTTGACCAGTTCAGCCGGGCTGGCGGGCAGGGTGAAGCCAACCCCATCGTCCTCAATGGTCAGGCGCAGCCCATCGGTCTCGAATAACAGGGTGAGGTTCACCTGGCTGGCCTGGCTGTGGCGGGCGGCATTGTTCAGCGCTTCCTGGGCCATGCGGTAGAGGGCCATTTCTCTTTCAGGGGGCAGGCGCTGCGGTTCGCCGCGCACCTGAAAGACGATGGGCAGGTTGGCGGTTTGCCGGGTTTCGCGAGCCAACATCTCCAGTGCGGCGGCCAGGCCAATATCTTCAATGTAAATTGGGCGCAGCCCGCGCACAATCTGGCGCAGGTGGGTGATGCTCTGTTCCACCAGGGCGCGCTGGGCGGGGGTTTTGTTCTCCAGCATCATCTGCTGGTTGATGGCAATGAGAGCTTGCAGGGTGTCATCGTGCAGTTCGCGGGCCAGGTTGCGCCGCTCCGTTTCAATGCCGGTGGTGATGGCGCCAATATAGCTGTGCAGGCTGTCCTGGGCCAGTTCCAGTTTTTCGCTCATCAGAACGAGGGTTCCCTGCAGGCTGCGGATTTCCTGAATGCCGCCTACCGCCGGACGGATGGCGGAAAAATCGCCGCCAGCCAGGCGGGCGGCCTGCTGTTCCAGTTTTTGCAGGGGGTTCACAATGCGGCGCGTACCAAACCAGACCGCCGCCAGAGCCAGCAGCACCAGTGGGGCCAACACCAGGGGCGCCGACTGGGTGGTGTTCAGCAGCGGGTCGGCCGAGGTTTCCCAATGATCCTCCATCATCACCGCCCAGTTCAGGCGGCCCAGCGGCGCATAGGTGGTGATGATGGAAGCGTGGCCGGCGGCCTGGTGGGCCTGGTGGCTTTGAGGAATGAGGGTGAGGGGGATGGCGCCGGGGGTGTTCAACGCTGCCTGCGCCAGCAGGGCATTGGGATGAACAGCGCCCAGCAGGCGGCCAGCCGAGGCCGGAACTGAAAGAACAATGAAGGTGTGCCCATCAGGGGCCGTCCAGCTGTCGCCATCGGGGGCGGTTTCGAGCAGGCCGCTGGCAGCCAGGGGTTGGCCGGCGGCTGAAACCAGCAGCAGGCCGCCGTCGAACAGATCGGAAACAGGCAGGTCAGACGCAGATACATTTTCTGCCAGGCTGGCCAGGGCGGCCTGGCGGGTTTCGATGTTTTGAGCCAGGGCGCGGGCAGCGGTTTCAACAATTTGCTGGTCGCGCTGGGCCACCAGTTTTTGCATGCCTTCGTGGTGCAGGCTCTGGCTGCCAAAGGCCACCACCAGCAGCAGAACACTGAGCGGCATGAAGGTGAACACGAAGAACTGCGGGCGAAAGCCGTGCCAGAGAAAGCTGAGGCGGGAAAAGAGGCTGTTCACAGCAGAGCTGCTCCTGAAAAGGAAAGCGGTCAATCCTCGATGAGATAACGCGGCAGCAGGTTGAGGGACACGGCGCGCATCACAGCTTCGGTGCGGCTTTCAGCCTGCAGCTTGGCGAAGATATGCGCCAGGTGGTTTTGCACGGTGCGGTCGCTGATGCCGAGCTGCACGGCGATGGCCTTGTTGGTGAAACCCTTGGCCGTGAGGGTGAGAATTTGCAGTTCGCGTTCGCTCACCGCGGCCGACCCGCCGGTATCAGAAGCGGCTTCCAGGCGCGCCGCGAGGGCGGCGCTGAGCGCCTGGCGGCCGTGAAAAACATCGCGCACCGCCTGGATGATTTCCTGCGGTTCGGCGGTTTTGAGCACATAGCCGCCGGCGCCGGCCTGCAGGGCGGCGCGCAGATAGGGTTCATCATCAAAGGCGGTCAAAATCAGCAGGCCAACCGGCAGCTTCAGCTCGCGGGCGCGGCGCACCACATCAATGCCGCTCATCAGGGGCATTTGCACATCCAGCACCGCCACATCAGGGTGGGTTTGTTCGATCAGCGACAGGGCCTCACGGCCATTGCCGGCTTCAGCGATCACCGCCAGATCGGGGGCCTGCTCCAGAAACTGGCGGATGCCGGCGCGCACCACCTGGTGATCATCGGCCAGCAGGACACGAATGAGGGGGGAATCTTTTGGAGGGGTCATGGTGTTAATTATAGTATAATCGTTTTCAATGTTGTCAGGCCTTATCTGTATTTTCGAATGCGAAGCGCGAGAAAAAAAGATGGCAGCCCTGACCATATCACTCAAAGGGCAACTTTCCCACGCGCAATTGCTGTCTGAGCATTAACCTGAATTTATTGTTTTGAAAGAGACGCAACATGTCCAGACCATTATGGTTGGTTTCATTAATTAAAAAGAGTTTTGGCCAGCGGTTCGCCATTGCCCGGTTATCCAAAAAATACACCTTCATGCGCCGGTTCATCGATTGGATGCTTTTTGAAGGCGATGAAATCTATTACCTGCCCAAAGACCGGGTGGTGGTGAACCACCAACTGGTGGTAAACCAGGCCATCCCACTGCCGCAGGATGTGGTGGCCCCTTCGGATGTGGTACGCCACTTTATTGATGAATCGAGCCACCGCCTGATCATGAACAAATGCATCTGCCGCGAGTCCACGCCCTGCAAAAACTTTCCCGCTGACCTGGGCTGCATTTTTATGGGCGAAGCCAGCCTTAAAATTCACCCTGAATTGGGCCGGCAGGTGAGCAAGGAAGAGGCTCGCGATCACCTGGCCCGTGCCAGCGAACTGGGGCTGGTGCAGATGTTGGGGCGCAACAAGATCGACACCCAATGGCTGGGCGCCACCCCTGGCGACCACCTGCTGACGGTGTGCAACTGCTGCGCGTGCTGCTGCCTTTACCGCGTGCTGCCCGATCTGCACCAGAGCATCAGCCGCAAGATCACGCGCATGCCGGGGGTGAGTCTGAGGGTGGACCCGGAGAAATGCATTGGCTGCGGCAAATGCGTCCGCGGCTGTTTTGTGCAGGCCATCACCCTTGAAAACGGAAAAGCGCAGATCAGCGAGGCGTGCGTGGGCTGCGCCTCCTGCGCGGAGCTTTGCCCGGTGAAGGCCATTTCCCTCAATATTGAAGACAGCGCTTTTATGGAGACCACCATTCGCCGCCTGACGGCAAAAATTGATGTAAAATAGAAAGATATGATTCAGACGGATGTGATCATCATTGGCGGGGGGCCGGCCGGCAGCGTGGCAGCGCAGCGGCTGGCCTCTGCTGGTTTAAAGGCGGTGCTGCTGGAACGGGCGGTTTTTCCGCGCGACAAGACCTGCGGCGATATGGTGGCCTTTGAGGGCCTGCAGGCTCTGGAACGAACCGGCCTGGCTGAATGGAGCGCGGCGTTCCACCCGGTGACGCGGCTGCGTTTCAGCGCCCCCAATGCCACAACACTGGATGTGGCGGTGAACAACCGCCACGGCGGGGTGGTGGCGCGCCTGATTCCCCGCCGCCTGCTGGATGCCCGCCTGGCTCAGGCAGCCGGGCAGGCCGGGGCAAAAGTTATGGACGGCGCGAAGGCCGAAGAAGTGTCTTTTGATGACCGGGGGCGGCCCCGGGTGAAGGCTGGATCACAGCTTCTCCAGGCTGAGATGCTGCTTTTAGCCGACGGCAGCCACGCCCCCATCACCCGCAAACTGGGCCTGTTGAAGGGCGAGGTGGATCTGGTGGCCATGCAGCAGTACCTGGCCGGCGACAGCGACCCGGACGGCCCGCTGGAATTTCATTTCACGCAGGGGATTATTCCGGGTTATGTCTGGATGTTTCCGATGGGTGATGGGCATATCAATATTGGCGCCGGCACCTACACCCGGCGCGCCCGCGGACAGGTGAACCTGCGCCAGGCTCTGGATGACCTGCGCAGCCGCCACCCGCTGGACCCGGCCCGCCTGGCGCGCACAGAGCCCCTCACCCCGATGCGCGGACACCCTTTGCACACCCGGTTGAGCATCACACGCACGCACAGCGCCCGCACTCTGGTGCTGGGCGACGCCGCCGGCCTGATCAGCCCGTTCACCGGCGAGGGCATTGCCGCGGCCCTGCGCAGCGGCGAAATGGCCGCAGCGCAGACTCGCACCGCCTTTGAAAAGGGCGATTTTTCGGCGGCCGCCCTGGCCCCCTACACGGCGCAGCTGAAGGCGCGCTACCAGCGCGACAAGCAGGCAGGCAACTTTTTGCGCAGCCTGCTGGGCTCGGCGGGCTTACTGAACAGTGTGATCAGTAAATTGAGCCGCAATCCGCAGCTTGGCACCCTGTTTGGTCAAATTTTCATGGATGAAATTTCGCCGATGAAGGCGTTTTCATTACGCACAATCTGGCAGGTGCTGATATAATTAAAAGCTTCACACCTATTCTTTGCACCTGACCTTTTTATATTTTTTTCATTCCCTGTGTCGGTTCCATCACTGATAAGGGCGGCATCTTTGGACAAAAATCTTTATTTGTCCAGGACTATATCTGTCTCGATGAAAGGAAAGAAAGGCGCATGAAAAAGACTCCAATGTGGTATTCCATTAATTTGATCGTCATTTTCACCATGGCGTTCAGCGCATTGATGGTCAGCAGCCCGCCCACCCCGGTGCAGGCTGTGGTTTCGTTCGATGGAACGATTTACACCCAGAATTTTGACTCGCTGTCAAATACCGGGACAAGCAATCCCTGGACAAATGATTCAACTTTGCCCGGCTGGTTCATCGGCACCACGGCCACCCCCAGCATCACCAGTTACGGCGCCAACAATGGATCGGTAACCACCGCCAGTTTTTACAGCTTTGGTTCAACCAGCGCCGCAGATCGCGCGTTGGGGGCTGTTTCAAGCAATAGCTGGACCGGCGGCTCTGGCTCTGGTAAGAATTATATGGGTGTTCTGCTGCAGAACACCAGCACACAGACCATTACCGGCCTTTCGGTGAGTTATCACGGCGAAGAATGGCGGCGTGAGAATAATGCAGCTACTCAGAGCCTGGAATTGTCTTATAAAATTTCCGCCTCGGCTGTGGGTTTGCAGGACACCGGATTTTCTTCTGTGGCAGGCTTGTCTTTTGTCAGCCCGGTGACGGGTGCAACAACCGCCGCAGTCCTTGATGGCAACCTGGCCACCAACAGCGCCACCCTCACGGGTGCATTCCCGGTTTACTGGCCAGTGAACAGCTATCTGATGCTGCGCTGGAGTGACCTGAACGATTCTGGCTATGATCATGTCCTGGCGATTGATGATCTGTCTGTGCAGATCGATAACACCGATTTTGCCCCCTTTGTAGTCCTGACAACCCCGGCGAACGGCGCCAGCGGCGTAGCCACTGACACTGAAATTTCTGTGTTATTCAACGAACCGGTGACGGCCGCTTCCGGCTGGTACAGCATCAACTGCTCATCCAGCGGCGTGCATACAGCCACCGAAACGGTCAATGGCCAGACCTACACCCTCGATCCTGACACCGCTTTCACGGCGGCTGAAACCTGCACCCTGACCGTGGATAAGGACAAAGTGACGGACCTGGACGGCACCGCCGACCCGATGCTGGCCGCATATACCATGTCCTTCATGATTTCGGCCTGCGGTTCCACCCATACCGCCATTTCCGCCATTCAGGGCAGCGGCATGATCTCTCCGGTGACCAGCACCGTTGTGACCGTGGAAGGCATTGTATCCGCCGATTTCTCCCCCACCGCCAAGCTGGGCGGTTTCTTCATCACCTCTTTGCCGGCCGATGATGATGCTTCCACGGATACCTCGGAAGGCATTTTCGTCTATACGGGCGGCTCAACCGCTGTCAATGTGGGCGATTATGTGCGCTTCTCTGGCACCGTCTCAGAATACAACAGCGGCTCCAGCTCTTACGGCCAGCCCTACAACCAGACCCAGCTCAGCTCGATCAGCGGGTTTGAAGTGTGCGGCACGGGCTACATGCCCCCTGTTGCCACCATTACCCTGCCCATCCCCGGCGACCCGGCCACCTATCTGGAACGCTACGAAGGCATGCTGGTGAACATCAGCGCCGCCGATGGCGACCCCATGGTGGTGGGCCAGAACTACTTCCAGGGCCGCTTTGGCCAGCTGACCATCGGTATTGGCAAAGTCACGGACCGCATGTTCCATGCCTATAACGGATCGGATACAGCCACTTACGCCGAAAACCTGCAGAGCCTGATTGTGCTGGATGACGGCAGCAGCACCCAGAACCCCAACCCCATTTCCTACCTGGCCACCAACGGCGCCCTGCGCGCCGGCGACAGCGTGGCTTCCCTCACCGGTATTCTGGATCAGGGCAAGGTCAATGCTGTCAGCACCGTCACTTCGGTATCCTTCCCCAATGTGTATTACCGCCTGCAGCCGGTGATTGCTCCGGTGTTCATCCAGACCAACCCGCGCGTTGCTGAACCGCCTGTTAAAACAGCTGAAGTGCGTGTGGCCAGTGCCAATGTGTTGAACTACTTCACCACCATTGGCTCGCGCGGTGCCAGCAGCGCCGCCGAACTGATCCGTCAGCGCTGCAAGATTGTGGCTGAACTCAGCCGCCTGGATGCAGATGTGATTGGCCTGCTGGAAATTGAAAACAATGCCACCGCCATCGATAACCTGCTCAATTTCGATGACACCAGCGCATCCAACTGCGACGGCCTGAACCTGGTTCTGCCGGGCACGGAAGACGATTACGCGGTCATTGCTGAGCCCGATAACGGCTACGGCACAGACGCCATTCGCCCCACCATCATCTACCGCCCCAGCAAGGTGACTCCCGTGGGCAGCCCGATGAGCCTGGTGACCGCCCCGTTCAACCTTTACCGCCCGCCTGTGGCGCAGAAATTCGTGCGCAAAGACACGGGCGAGTCATTCATCTATATTATCAATCACTTTAAATCTAAAGGCTGCTCGGGCACGGAAACCGGCGGCGATGTGGACCAGGGCGAAGGCATTGGCTGCTACAACGCAACCCGTGTCACCATGTCTCAGGTGCTGCTCGACTGGATCAATACCACCCTGGTGCCCCTCAGCCCGAACGTGATCTCCATGGGTGACTACAATGCCTACGGCGCGGAGCAGCCCATCGCCACCCTGACGGCTGAACTGACCAGCATGGCCGAAGCCCTGCTGCCCCCCGAAGAACGCTATTCTTACGTCTTTGACGGCATGGTGGGCGATCTGGATCACGGCTTTGCCACCCCGGCTCTGGCCACCCAGGCGGTGACGATGACCATCTGGCACATCAACTCGGATGAGCCTTCTGTCATCGATTACAACACCGAATACAAGAACCCCGATCTTTACCAGCCTGATCAATATCGCGCTTCAGATCATGACCCCGTGCTGATTGATTTCAATCTCAATGACGCGCCTGTGGCGGTCAGCGATACGTATCACGTCACCCAGGATGTCACTTTGACGGCAACGGTTGCGGAAGGCGTGCTGGCCAACGACACCGATACGGGTAACGACACCCTGACCGTGGCCCTGACCAAGGACGTGGATCATGGTGTTCTCGTTCTGAACGCGGATGGTTCCTTCACTTACACCCCGGCTGGCGGCTATTACGGCGCTGACACCTTTATGTACCGGCCTTCCGATGCATCTCTGGCTGGTAATTCGACGACCGTGACTCTGAATGTGAATGCCGTACCGGTGGCCGTTGGCGATAGCTACAGCGTGGATGAAGATGCCACCCTGACCGTGCCCGCTACGGTGGGCGTGCTGGCCAATGATACCGATGCCGATGTCATTACCCTGACGGCAGTGCTGGCGAACGACGTAACGCACGGTGTGCTGGTTCTCAATGCCGATGGTTCCTTCAGCTATACCCCGTCCGCCAACTACAATGGTCCCGACAGCTTCATGTACAAAACCTATGACGGCCTGGATTACTCCAGCTCGGTGACCGTGACCCTGACGGTGAACCCGGTCAACGATGCTCCCGTTGTGGCGAATCCGCTGGCCGATGATACCTGGACCGCTTTTTCAGCGGGCAGCCTGACCTTTGCCAGCGATGCATTCACGGATATCGATTCAACTTTGACATACACCGCCACCCTGGCAGACGGCAGCCCTCTGCCGGCCTGGCTGAGCTTTGACGGCAGCACGCGCACCTTCAGCGGCACGCCCACCAATGCCGACGCCGGCACGCTCACCATCAAGGTGACGGCTTCAGATAGTTCTTTGTCGGTGAGCGACAGCTTCACCCTGACCATCGTCAAAATCTGGTTCAAGATCTTCATGCCGTTTATTTCAATGCCTTAACCCCCAGGCATTGATGAACAGCCAATAAACCATTATCCCCATCCTAATTTATCGGGATGGGGATAATTTTTTTAAGAGATGGGGGAGGTTGTTTCTGGCAGCCGGTTTTGTCGCCCGGCTCTGGCAAGGCGCAATATTAATGTAAGAGCCTTGCAGGTCTTTTGGCTTTATGGTGGCCGGTAACCGTCTTTAACGCAAGTGTCAGACGTTGGGCGGGCGGCAAATCATTTGCAGCGTGTCCTATCAAGCTTCCTGAGGGGCTGGCTCCCCCGCTTCAGCGTTCAGGCAGGGGGCCGTTTCCGGCGCAACGCGCTCGTAGCAGAAATTACAGCGCTCGTCGCCCCGGCCGAGGGTGGTGGTGCGTTTCCAGGCCACCTGCGGCGAAATGCCTTCCATCATGGCGTCATCTGAGGCGCAGAAAGCCGGGGTCAGCTCAGGCGCGCCGTAAAAGCGCAGGGTATCGAGATAGAAGCAGCGGGTGATATCGAAGGCCACGCGCTGCGGACTGTCTTCAATCCAGGTGGTGGTCCAGCCGGTGCTGAATTTATAGTCCATCATGGAGCGGATGATTTTACGCAGCAGGAAAAAGAAGAAGGGCTGGCCGCCAATTTTTTGGACAACCCGGTTGACTTCGCGGGCATGCAGGGCGATCATTTCAGCGCACAATTCCAATGCGGCGTCTTTTTCCATGCCGTCTTCTAACAGAACCTGATAGAGCGCCAGCCCGGGCAGGATATGTTCTTCAAGGTGGTCGCGCAGATGATCTTCGGCAAAGCGCGGACGTTCGGCATAGAGCCTGACAAAACGCGTCTGGACGCGCGCCATCAGAAAGGCCGCTTTGGCCGAATCATCCCATTTTTTGGACAGATACGCCTGCCAGTCTTTTTCTTCAGGCAGCCGTCGTTCGCGCAGGGCGCTGGCCACAATGGCCCCGCCCAGCAGACCTGCGCCCAGGCCTAAAATCAGCCATTTTCTTTTCATTAAAACTCCTTTGGGTTTGGAAGCTGATTTGGAGATCGTTAAGGTTGTCTTTAACGTCTCTTTTAAGGTTTGCAAAATATGAATTGAAATAAAGCACCCTTAATTTTACTCCCAATTTAACCAGGACATTAAAAATCGTTAACAAAACGTTAACGGTGAGGTGCTATAGTGTAATTGGTGGAAGATGCGAAAAAATTGGCCTGTGCTGATAACTTATAACGGAGGATAGAATGCTGCGTAAAGTGTTTCTGACCCTGTTGGTTGTTGGAATGCTGGTTTTTCCCCGGCCTGTCCGGGCGAAAAGTTATTATGCTGAAAGTTTGAACATCACCATTGCCATCCAAACAGATGGTTCGGCGCTCATCACCGAAGAGACCACCTATGTGTTTTCGGGCGGGCCTTTCACGTATGCTTACCGCGACCTGGCGCTGGATAAAACGGATGGCATTGACCAGATTTCCGCCTCCTTTGACGGCCAGCTGTTGCCAGAGGGCACGGCGCCGGGCTCGGTTGAAATTGCTCCCGGCAACCCCACCCGGGTGACCTGGCATTTTGCGGGCACCAGCAACTCACGGCATGTGTTCTCCCTTTCCTACCGCGCCCGCGGGGTGATCCGTCAGGATAACGGCGACACGTTATATTGGGTGGCCATCCCCGAAGATCACGAATACGATATCACCTCCAGTTTGATTCAAATCACCTATCCCTTGAACCTGGAACCAGCAGCTCCGGTGGCTGTGGAAGGCGCGGCAGCCCGGATTGCAAGTGAGCCCGGTCGGGTGAGCCTGACCCTGGATGCCCTTTCCAGCGAGGAAGAGATCAGGGTGAAACTGCGCTTTCCGGCGGGCAGCCTGGTTGCCGCGGCGCCAAATTGGCAGCAATTGGAACAGGAACAGCAGAGTCTGGTGATGGGCAGCCTGCCCTGGGGCGGGCTGGGCGCAGCGGCGGCTGCCCTGTTGGGACTGGCAGCTGTGTTTGGGCTGCTGGCAAAGGGGCGGCGCGAAGGCGGCACTTTTGTTCCGCCAGCCGTGAGCAGTTCCATCCCCCCTTCCAACACACCGCCGGGGCTGGTGGCCGGGCTGGTTTCCAGCGGCACAGGGTATATTTCCACCCTCTACGATCTGGCCGGGCGCGGCTTGCTGACCATTGCCCAGAAAAAGGGCAGTTGGGGAACAACGGATTACGAAATCACCCTCAGCGGCGCCTTGCGTGAGCCGCTGCGCCCCCACGAACAGCTTCTGCTGGAGGCTCTGTTTGGGCCCACTTATGCCAACACGGGCGGGCGGGTGCTGCTTTCCAAAGCGATTGCAAAGCGCGAACTGAATCCGGGCGGCGAATTTGATAAAAGCGTTAAGGCCGAGCTGGCTGCCCTGGGTTTGTGGGACGCCGAACGCGCGACCCTGCGCGGCTGGGTGGTGGGCCTTTCGATGCTGGGGTTGGTGCTGGCGGTGACGATGGGGGTTGTGGGACTTTCAATGGTCTTTATCAGTTTTGGAAGCAGCCAGCCCAGTCTGACGCGCCTGGGCATTGTTCTGACCGGCGCGGGCATTGGCGGTTTTCTGGCCGGGATGGTTGGCGTCATTGCCGGGGCGGTTTTTTCGCCGCGCACAGAGCGCGGCGATTGGGAAAACGCCGCCTGGCGTAGTTTTGGCAAATACCTGCGCGACGTGGCTGCCGGGCGTGAATTGGCCGGACGCCCCGACATGTTCTCGGTCTACCTGGCGCAGGCGGTGAGCCTGGGCGCGGCATATGAATGGTCGCGTTTCTTCAAAAAACAGGGCGTGGCGGTGCCGGGCTGGTTCATGGCGGGGGACCCGCACCATGAAGCAGATGGCTTTGCCGGGTTTATGGCGGTCAGCTCATCCACCTACAGTGATGGCGGCGGATCTGCTGGCGGCGGCGGAGGCGCTTCGGGTGGGGGTGGCTCGGGCGCCGGATAACCCCCCTTTTTTGCCGCGGCAAATCAGGGATTGTTTTTGATGATGGACCGCCTTCTGCCCCTATATCTGGCGGCGGAGGGCGGTTTTATGCCTGTATATAGGAGAACCAGCAGCAAAGGCGGCGCAGATTTGGCCGGAACTTTAAAGACGCTCGCGGCGTCTTTATTGTATAATTACCGGAATCTGGTATGAATTTTGCTACGGATGCGACATGAACGATTGGCTTAAAATTATCCTCTATTCCCTTGTGACAGGATTGGTCCTCTTTGCCATCATGGTGGTTGTGGTGGTGGGAGGTTTTGAAGTGCTCAATGCCGGAAAGATTTACCCCGGCGTGCAAATTGGCGGCGTGGATGTGGGCGGCCTGACCCTGGCCGAAGCGGCGCAGAAAATTGCCCCCGTGGTGACTTATTCGCAAACCGGGCGGATCACTTTTCAGGATGGCGGCAAAACCTGGGTGGCCACCCCCGGACAGCTCGGGTATTTGATGTTCCCGGAGGCCACGGTGCAGAATGCATACAGCATCGGCCGCCGGAGCGATGTGTTCACCCAGATGAGCGAACAGATGCAGTGCCTGCTGCAGGGGGTGAACCTGCCGCCCGTGGTGATTTACGACCAGCGCATTGCCCAGCGCTTTCTGCAAGATTTGGCGCGTGAGGTGGACAGGCCGGTGGTGGAAGCCAGCCTGGGCCTCAACGGCGTGGAGGTGCTGGTGCGTTCGGGGCAGGTGGGGCGCACCCTGGATGTGAACACCACCCTTTCGCTGCTGAACGTGCAAATTGCCACCCTGCACGACGCCACGGTGCCGCTGGTGGTCAACGAAACCCAGCCGGTGATTCTGGATGCCACCGCGCAGGCTGAAAAAGCCCGCCAGATTTTGAGCGCCCCGCTGACCCTGCAGCTCTCAGACGGGCAGACGGACGCCGGGCCCTGGGTGTTTGAACCGGCTTCGCTGACGCAAATGCTCTCGATTGAGCAGGTGAAAGGCGCCGACAACAAGGCGCATTACGAAGTGGTGGTCAATTCGGAAAATCTGCGCAGCTTTCTGAGCGAACTGGCTGGCTCGTTGAGCCGCCAGGCCAAAGGCGCGCGCTATGTGTTCAACGACGAGAAAAAAGAGCTGGAGGTGATTCAGGAAGCCGTGATTGGCCGCGAGCTGGATGTGGAAGCCACTATTCAGGCGGTCAATCAACGCCTGGGCGCGGGCGAGCACACCATTCCGCTGGTGCTCAATCTCGATATTCCCGCCGCCTCAAACACCACCAAAGCCGCCGACCTGGGAATCTCCGAACTGGTGGCTGAAGAGACGACGTATTTCTACGGTTCCAGCGCGGCCCGCCTGCAAAACATCCGCACGGCCTCCAGCCAGTTTCACGGCGTGCTGGTGGCCCCGGGCGAAACCTTTTCGATGGCCAGTGTGCTGGGTGATGTGACGCTGGATAACGGCTACGCCGAGGCGCTGATCATTGTGGGCAACCAGAGCGTGAAGGGGGTGGGCGGCGGCGTTTGCCAGGTGAGCACCACCCTATTCCGCACGGCGTTCATGGGCGGTTTCCCGATTGTGGAGCGGCATGCCCATGCCTACCGGGTATCGTATTACGAGCAGCGCAGCAACGGCGCGGTGGATTCCAACCTGGCCGGGCTTGACGCCACGGTGTTTGTGCCCCTGGTGGATTTCAAGTTCACCAACGACACCCCTTACTGGCTGCTGATGGAAACCTACATGGACGGTTATTCGCTGACCTGGAAATTCTATTCCACGTCTGATCACCGCACGGTGGAATGGCACACCACCGGCCTGCGCGATATCACCGAGCCGCCCAAGCCGCTTTACCAGGAGAACCCGGCCCTTTCCAAAGGCGAGATCAAGCAGGTGGATTGGGAAGTGGCGGGTGCCAACATCACCGTCACGCGCATTGTCTACCGCGGCAACGATGTCTATTTGCAGGATTCGTTCAGCACCCATTACCAGGCCTGGCGTTCAATTTTCCAGTATGGGCCGGGGACGGAAGGCATTCCCAAAGAGAACGGCGAGGGTGAAGAAGGCGAGGCCACGCCAACCCCTGCGCCAGACGAAAGAAGACGCAGATAAGAAAAATTCCCCCGGTTGAAGTCAATCGACCGGGGAATTTTTTTGTTTCATGGGGAAAATCAGGCCAGTTTCAGGCGTTCCATCCAGCGTTCGGGGTTCTTAAGAGCTTCAAAGCCCCCGTAACCGGCATACAGTCCGTGGGCATCGCGGGTGGCCAGCAGCAGGCGGCGGATATCCTTGAGGTGCGGGTGGCTGATCACAGCCTGCACCAGGGCCTTTCCCAGGCCGTGACCGCGGAAGGCCTCGTCCACGTACACGTCGCAGAGCCAGGCAAAGGTGGCATAATCGGTGACCACTCGGGCAAAACCCACCTGTTTGCCGAGGTGGTAAACGCCGTAGCACAGCGAATTTTCCACGGCGCGGTCCATGATTTCACGCGGGCGGCCCTTGCCCCAGTAGGAACGGTTGGCGATCAGATCGTAAATCACATCCAGCTGCAGTTTGGCAGGGTCATTGCTGATCAAAAATTCACCATGAGTCACTTCGTCAATTTCAGAAACCATAACAACTCCTTTCAAAATGATTATATCCGCAAAGTCAAAAAGAACCTGTCAGACAATTTTCTTAAAACCCTTGACAGGCCGCACAAATGGGGTAGAATCACGCCTCGTTGCTCAGAAACAAAGTCTCGCCCCCAAGAGAGGCAGACTGGTGACAGTTGAAGAGGCAGGCGGCCGGAAGAACGCCAGGGAAGACCGGAAAAACTCGTGAAAATGAGTTTGAAGAAAACCCTTGACAGGAAGCCGGAAACGCATATAATCAGAGCCTGTTGCCTGAAACGCAAAAACATCTCGCTGGAGACAGCAGATGGGTGACAAAAGAACAGGGACGCGGAAAGCGGAAAAAAGATCCCCAAAAGAGATCTTCGAAACCACTTGACAAACGCGAAAGAGTATGATAAACTCTGAGTCCCGATGTGAGTAACCGACCGGCGGACACGCATGGAAGGTCACATAACAAAAGAGAATGCTTTGGGCGGAGCCCTGGCGATGGTTTTGAGGTGAGGTACCGATGGTGAGTTGAAAGAGAACGAACGCATCGGTATTTTTTCGCCCCAAGCCGGAGGGAGCTTC
>Ga0209097_10000098_pt1 | contig 106478 bp, 90 predicted proteins | sample AD_UKC052_MetaG_FD_184419 | JGI IMG/M metagenome (GOLD analysis project Ga0209097, IMG submission 184419) | Active sludge microbial communities of municipal wastewater-treating anaerobic digesters from USA - AD_UKC052_MetaG (SPAdes) (version 2) | ecosystem: Engineered > Bioreactor > Anaerobic...
CATAATAAAATTTTCAGTTGCGTAACGCCTTGATATACATTAAAACCCCATGATCTTGCAATCAATGATCTTTTGCGGGGAGACGTTGACATCGTCTTTGGCTCTTATAATATATTTTACATACTCTTTATCTACACCATGAATTTTAAAATTAATCAGATCGTTCATAGATAAATTCTTCAGGCCGGTTGAATAAATACCGCGGATAAATTCCGGCGAAACACCCTGAATGGTCAGTTCGACAATTTTCGAAGCCGGAATATTTTTATAGCCCAATTCATTCAAGGCGGATATTAATTCCGGTTCCACACCGTGTATTTTAAATTCTACCAGCCTGGACAGGGGAATATCCTTAAAGCCGGCGGCATGGATTTGCCGGATATATTCCGGGGATACACCCTGAATGCTCAATTCTATCAATCGCGAAGGCTCGATATCATTATAACCCAGGTCGCGCATCGTTCTGATCAATTCCGGGTCAACATCATGTATTTTGAATTCAACCAGTCGGGATATGGGGATACCTTTAAATCCTGCGGCATGCATTTGCCGGACATAATCGGGTGTTACTCCCTGAATGGTCAACTCGACCAATGTTTCGGGATTGATATCGGTATTGCCCAGGTCGCGCAGGATTTTTACCAGTTCGGGATTAACGCCATGGATTTTAAATTCCACCAGGCGGGACAGAGGAATATCCTTATAGCCGGCTTCATGGATTCGCCGGATATAATCGGGCGACACCCCCTGAATTTTTAATTCGATGATGTGTGATTTGGATATATCGGTATAACCCAGATCAGCCAGGGCTTTTAAATAATCCGGAGTTACACCCTGAATCTTGAATTCCACCAGGTCGGATAAATCCAGATCACGGAATCCGGCGGCATGAACCTGCCGGATATAGTCCGGTGAAACACCCTGAATTGTTAATTCAACTATTTTGGAAGGCGATATATCGGCATAACCCAGTTCATGCAAAGCTTTGACCAGTTCCGGCTTGACATCGTGAATTTTAAATTCAACCAACCGCGACATGGGGATATTTTTAAAACCCTGTAAATCCATTTCTTTAATGTATTGGGGGGTAACACCGTGAATTTTAAAAGCGATCAAATCATCCGCCGATATATCGGTATACCCCAAACGTGACAATTCCTGAATAAAGTCGATACTTACATCATGAATCCGAAAGCTGACCATGTCATCAACAGATACATCCTTGTAACCGAGGGAATGCAGCTTTTTGATAAAGTCAATATTCACGTTAAAAATGGCCATAGAGACCAGTTTCGAGCCCTCGATACCCGCATAACCCAGCCTGGTGAGTTCCCCGATATATTTTGTATTAACATCGGCCAGGCATAACAGCAACATATCTTTCTCATTGATACGTCCAAAACCATTTTTATGCAAGAATGCGGAGAAATCTTTATCGGGAGTAAAGGTAAAAACCCCAAAGCCTTTTTTGCCGGAATTTTTGCCCTCAAAGGTGATTATCCCGGCGTCCCGCTGCAGGGTAAAAGGTTGATTGGAATCCATTTGCAGGTTTTTAAAATCCCGCTTGCTGAATTCATTGGAATAATTCCAATTGTTTTTATCCCAAAAGCCATCTTCAATCTTTAAAGACAAACGCACGCTATCGCTGCTGAACCTGGCCGTCCAGTCCCCTTCCACATCCCAGGCAGCGCATGCCTGACCGGCGCCACCGATGAGCAAAAATAATACAATTATTATATAATATGGTTTCATTTGTATAACTCCTGAATAATTTTCAATGCTTTAACTGATTTTTATTACCTTCCTGCAGGAGGGTGCTGATAGTTTCATATTACTAAACCGACCCACTGCTAAATGGTTACAAAAATTCATATCAAATCAATGTTAAAATTGTTTTCTCAATTTTTTCACGTACCTGGGACTCTAAAACCCGGGTTTTCAGTAGCGTTTGCATAGGCGCAACGGACGATTTCTCCTGCAACGTCAGCATCACATCCGCCAGCAACAACAGCACCTGCGAATCATACTGCGTACTGATCGCCTGCACCAGCCCGGCGCGCACCAGGGGTTTATCAGCAAAGCGTTGCAGTGTTTTAATCGCGACCAGGCGCACATTAACATTCGGATCGTTATGCAAAGTTTGCAACAAGGCATAAATGACCGCATCTTGAGCGGTATCCAAACTGGCTGCCTGATAAATACCCTGTAATCGCTCCGCCGGGGAGGAATGAGTAAGCAAGGTCAGCGTCAACATGGTTTTCATATTGGCAATTTCAGTATTCATGCTGTTTATTTGCCGGTTATAATCTGTTTTCGGCGTCAGCCAGTACCCGGCGCCCCAGCCTGAAAAAAACAGTAAAAGACTAAAAGCCAACACTGCGGCAAACCGCCAGACATTGGTTTGAACTAGTCCCTGTAAAAAGGTCGCTTTACCGGACGGCCTTTCAGCCGGGCGGTTAGAAAAAGCAGAGAGCATTGTATAAAAATTATCCGTCATCCTTTCACCGGGATCGGGAATTGCCAATTCCGATAGCCCTGCCGTTACTTTTTCCAGTTCGGCAAGTTCCTGCCCGCTCATACCCGCATCAAGTAACTTGTGCTTTATTTCTAACTTTTTATCAAGATCATTGCGGCATTCAAGATATGCCAGCGCCAGATCTTCAATATTATTTTTCATAACATTTGTCCATTTGCATAAAAATATCTTTTAATTCCATCAGCGCCCGAAACACCTTTATTTTCACATTATTTTCGGAACAGCCCAGAATTTCACCTATCTCTTTATATTTTAATTGCTGATACTTGCATAAAATCAACAATTCTCGCTTTTCTGCATGCATTTGCAGTAACGCTTTTTCCAAAAGCTGTAATTGCTCTTCCCTGATAATTTCACAGTCGCCGGTAGCCTCCTCAGCCAGATCATAGCCGCTAAAATCATCTACAGCCTTGTAACGGTTATTCCGGTTACAATGGTCTATAAAAACATTATGGGCAACCTGGTACATCCAGATATGAAATTCACCATAACCGGTAAAATTGTGCCGGTATTTGAGCAGGCGCAGGAATACATTTTGAACCAGGTCTTCGCTGCCGTGCAAATCCCTGCCCAGGCGGTAAAAATAGGCAAACAGAGGCTTTTTATAGCGTTCAAACAGCAGGCCCAGTTTTTCGAGGTCGCCGTTCCTCACCAGGAGCATTACTTCATTATCGGAATAGGGTTCCATTTTTAACCATTTTTTAGAGTCATAACATACCAATCTTATAACCCGGTTGCAAGCAAAAGGTTACAAAAATATTTTACTTTTTTAATTATTCACAAGCGGAAAAAACACTGCCGGGCAGCAAGCTATAAATGATCCGCACCAGTGTCGCAATCTGCGGCAGGTAATAACATATTCAGGGAATACAGGAATTCCCCGAACCAGATGCCTGTTAATTTATGCAAAGTTAAAAACCCGCAGAGAATAAAACCACTTGCGGGAAAAGAAAATGTTAACAGGAGTGTCGTATGAAAAGCATAATTATTATTACCCTGGTCATGGTATTGAACATTACCGCAGGATTTTCGCAAAATCCATCTACAGAAACCCGTAATGCCATCAACAAATACCTTACCGCTCTTAATGACAAAGATGTAGCAGTGCGCTTACAGGCCTTAAAATTACTAAATGATTTGAAAACCCTGTACCCGGATTACCAGATGAAAGAGTTTGACACGTTTCTATCATCACAAATCATGCAGACAGCTACCAAAGGATGGATTGCCGCGCTAGCATCGGATGTGCCAGGAGTAAGACATAGTACATTACATGTGCTGGTGCGTTTGAAATCCGATTTCCCGAAACTGGACATGAGCGTATTCAACAACGCGCTAAAAAAAATGAGCGATAAAGATAAGCAGCTACATCTTCAGGTCGATGCCAAAATTGCTTTTATTTATCTCAACAGTTCCGAGTTGGCTGCAACTATTAAAATCCAGGAAGATATGGCGCCTGGTGATGTGTTTACCATTATCCATAGTGAAATGGATGTTTTATTTCAAAACAATAACCCCATAGCAGCAAACCTGGAATAAGAGCAAAAAGCGGACAAAAAGCGTGGGGGCTTTTTGTCCGGTCCCCTTTTAGATCACCTTTTCCCCCTTTATATGGCACAATATTGCTTGTAGTGGGTAATTCTCCCACTATTTAAGAACAATAATACAGTCCTATCTGTTATAAAGACCTGGTTAATGCAACTTTTTTAAAGAATCACAATGAAAACATTAAACTTGTGTTTGAAGACAAATATTGCCTGCCATCCATATAATTAATTTTTAAACTAAACTCAATTAAGAACATACTGCTATTAATAAACGCAACAATAACAATTAGTTGATTGCTTTTCTCTGCGTTTTCGGCGGCCTCTGCGGTAAAATGAAAAGAATGAAACCGCAGAGGTCATGGAGGACGCAGAGGGGAAAAAGAATAAAACTTTTCCACGTCTTTTATATTCAAAAGAAATTGAATACAAATTGTTCATATTGAGCCATTCATACTTTTAACAATGGTTCAACCGGTAAAATTACTCACAGAAAAGCATATAGAACCCTCATTATTTTGTAAAATGAAAAAGCTCCGGTTTATATTTAAATTCTTCAATGGCAAAATTAATCTTTTCTTTTGATACAGATCAACTTTTTGCAGTTTTTCAGTTGACTTGAAAGAACTATTTTGTATATTAAATATGTTTTATGGGTACATTGCGGAATTATCTTAAAAGGCTCGCTTATAAATTATGGAGTCAACAATGAAAAAAATCGTTCTGTTATTGTGTTTGCTGGTAGTAGTTCCCTATACCTTGGCGGAAAATTACCTCATCAATGGCGGCCAGGAATCGCAAATCAATTACCAGATGGTGCAAAAGATCGCCCCGGCGTCCGGCACCAAAAAACTGACGCTCACTTTTGTAGAGCCGGTTACCTTTACCTCCCCAACTTATAATCAGCGTATAACAAATTTCAACCTGGATTTTTCGCTGCCCCCAAACGACCGCAAAGAAAGCCTGGATAAACGCGGTAACAAGGTGATCAAACTGGAATGGAAGAATCCGGTCAATACCATTACGACCACAATATCAATAATTGCCCAGAATACCACGAAATTACAATCCTTGCAGACCGGCGCGCCCTTTCCGCCGGCCAACCTGTCGGCCGCCGATAAAGCATACCTGACGTCTACCGAGCAGGTGCCTTCGGATGATCCGCGCATAGCTGCAAAAGCGCGGGAGTTGACCGCCGGCTCTAAAACCGAATTCGACGCTGTGCAAAAAATTCTTACCTGGGTGGTCGATCATTTGAATTACGTCCTGTTACCTCAAAGCTACAATGCCATGTATTCGTTTGAAACCGGCAAGGGTAATTGCCAGAACTATTCGCACCTGGCGGCAGCGCTGATGCGCGCGGTTGGTATTCCGGCGCGGATCGTCAACGGTGTAACCCTCAAGCAACCTTATGACATCAATACCGGCAGTGGTACCATGACCATGCGCATGGCGCAAGGCCGCCATTCATGGATTGAAGTGTTTTTCCCGGATCTAGGCTGGGTGCCGTTCGACCCGCAGCAAACCGCGCTGTATGTCAGCAACCGGTTCATTCGTGTGGAAATCGGCCTCGATAACAACGAAACCGCCAATGATGGCCTGGTGCGCTGGACCCAGGATCGCGGTTACGACGACCAGCCCGGTTTTGAAGAAGTGATCGACGCCGCCCTGGGAGGCGACAGGGTAACACTGAACGCCCAGAAACAAACCTATGGCCCGCAAAAATTAATGTTCTACCCGCCGGTTGAAGCATCCTTTGCAAAGATCACTACACCCCCGCCGCCCAAGCTGCCGGAACCGGTTTCCGATCAAAAGCTGAAAACTCTGCAATATCCCAAAGCCTACATGTTCGGCAACCTGGAATACCCGGAGAATCTCGATTTTATGACCACCCGCGGTCCGGCGCAGCAAGCCGGAAACGGCGATATGGAAATGCGTAAAAACTTTTTGGTAGAAACCGCCGAATACGTAACCACGCAGGGCAACCAGTACGCCCAGACGTTTATTCTGAAAAAGCCCATGCAGGTACATAAAGTCGGCCTGGCGCTGCACAAATTTGGCGGCGACGGGCAATTGTGGGTTGAAATATACAAAGATAACGGCAAAGGCCAACCAGGCGATTATATTATTACCAGCGAGTATCTGCCCATCGGCAGCATGAAATATTCTGCCGGGTATACCTGGATAGATTTCGATTTCTCTAAAGAGAAACCGGCGCTCTCCCCCGGTCGGTACTGGATTGCATTGGGATTTACCGGCAGCCCCATTATTAACTGGTTCTTTACCTATGGCAAACCGGTCGGCCCGGATGACGGCACCCGCTATAAAACTATGTTTGACGACACCTGGAGCCGCAGTTTATCGTTCGAATTCAACTACCGCGTCGCCGGATTTACCACCAATTAAGCTGCATGTAGCAGTTTTTACCGGGAGGCGGCACAGCCTCCCGGATATTTTTATTCAGGGAAGGTTAATGAGAGGAGAAATATTTCATACCTTAGCAGCCGAATCGATTGAAGAAAAAGCGCGCTGGTTCCACTCTCTATCTGTAGTAGAGCGGCTGGAATTATTGTGCGCCTGGACAGATGTGATATTGGCAATCAACCCGGGAATTTTGGAGACTAAAAATGCTCAACCGATTGCAGGACGTATTCAGGTTTTAACCAAAGATCGGCTATAAATCCTTAACCACAGGTTTTAATAAAACAAATAACAATCCCTAAATTCCGCTATTCTACGACTCTCGCAGGGAAACAATTAGTTTCAGTTCATTGCACAAACTATTCAAGGAGGGTACCACGATGCAACGGAAATCTGTCTTTATGTATGCCTGCCTGCTTTTTTGCACTTTTTTCACCCTGGCGCAAGCTGTTACACTGACCGTAACCACCACCGCCGATAGCGGTCCCGGCTCGCTGCGGCAAGCGCTGACGGACGCAAACACCAACCCGGCCGCCGATACGATCATCTTTAACATTCCACAAACTGATGTCGGGTACAATCCTGAAACGGGAGTGTGGACAATACAACCGGTCACAGACTTGTCACGTTTGGAAAGTGACAGTACCTTTATTGATGCAACGACACAAACAACTAACCAGGGCAATTTGAATCTGTACGGGCCGGAAATCGAACTCAATGGCGGCAATGTTCTCGAAAACGGCTTTTATATTACCGGCGCATACAATAAAATTCAGGGGCTGGTTATAAACCATTTTACATATGTCGGCGTGTTTATCCGATTCACAACTGCCAGGGGAAATTCAATTAGTGGAAATTATATCGGCACCGATGCTACCGGTATAACAGCGCTCGGCTGCGAGACGGGAATAAGGATTCATGGAGCTGCTCATAATACTATTGGCGGTAGCATCGAAACCGAACGCAATCTCTTATCCGGGAATGGCTGGGGTATTATTATTGCCGATTCAGGAGCGGACAGTAATATAGTTATCGGCAATTATATTGGCGTCGACGCTACGGGAAACACAGCGCTTGGTAATACCTATGGAGGAATTTTAATTACTGAAAATTCCACAGACAATAAAATTGGTGGAATTTCCCCAGGCGAACGGAATGTAATCTCCGGGTCTACTTATCGGGGCAACATAACTACAGGTAATGGTATTTCTATAGAGCGTTGTAGCGGTAACAGAATTCTTGGAAATTTTATCGGCACCAATAAAGACGGTAACGCGCCCTTGCCGAATATTGATTACGGTATCAGCATTAACGGCGCCGCCGGTAATATCATCGGTGGCCTGGAATCCGGCGCTGCAAATGTCATTTCCGGTAATGACTGGGGCGGTATTTTTATCCGTTTCACGGAATCGCAAAATAATGTAATAACAGGGAATTTTATTGGTACGGATCTCACCGCTACCCTTAACCTAGGTAATTTTGCCGAAGGAGTATACCTGGATTATGGCGCACGAAAAAACTGCATCGGGCCGCAAAACATAATTATCAATAACGGGGCTTATGGTGTGCAAATTGCCCACGATACAACCCGATATAATACCATAACACAAAATATTATCGCGAACCATAATAACAAGGGGATTTTTTATAATACCGAAGCCAGTTCGGTAATTGCCACCCCGCCGCAAATACAACAGGTAACAGATAGCTATGTCTCCGGCACCTCGTTTCCCGGCTGGACAGTGGAAATCTTTTCCGATACCCTTGATGAAGCGTCGATATACGAAGGATCGATAATAGCTGATGAAACCGGGAACTTTACCTGGTACGGAACAGTCACCGGGCCGAATGTATGCGCTACCGCGACAGATACTTCCGGCAGCACTTCGGAATTCAGCATACCGTTTACGACCGGAATAAAAACAGATCCAGTACACAAACCAAAAGGCTTTGCATTGCATCAGAATTACCCCAACCCGTTCAACCCGATCACAACGATCAGTTATAAACTGCCGAATAACGGGCATGTTTTGTTAGAGATATTCGATGCGACGGGCAGGAAAATCACCACCCTGGTGAACCAAACTCTTAAAGCCGGCAGTCATACCATTTCCTGGAACGGCCGCAATGCCGCCGGACAACCAGTTCCATCCGGTGTTTACTTTTACCGGCTGCGCTCCGAAAATTTCAATGCAACCCGTAAAATGTTGTTGCTGAGATAACCCGGCTATAAAACGCCGGCGCAGCCCAGGATGGTGCAAAACCGAGCAATACTTTTGAATTAATATTTGAAAATTGATATTTTATTATTATTTTGCTTTATGCATAATTGAACATTTAAAATGAAATCTGAAAGGGAAAACACTTATGTACGAACAAAGTATCACCTTACTCAACAAAGCGGTAGCCGATGAAATGGCGGCGGCGCATCAGTATATGTATTTTCATTTTCATTGTGAAGACCAGGGTTATAAATTATTATCCCTGCTTTTTGAAAGAACCGCAATTGAAGAAATGCGGCATGTTGAATTGTGCGCTGAACGTATTTTATTCCTGGGTGGCGAAGTGGAAATGACAGCATCGGCCGCTGTAGAAAAAATCCACGATGTTAAAGCCATGCTGGAAATGGCGCGCAAGATGGAACAGGGCAGTATTCGCGATTATAATAAATGGGCGAATGAATGTTCCGTAAACGCCGATTCCGGTTCACGCAAGGTTTTCGAGGGACTGGTGGCCGATGAAGAACGGCATTATAGCCAGTACGACCTGGAAATGGAAAAGATCAAAAAGTTTGGCGAACAATACCTGGCGCTTCAATCCATAGAAGGCAGCAAAGGCGCGCCGGCCAGCGCGGAATAAGCAGTAGTTGTCCTTGTATAATGATTCAGATATTTTTTAGAAAAAGAAAGTGCGCCCTGGGAACATTACCCAGGGCGTTCTTTTTTTATGGGGGCTTTAGATTGCGCGGGGGTGCAACCCCGGCGCGATCTTTGGGCAACCGCGAGGTTGCCCCTACAAAAAATCGTTATTTGCGGATAATTACTTGAATACAACCCCGGCGCGATCTTGCTTGCTGATCGCAGATTTGGGCCTGCGGCCCGGCAAGGCACAATGCCCTGCATTCTTGTGCGCCCCGGGGAACAACCCCGGGGCGAGCTATATTATTAAATTTTAGATGCGTAGCACATTTATTCCTGCAATTATTTGTTATTTGTATTTTCTTTTCTTCTCACGTCTCACGTTTCACGTTTAAAAACTGCCAGCTTGTTACTTTATATACGAAATTTTGAATGATTGCGCCTTGCCGCACACCTCATGCGCACAAAATAAATGCCCGACGCCACGCTGCGGCCGGTATTGTCGCAGCCGTTCCAGACGGCGCGGTAGGAACCGGTTGCACGACGCTCATCCACCAGGGTTTGCACGCGGCGGCCAAGCAGGTCATAGATGGCGATCTGTACCGGGCTGTCTTTTTCGACATTGAAATTAATCGTCGTCGACGAATTAAATGGATTCGGATAAATACCGGCCTGGAACGCCACAGTATCCGCCGGGGACGCGGTGGCCGCTTCTTCCGCAATATATGGCTGCGGTACGGGTATAGATACTCCGCGGCGGCGCGCTTTGGTTTGACCTTTGACCTGGGTAAAGTCGATCCAGCCTTCCAGGGCCGCTTCCAGTTCCATCTCCAATACGTCATTATTATGCCGTTCCCGCAGAATACCCGCGATACGTTCGGCGTTTTTCATGTCTTTCAATGAGGCGTAATAGGAACAAATATCCAGCAGCATGGTGCGCTCATACGAAGAGCCTTTGGGGACTTCATCGAGCAGCTTTTCGGCGTTTTTCATATCGTTGCGGCTGGCGTACAGGTAGCATAACCAGTTGCGACTGTGGTACTGGATCTGCGGGTCTCTTTCTTTTTTCAAATCGCCCAGAAACGCTTCCAGTTCACCGAGTCGGCCGATCTTGCGGGCGGCCTTGCCCATGCGGAACACCGCCTGGTCGGCTTTAATGGACGTTTTATCCTGCTGCAACATCTGTTTCAGATCCTGCATGGCCCCGGCGTAATCCTTTTGCCGGTATTTTTCGAAACCGGCATTAAAGGGCGATGCAGCTGCTTTTAACAGCAACGGCCCGGCCGGCGGCTCAACGTCCAGCTTGGGCGAGAAATCGACATTGCCGCCATCGGCGTTATAATAAGAGCCGGTTCCGGTGCCGTTGGCCCACCAGCTTAACTCGGCGATGATATTACCCGGCGTGTCGTTATAAATGTAATAGCGGCTGCCGCGATTCTTGAAAATGTTATTGCCGGTAATATTCGGATAATCGCCTAACAGCGGGCTGCCGCCGCCGATAAATACCGCCTGGGTGGCGATTTGCGACATATCGAACATATTACCGCCGGAATCGGCAAAACTGTAGAACTGCGGCGCGGAGGTGGAAGAAAACATAAATACGCCGGACTCGGTTTGTGAGCGGAACTCGTTGCGGGTGAACACCCCGTCCGCGCCCCAAATGCGCGCTCCGGTCTTGCCGATGCCGTAAAAGCGGTTATCCACCAGGGTTGGATCCGACTCACTCAGCATCTGCAGCGGATAGGTGCCGGTTGTGTGGACATAGCATTGCCGTATTTCCGGCTCCGCGTCGATGCCGATGATGTTAAAGCCGCGTTTTTCCATATTAAAGAATTCGCTGGTTTTTATAAGCGGACTGGAATTGATGATGGTAATGCCGTCCATACAATCCCGAACGATACTATCGGTAATACGGGACAGCGATGCGCCGCCGCCCTCAAAGATAATGCCCTGGGCTTTGGTGGTATCGTTGCCAAAATCGATGGTGCAATTATCCGCCCAGAACTGGCCATAGACGAGCAGGCTGTCGTTGACAAATAAATTGGCGTGATCGAAATTGACGGTTGCCGCGCTATCAATGATACACTCATTAAGAGTAACAGTTGAGTTTGTGCTAAAGTTATATGAGGCATTTGGATCAAATGTAGCAGGCTCCTGAAAAGATGCAATCGAACTACTGCAGAATTCCCCTTCGCCGCTATGACCTGAACCACCCATATAATATATGGTTGTATGCGGCATATAGGTGCAATGGGATGTTCTGTAAAAATAGGCATAATTATAATAACTTATAGTAGAATATTCTCCAAATACAAAAGTACCGTGCAAATAAACCGTATCATGAAAATTTACCTCGGAATTTTCTCCAAATGTGCATGAAGAACCAGCATTTAAAATAGTTGTATCCTGAATATTAACAACAGTATTGTTGCCAAATGAAATATTGGCGCCATCATTTAATGTAAATTTATCATTAAAATTTACTATTAAATTATCACCAAAAGTATAATGATCCCCACTATAAATTAAATTACTTGGTTTAGTACTAAATTTTGAATTAAATACTACAGAAGAATTTGTAGAACCTTCTATCACTAAACTCTCTTTTTCAATTTCAACATTAAAAAATAAACTTGCATCGGAGGATAATGTAATTTTCTGAGGTAAATAGCAATACCCGTTTAACTGGAATGTCTTTTGAATATAAATATTAGCACTATAAAAAAATACCTTACCCCCATCGCCAATTATAAAATCTTTATTAAACCAAGCAATACCGTTACCAAAAGAAAGAGATCCTGATATTATAACAGAACCATTAAATTTTACGTCTAAATAATTTCTAAAAGAAATCGTAGAACCGGTATTAATAGTAATATTTTTCATAATTTCCAATTCGGAATCATTTGTCCAACCACCCATTAAATCATCATCACTGAATATTACACTACCGGACCCGGAAATCACAAGACTATCAATTTTTAACTTAGCGCCTTCTTCAAGAAAAACGTTTGTTCCAGGAACAATCGTAAGAATTGTGCCATCAGTAAAAGTTAAATCATCCATAACTCTTATTGTACCGGACCAGGTTGTGTCTTGGGTTATAACACCGCTCCATGCATTTGAAAGATAGCCAGGTATTACTTGCAAGATTCCAATATCAGAATCACCGCATCCTACTGAATTACCTAACAGATTATCACTCATATACACAGGATCTTCATGACATCCTCCATTCATATTTACAAGTCTCCATCGGTCAGTTCGTTCAGCAGCATAATTAACATATTTATATCCAACTGCGCAAACTGCATGACCCCCCTGGTCTGCATACTCCCAATCAGGGTAATGAAAAAGTATTTCAGCGACTAAAACAGGATCCAGGGTTAATAAATATTTTGAATAACTCATTACAAAAGGCCTTGGTGGATTATGATTAATTTCAGAGCAATATAAATCCCAGCTTCCATCAACATCATAATCACCAAAATCATCATATATTGTTGTATTAAATTCATAATAATTATGATATTTAGAATAAGTACAAACACCTAAAATAGCATCTTCCCCATCTTCTATACCTGCGGTTTGTCCTAATGTAAAGGGACCTGCCGGGTATATTTCACTATCAATTAAATGGTAATAACCATCTACGTATTTTTTTAATACTGAATTGTATGTACCAGGATACGTGCTACCTGGTTGAAATTCTTCTTGATTTTCATCACCATCTATTAATCTATCATAGCCGTGATCATTCCAATAACCTAAAACCATTGCTACCGAAATCGGAACACACCCTTTATCATAATTTTTAAAATCAGGTTCTTGACATTCACCATTTGCACTGAAATAACTGGGAACTCCATTGATTATTACTTCGCCACTTTCGTTTGTCATTATTTTTTGTTTTTTATTTTCAGGGGAATGTGATTCTATTGTCTCTAATCTTTTTGATGTTTTTATTTTTTGGAATAAAGTATCCGGAATAATTATATCTTCCTGCATCATGTTTACATAAAAGCCTTTTTCATTATTTTTAAATCCCATAAACATATCAGTAAAGCCAAGAAAATAGTAATCTCCCTCAACCGGGTCATCTGTATTTAATTTTATTTTAGCCTGGGTTTCCACATCATAAAAGGTTACAATATGTGGAGGAAGACCATTATAAGCCATTCCGACATAAGGTTTATCTTTTCCCTGAAACACAAAAACGGTCGCATATTCTTCAGCATTTCGCATTTTTTTCATATTCTCAGTGATTTGGCTTGACCATTTTTGTATATTTTTAGAATCATTACATGATTTTGCATTATCAAGTTCTATTTCCGCTTCCTTTTTCAGATCATGAAATGTTTTTATTGAATTTCGTAATTGTTCTTTATCAGCAATATCCTTGTATTTTTTGTTAATAATAAAAACCCAGGAATTTTGAGTACCGTCTAAAGTATTGTAAGGTGTACCCTTGTTAATTTTACCGGGGAAATTACTGTCGGCCCATTTTTTGGCAACCTTTTGAAATTCTGCCGGCGCTTCAAATTTATTTTCTGCTAATATTATAGAGAAAAACATGAAAATAAAAAAGAATAAAAAAATCCTGCGTAACATAATAAATCCTCCCACTAAAAATTTATTATTGATTAGTACTTTATCCCATATCAAATTGTAAAAATTTATAAAAAAGAATATTAGAGTAAATACATTATTTTAAAAACACCAGTCGCTCTGTCGCTATGGTTTGTCCATTTAATGCTATTTGGTAAAAATAAATCCCCGAAGGGACTGATTTCCCATTGTCGTCAAGACCGTTCCAGTGCAGGGTATATACCCCGGGTTGATTGTTACCATGAAAAAGTGTTTTTACAAGTTGACCTTGCAGATTATAAATTAATAATTTTACATCGCTTTTATGTAATAACCGGTATTGAATTCTGGTTTCCGAATTGAAAGGATTCGGATAGTTTTGGAATAATGTGGTTTTACACGGTATATTAATTTTTGGTTTATTTGTAATTTTTGTTTGGGTATCTTTATAAATTGAAACTCCAATATGAGTACCGATTATTACGTTTCCTGTTTTATCCGTTGCTAAATCATAAATATACCCGCCAATTAATTTACTATTAGCTGCTGAAAAAGTATACCACAGTTCATCATCATACATACAAAGGCCATACCATTCAGAGGCAATCCATTTTCGCCCCTTTTTATCAATTGTAAGTGACGTAACATAATCAAAAAACAATCCACTGTTTTCGGTATCATAATTTGTCCAACTTTTTCCATCATATTTAAAAACTCCATTGGCAGTAGCAAACCACAAAACACCGTTGTCTTCTTGAGCAACGGCATGAACGCTATTTGAAGTATTGAGCCCTGCAGTCACATTATAAAATTGCCAGTTCGTATCGTCAAAACGGGCAATCCCATAAGCATAAGGCGATAAAAGAGTTCCGCTGTTCGAGGTACAAAACCATTTATTATTATATTCATCAAAATCGATATCCACAACCATGGTGGTTCTCAGCTTATTGTCCGGATCACAATAGTTTGTAAATTTATTGCCGTCATATTTATAAACACCGGAATTCCCTGTGCCTAACCAGACATTACCTTCTCTGTCTACCTCTATCGACATGACTGTTGTCTTTGGCATCCCATCGTTGGATTGATTCAAAGTCCTTAAACTGTCGCCGTTATAAATAAATACTCCCCAATTCGAAGCAATCCATACATTGCCGGAGCTGTCAACGGCAATATCAATTATTAAATTAAGACCAAAGGCACTATTTGAAGTATCATAGTTTTGCCATGTACCGTTTCTATCCACAGAAACGCCGCCGTTATTTGTGCCATACCATTTATTGTTTTGCCGGTCAACCGCAATCGTTGTAATGCAACCGGTTTGCAGTTCACGGGAAATGGTTACTTTTCTCCATTCGCTGCCATTATAGAAAAATAATCCACTGGTTCCCCCCACCCACAGATTGCCGTTTTTATCTTCTGAAAAGGAATTAATCGTTGCGGATGGATTTGATTTATATGTTGAATCAAAAGGTAAAATACAATTAGTAGAATCAAATACTGTCCAAGTTGTATCATTATAGCAATAAACACGACCATAGCCGGTGCCGAACCATTTTTGGTTTTTGCTATCAACAAATGCACACATTATATAGTTTTCCAGCAAGCCGCTGTTGTCTTTGTTATAATTTAACCATTGTTCATTTTCATAATAATGTACACCGCCGCCTTCGGTAGCCAACCATAATTTATTATTACTTTCAAAAAAAATATCTCTAATAATATTTGATTGCAATTGTCCGTTTGCTTTGGTAAAGGATTGCCAATTTGTGCCATCATAATTATAAAGCCCCTTGTTTGTCCCACACCAAACTTTGTTATTCTTATCAACTGCCATTGTATTGATATGGTTGTCGCCAAGCAATGAATTTTCTGTTGTCAAATTTTGCCATTCATTACCATTGTACATTGATATTCCCTGCCATGTCCCCATCCATATCCGGTTGAGGGTGTCTGTAGCAATACTAGTAACATGATTATCGACAAGGTCACTATTGTTTGTTGTATAATTAATACTATTAATTCCATCATAAAAAGTAATTCCCCACCCTGATAGACCCAAAAGTATTTGGTTATCGGTAGAAGTTATCGCAGACGCTGAATTTCCTGCCGGCCAGTCATCCTGGTCAAACTCCTCAAATGAAAAATCATTGATATTCACTTTTACCACGCCGCCGGTGGTGGCTACCCAGCAATAATCGCCAACGCAGCACAGGTCTTGTACATCGTTTTTGCAGGTGTGCGTTTCCCAGGTTTCACTGTATAAAGGCAGAGCGGCAATGAATAAAAACAATAAAATTTTGAAATTTAAAGGATTCATAATTTTTACCCAATTTTTGTTCTGTGATAAACTAAATTACCACCCACCTTACAAATAAAACAGTACAAATTAATGTGCAGCTTCGCCCGGTTTTAAAACTTGTTTTCCTGTAAAATACTAGTGGTTTATGGTATTACAGGTAACATTCAAGTATACAAAATATTTGCATTCCTGTCAATTAAAAAACACATGATTTAGCATAAAATAAGTTGATTGCGCATACAAGTGGATGGGCACAGCCCTAGGGCGATCAGGCATCGAGGCGCACCGGAACACCCCGGTCATCGAGTAGTCCCGTTGCTTCATCTTTCGGGACGTATCGAGATGACTATTGATCGTACTACCAGGTTCCACCCCTAACGGGGTTGCGAGTTTTTTATTCTACTGGCTATAAACATTTCACCCCTGACGGGGTTTAGCCTGTAGGTCGGGCCTGCGGCCCGGCAGAACATCAGTGTGGTACACCTGGGGATTGGGATTGCTATAAAGGAAATGCTATGACTTCGAACCTAGCCGGACTTGTGCCGGATTTGCGGCGAGGTGGGCTACACTTTGTTGCGTACTGATCAGGAAATGTCGACCCGATTTGTCCGTCCCTCTGAGCGGGACGGACTATTGAACTACCGGTTTTCCCGTCAAACCCTATCATTGCCACGACCTTCAGGTCGTGGGACAAATAAAGCAATAACAGGGCTTTAGCCTAAACAAGTATTTGACTAAAGTCAATTTTGTGTAGTTTTTGTAATCCACGTCATTAATGACGTGGCAATGAAATGTTCCTCACCTCGGACGGACAATGGCGCCGGATTCCTCAATCCGGTTAGCCGACATGATTGGCCGCGTACCCGTAGAAAAAATACTACTCAGAACAAGGGGCTTTTGCCCCTTGAGCGATGTCATCCTTCCTCCTTGCCGCGTTCGTTGGAATGACAAACGCATTACGCTCATCGAGTAGTCCCGTTGCTTCATCTTTCGGGACGTATCGAGATAACTGTTGATCGAGCTGCCAGGTTTCACCCCTAACGGGGTGACGAGTTTTTTATTTATTTTGCTATAAACATATCACCCCTGACGGGGTTTAGCCTGTAGGTCGGACCTGCGGCCTAACGCATCGCATAAAGGCGATGCACTCCACTTTCATCGCGCCGGGGTTTGGTCCCTGTGCATAAAAACGGGATGGGCTGGGCCCATTCCCTGCAAAAGGACACAGCCCTTTATTATTGTACGACCCAAGGCACAGCCCTGGGTCGATCAGTGGATTGGTTGGCTCTCTGTGTTTCCTGCCGGAGGCTTGGGCGTCTGCATTCCAGCCGGGAGGCCTGGAACGAGGAGGGATGCCGAATCGATCTGCATATAACTAAATGGCAGCAAGCGCCAGCGGCGCCGTTTCCGCCCGGTTGCCGCCGGTATCGACCGATACCAGCTTGTAGGAATGTGGTTTACGGTCGGCTACTTTATCCTCAAACAGATATGGAGATTTGCTGATCTGGGGATAATGCAGCACCTGCGACACCAACTGGTTATCCCGCCAGATTTCATAATGCCGGAGCGGTTCGGCGCCGGCATAAGCTGTATGCCAGGATAGCCGCACAACGCGGTCGTTATTGACAAACTGTTGTTTAATGCCTGTCTCGCGGGGCGCGGTAAGTTTACCTTCCGGAACTTGAAAATAGTTGGTTTTTCCCTCTTTAACCACGCGGGTCATATCTTCCACCCGGCTACGGTCGGCTGCCGTCAAACCGTTTAGGCCGATTTGCGCCGCAGAGAGGTTTTGCTGCAACTGGCACGCTTTGCCGTTCTGATCAATGTGGCCAATCCCGATGATTGCGGTATGGACGCCGGGAGTGGTTAAGGAATATTCCACCAGGGGACGACTCGGCAGCGAAGCGCTGCCCACGCTGTGCACCACATGCGCCGGTTTATTGGACCAGGTGGCCTCTTTGCTGTACATGGCGCCGTCGGCAAAAACTTTCATCGCAATGACCCCCATATTCTTGGCCGCCGCCACCGGAATAACATTATGCTGCATATTGAAATACAGCCGGTCGTTGGCGTTGATAGCGACCAGCATGCCTTCAAGCAGATTATGGGTATCGCGCTGGATCATTTCCATCATCACGGCCGGGGACCAATGCCCGGAAAAGCCGATATGGCGCACCAGTTTTTCTTCTTTGGGATTCAGTCCTGTGAGGTTGGTGCCGTCACGGTAATCGCGCAGCGCCGCCAAAGCGCCGATGTGTTCGGCCAGCGGGTCGGTGTTTTCCAATCCCGTGTACAGTATATCGACTTCCTGCATGGAGGACAAGGCGTGGATGAGGATCATGTCGAGGTAGGCGCCCTGCGGGTAATTACCGGCGCCGTCGCCAAACACCAGGCTGAGCGTACGCTTTAAATCATCAACCGCATGGGATGCGGGATCGCCATTCGTCCAGTTCATTACCCCTTCAACCGGGTAACCGCCTTTGCCCCAGCGCAAGGCGGTTTTGCTGGTTAAAAACAATGACCGTCTTTTTGCTTCACTGTAGCCGGGTTCACCCGGCGCCAGTCCTAATAGTTTGAACGCCTTGCCGTAATTGCTTTGGCTGGGTCCATACAGGTTGGATGTGTCATAGTAATTAACCCCCAGTTCATAAGCTTTGAGGATGATCTTGACGGGATCGACATTATCGGGCGTCCATTGCAGCGAAGCTTGTCCGCCCAGGCCGAGCGTGGTGACGGGAAAATCCAGCCGCCCGAAATCACGGGTCATGGGTTGTTTAACGCCGAGCGCGCCGCAATTGATGAACGGAGCGGCGCTGAACGCCATTGCGGCGGCGCCGGTTTGTAAAAACCTGCGGCGGGAAATTGTAGAGTTGTAATTTTCCATACGTGCCTCTTTATGTTGAAATAATGATGATGAATTTCTCAAGGATATAATACATAACAATATGTACACCAGGAAATAATTCCATAAAATACAGGAAATAAACAATAATGCAGAAGGATAAGCGGTTAAAAGAATTGATCGTGTATCTTCGATTAAAAAGTACTATTCAGCCATGTTTTTTTCTTAGTTTTTACGGGGAAAAACACTATATTATTTTCATTTTCAAAATTAATTTTACAAGCCAGGAAACCGTACTTTTGTGATCCAAGGAGCCGGTGAATGCTTTATAATTCCATTGAATTTGCCATCTTTTTACCAATTGTGTTTATTTTATATTGGTTTGTTATTAATAAAAGCCTGAAATTGCAGAACCTGCTGCTGTTAATTGCCAGTTATGTGTTTTATGGCTGGTGGGACTGGCGCTTTCTCTCCCTGGTCATAATCAGTTCTTTATTGGATTACTTTGTCGGCTATGGCCTGTCCCTGACAGAGAATGAAAGAAAAAGGAAATTATTGATCCTGACCAGCATAATGGTCAATTTGGGGTTGCTGGGGTTTTTCAAGTATTTTAATTTTTTTGTGGACAGTTTTGTCGATGCCTTTACGTTTCTGGGGCAGCCGATCAATCCCGCCCGGCTGAATATTGTCTTGCCGGTGGGCATCAGTTTTTATACTTTTCAAACCCTGAGTTATTCGATAGATGTATACAAACGACAAATGCAGCCGACCAGAGATTTTATTGCTTTTTTAACGTATGTTACCTTTTTCCCGCAACTGGTGGCCGGACCAATCGAAAGAGCCATTAATTTATTACCGCAGTTCTATGTAAAACGAACCTTTCATTATGAACAGGCCGCCGACGGCATGCGGCAAATCTTGTGGGGGTTGTTCAAAAAGATAGTTATCGCCGATAACTGCGCGACAATTGTTAACCAGGTTTTTGCCAACTATTCGCACTATAACGGCAGCGCTCTTTTTCTTGGCGTGTTCTTTTTTGCGTTTCAGATTTATGCGGATTTTTCCGGTTATTCGGATATTGCCATCGGCGCAGCCCGGCTGTTCGGCTTCAAGCTAATGCGAAATTTTGCTTTCCCCTATTTCTCCAGGGATATTGCGGAATTCTGGCGCCGCTGGCATATTTCCCTAACCACCTGGTTTAGGGATTACCTGTACATCCCGCTGGGCGGCAGCAAGGGGGGGAACTGGATGAAAATTCGCAATACTTTCATCATCTTCCTGGTCAGCGGCTTTTGGCATGGCGCCAACTGGACCTTCCTGGTATGGGGTTTTATTAACGCTCTTTATTTTTTGCCTTTACTGATATTCAAACAAAACCGTAAAAATATCACTATCAGCGCCGAAAATGCGCTGCTGCCGCCGCTTAAAGATTTTGTACAAATGTGCGGCACTTTTTTTATAACTCTGGTTGCCTGGGTATTTTTCAGAGCAAACACATTGACCGATGCTTTGCTCTATTTACAACGCATGTTTTCCTCGACCCTGTTTAGCAGGCCGGAAGTTTTACCGAAAATGGTGTTTGTTTTTATTTTTATCCTCATCTCGTTTGAATGGCTACAACGGAAAAAGCAGCACGCCCTGGCGTTTTCTGCAAGTAACCGGCAGTGGCTGCTGCGCTGGGCGATATATGGTATTATTACTTTTATTATCCTGTTCTTCCCCGGCAACCAGCAGGAATTTATTTATTTTCAATTTTAAGGATTGAGCATGAAGCGATTTGTTTTTAAGGTTATACTTTTTCTGATATTAATGCTTGCCTTTTTAACGGCACCGGTTATGCTGGCAATTTTTAACAATACGATCGAACAGGTCAAATTACCCTCCCATGTGCAAACCCTGTTTGTCGGCGATTCCCATCCACAGTGCGCCCTGAACGACAAGCTGTTTCCAAATTCACTGAATATCTGCCGTTCCGCCGAAAGTTATGTGTATACCTATTATAAACTCAAGGCAATTTTACGGGTCAATCCGCAAATCAAAACCATTATCATCGGCTTGTCCTATCACAGTGTTGGCGGCAAATATGATTACACTGTGAAAAAGAACAACCTGCAATTTAAAACCATGTGCTATCGCTATTTGCCGGTATATGATAGCGATTTATTATTTTATTTACTGCGCGTCAACCCGGTTGGGGTGGTACAAAATTTACCCGCATTTACCAAAAAAAGCACGGCGTTGCTTTCCAAAGATATTTTGAATCGTTTAAAATACCGGGATTTCCCCTTTATCGGTTCGTTTTATGACGATACCCACAGCAACTTGAGCGATTCAGTGATCACCTGGACTATATCCCGGCAGTACCACGATGAGCAGGGCCAGTACATTGGTATTTCAGAAATGCAAAAGCAGTATTTATTCAAGATCATCCGCTACCTGGAAGAAAAGCAGATCGCGCTGGTTTTTGTCAATACGCCGGTCAATGAAAAATATTTAAGCAAGGTTCCCGAAAATAACATTACTGTTTACAACGACATTGTCAATCGTTATCCAAATATTCTGTTTTTAAATCATACGCACCTCACTTATCCCGATAATTACTGGCGGGACGGCGAGCATTTGAACAGCCTGAGCGCTGCTTTGTATACACAATACTTGTATGAGCAGTTGAAGGCAGAGGGGGTTGTGGAATGACTGGCGGGCAGGTAGCAAGTAGGGGACTGTGTCAAAGGCTGGTATATCATATTATTTGCAATTGAAATTAGGTTGAAACAGAGTTACAAGGACAATTTCCCAGCTAAACCGGAGTTTGGCTGGGAGAAGGTATTCTCATTCCCAAACTCCACAGACTGTGTGAAAACCAAAAAGATTGCTATAAAAAATGGAGCGCATCGCCTTTATGCGATGCATTGGGCCGCAGGCCCAAATAACATCAGAAACAAGAAAACTTGACGGTTATTACATATAAACTTTATGTTATTCAACTAGATGTTTTTATCCAAATAATAAAGCTTTTCGAGGCCACCTGCGGCGGCCTACAGTCCATAAAGGGCCTGTACTCCGGTTCCGGTAGAATCCGAGCTACTTCGAAACGCTAATAACCTGGCATTTACTTTCGTTTTAACACAGTCTGTCCAGTTTGGGAATGGCATTGTCAACGGAAACTATGTTTCAATTATATTATATACTTTAACCATAATACGTTAATTTAATTTTGCTATTTTTTACAATTGCCTTTAGTATTACTGAAAGTGATAATACTGGGTCAATCCCCCTCAAAAATCAATAAAGAAAAAATTTCTAGTATTCCACTTTTCCCCGTGTAGACTTGACCTCGCTGCGTTGTTTTTTCGCTTCCAGTCTTTTCACTTTGGCGGCCATAGAGGGCCGGGTGGGACGGCGTTTTTTGCGGGTTTGCAGCGCCCCGGCCAGTAATTCGGTAAAGCGGAGAATCGCCACATTCTTGTTGGTAAACTGGCTGCGGCTGTCCTGCACCGATAATTGCAGTATTCCCTCTTTATTAATGCGCGAAGCCAGCCGCTGCATGATGAGAGCCTTTTGTTCTTCTGTCAGTCCGGCGGATTTACGTACATCAAAGGACAAGGTGATTTTGCTGCTCACCTTGTTCACATTCTGGCCGCCCGGACCGCTGCTGCGCGACGCGGAAAACTCCAGTTCACTCTCGTCGATAAAAGTATTAAAATTAATGCTGATCATGGAGACTATTTTTTCAATTTATTCATAATATTTACAAACCGGCCTTTGCTAATGGGACTGTCCGCCACCACCACACCGTTATAAATTATGCAAAAAGTACCAAAGGGACAAGGACTGTTTTGCGCTTCCCGGTAATTTTCCAATGTAACGACCTGCGCGGTAATGCCGTAATCGTTTTGCGCGGCTTCACAGATTTCATTCACATTCTTGACCGTGTAGGGACATTGAAACGCGCGGATAATCGTCAGTCCCTGGGCATATTTTTTCAGAGTGTCGGACGTATCGCGGAAAGAGGGATTTGCTGCGTTTTCAGCAAACTTTTTAACCAGCAGGTCATAATCCGGTTTAGCGGACGCGGCAACAGTAAAACCGTTCTTGATGAACAGTTCTTTGCCGGCCATAAACGAGCCTTTGCGGGTAAGGACAGCAATGCCTTTAAGGTTTTGCTGCCGGGCATCCTGTTCACATTCATTAAGCAATTGGGTGGCATAACCCTTGTTTTTGTGGATGTTTTTAAAGCCCACAAAAATACAGTGAATAAACATATAGTCCGCTGCGTTGACCGGTCGCCAGCAATATTGACCGGGAATGTATTCGATCATTCCCTGGGTGCCGTCTTGTTCCGAATACAGGGTTTTAATGCGCAGACCTTCGGCGAGACGTTTTTCAAACCAGCCGAGTTTTTCGGGCAAGCCTTCCTTTTTTGGGTTCTTGTACCCGCACACGCCGAATTGGGTAATGTTTTCGACTGTTGTATTATAAATTGATAAATTTCCCATTTCACTCCTCCTTAATAGAATTACAGTTTTCGCCCCGTTTATGTCTAGGCAAACAGGACGAATATCCTGCATTATTGTGCGCCCCGGAGTTCATACCCAGGGCGCACTTGCTGACTCTTTACACCTTAGAGCGGTTTTACCGGAATACACAGATCAACGATAAATTTGTGTTCCGGGTGTTCATTACAGTTGTTGTGACACAGTTCAAATGCCGGGCCGTCGGCGGGTTGGTAACCGCTTTCCGGCAGCCAGGCGCCGCATAGGGTGTCCCAGGCTTGCTGAAACTGATCACCGGCGATCTCAAAGCGTCCATATGCATATTTGCCGGCCGCCAGCGTCATTTTACCAATTTCACCGTCCACCGGGGTTGCTTTTTCTACGGTAATGCCAACGCTGACCCGAAGTTTATTCTCGTCGGTGATGTTGGGATCGTCATGATAGATAGATAGCACTTTGGTTTCCGGGAAACGCAGCAAGCCGCGCGGTTCCGCCCATTTGAATAATTTGTTGAACAGGTTGCCAAAGAGATTAACATCGCCCTTGTAAGGGCCGATGTGCCGGATGTATGCGACGGTCCATTCCGGCTGGTCTTTTACTGCCACATTGACCGGTAAATAGTTTTGGGTTTTGTTTTGCATGGTATTCCTCCAATTATTAGTGGTGGTTGATTCGTTATTAATATAATTGAAGGAAGCATTACATTCTTTTCCATCCTTGCCGGACGTTTTGCAATTGTTGCTATTCGTTTTACACACGTTGCTATAGTCGATAAATCCGCCGCTGCGCCATTGGCTGGCGTTCATATTATAGGTTTCTTTGAAAGCGCGGGCAAAGGTAGCCGAACCTGAAAAACCGCAATCAAAAGCGATTTCTGTAATTGACTTTTTGGGATTCTGGATGAGCTGCGCAGCCGCTTTTTCCACACGAACGCGTTGAATGAACTGGTTCAAAGTTTCGCCTGTGATGGCCTGAAAGATACGGAAAAAATGAAAGCGGGAAAAATTGGCCACCCCGGCCAGGGTATCCAAAGACAATTCCTGGTCGATGTGGGTATCGATATAATCGATCACCCGGTTGATGCGCGCTTTGTATTCCTCGCGCATGAGCTGCTGCCGGCTGATGTAAAAGGGATTATGGGTCATAAAAGCAAAAGGTTATGTTTTTAAATATTAATTTTCAACAACGGGTTTTGTTTTTTGTAATGGTTTTGTATAGAACTCCGGCTAACCAGGGAATACCAATCGTTAATGTCAGGATGACCAGCCCTTTTACAGAAAGATCAAACGTAATTATGACATGGGTGATCACCATAATGATCAACACAATAACGCCCAGCCAGAAACTGAGAAAACGGGACAGGCGATATGGTTGCTCCGGTTTAACAAAAAAGAAAAAGATCAGCAGGGAAATGATCAATACCAGGGCAAACGCCAAGGCTCTGAATTTTTCCGGTATGAATATCTGGTCGATCCGTACATACAGATAATCGAGTATTATGATGATCGCCAGCAGCGCATATTCTTTCCAGGATAATTTGTATGAAAACAATTGGTACTCCTTTATAATGTAAAGTTAAACGTGCGCTTCGGGTAGTTTGACGCCAACCTGTCGAATGGCCTGGATGCGCGCCAGCACCGGCGGATGGGAGTAATTAAAAAACACATAAAACGGGTGGGGCGTCAGGTTGCTTAGGTTATCGACCACCAGCTTTTTAAGCGCGGTAACAAAGGTTTCCGGCTCACGGGTGGTTTCCACGGCAAAGCGATCCGCTTCATACTCGTGGCGACGCGAAACAATGTTCATAAATATAGAGAGAATCATCTCAATGGGCGCATAGAGCATACCGAAAAACAACAACCCGGCATATATGGAAACTTCTTTAACATAAAACGCGGCGAACAAGTCTTTATTAGAGATAAACAACGACAGCAGGAAAAACATGACGCCGGAATGGAGAATGCCGGTGACCATACCTTTGAGGATGTGTTTCTTTTTATAATGACCGATCTCGTGCGCCAATACCGCAACCAGCTCGCCGACGCTGTGTCTTTCCACCAGGGTATCGAACAGGGCGATGCGTTTGTTCTTACCAAAACCGGTGAAAAAGGCATTGGACTTGCTGGAACGTTTGGAGCCGTCCATGATCATCACTTCTTTTAAAGAATATTTGACGGACTGCGCGTACGCCATGATTCTTTCTTTTAATTCACCGTCTTCAATGGGTTTGAATTTATTGAACAGCGGCATGATCCAGGTGGGAGCAACGTACTGGATAATAAGCGAGAACAGGGTGACGGCGATCCAGCAGTACAACCAGGCCAGGCTGCCGGCGTATTGGAAAAAGGCCAGCACCCCGGCCAGGATCGGCCCGCCCAGCAAGATGCCGAGCAACAGTCCCTTGAGTAGATCGAGAACAAAGGTTTTAACTGTGGTTCGGTTAAAGCCGAATTTTTCCTCGATGACAAAGGTGGAATAAATACTGAACGGCAGCGACAACACCATTTTTACAAACACCAGAATACCGATATAGATCAGCCCCGTCCATATGGCATGCAGGTTCCAGCCGCGCACCAGGCCGTCCAGGTACTGAAATCCCCCGGCGAACCAAAAGACCAAGATAACGACCAGGTCGAATGTGCCGGTGACAAAGCCGAAATAGGTGTTGACGCGGGTGTAACGCTGTGATTTGGCGTATTTCTCCGCATCATAATGGCCGGTAAATTCCTGCGGTAAGGTGGGACTAAGGGCTTTAAGATTAAACAGATCGGCCGCCAGGTCAAGTATGAATTCCAGCAATATGGTGGAAAGGATAATAATAGCATATATATTCATAATTACTCTTTATTGTTTAATGGTACGGTTGCCCGGAACAGTACAACTCCGGTGGTACTATTTATATGATAATCCAGTCCGGCGGGAGCGAAACAGGCTACGCCGCGGCTAATTTCCATTTGGTTTTGCGCTGCTGAGATGATGGCCTGACCCTCCAGAGCGATCAGAATATCGGGGCCGTGCAACGCCGGAGCACTCCAGCGTTCGTTGTTGGTCAGATGGATTTTGCTTAATTCAAAATCCCGCGCCGGAGTTTTGTAAACGGTTTCTGTTGCGGACACCTTGTCGCCATTCAGAATTTCCGGTTTCCCGGCGGCAAAGGACAAAGTTTTTAGCAGCTCCTGGGCGTCGATGTATTTCGGAGTCAGGCCGCCGCGCAACACGTTATCGGAATTGGCCATCAATTCCACATTGACGCCGCGCAGGTAGGCGTGCGGTACGCCCGCTGCCTGGAACGTGCCTTGTCCCGGCTGCAAATGAACGAGGTTGAGCAGATAAATGGAAAAGAGTCCGCGATCCCTGTGCCCCTCCGACAGGGGAAAGCTGCGCGACGCCTGCACCGCCCAGTAATCCGGTGCATCAGGAGTGAGCTTGCCCTGCGCAAACAGGGGCTCCAGCCGCGCCAGCAGGGGATTGAGCAGGTCATCCACCTGGCGCTGCGGCATTGTCATGATAACCCGGTACAGGTTTTTCAGGTCGTTGCCGGCAAATTCCGGCAGCAGCGGCGCAAATTCGGGAATGCCGTTCAACATCGTTTCAATTTCAGCCAGGGGACGAAAACCGTGCAGCATATAAAAGTCCGTCAGCGCCACATGCACTTCGGGTTTGTGATTATTGTCCTTGTAATTACGGTTAGGCGCATCGAGCGGAATACCCCGGGCGTTTTCACGGGTAAAGCCTTCCCGGGCCTGCTGTTTGGAAGGATGCGCCTGGATGGAGAGCATTTCCCGGGCATCGAGAATTTTAAACAGGTAGGGCAGGGCCGGGCCAAAGTTGTTGATAACGGCAGCGCCCAAAAGTTGTGGCGCGGCGGTGAATAGCATGTTCAAGCCAATGGATTCTTCGTTGGCCTTGATGATGGCAGGGCTTTTCGGGTGCGCGCCCAACCAGTACTCCGCAAAGGGTTCAGCCGTCGCATTATCTCGATGCAGCAGTTCCGGAATAAAACTTTTTCCGCCCCAGGCGTAATGCTGAATAGCGCCTTGCAGTTTTAAGATGGTTGGGTTGCTTATATATGATTCAATAAAATTCACTTCTTCTCCTGTGGTCGATTGCCATAAAATACGAATTTTGCGGGATTATTGAAACAGGAAATGTGGGGGGTGGTTAACTATATAATAACATTTCCTTTCTATATATTTTATCTGATAGCCCTCATGAAATTGAAGATAAGGAAATGGGAAATGGTATTATTGAGGCTTTCAAGTCTAGAAGTCAAGGTATTCCCTTTAAGGGTATTTTTTATGAAACAGTATTTCGTCCATTAGATGCTGATTTTACTTTTGTAGTTCTTGATCCTTTATTTCTAAACACGGATTTTTATAAAGATATTAAAAACACGTGGAAGTTGAAAACGAAAATATTACAAGATGTGTGCATTATATAATTTTTCATAGATGACATTGTATTTTTTTTGTCAGCTATAGGGATTACTATACTTAATAAAAATTTTTTAATTTGTAAACATTTGGCAAAATTTTTGTTGTATTTTCCATAAATAAGTGTATTTTATAAATGTAAAATAGATGGACAAGGTAAAACGGGGAAATTTTATGTCGGATTTTAGCGAAATTAAAGCCGCGCAAATCGCCGCTTTTCTAATCAAGTTGAATAACGGGCGGGAAAATTATACCAAATTGATAAAACTTGTCTACCTGGCGGACCGGAAGGCCATTCTGGAATGGGGATTTCCGATTACTTTTGACGACATGTGTTCATTACCTAACGGCCCGGTAGTCAGCAGGTTTTTGAATCTAATAAAGAATGAAAATAGCGGGAAAACATGGCGGGAATTTATTAAAAAAGATGGTTATAATGTCATTTTAATTAATGAACCCGGTGATGATGAATTGTCCGTTGCCGAAAAAGAACTTTTGCAGCAGATTTATAATAAATACAAAGACAAAAATTATAGTGACATGATAACCTTTACCCACAGTTTGCCGGAATATAAAGATCCGGGTACATCGTCAATACCCATTCATTATGAGGATATTTTACTGGCTTCCGGCATGCCGGTTTATAAAGTAAATGAGATAATTGAAAATATAAAATTTATGCTGGTTTCCAATTCTCTGATTAACAAATGACTTTTACTATTTTTCCGGGGGAAACGTTTTTATTCCCATTACTTCCGGGGACCCCAAAACCACATTTACATATTATTTTAACTCTGCCCGACAAGGACAAAGAGTTTGTGGTAGTTTCTGTCTCTTCAAAAAGCAGTCACCCGAAACCAGATTTAACTGTTGTATTACAAAAGGGCTGTCACAGATTTATCAAGCATGATTCAATTATATTATATGCTATGACGAAAATTTGGACCTGTGAGAATTTGCAGTCGGCATTTGCTTGTGGTAATGCACAAGCAGAAGCGCCAATTGATAAAGGATTACTTGAGATAATTAAAACCGGTTTGTTTGATTCAAAATTTACCAGTCAAAAAATTATAAACTATTGCCGAAGCCATATAAATTTTAAATGCTGAAATATTCATATAAACAGTTTCAAGTGTTAGGCATCCGGCAATTGATACTTCCCAACAAAACGCCATATTTACAAATTTCTTTATAGAATTGCGTATTGTGCTTTTTATTCATTTCCCAGACGCGAATATCTTTCAATACCGGGGAAATGACGATTCCGTTATCTATAGAATATTGAGACGACAAGGCGCTGATTTGCCTCCTTATGTCCATATTAAATGCCTTAACAATGATTAAAATATCAATATCGGACATTTTTGTTTGCTTGTTTTGGGTATAAGAGCCAAACAGGTATTGCCCTATCAGGTTGTCTTTTAGCAGGCGTCGGGAATCAGTGACAAAATCCCGGATTATTTTATCTATCTTTTTATTCATAACTCAATATAAAGGAGTAAGCCAATATTGTCAACAGCTTTTCATCAAGCCCTTTGTACTACAGCAGGATGGGATTGGCGCAGCATACAAGCTAAAACTTGATGTGTTTCAAAACGAGCTTTTTCATCGTCGCTCCCGTGGTGGACTAAACTTTATCAAGAATTATCAATCAAAGTGAAACACACCTGCAGAGCATTAGCTATACTTCAGACCGCCTGGATCAAAAGATACTTTAATTGTAAAAACTTGTGCCATAAGGCGTACTCCACATGATCCATTCCCCATTGTCATTTCGAGGTGCTTGGGACGAGAAATCTTGATAACGGCAAGGGGCAAAAGCCCCTTGTTCTAACATTAAAGTAATGAACAAGATTCCTCGTCGCTTCGCTCCTCGGAATGACATGATAGAGGATGGTTATACGCCCTGGGCTTCCCAGGGCGAGCCTATCAGCTTATTTCAAACCCAACCCGGTAGCTATGCCGTCGCCATAGTTTTTATCGGCGCGGCGGAAATGCGCCACCATCTTTTCCTGGATGCTCTTTGGTGTTTTGCCCAAACTGCCGCAAATATTGGCAATCAGGCGCTGCTGTTCAGCTGCCGGCATTAAGCGGAACAGGTTGCCGGGCTGAATATAATCGTCATCCACGCCGCGCTTTTGTTCATAACGATCCGCATCGCCGGAGATTTTGAGCGGCGGTTCTTTGTAGGCAGGATCTGCAAGCGGGCCGCCAAAGCTGTTCGGTTCATAATTCGGCGAAGCGCCGCCGTTGTCGTCAAAACGCATGTGCCCGTCGCGTTGGTAATTATTCACTTCCACATGGGGACGGTTAACAGGCAGCCGCTCGAAATTCACACCCAGCCGGTAGCGGTGCGCATCCGCATAAGCAAAAATACGCGCCTGCAACATTTTACAAGGCGAGAAAGAAATTCCGGGAACCACATTCGCCGGGGAAAACGCCGCCTGTTCGATCTCGGCAAAATAGTTTTCCGGGTTGCGGTTCATTTCCATTTCGCCGACCTCGATGAGGGGATAATCTTTGTGCGGCCACACTTTGGTTAAATCAAATGGATTCCAGCGATAGGTTTCCGCCTCTTTTTCCGGCATCACCTGTACATAAAAAGTCCATTTCGGGCAATCGCCCTTTTTGATCGCTTCAAATAAATGCCGGGTATGGTAATCCGGGTCTTGTCCGGCGAGACGATCGGCTTCATCCTGCATCATGCACTGAATTCCCTGTTTGGTCTTGAAATGGAATTTCACCCAAAAGCGTTCATTTTTGGCGTTGATGAAACTGTAGGTATGGCTGCCATAGCCGTTCATAAAGGGAATGCCCTTGGGGATGCCGCGATCGGAAAACAGGATAGTCACCTGGTGCAGAGCTTCCGGTACCTGGGACCAGAAATCCCACTGCATGGTATCGGAGCGGGTGTTGGTTTGCGGGTCGCGTTTTTGCGAGTGGATAAAATCCGGGAACTTGATGGCATCGCGGATAAAGAAAACCGGGGTGTTGTTGCCCACCATATCCCAGTTGCCTTCTTCGGTGTAGAATTTCAGGGCAAAGCCGCGTACATCGCGCACCGTGTCGGCCGAGCCTTTTTCTCCCGCAACTGTGGAGAACCGGCCCAGCACCTCGATTTTTTTGCCTTTTTTGGCAAACAGTTTGGCTTTGCTGTATTTGCTAATGTCGTTGGTAATGGTGAGGATGCCATGCGCCCCGGCGGCTTTGGCGTGAACAACTCTTTCGGGAATTCTTTCGCGATTAAAATGGGCCAGCTTTTCCAAAAGATAATGATCTTGCAGCAAGGTAGGGCCGCGCTGGCCGGCGGTTAATGAGGTTTGATTGTCGTCTACAGGAATTCCTGCAGCAGTCGTCAGCTTTTTTTCTTTAGCCATTGTTTACTCCTTTCACAACTTGGTTAAGTGTTCAAGGGAATGATTATTGTGTAAATGAATGGCAAATTCAGCTTTACTATTGTGCTATACTCTTTTCCTTACAATTCGCGCATATTCCAAAGAATTCTATTTTGTGGCTCCGTACTGTAAAATCTGTCAATTTGCCGGCGGAGGCAATGATTTCATCATAGTTAGGCATAATAAAATCAATGATAGCTCCGCATTCTTCACATATCAAATGATGGTGTGGCGTGATGTTGGCTTCAAAACGGTCAAAGGTGCTGCCGTAATGGATCTTTTTGATCAGGCCCTGGTCATTTAATATCGTGAGATTACGATACACAGTACCCAAACTCAACCGGGGAAACTCCTTTTTTAACCGTGCATACAACCAGTCCGCTGTCGGGTGCTCGGTCGTCGAGCGCAGCAATTCCAGAATGCGGACACGTTGCCGGCTTTGTTTATAGGTAACATTTTCGACTTTCTTTTGCATAATCAATATTAATAATCATTCCGATTATTAATATAGTTGATTCCTTTCACAATGTCAAGAGATAACGGTATATTTTTTATAGAAAAGTTATTTATATTAGTGGCCATGTAAAATAGTAAAGAAAAAAACAATGTGACGCAAGGGTTTTTTGTCGACAATAAGCTTGATGAGGAGAGAATAACAGCAAGCGGATTTATTTCAAGAGTGTTGAATAAACAAAAATTTGGTTCACAGACCAGAGAAAAGTATTTTTTTTTAGGAAAAGAGTTTTTAATTTGTAAAATTATTGAGTTTGATCTAAACTGTCAAAGTAATTAACCAAAAAGTTTAAAGAATATGTCCGAAACCGATTTCGTAAAAACAAGTAACCGAATCTGTGTTTTAATGATGTTATTTGTAATAAATAATGTTTCGGCTAACATTAAATGGTCGCCTTCCTTTATATCTATTTTTAATGAATCGTTCTTGTTTGATAATTTACAGGAAACCCGACCGACTGTTGAAGGGTATTATCATTTTCAAAACTACCGTTTTTATAAAACTGTAAATTATAATCTGATGATCCATTATAACATAACGACAAAAACAAGAATTGCATTATCAGGCGGATATGCAGAATTGGTACCAAGCGGCCGAGTTGTGGAAGCCGGCTTTACGGACCCGGTAATTGCGGGGTCAGTGCAGCTAACGGAAAAATTTTTTTTAATCGAAAATATCTCTGTACCGGCCGGTAAAGAATCAATCGGCGAGCAGCGTATGAATGTTGGTTCAGGTATTGTAATGCAGTTTTTTTCTAGTCCCAAACAATCTTTGCAATTTCTTTTCAAGATAAATTTTTTGCAAATTGAACAATACAATTGGCAAAAGAAAAAACATGAATCAGCTTTTATTCGCTCCCCTTATAATGCACTCTATTACCGGCGAACCTTTGCTGATATTACTTTGTTTTTTAACTTGATACTTGATGGTATTAGAAACAATAATTACATTTCTTTCGGAATAAACGAAAATTGTACTTGTATAAAATATTTTTATCCTTCTATAAGTGTCGGGTATAATCTAGATACCCTGTATTATGTCTGTACTCTTTCCATGAGGTTTTAATTCATGCCGTCGAGAAAGCAATTTTTGAAGGCAATTTCGATTATTTCAATGCTAATTGTATTTTCAGGGACTTGTACAAAAAAAGATTACATTTTAAATGAGTCTGACAAATTCGTCGTTGAGGATATACCTGAGGAGATAATTCTTGCCCTGCCAACACCAGATAAATCAGGTCAATGCGTGCATCCGGATATTCAATACTTTGAAGAGGGATTTAATAAAAACAAATTTTTTTTAGTTTACACACCATATCCTTTTAGTAAGAATAGTTATGAAAATCCGTGTCTTGCAGTTAGCAATAACGGAGTAGACTATGATGAATTTACGATAAGTCAAAATCCGTTGGCTAGAACTCCCAAAAATGGTTATAATAATGATCCGGAATTATATTTTGATAAAGAAAAAAAAGAATTTTATTTGTTTTATCTGGAAACAGTAAAACCTGATTATCAGAATTTAATACGATTGAAAAGTAGTGATTGTATCAAATGGGAAAGATCGCTTGTTAATCATTTTGTTTTTCCTCAAGACATATTTATAGTTTCTCCTTCTATTGTTAAAAGAGATTCAATATTTTATCTGTTTTTTGTTAACCTTTCCCGATATCATTATCCGATTCAGTTTGTTAAAAATATTGATAGCAACAACATGAATTTTGAAGATCGTACAACAATAAATACAGAGTTCCCTGAAGGTTTTATTCCCTGGCATATTGATGTTTTTCCGGCAGGTAATAAATTCGTTATGCTTGCATGTGGACCGTTCTCTGATTCAAAACTTTATCTTGCAGTTAGTTCAGATTTAGTTAACTGGACATTTAATTGTAATCCCTTATTAATTAATACAACTGGTTTTTATAATAGTAAAAAGATATATCGAAGCACAGGTTTAGTATTTAATAATATCTTAGTTGTGTGGTTCTCTTTGCAAACAATTGGAAATGAATGGATGATAGGTGTAAAAAAGTTTCCGTTAAAGAATGTCTTACCGTCTGGAGTGACAATAAAATAATATAAATGCCAACAGTTGTAAAAACCTAAATACAGTACTAGTAAATGTCCTTGTACAAAAAAACGAAAGGCTTTTTGTGAAAATTTTATTACTAGTCAATCCTGCAGCCGGGCGTAAGCAAGGCACTCAAGCTGCACAAAAAGCATTAACCCTTTTCCATCAACAGGGGGTAGAGGTAACCTGCATTTATTCCGAATATGCCGGGCATCTCATTGAAATAGCCAAACGAGAAGTGAATAGTGGCTGGGATGGTATAGCCGCCCTGGGCGGCGACGGCACCTTGTTTGAGGTCATTAACGGTATGATGCAGGGGAATCCGGACCTGCCGGTACCACTTGGCGTATTACCGGTTGGCACCGGCAATTCTTTTTCCAAAGACCTGGCCGCGCAATCCCTGCAGGCTGGCGTTCAGGCGGTTGTCAACGGTACGACCCGTCGGGTTGACCTGGGATACTGTGAAAGTCCGGGACGATCCTTTTATTTTATTAATATTTTGGGGTTTGGATTTGTCGCCGACGTTGCCCAAAAAGCCGCAGCATTCAAGAAATGGGGCAGCCTTAGTTATATCATCGGCGTTTTCATTATTACCAAAAATCTGCAATCCTGTACGCTGGATTTCGAGATCGACGGGCAGACGTATCACCGGGACAATGTATTTGTGGAGATCAGCAATTCCACCAAAACCGGCGGGAATATGATCATGGCGCCGGCGGCGAAAATCGATGATGGAAAGCTGGATGTGGTCATTCTCAATAAAATATCGCGTTATGGTCTGTTATCAACTTTGCCGAAAATTTTTAATGGATCGCATATTCGCATTCCGCAAATCGAAACGTTCCAGGGAAGCGCCATGACATTTCATCCGGCTGTCCCTAAAGCTCTGACGCCCGATGGCGAGATCATTGGAGAGACGCCGATAACCGTATCGATCCTGCCCGGAAAAATCAAGGTCTTTGATTTATGAAAAAGATGCTTAAAAAAGTTAAAGTGAACCTGGCGTCGGCGCTTGCCTGGATATGTGGTTTCAGCGCATTTCTGCTGGTATCTTTATCGCTTCTTATTACGGGAATCGTTATCAATCCCCGGCGCTTTGATGGATTAATTAAGGCCGGATGTCGTTTTATTATGCGCATGTTATTCATCAGAATCCGGGTCGAGGGCCGCGAACATGTTGATCCGCGCCGCACCTATATTTTTATGTGTAACCATGTTAACCAGTTTGACGGGATTGTCTTGTACGGCTATATTCCCAATTTCGCGCGTGGAGTGGAACTGGATACCCATTTCAAATGGTTTTTCTGGGGATGGGTATTACGCCGCCTGGAAATGATCCCCATCAGCCGCACCAATGCCCGCAGCGCTATGAACAGTTTAATGCAGGCGAAAAAGGCGTTTGCCCGCGGCATCTCGATCATGATCATGCCCGAAGGCACCCGCACATTAACCGGGAGTTTTGGCGCTTTTAAACGCGGGCCGTTTTTGCTGGCCAAAGAAGCGGGTGCGGATATAGTCCCTATGGTCATGATCGGCGCTTTTGAGATCAAGCGCAAAGGCAGCCCAATCCTTCGCCCCGGACAAATGATATTACGGTTCGGCAAACCGGTGTTATATTCCGAAACCTGTGATCTTGAAGCGGACGAATTAAAAACTCTGGTTCGAGATAAAATGTTACAGTTATTCGAACAGTAAGCAGTATTGATGGTTTCCACCCTGACACCCTGGAGCCATCACCGGGGATAATAATTCAAATTTATTTCTTCTCCGGGCATTCCGGGTTTAGAATGATCTGCGCTATGCCGCTGGTAAACAAATTTGGCTCAGCCGGTCGATCCGTCAACATATTCACAAAGGGGAAGTGATGGTATTCGGTCGATTTGAGCAACAAACGAATGCCTTTTTGCGGGAAATAGCAATCAATCAGTTTGAACAAACCGGCGCCGGTACTTTTCTCATGGGTCTTTTTACTATAGTCCAGTAATTTTTGCAAGTCATGCACCTGTAGCTGTACTGGTGATTTTTGCAAGGTTTTTTTACATTCGGAAAAATATTTCCTCACCCTGGAGATCGGAAAAGCCGAATAGGGTGGATAGTTGTTTTGCACCAGCATCTTGGGCACCCGGATAAATACTTGTCCATTTGCGGCATAAACAAAATCATCATGATCCGTATAGGGGGCAAGATATAAGGGGGTTTTTTTGTCACAAAACTGGTTCAGGATCGAATCATAGTATTTTCTCATTTTATACCCCTGGAATAATGAATTGATTTTTTTTGCCTTTCCAGCAGATTTGATTTGACACACGAACATTTTTTTATTATATTTATGCTAAATATTTTAGCACACAGTTAATTTTCATATCAAAAGTACATAAAATTACAACCACTGTCAAGTAAAATTTATTAAAATTTTTCAGGATTTTCAAGTGCAGCATTTTTGGGATAATGTCGATAAAGTAATAAAATTGTTGAACATACCGCGTAATGAGCTTGCCAAAGCTATCGGTATTTCTGAGGCGCATTTATCCAACCTGATCCGCGGCAAGCGCAGCGCTTCCACCAAACTTTTGGAATTAGCCGCCGACTATTTACACTTTCCGGTACCTGAATTGCTGGATAAAGATTTTTTCGCCGCTCTGCTCCGGCAAAAACGCGGCACTGTAATAGAAAAACATCCTCCGATCATCGATTTTGCCGATGACTTTCACGCCGGGGTGATGCCACAGATCGGCAACGCGGGCTTTAAATCATCCTCCCTGCTTGCCGGGCAAAGTGAACCGGTAGTTGATCCGGATATCCCATCAGTGGCAGACCGGCAGCATGATAAACAGCCAAAAGCCCCTGTCGCCTCACTTGAAGAAGAAGTTCATTCAATCGAGAATCCCTGGATCGATGCCGGACAACTCAAAACCGAAGTTCAGACAATTTTGGCGGCAGATGATCTTACTCTGGTCGATCTGACCCGCGCCGCGCAGTTGGACCTGGTTTTTATGGACAAGTTGTTCAGCGGAAAAATAGAAACCTGCCAGTTTGAAATTGCCAGAAAGATAGCCAGGGCAACAGGCAGAGCCTGGAAATTTGCCGGCAACAAAGTTTATTTTTTTAAAAAAGCCGGGCAGACCAATACCGAAGAAATCAATAAAGACAGCCTGATTTTCCCGTTTCCAACCGTTAAACATGTTCGCGAACTGCCGCTTATACCTCTTGAAGTAGGCGCCGGCGACCCGATGCCCAACAGGTTGCAGGATCCGGTTTCGTTTACCAAGGCATTTCCGGGTATTCGTGCAGAGGTTAAATATACCCTGCGGGTGCATGGCAATTCCATGCAGTATGCCGGTATTTATGACGGCGATCTACTGTTTGTCGCCCCGGTTGACGACAAAAATAACCTGAAGAACGGCAGCCTGGTGATCATTGCCGATGAGTTTGGCGATTTGCTGGTTAAATTCTTTCACAAAAAGGAAAGTATGGCCGTGCTGGTATCGGCGTCGCGACGCAATCCCCCGATTATTAAAAGTATGGAAGAGATCACCATTTACGGCAAGGTACTGCACAGCAGTCACCTGCGCACCTTTGAATAATAAAGCCGGATTAGCTGATCCGGCCTGGTTTTGTGCGCCTGGAGGGGCTCGAACCCCCAACCTTCTGATCCGAAGTCAGAAGCTCTATCCAGTTGAGCTACAGGCGCTCAATGTTTTCAACTTAAAATTTAATCGTTTCCCGGTTTTAATGCAAATAAAAAAAGCAGACAATCAATTATTGAACGCTTAGGGGGGTCAGCATTCAAAGGAGGGGTTTGATTGCCTGCTTTTTTATTATAACAATGCTATTATTTTTTTTGTTCCCGGAATATGCCAGAGCCCGGGGATTTTAGAACCGGGAAATTGTAAAAGTTGTTGGTAATTTTATGTAAATTATATAACTTGTACAACAGGCTGGTAGCAGAAGAATATCTTTACAGGCTCGATAAAACAAAATCCGGTTGAAAAACCGGAAAAAGCACTAAAAAATTGAATAAATGAACTACTAAAGGGTATCTAGTGCAAACGTACCCGTTTTATACCACATTGCCTGTACAAATTGGCGATGTCAATTATGGCGGACATGCCGGCAACGACAAGTACCTGCTTTTTTTTCATGAAGCCAGGCTGCGGTATTTCAGAGAGCTTGGCGTAACGGAAGCCGATATTGGCGATGGCGTGTCGCTGACGCAGGTTGAGGCGCATATCGTTTATAAAAATGAAGCATTTTATGGAGATGAACTGGTTATCGGTGTTAAAATTACCGATATTTCCAGGGCCAGCTTTAAAGTGGAATATTTTATATCCCGAAAAAGCGATGACGCCGTGATCGGTAACGGGTATACAGTTTTGGCTGGTTTCGATTACCGTACCCATCGCCTGAAAAAGATTCCGGCTTCTTTTGTAGACAAGGTATCTGCCCGGCAGGCAGAATAGCTTGTTGCTTTTATATTGTGCAAGAACAGTATTATTTAAGATGAGAGTATGACATGAAAAATCGGTTTACAGCAATTATTCTTGTATTGATATTTGTCATCGGAACATCCTTTAGCGCCTATGAATTCCCGCAAAACCAGGGCACCGTGGTCAATGATTTTTCCGGGGTGATAAGTGAAGAAACCAAAACCCGCATCGAAGGGCTGGGCCGGGAAATATTTGAAAAGACCGGAGTAGCAATTGTGGTGGCTTCGCTGCCGACTATTGGCGATAATGAGTATACCGATTATGCCAACCGGTTATTTGTAAACTGGGGCATTGGTAAAAAGGGCGACGACCAGGGTATTTTGATTTTCCATGTCAATGATCAACGCAAGGTGCGGATCGAAGTGGGTTACGGCTCCGAGGGATACCTGCCGGACGCGACCGCATCGCGCATCTGGCGTAATATCATGTTACCGCACTTTCGCGATGGTGATTTTGACAACGGTTTTTTATCCGGGTACCTGGCGATTGCCGATATTGTCGCTAAATACTACAATGTAGAATTTTCCGGTTCGCCGGAAGCCAGGGGACAGGATGAATCGACAGGCTCGCCAAACTGGCTGTGCATGCTGATTGGATTGCTGATATTATTAAGCATGTTCGGCGGCGGTAAAGGCCGGGGCAGCGCAATTCCGTGGCTGATCCTTGGATCGATGCTGGGCAGCGGCAAGAGTTCCGGCGGCGGTTTTGGTGGTGGTTTTGGCGGCGGCGGTGGCTTTGGCGGCGGGTTTGGCGGCTTTGGCGGCGGCATGAGCGGCGGCGGCGGCGCCGGCGGCGGTTATTGATAATTATTGAATTAACATAAATTTCTGGAGAATAATTATGGTGAAAATTCCTCATTCACCCGAAGAGATCTTTACCGAGTTTACAAATGATGTCAAGGCGCTGTTTGGCGACGACCTGGTTGCTATTGCTCTCTATGGCAGCGGCGCTAAAGGCGAATATGTGTACAAAAAATCGGATATTAACTTTCTGGTGGTATTGACCGAAGCCGGAATGGGTAAATTGTCGGCTGCCCTGGAGTTTGTTAAAAAATGGGACAAGCGTAAAGTTTCGGCGCCGCTGTTTTTAAGCCGTGAATATATTGCTTCATCGCTCGACAGCTTTCCTATTGAATTCCTGAACATGAAAAAATATCATAAACCGGTTTATGGTGAAGATATTCTGGCCGGGCTGGAATTCTCCCGTGAGCACCTGCGTTTAAAGTGCGAGGAACAGGTAAAGGGAAAATTGCTGCACCTGCGCGAAGGCTTTTTACGGACGTTTGGCAACCGTCAGGCTCTGGAAACCTTACTGGCGGCTACTATTCCCGCCTTTGCCTCTTTGTTTACCGCTTTGCTGGAATTTAATAATATTGCTGTTCCGGCAACCAAAAAAGACACAATATTAAAAGCGGCGGAATCTTTTAAACTCGATCAGGAAATTTTTAGCCGGGTGCTTGCTGTTAGAGAAAAGACATATAAACCGGAAAAATCGGAACTGATTGAATTAACTGTAAATTATATCAAAGAAATACATAAACTAGCCATCATCGTAGATGCATGGCAATAATTATTTGAGGAGGTAACTATGTGGAAAGGCTTATTGGTTGTTGTTGGACTCTTGGTTGTTGTTGCATTATTATTCGGTTCGACTTATAATGGTTTGGTAAAACTCGATGAAACCGTTAAAAATGCCTGGGCTGAAGTAGATAATCAACTGAAACGGCGTATGGACTTGATCCCCAACCTGGTTAATACGGTCAAGGGTTATGCCAAATTTGAACAGGAAACCCTGGAAGGGGTTATCCAGGCTCGCGCTAACGCCACTAAAATGGAAGTGAACGCCGGCGACCTGGTGAATAATCCTGAACAGATGCAGCAATTTATGAATGCCCAAAACGGCCTGTCTTCGGCGCTGAGTCGTTTGATGGTAGTTGTGGAAAAGTACCCGGATTTAAAAGCCAACCAGAATTTTCTGGATCTGCAGGCTCAGCTTGAAGGCACCGAAAACCGCTTGACTGTAGCCAGAAGAAATTATAATGAAACGGTTAAAAGCTATAATACCCAGATCAGGGTTTTCCCGCGTAATTTTATTGCCGGAATGCTTGGCTTTCAGCAACGGCCCTATTTTGAAGCACCGCCGGAAGCGCAGCAAGCCCCGGTTGTCGATTTTAATCAATAGATCATTTCAAAAACCCCGGTCAATCCGGGGTTTTTTTTACCTGATTTTATCTGCTTTTAAAGTTTATCCTGCCCAATGGCAATGACAAGTGTTTAAGTATTTCTATTGCAAAATTGCCGGAAATTGCGTATATATTATTTAAATATAAATTAATACTTTCCGGACAGTGTATGGTCATTAATCCGCATATTCTTGAAGAATTTGAACGGCAGCAGCAGCGCCGGGAAAAAGTTGATTTTAATAAAAACCGGCGCCTGTTTAAAGAAATGTATAAACATGCCGTCAGGATGGGCGCCATTCCCAGCGCCAATCCTCTGGAAGGTATTGAAGTAAAAATCAAACTAGCCCGGATCATCAATAGTGTTTGATAAAATTCTCTGTGATATTGCGCAAGCATTACAAAATCAGCAAATTGATTATATGATCATTGGTGGCCAGGCGGCGCTTGTATATGGCGTTACCCGCTTTACTCAGGATATTGATATAACCCTGGGACTTGGAGTAGAAAATTATCTGCAAATTGAAAAACTGGTTGCCGACCAAAATTATTTTATCCGTACCGGCGACCCTGAAAATTTTGTAAAAAGGACAATGGTCTTGCCGGTGCAAGATAAAAAAACCGGTATTAATATTGATTTTATTTTTTCATTTTCTGCTTTCGGAAAAAAAGCCCTGTCCCGGGCAATTCCGGTTCAAATTAACAATATTTCTGTAAGGTATGTTTCATTGGAAGATTTGATCATTCACAAGCTCATTGCCGGGCGCCCCAGGGATATTGAAGATGTAATAAGTATCATTCTCCACAATCCGAATTTTGACTGCAATTATATTGAAAACTGGTTAAAAGAATTTGACAAATCCCTTGCAGAAGATTATATTAATACATTCAGAAACCTGTTAAAAGAACTGAATCATGAAATATAATTGAATTTATGTTGATAATGAAAAAAGTTGCATTACAATATTTCCAGCCGGAGATAGTGTAGCAACTTTCATTTTGTTCAGACATGCGGAAATATTATCGCCAGGAAAATTAGCAAGAATGATCACTAGCGCCGGTTGGTTTTTCATAAAACAGATTTATAACGCCAGGCCGCGAAAACAATGCGGAAGCCGAGGCCAATGCTGACCCAAAAACGAAATCTGATTATTTTTATTCTGTTAGCTTTGGGCACGGTCATTCTGTCATCCTATTTTTACATTAAAAAAAACCGGGATCCCCTTTCCATAGAAATTCAGAATGGCTGTGGCGAGCCCGGTCTGGCGGCGCAAATCGCACAAAAGTTATATAAATGGGATGTGTTCGCCGTAGGGAATGCCGACCGGTATGATTTTGAAAAGACCGTTATTATCGCCCGTTGTAAAAAAAATAACCGTGAGTTAAAGAGATTTTGCGCTGAAATCGGATATGACCCACAGAAGGTGATATATCATAAACAGGAAAATCACCACATTGTCGTAACCCTGATTTTAGGCAAAGACTATCGGAATTATTTTCCCCAGGGGACCTCTGAAACCCCCTGATTCCCTGGCGTCAGCACGCGAGGCTCAATATGAATAAAAAACAAGTATTGATTTTCATCACCGGGGTATTTTTCATCTGCTCTTTCCGTTTATTCCCGCAAACCCCACCGTTTATTACCGCACCGGTAAATGATCAGAGTAATAATATTTTTCATTACCTTAACCGGGTAGCTGCACTGGTAACAGAGACTTCACTGGCCGGTTTTGCAACGTTACCCGAATGGGAAGCGGCGCGTCCGCAGCGCTATGCCGAGTTTATCGATATGATGAGCCTGGCGGATCAACCTTTGTATGAGCCGCGCTGCCCTTTAAACGTTACCATTACCGGAACGATACAAAAATCCGGTTATCGCATAGAAAAACTGTATTATGAATCTTTACCTTCGCTATACGTTGTAGCGAATTTGTATATACCTCAAGGTCTGGAAAAACCGGTCCCCGCCATTCTGTATGTTTGCGGTCATGCCGAAACCCAAAAGGTTCATTACCAGGCGCATGCCCGTCGTTTTGCGGAACTGGGATTTGTCTGCCTGATCATCGAGACTATACAATGGGGCGAGGTGCGCGGCGAACACTGGGGGACGTACGCGCGTGGCTGGTTTCACTGGTTAAGCCGCGGGTATACACCGGCCGGAGTCGAATTGTGGAATGCACTGCGCGGAATCGACCTGCTGTGCGCCAGGCCCGAAGTGGATAGCGACAAGATTGGCGTAACCGGCACCTCCGGCGGGGGCGCGCAAACCTGGTTTATTGCTGCCGCCGACCCGCGCATCAAAGCAGCCGCCCCAAGCTGCGGCACCAGCACGGTCAAGGCGCATATTTTTCACAACACCATTGATGGCCATTGCGATTGCATGATGCCGGTCAATACCTGTCTGCGTGATATTCACGATATTGGCGCGCTGATCGCTCCGCGGCCGCTGCTGGTTGCGGCGGCAGATCGCGATGGCCTGAACACGATCGATGCGACCCGCGAGTGCGTACAGTATATCAAACAAATTTATGAGTTATATGACAAGGGGGAGCAGATCGAACTGGTGGAAACACCGGGCGGGCATTCGTATCAAATACTGTCGCGCACCAAAATTATGGCTTTTTTTCTCCGCTATTTGTACAATAAAGAAATCCCATATACGGAGATAGATGATATTGATACCACGGCTGCCGGGCAATTTTCCGCTGTGGATTTGCGGGTATATAAAAACGGCCCGCCGCCGGATGACCGCACCTGTTCTATACAGGAAACTTTTATCAAAACCGCCACTCCGCCGGTTATAACCAATAAAGAAGACCTGGCAGTGTACCGGGCAAAGGTAATTGATTTTTTGCGGGAAAAAACCTTCCGCGCTTTTCCCGACGCTGCTGCCGTCATGCAGCCGCGCCTGGAATTCCGCACCCTGGATGATGCCCCCTTTGGACATGAGGTTTACAGTTTTGTTTCAGAAACGGACTGGCGGCTGAAAATTGATATTTACAGACGCCATCCCTGGGAAGAATCCGCCCCGCTGCTGGTTATTTTACGCAGTCCGGGCGAAAACCGCACGGAATCCGAGCGATGGGTTGAAGGTTTTGATGAGCGCTATAATTTAGCGTTTTTAGATGTTCGCGGCGTCGGCGAAACCGGCTGGAATGAAAATATGCAATGGCATATTCGCCGGGCATTGGCATGGACAGGGCGAACCATTGCCTCCATGCAGGTTTATGATGTACTGCGAGGACTGGAATTTTTACGGAGCCTGGAAGGATTTGACAGCGCTGCTATGTGCCTGGCAGCGCGCGGAGCTTTATGCGCGCCGCTGGTCTATGCCGCCTTGCTGGATGGCGGGATCGACCGGGTTTTCCTGGAAAATCCCCCGGCCACGCAAAACCAGCCCAGCCAACCCGATGGCCGCGGCGATGCCATTGAAATGCTTAATTGCCTGCGTATAACAGATTTACCCCAGGCAGCGGGACTGCTTTATCCGGCTGAGATTATTATTGTTGGATCAATACCGGTAACCTGGAACTGGTGTGAAGCGGTTTATAATAGCCTCGGCAAGGCAGACAATTTTCATAAAGTAGCCAGGATAACGGATTGGGGAAAATGATCTTTGCCGGAAAAAAGAGGGAACATTTTTTTTCTGAACATAGTTATAATAGAGAATTCACGCTTTACCGGAATATTAACAGGGAGTATTCCGGTGAGAACACCGGCGCCCTGTGGAATGGAGGTGATCTTATTAATCATATATTGGTAATAAGAGCCTCCGGTGTTACTTGCTAGCGCCAGGTACATCGGGCTCTGCTTATGTCGGGCTCTGCTGATCTTTAGCGGAGCCCTTTTTTATTGCCGGGGAAATAACCGCCATTATCTTTTCTGCACAACCATGAGTAATCTAAACAGAGAGGGGTGAAAATAAACTGTTTTTTTTTAATTATCCAGATATTAAATTGTATTAAATATAAAGCAACTTGATTATTTATTATAGAGGGCATGACATCTATGCGTATTAAAAGTATTTTTACGCTGGTTTTAATTGTAATAAGCATGACTAGCGCAATCGGACAAACAAATGAAGATTGTTTTACCTGTCATGGCGATCATGCGATAGCGCCGGAGACTGACCGTGGAGCCCGGCTGCAATTATTTTTATCCGCCGACAGTTTTGCACAGGCAACACATGGTGTGTTAACCTGTACTGATTGTCATACAGGCGACGAAAGTACTTTTATTGAGGTTCCGCATTTAACCGACGCCATGCAAACGCTGTCTTGTCTTGACTGTCACGGGGAGGATTATACCGTAATGAGCGGCGGGTATGAAAAAAGCGTGCATGCCCTTGTTCTTAAAGAGAATTTTTCCTGCGCTTCCTGTCATAATCCCCATACCGTCAATTACGCTGCCCTGGACACTAGTAAAATTGCCATGATTGCCTGGTATAACAACCAATGTATGTCATGTCATACCGATTCGGTGCGGTTTTCTACACTAGCGGACAGCGCCATCATTCGGGATTTATCGCATAGTTTTTTGCCCAACAAAGCGGCGCACTGGAAGTACGTGCGTTGTGTAGACTGTCATACCCCATCCACAGAGAGCGATATACACCAGATATTGCCCAAAGAGCAAGCACAACATAACTGTGTCGAATGCCATTCAACCAATACCTTGCTGGCCCGCAAGTTGTATAATCCTGCAAACGATACGACCGCTATTGCCGGCGCCGGCATCAGTAATTATTATTTATTCCAGAATGCCTATGTTATCGGCGCCACCCGTCACCTGGCGGCGGACAAGATCATTGTCGGCATTTTGTTGTTAACCTGCGCAGGTATTCTCATCCATATTATTTTACGTTTTGTAAACCGTCATAAAAAAACGCACAAATCCGCAAGCGAGGACGATCTCTATTCTGCCGGAACCCGGTTGTGGCACATGGTCAATGCCCTGGTGTTTATCGTGTTACTTGTGACGGGTTTTACAATGCATTTTGCTTCCACTTCGTCACTGATCAGTTTTGCAGCGTCAGTGACCATTCATAATATTGCCGCAAAGATATTGGCGCTGAGTTATGTGTTGTTCATTATCGGGAATTTTACCAGTAAAAATATAAAACATTATTTGCCGGCGCGCAAAGCCTGGTTAGCGCGTATGACGGCACAATTACGGTATTACCTGTGGGGCATATACCGGGGCGAACAACCGCCATTTACGCCCGGCAAGCAACAAAAATTCAATCCCATGCAGCAAATCACCTACCTGGTGATAATGTACTTGTTTTTGCCGCTCATTATAATCAGCGGTGTTATGATGATGTTTCCGCACCTGGCGCCTGATAAATTGTTTGGCGTGGGCGGAGTCGGCCCGATAGCGATCCTGCATTACCTTGTAACTATTGTACTGACCTTGTTTTTGTTGGTGCATATTTACCTTGGCAGCACCGGTAAAACGGTCGGTGAACTCTATATGAATATTATGACCGGAAACCGCGCCGCCAGGATTAAATCCCGAAAAGATAAAAAACATACAACCTGACCGCGCTGATAAATTTTAGTGCTTGTTTCTTTGACGGAAAATTAATAATATTGTTTGAACCGGATTCAATATGTTTTGGAGACAAGAAATATATAAAGGAGTGTTGGTTTGGTATTACCCAGGTTAACATTAAAACATTTTTTTGAATATTGCACCACAAATTATGGTAAAGAAAAAGCATTATCATTTGTCGATGGTGAACCGTTCAGCTATAGTGAATTATATGATAAAGTACAGTATGTGTCGGGTTTTTTACAAAAATCAGGAATACGGGCCGGTGACCGGGTTGCAATCCTCGGAGAAAACAGTCCGAATTGGGTGGTTGCCTATTTTGCTATAACCACAATGGGCGCTATTGTCGTCCCTATATTACCCGATTTTTTACCCGACCAGGTACAGCATATCCTTCACCATTCCAATAGCAAGGCGCTCTTTATATCGGAGAAACAATATGAAAAAAATCTTGAAGCCGAATTTGACGCACATCTGCGTATTTATTTACTAAATACATTTAGCGAAATCCGTCCGCGCACACCCATTGATAAGCTAAAAGAAATGCTCAGGGATAGCGGGAAGGAACTGGCCAAATTAAAGATAGCCGCCCTAAAGCTGGCCAAACGGTATTTTAATGATGTTATGGAAGATGATGTCGCTTCAATAATTTATACTTCCGGGACAACCGGTCATTCCAAGGGGGTGATGTTGACGCACAAGAACCTGGTTTCCAATGCCATCGCTTCCGCTCAAATTCAACCCATTCAACCCGGCGACAGAATGCTTTCGGTTTTACCCTTGTCGCATACCTACGAGTGCACTGTTGGTTTGTTGGTGGCTTTTACCGGTGGCGCCTGTACTTATTATTTTGAAAAACCGCCTTCACCAAATCTTTTGGTTGAAGCTATGAAAAAGATCAAACCGACTGTTATGTTGACAGTTCCATTGATTATAGAAAAAGTTTACAAAAACAGGATATTGCCGCAATTCCAAAAGAACGCAATTATTAAAAGTATGTATAAAAATGATTTTCTGAGGAAAAAACTGCATAAACTGGCTGGAAAAAAACTGTATAAATCTTTTGGCGGCTGTTTACATTTCTTTGGTATTGGCGGGGCCAAGCTGGCAACCGAAGTGGAGCAATTTTTAAAGGACGCCGAGTTTCCGTATGCAATTGGCTATGGATTAACAGAGACCTCCCCATTGCTGGCAGGTGCCGGTCCCACTCAAACCCGTGTTGGTTCAACCGGTCCGGCAGCCCCCGGCGTTCAGTTAAAGATCAATTCTCCCGATCCCTATAGCCAGGAAGGAGAAATCCTCGCCAAAGGCCCAAATGTGATGAAGGGATATTATAACGACCCGGAACTAACTGCCCAGGTATTTACCAGGGACGGCTGGTTCAGAACCGGTGATTTGGGGATATTCGACAAGGATGATTTTTTATATATCAAAGGCCGGCTCAAAAATGTGCTGATTGGCCCAAGTGGGGAAAATATCTATCCTGAAGAAATTGAAACCCAGATCAATGCCTGCGATTACGTGGTGGAATCACTGGTATATTATGACCAGGGTAAAATTGCCGCCCGCGTTCATTTGAATTATCCTTCACTGGATAGGGATTTCAAAGTGTCCGGCGAACTGGAACTAAAAAAGAAGATCGAAGAGTTGTTAAAAAGAATTCAGCAGCAGGTAAATAAAAAACTGACCGGGTTTTCACGCATCAATAAAATTATCGAGCAAACCGAGCCATTTGAAAAAACCCCCACGCAAAAGATAAAGAGATTTTTGTATATTAGATAATTGAAATAACTTTGTTGTAGCTATTATTAATTTAAAAAAGTTGTTTGTACTTTTTACTCCTCAAACCTGAGCCAATCCACCGCAAACAGGCTGTCACCGGCGCCGTAAAAGTTCAGCCACAGGGCATGAACGCCGGTAACCGGTTTTATTGCCGCGCTCAGGGTCAGCCACTCATCCTGTTTGCTGCGGGCCAGTACTTCTACTGAGGCAACGACACCGCTCCAGGGAGAATCCAATACCAAATCTATTTTCCCCCCTTTATTCCCGGGTTTTACTCTGAGGATAACCTTTTTTACTCCCTGCCCAAAATTTAAATACTTGAACGCCGCGCGGTCTTCATTACATATTCCGCCCAGTTCTTCATTGTCGGCGGCACACATCTGAATTCGGACATTGCCATGCAAGAGGCAGGCTCTTTCCGCATCAATTTGTTGCCGGGCGTTTAACGGCCCTCCGGCGCCCTGCGAGGTCATTTCCACCTCGTTAATGCTGCCGTCAGCGTTAAAGGTAATCGGCTCCACGCAGGCTTTGCGCATCATTTTTGAGCCGTGCGTGGCGCGATGGTAAAACACATACCATTGCCCCTTGTATTCAACGATTGATCCATGATTGTTCCAGTTGCCGGGATCGCAGCCATCATTATCAATAATAACCCCGCCATATTTAAACGGCCCCATTGGCGATGTAGCGGTAGCATAACCAATGCAGGTGGGCATATATGACCTGCCCATGTGTGCATAAATAAAATAGTAAATGCCGTTACGTTTCACCATATAGCCACCTTCGTGGAAATAATGCTCCTTCTCGGTTAAAACGCTGTCCCGGATCGTGCTCTTGTCCAGTTCTTTCATGTTTGGCAGCAGTTTGGCCATTTTAGCGGTAAACTGACCCCACATATAATAAGCCTGACCGTCGTCATCAATGAAAACACAAGGGTCGATCTGGTTATAGCCGCCAAGGTCAATGTTTTTACCATTCATAAACGGCCCGGCAGGATTTGGGGCAGTGGCAACCCCTGCGGTGTAGAGATGATCCGGCAGGCAATAATACAGGTAATAAACGCCGTTTTTAAACTGACAGTCCGGGGCAAACAGCAGGGCGTCGCTTTCCGGAACCTGGTCATTGGACCCTTTGGAAGCAAAGCGGTCTCTAAGAATAGTCCAGTTCAATAAATCCGTGCTGGAAAGGACATGATGCCGCCATGAACAATAATAATCTGTACTTTCATCGAGAGACCCATAAATATACAGCTTGCCGTCATTCCACACATGCGCCGAGGGATCGGCAACGTACACACCCGGCGGCACGATAGGATTTTGCGCCCATATTGCAGAGGCAATGCTAATGAAAATACCGATAAGGAATATGTGCTTTTTCATTTTATTTCCTGGACAATGACAGAATAAAGATAACATTTTATTAATGTTGTTGTTTATGCAGGTAAAATTATAATCTTTTCTAAAAAAACCAAGCATGATTATCTGATATAAAAGGTAGTAAACATGCACATCATTTATAGCCGTTGATTCTGAACAAGAGGCGCTCAATAACCGCATTCATAAATTCGGAAGGGAGTTTCTTGTGCCCGAAATCCCAGTCATTGACTTTTAGATAAACGGATTCCGGGATAAATCCGGCCGGGGTTTCCTTGTCCATAATAATTGCCAGCCATTCTTTAAAGCGTTTATCCTGCACGGCTTGCGGGTACATGCTGAGGGTATCGACCACATTCAATATATCGTACCACACAAACGGCAGTTTCAGTTTTTTAAAGTCTGTGCCCATACCGAACAGGTAGGGTTTGGTTAACTTTCTTCTGTCCCACAGATCGAAAAGCGCAGCTATTCCGGCATTTTTTGCAGCAGTGTATTCCTGTTCTTTGGTTAACGCCAGCATTTTTAATGCAAACATGGTCGCATAGGGACAAGGATCTTGCTTGCGGCCGGGTCCATGGAATTTACCCAGTTCTTTGGCGGCAACGCAGCCCCAGCCGTTGTCCGCAACCAGCCCGGCAATAAAATCGATTCCCTGGCGAAGGGGCTTGTTAATTTCAAGAGCATTCAGTTTTATAGCTGCATAAAGCAATACCGGCGCATCGCTCATTACCCAGCTCAGTTCCGGCTTGCCGCTGCCGCCAAAATGTTTGGGAATTTCGATCAGTAATTGCAGGGGGCCTTCCTGCGAACGGTTAGCCAACACTTTATCAATGATTAACGCTATCCCCGGATCGTTCCGGTTAAATCCCAGCTCTGCCAGGAACGAGAGCTTGTGCAGCGGGTGAGCCACGTTTTTATGACTGGTTATAGCATAACACGGCCAGTCCTGCAGTTCCGTGACAATCCTGCTGATGCGGGGATCGTTAAAGGTTTGCTGTTCAATTTCTGTAATGTCTTCAAAACAAGCCATCCGGTGGCGATGCACAAAAAACTTTACATAGGCCGAGGTGTAGGAGAATTTTAATGGCATGCGTTATTCCAGAGTTTAATAAAGCCGGTTCATTTAATATAACCCAGGTCTTTCAGGAACAGGTCGATTTTAGTATTTGCGTCCGCCTGGATTGCAGGATCGGGCTGGGGTTGATTGTAATCCGGAATGCTGGACGGCGTGAACATGTGACCGACGCCATTGTAAACGATCAACTCGCAGCGGTTGCCGCAGGCAGCCAAGTTATCGGCAAATTTCTGCACTTCCGAAAGCGGCGTAACCGTATCGGTGCGACCCTGTAAAATAATTGTGGGCGGTAATCCAGCGCGGACATGCTGATCCGGTGAAAGGGACGCTACTTCTGCCCGGTTCAACAACATTTGTTTGAACCAGTTGTCTTTGGCCAGGGTAACGGCCGGGGAGACGAGAACAAGAGCATTGGGAATTGAAGTAATAGAGCAGGCAGTATCCGGGAACACTGCGGTGCTGGCGGCCAGGTGGCCTCCGGCCGACCAGCCATAAGCGGCAATTTTATCAGGATCTATTTGCAGAGAATCCGCGTTGGCTCGCATCCATAGAATGACATCACGGGTATCGGCCATTGCTTCGAGCGGGGTTATGTTTTTCTGATCCGATAAACGGTACTGCGCAGCGACGGCTACCATGCCGAGCTCGGCAAAATGCCGGGCTTGCCAGAATGTCCAGGAAGGCTCGCCTATCGCCCAGCCGCCGCCATGAATGAGCGCTATCGCAGGATGTTTTTCCTTGCCTGTATCGGTTGGGGTAAAAACAAAGACGTGCAGAGAGCTGCTGTCTTTAACGGCATAGATATGTTCAACAGGTTGAATATCCGCTGTTGTTTTCGGGATGTCCTGTTTACAGGCTACGGGCAGACAGAGAAAAAAAGCTGACAGGATTAACAAGATCTTTACATTCATGGTATCTTTTCCCTTTTGGTGGAGCGATGACATTGCTTTGGGTTTGTGGCGAGGTACACGTTTATCAGGTACACAGTTAAATACTAGTGTTCTTACCCTGTCGCCCGATAGCATGAAAAGTAGAGCAGGGGTTTATTATTCACCATTAAACTCTTTGATTGCTCCGATCATAGCCATGATATTTTCCGGTGGAACCTCAGGCGGTATATTGTCTTCGGCTGCAAATACAAAACCGCCCTGCGGCGCTAAAATTTTTAACCGTTCAAGAACATGAGTTTTAACGGATGCAGGGGAAGCGCAAGTCAGAACATTTTTAGTATCGCAGCCGCCGCCCCATAAAGTTATATCCCTGCCGAATTCTCTTTTTAGCCGCTGCGGCTCCATATCGGCGCACCAGGATTGAATGGGATTGATAATTTCGAAACCGGCGTCGATCATATCCGGCATAATTTTATAGATAGAGCCGCGGCAATGTAACATAGTGCGCATTGTGCTATGGGTGTGAACATAATCATTAAGTATTTTATGGCCCGGTTTGAACAGATGCCGGTATGTATCGGGAGTTACAAAAGGGCCGGCATTCATGCCCAGAGTGTCGGAAAACCGGCAAACATCGACTAGATCGCCAAGGATGGTGCATACTTTATCAAGAAAAACCAGATGCTGTTGTAAAAGCTGCTCAATCAGCTTTTTGACATGATTTATATCGACCAGCATGTCGATCAGAAAATTTTCGTTACGACGGAAAGAAGCGCCCAATTCGAACAAGGAACAGCCGCAATTGACAACCAGCGCCCGGTCGGTTGTGGCGCGCAAAGCTATAATTTTCTGTCGCAGTGAAAGCCAAAAATTTTTTTCGTTAATATGATTCCAGGGAATGTTTGGCAGCGCAACCGACATAATGTGGCTCAGCGCAGCCGGCAATTCCGTGTATTCCAGCGGATATCCCTGCAGATAGGGGAAACAGGTTTGTTCGAATGCTGCTCCCTGCGGCGGCATGGTGGCAATCCGGGTACCATCCTGCGCCAAAGCGTACCGGGAGCCGTCCGGCTGTATCTCTATGTGAACTCCGGCGGGTTCGCGGGCCACACTGCCATCGGCCAGTAAAACTTCCTGCCAGGTTATCGCCTCGGTGTTAAATACCTGCGCAATATCCAGGACATCGGTTTGCAGGGCGTCTAGAACCGGAAGCTCCGGCAACGCCTGTTGATTGATTACATCATAGATGGACGTTGCTGGCGAAGAGATAGCGAGATGCTTTTTCAAACGATTGCAGGCAATTGCGCAAATTCCAGAACCGGGAGTTGCGCAAAAATCGACCGGAACCCGGTCAGGTTCCTGGTGTGTGATAGCTTTTAATAATCTTTCCCTTGATTTTGTCATCATCATCAATCATCCCAAATTATTCAAGACTGGTTACCCTTCTTGCTTTAATATGCAACTTAAAAACTATAATGCGAATATACAAGGAAAAATTTTCAGCAAGAGCACGCATTACACAGCAAAATCTCAGTTTAACCCAGGAGAAACCGGGATTTTGGTCAAAATGTTAGACAACGCCGGGGTTACAGAGAGGGAAAAAGTCTCGGCGTTTTTTATTTGATCAACAATGGCGCATCGGTAAAATTACCCTCTGAAAACCCAATAGCGCATTTTATTTAAAAACGGTTGATAGGGAAAGTATATTCCAAATAATTATGTTGTAACAGCTTGATCTGATTTGCAAAAGAATAAAATTGAGTTTATATAACTTGACCTGGTATTGTTTTTTAGCTGAAAAAACTTGCTCCTTTGCCTGTTAAAGTATATATTATACCAGACAGTGCAGGCAGAATAGTCCAGGAGAAGCTATGCCAGGTCCGCTTGAACATTATTTTTCAGGCTATCGGCATCATATTACCGGTAACCAGTTCATCCATCCTTTCCCCGGCGGGGCCAGGCAGATTTTATATGCCGACTGGGCCGCCAGCGGCAGGTTGTACCGGCCGATAGAAGAGTACGTCTCTACTTTTTTAGGCCCTTATGTTGCCAATACCCATACGGAAACAACTCTTACCGGCACGATTATGACGGCGGCTTATCATCAGGCACATGATATTATCAAAAGCCATGTCCATGCCGGCCCGGATGATGTGCTGTTATTCACCGGGTTCGGCATGACTTCGGTCATAAATAAAATTCAGCGCATTCTCGGCTTGCGGGCGCCGGATAAGTATAAAGACATCCTGTTACAGCAAGAAAAACACCGCCCCCTGGTGATTATTACGCACATGGAACACCATTCCAACCAGACCACCTGGGAGGAATGCCTGTGTGATGTTGAAATCATCCGGCGCAATGACCAAGGCCTGCCGGACCTGGATCATTTACAGGAGATATTACAACAAAATCACCACCGTCCGCTCATCATCGGCAGTTTTACCGCTTGTTCAAATGTAACAGGAATAATAACACCTTACCACGAAATGGCGGAAATTGTCCATGAATTTGGCGGCTATTGTTTTGTGGATTATTCCGCATCGGCGCCATACCTGCCTATGGATATGCACCCGTCGAATCCCAAACAGCAACTGGATGCAATCTTTTTTTCACCGCATAAATTTTTGGGCGGGCCGGGTTCTTCCGGTGTGATAATTTTTAATAAAGGCCTGTATAATAACCGCGTGCCCGATCAACCCGGCGGCGGTACGGTCTACTGGACCAATCCCTGGGGGGAACATCGTTTTTACAATGATATTGAAATCCGCGAGGATGGCGGCACCCCGGGATTTTTACAGGCGATCAAGGCGGCGCTGGCGGTTCTTTTAAAAGAAGAGATGGGTGTTGATAATATTCATACCCGTGAAGAGTATTTAAAAACAGCCCTAATGGAAAAACTGGAACAGATACCATCTTTGGAATTGTTTGAGCGGCAGCAGAAAAATAGGTTGGGGTATGTTTCTTTTTTTGCAACGGGGATTCATCACAACCTGTTTGTCCGGCTGCTGAATGATAAATTTGGTATCCAGACCCGCGGCGGCTGCGCCTGCGCCGGTACATACGGGCATATCCTCTTCCATATCGACCTGCAGGAATCCAAAAAGATCACCGACCTGATCGACCGGGGTGATTTGAGCAAAAAACCCGGCTGGGTCAGGGTGTCCCTGCATCCAACCATGACGGATGAAGAAGTGAATTATATTGCCGATGCCATTGGTCAATGTATTGATAAATGTAAAACCTGGGAAAACGAATACCGCTTCCATACCGCCAGCGGTGATTATATACCCCTGCGGCAGAATGAATTTAGCATCGATATAAGGGAGACGTTCCGAAGTTCTTGATAGTACTAAAGATTATATATTAAAAATATTTAAATATAATAATGTAATAATGACGAAACTTTACTTATCACCAGCCTCTTAATCTATTAGCAGTTTTAATATAAGCCACATTAGGTCTATCTGATAAAGCTGGAGGAACATCAATAATTGGGCGAGTGTTCTTTAAAAAAAGTTTGAGACCACCTGTTAAATTCATGTTTTTAAGCTTTTGAATTTCATTATCATTAAATAGAATTTGATAACTTTCATTAAATGTGATTAAACCTTTATCATATGCTTTATGATAATTTGGTGATAGCGCAATCCCATTTGAAGTTTCATCAGTAGAACCTTCATAATTAACAGGAACTATATGTGCAGCATCGACAAGTTTCAATTGAATACCACTAAAGGCACATTTATAATTATAAGCTCTCAATACACGAGATCTGAAGCTATTATCTCTTTGTGCTTTACTTATGGTTTGAAGGGTTTTTTGCCGTGGTGTACTAATCTGTTGCAACAATTCGTCATTTGGAACAATTTCATTTTCTAAGACATTTTGAAATATGGATAAATCTGTTCTGGATTCACCAAAAGTATGAAGTACTTCTAAATTGCTAACATATTCTACAAAAAAATCAGGTCTAAATGCAACGGCAATCTCATTATTGCCTTTATCACAGGCGGAAAAACCATTTATTGATGCTTTTTCTAAAGTTTCTTCTTTAATTTGAAAGGAAGAAGAATAGCCCGGTGTACCAAGATGTTTTGAAATATCAAAACCTGCAAACACTTGTAAAATATCATAATAACCAAGTATTAATGTTAAAAAACCTGTTTCGTATTCAATAGAAGGTTCTTTAAATTGAATACGATATTCATTTGCAGCCCTTTTATAGCCTCCTCCATGAGTAATATTATAAATTATGATTTTTACCAAAAAATTATTATTTTGGTTAAAGATTTTTACTTTAAAAGGGTGTTCATCATTTAAATAAATAATATTCCAACCACAATCATTAATTGCTTGTGAAACAAAAAAGAGGAGGTCTTTTTTTTTATATATTTTGGCCATTTAATTCTACTTTAGAAAATGAAAAAAGGTTAGGTTCTTCTTCAAATCTTAGCATACTATTTTTAACATAAGTTTCATTAATTTCACATGACAACCACTTCCGTTCTAATTGTTCAGCTATATAACCGGTTGTATTAGACCCGGCAAATGGATCAAACACAATATCTCCTTCAGTTGTTAAAAATTTTATAAAAAATTCTGCAAAGCGTTTCGGAAATCGAGCAGGATGAGGTTTTAAACCATTTTCTAAACTTTTAATCATATAATTACTATTTGAATCATTATTTCCAAGTTCTAAAACATTTGGTGGTATCGCCCCTCCATGATCTTTACTAAATTTTTCAGTAATATCATGTCCGCTCGGTCTTTTTTTAGCAATATAACCTTTTTTTAATAAAGACTTCATTGCTTCAGTATATGGACGTAAAATGTTTTTATTATCAGCTTTAGGGTATTCAGTTTTTGATAGCCACCAAACAAGATTTACAGAATCTTTCACTCTTATCCGGCGAACATTTACCCATTCAGCAGGCGCCGGAAGACGTGCTGGATTGTAATGAAAAAATTCTTGAGCAAGAAAATACTTTTGTTCTTTTACCATTCGACAAAGAAGTTCATATTGGTAAATGCTTCTAACCGGATAACCAGGTAAATAAGCTCCCCCTAAATCAACAACAAAAGAGCCATCCGTTGTAAGTACTCGTTTAAATTCTTTTGAAAATTGTAAAAACCAATCGATATAATCTTCTTCATTTTTATTTCCATATTCTTTTTTACTTGTTAAAGCAAAAGGTGGTGAAGTAAGGATTAAATTAATAGAATCATCTGGAAAATATTTTATAATATCAAGTGTGTCACCAAGATATGCTTTACCATACTCTGTTTTATAGTAGGGTTTTAATAGAGAAGAATTATTATTAATATTTATATTAAACATCTCATTGTCATGCATTTATTTTTCCTTAAAAGTTTTGGTTTTTCTGAAAAACTTTAATCATAAACCTTTATTTATATAAATTGATAAAATAATCCAAATATATACTAAATTAAAATTTTCAAATAAAAATTGAAAGTTAGTGTTTAGGAAATTGACACTGAAATCTTTACTACCCACAATTAGTAATATTACTGTTCAGGTTTATATTCAATTTAAAGGTATAAAATTGATATGAAAAAGTCAAGTGAAAGACTTAAAGGTTATAAAATAGAAAAAGTTTTAAATGCCCGGTTAACAAACCGGGCATAATATGAAAACTTATTTCAGCAATACATCAACTAAATTCTGATATACTTCCTGGCCGTCCATGCTTATAATGCCAAAATTGCCTTTATAATCCCAGGTAGCCCAGGCAATGTTGTTTTGTTCCAGAATGGCGCGCATATCGGCGTACCATTGCATACGTCCGGCTTCAGGTACTGTCGGCAGACAGCCCCATTCACCGCAGTACAGCGGCAGGTTGTATTTTGCGGCAACCGCCAGGGGTTTTTCCAGCAATTTCACCAGCACATCGCGGTTGTATTCGCCATTATAATAACCGATCTCTTTTACCAGATCTTCCGGCAAACCTTTCAGGTCTTCTTCTTTAATAATAACACCCGGATATTGTATCGGCCCGGTATATTCGCCGACTTTGGTCCAACTGGCTTTGTAATGGGTAAAGATAAGCGGTGTATAAGAGTGAAAACTGAGCAATATATTGCGGTCGTTTTCCGGGATACGCAATTGATCAAAAGTATCCACCGATTGCCAGCGGTTGGAGCCGATAACCAGTGTACGGGTGGGCTCTTTTTCACGAATGACCTTGATCGCTTTTTCCAGCAACACATTCCATTGTTCCGGGTCGTCGGCGACCGGTTCGTTCATGGGTTCATAAGCAACCATATCTGTCGGCCGGTTCTGCAAATGGGCGGAAAGGTCACGCCAAAAATCCAGAAAGTGTTCCTGGGCCGCCGGGTCGGTCCACAAGGGCTTATCACCGTAATTGAAATGATGCGAGCGTAAAATATGCAGATCTACAATTGCTTTCAAGCCATGCTTTTCACACCAGTTCAGGGCGCTGTCCAGCAGGGCAAAAGCTTCGGCTTCTTTATTCCCTTGTTCATCCCACATCTGTTCTTCATCAATGGGAATACGCAGGTGATCGAAACCCTGATCGGCTATAAATTTGACATCCGCTTCACCAAAAAAGGCGCGACGCTCTTCACCGCGGCGTTCGCTTTGCGACAGCCAGTGAGAAATATTGGTGCCCTTGTGAATAGTAAAGGGTTTACTATTGTTTTTACTGGTACAACCGGACGTGTAAAAAAGCAGGCAGCCGGCAGCAAGCATAACAATTAAAAGCGATAACATAACATGTGATTTGTACATAAGCTCTCCTTCTCCTTTTAAAAATGCGCAATACCTTAATGAATTTTATTGATGAAAGCAAGATAAAAATTGCTTTTAATTACAGGAAAAATTAAATTACACACACATACCGGATAAATTAATATAATAAATTGGGAAATAATATGCAATCTGAGACAAAAAATGATTTTGGAGCTGTCATTCTGGTTGCAGAAGACCAGGACTTGATCAAAATGCTGCAAAATGCCTTTCGGGATGCCACTTTTTCATTCAGCGCTACAAATATACCCGGAGCAATCAGCTTGCTTGAACAGGACAAGGCCGATTTAATTTTGTATGATTATCAACTGGTCAAAACCGATCATTGGGACTTTATGGATAAAGTCAAGCGCCAGTTTCCCGAGGTTATCAGGGTAATTTGTGGAGGTTTTGCCGAACCGCCCGGAGTGGTTAAAGCATTGACAGAGGGCCTGGCGGTTTCTTATTTTGTTAAACCCAAAGACGCCAATGCCCGGGAATTAAAAACAGGCTTGTCCCGGATGCTGAAAATTCGCAAGACCCTGAAAAGTAAAAAGTTACTTTCATTGATGAACAGTATTGAAAAATTACCGCACCGGCCGCTGTTGTATCAGGACTTTATGCGAGCCTCGGAAATGAACGCCACTTATCAGCAGTTAGCCGATATCATCAGTAAAGATGTCTCTGTCGCCACGGCGGTTCTGCATGTTATGAATTCTGCATTTTATGGCAGCCAGGGCACAGCTTCGCTTGAACATGCCATTATGTACCTGGGCGTTAATTCCGTACGTGATATAGTTCTGGCCGTATCGCTGGCCAATCTTCACCCGCTTTCCGAACGACAAATGCAGCATTTTCAAAATATCCTCCGCCATTCTTCCCTGGTTAATAAATATATTCAAATCATTTACAAAAAAATTCATGATCATCCGATTGATAATAATTGCAAGTCCGTTGGTATAACCCATGATATTAGTAAAATAATTTTATTGCAATATTTCCCTGAAGCTTTCGACGCCATTATCCTGCTATGCAAGGAAAACCCGGAACTCTCTTTTTATGACCACGAAGTATCCATCGGCCAGGCAGAGAGTACCCATGTGGAGATTGGCGCCTATTTGCTGGATTTGTGGAATTTACCCGAAGTCAGTATTGAAGTAGCGCTTTTTCATCATGCACCAGATAAAGAAAAAACTCTTTATCCGGATGTGATGCAGGCTGTTCATTTGGCTAACCAGTTGGTGAATTATAGTGAAACGGGAAAATCGCCCGAAGCGGCAAAACCGCAGATGTTTGAATATGGGACCTTGTTACAGGAGGATTTTCCCGCGCTGCTGACAAAAATTACTAAAGAAATACAACGGGAAAAATAAGCAAGCATGCTTTTGTAACTGCGAAAAAAAATACCAGGTACGAAAAATTTGCGTACCCTGCCTGCCGCCGCCTCCTCCGGGTTAGTTGTTGTAATTATATAAAAAATAATAGATTATAATTACAGTAAAATTTTGGCAAAGATTTTGTAAGTCAATGGTTGTTATGCATTATTATGTTTCCATGTCTCTATGAGGTTGAATCGTTCTAGTAATACTACATGCGGCGTGTATTTCTACCGGCTGCAAACCGGTTCGGTGGATTTGGTGAAAAAGATGTTACTGGTCAGGTAGCTGGTAACTGCCTGTAATATATTAACAATCAACAAAAGGTGTGGCTATGAAAAATGTGTTACTGTTATTCATGCTCCTTGTCTGTTTGAGTCCCATTATGGCGCAAACCAATTTCAGCATCGACGCTTACCGGGATTTTTTACAAACCAACCAGGATCTGGAGCCGGAAGGCGTTTCGGCAATTTATCCCCTGCAAAACAAGTATTATTCCGATGTTACCGGGGCGGCCGCCGGGACAAAAATTACCTATCTGGATTCGGTATTGTTGAAATACAACCTCACCGCCGGTGAGCAGGCCCTGCTCAACAAAAACGGCCTGGTGGTCAGCGAGCGGTTAAATTATGAGAATTTTGGCTTTGCCCTGCATAACATTTATATCAACGACCTGCCGGTATTGGTAACGACCGATGCGGTATTGCACGCGCTGCACATGTCTTACGACCGCATTCTGATGGATGTTGAAATTTCGATATTGGAACCGAATCTTTTGGAAATTCTGGAAAAATTATACACTGCTTACCCGGCACTGTTGGCCAAGTACAGCAGCGATGCCGGCTTACAGGCAGCCTTGAGTGATGTGGACCTCTATATCACCCTGGCGCGGTCGCTGGCGGAGGAGCAGGAGCTGCCCTGTCAGTCCCCTTACCCGAATAATATTGCCGACATTCGCGCGGCGCTTGCGGCGGAACAGTATATCGATTTACCGCTGTTTTCCGCGCGCAGCCGTCATCTGGATTTCAGCCAGTTCACGGTGCGCGGCCATTATACCAAAGAGTTCTGGGATGATCAAGGACAACTGCGCACCCTGGGCGCCTATTTCAAGACCATGATGTGGCTTGGGCGCATGGATTTCTTGCTCACCCCGCCGCCGGAAAACCCCTTTGAAGATCCCTGGAAGTGGTGGGAAATACAACGTATGGATCAGGGCGGATTGCTGCTGAATGAACTGGTAACGATGGCCGGGGTCGGCGCATTGATGCAGGAGAACGACCGGATCATCACTTTTATGGTGGGCGAAAGCGATAACCTGACGCCGGATGAGTTGTCAGCGGTTATCAGCGAAAATAGTATTACCACCGCGTCGGTTGCCGACAGCGCTGCCTGGGCCGGGTTCCAGACGCTGCTGAAAAGCAATGAACAATACGGACAGAAAATCTTGTCCGACGTGCTGATGATGGATCCTTACGACCCGAAACCCGGCGCTTTGCCGGTTTCGTACCGCTTGATGGGCCAGCGCTTTATCATCGATTCTTATGTATTTTCCAACCTGGTGTATGACCGGATTGTGTACGATGGCCGCAAGATCTGGCGGCCCATGCCGGACCCGCTGGACGCCATGTTTGCCCTGGGCAACGATAACGCCCTGCCGCTGCTGCACGATGAACTCGGCAATTTTAAATACGGAACCAACCTGGCGGCGCTGCGTTACCTGATCGATTCGTATGATGACAGTTTTTGGCAGCAATCCCTGTACAATGTCTGGCTCAATTCCCTGCGGCAATTGAATCCCGCCGAAAATCTGCAAAACGCGCCGTTGTTCATGCAGACCACTGCCTGGCAGCAGTTAAAGCTGAATACGCAGTTGTCGTCATGGGCGCAGTTACGGCATGATAATTTGCTGTACGCCAAGCAGTCCTACACCGGCGGCACGGGTTGTTCCTATCCCTACAGTTATATCGAGCCTTATCCTTCTTTTTATCACCAGATTGCTGTTTTTGCGGATAAAGCATCGCAGTTTTTTGCCGGTTATGACGCCACCAATTATTATATGTACAGTATCCAGCAATACTTTCCCCGCTTAAAGGGCGTTGTGGAAAAACTGGAAGCGCTGGCGCAAAAAGAGTTGAATAAAGAACCGTTTAATGCACAAGAGGCGGAGTACCTGAAAAAGATGTTGTTTGTCGACGGTATGAGCGGTATGCCGCCGTTTTCCGGCTGGTATGCGGACATGTATTACATCCCCGAAGACGCCGCCGAAGGCAATTACGTGATCGCCGATGTCCATACCCAACCGACTGATGAAATGGGCAATATGGTTGGACGGGTCTTGCACGTGGCGGTTGGCAAGGTGAATTTGGGAGTATTCATCGCCAACTGCCCGGGCAAGAATTACCAGCCCATGGCGTTTATCGGCCCGGTGATGAGCTATTATGAAATGATAACCGATGATTTTGAACGTAAAACTGATGAAGAATGGACCGAGCTGGTGCAAAGCAATACAGTACCGGAACGGCCGGATTGGGTGAATTCGTTTTTAGCGGACCGGAACGGCATCAAGCTGCCTGAGGGTCGGACGCTGCCGGGGGACATTTATACAGGGATCAATAACGGAGGCGGCGCTGTTCCGGGGGGATACGAGTTGGCGCAAAACGTCCCCAATCCCTTCAACCCGGCTACCAGTATCAATTATTCTTTGCCAAAGGATGAGCATATCACCTTGTCGGTATACGATGTGCTGGGCCGGCAAATACAGGTACTGTTTAGCGGCGTGCAAACTGCCGGCACACATACGGCGGAGTGGAACGCCGTCAACTCGCCGAGCGGCGTGTATTTCTACCGGCTGCAAACCGGGTCGGGTGACCTGGTGAAAAAGATGCTGCTGGTGAGGTAAGTTTTAAATTTAACAAGGGGGAAGCAAATGACAAGATACGGGCGCGGGATGGGGCGCCCGTGTTTGTTGTTTTGTTATTATATAATACAGATACTGTTCCAATAAAATATTAGAATCCTGTTCACTTTGTCCATACCGTCCACACCTTTTTTAAACAACTCTAAAAAAATTATTTCTATCTAACAATATTGCTGCTACTTTTCAATAAAATACTTATATTACAAAAAATTTATAAACACATGTATTGAGAAAGGAAAGAAAATGCGTTTATCAATACTGATTTCCGTTCTTGTATTACTTTTTTGTTGTGTTTTAAACACTTTAGCCGGTGAACCGGCCGAACGAAAGCTGTGGCCTGCCGGCGCACTGCTTAAAAACGATCAGCAGGTCGTCGATCCTTATTATCTTTTCTACCCGGCCGATCCGGCAAAAAACACCGGCACGGCAGTGGTTATTTTCCCCGGCGGCGGGTACTGGACTGTAGTTATGGATCGTGAAGGCAGCCGTATTGCCGAATGGCTGAATACTATTGGCGTTAACGGCATTGTGGTCAATTACCGGCGCGGCCCCGGCAGCCAGCATCCTGTTCCGCTCATGGACGCGCAGCGGGCTATCCGTACGGTGCGTTATCACGCCGCCGAATGGGGCATAAATCCCCAACGTATCGGCGTAATGGGTTTTTCCGCAGGGGGACATTTGGCGGCCACCAGCGGCGTACACTATGACGCCGGCAACAGCGCAGCCGCCGATCCCATCGAGCGGGTGAGCTCGCGGCCGGATTTTATGGTTTTGGTGTATGCCGTCATATCTATGGAAGAAATGTACACCCACGGCGGGTCGCTGGCTAATTTACTAGGTGAAAAGCCGGGCGCGGATTTAATAAAATATTTGTCGCTCGATACTCAAATTACGCAAGATACTCCGCCGACCTTTTTAATTCTCTCTAATGAAGATACGGTCGTTCCCGCTGAAAACAGTGTGTTGTTTTACCTGGGTTTGCGTAAAGCCGGCGTCCCGGCGGAAATGCACATTTTTGCGCCCGGTAAACACGGCTTTGATCTCGGCCTGGGCGACCCGGTATTGTCCGTATGGCCGGAATTATGCAAAAACTGGCTGGCCTGGCAAGGACTGTTAAAATAAGGAGCTCGAAATGCGCCGTTATACTTTATTGATCATATTCTGTTTATGCTGTATTGAATTATCCCTGGCCGGGCAGCCGGCCGAGCAAAAACTGTGGCCCAATGGAACTCCGCTGCAAACCGACCGGCAGGTGGTCGATCCTTATTATCTTTTCTATCCTGCTGCACCTGCCAATAATACCGGCGCCGCGGTGGTCATTTTCCCCGGCGGCGGCTATATTGGCGTTACTATGGATCACGAAGGGACTCGTCTGGCCGAATGGCTGAATACGATCGGGGTTTCCGGTATTGTTGTCAACTACCGGCGTGGAGTGGATTGCCAGCATCCCATACCGCTGATGGATGCGCAGCGGGCGATACGTACGGTGCGCTATCACGCCGCTGAATGGGGTATAAATCCTGAACGCATCGGCGTGATGGGCTTCTCCGCGGGTGGACATTTAGCCGCCAGCAGTGGCGTACATTATGACGCCGGCAACAGCACAGCCGCCGACCCCATCGAGCGCATGAATTCCCGTCCGGATTTTATGATACTGGTTTACCCGGTCATTACTATGATGGATGAATTTACCCATGCCGGGTCAAAGAATAATTTACTGGGAGAGAATCCGGCGCCGGATCTGGTCACATACATGTCCCTGGAAATGCAGATCACTGCAGAGACGCCGCCGACGTTTTTAATTCTTTCCAATGCCGATACGGGCGTACCGGCGGAAAATAGTGTTGGCTTTTATTTAGGATTGCGCAAAGCGGGGATTCCCGCCGAAATGCACATTTTTGCGCCAGGCAAACATGGTTTTGATATGGGTCTGGGCGACCCGGTTTTGTCTATATGGCCTGAATTGTGTAAAAACTGGCTGGCCTGGCAGGGATTGTTAAAATAATAAAGCCGGTGTTTTTACACCGGCTTTATTTGACAGTATCAAGTTTTAAATTTACATTACCGGCACATCCACTTTAACAATACCGATCACATTTATATAAACCTTGACCAGCACTTTGAATTTTAACGGTTTGGCGGCTGATGGCGCCGGGGTAGCTGTGCCATGAACAGAAAAATACAGAGTATTATCTGTGCCGGAGATAATTGGAGAAAGTTCGACATTTATGATATTAACACCGCCCTGCTCCAGTTCCGGCGTGATTTCTACATTTTCCACACTATCCAGATCGATATTGGTCATTGCAATAATCGGGGTCATCGCGTTATAGCTTGTAGAACTGACATCGATGCTGCCGTTAATGATCGTACCAGCGGCGCTTTGATTGTCCTGAATTGTATAGGTAATGTTTTGCAGCAGAATAACGGCAATGGAATCAAAACTGTTATCTGCTTTGATCCGGTTGATTTCATCGGTAAAGTCCATCATAAACTGGTCATTATAAGTGCTGATCGTTTCTTCCACTTCGAACAGATGATTTTCAGTTCCCAGCACCGGAATTTCTATCTGACGGGTTTCACAGTTCATCCCGATGGTCATAAACCACAGGGAGACCAGAATAATGCTATATATAATTACTTTTTTCATAGTTCCTCCACATCTTATAAGCCAAAGGTCGCGTTAAGAGCAAACGCGGTTCGGGAGCCGAAGGCGGCTTCTGTTGACAGGTGAAAAAAAGCTAAATTTAAACCAACACCGGCAGTAATTTCCAGGGCGCTGTCATTTTTAATATCGAGTTCAACAGGGATCGAGGTAAATTCGTCTTCATAGGTATAATCCACTTTGGCGCTGCCGTTATCGAAACCAACGCCGCCATAGATTATCAGGGGAGCAAAATTTTTGCTAACCTGTACGCCATAATGCAGGGTTTTCATGTCCAGCAGGTCATCGCCGACAGTAATGCTCTGCCAAAAGGCGCCAACGGAAATATCAACCGGGAATAATACCAGGTACTGGCTGATGCTGTGCCGGACGCCGATACCTAACAGGGTCAGATCGCCAATATCCGCGTCACCCAGTTCTGCCGCAAAATAACGGCCAATAATTTCCGAGCCCATAAGCCCAACTGTTAACTGGGGCGCGGCAAATGCGGTAACGTTCATGTTTAGCCCGCCGGGGAAGGGGTATATATTACCTCCAGTACCGGTGGCATAAACGCTTTTTTCCTCGCCGACGACTGTCGGGGCATCAACGGTTTGTTGCGGTGTAAACGGACTGCTGGTAGTTGCTTTAAAAGTTTTATCGTCATCCGGGATGGGCGCCATCATTGCTACCAAACCAAAACGCAAACGAATACCCATAACCGGAATGCTGGCGGACTGATACCAGCCCCGGTTCATATTGGCGGTCAGACCGCTCACCAGCGGCTTCATATATCCTTCGCCGTTTGCTCCCTGGTATCTTGCCAAATTGTCTTCCACCTGGGCAAATGCCAGATTGATCAAAAGGAACAATGATAAAAGGGAAAGAAGGATAGTTTTTCTTTGTTGCTGCATAGGGGCCTCCTTGCTAATTTATAATTTTATTATTTTTTTCCAGGATAAACCACCTGTTATAATGATAAACGAAATATTAATTATATCTATATAACAACTTTATAACTTGTAAAACACAATCCACTATTCCAATTTATAAAGAAAATGGTCAACACATGTGATATAGCTTACAAATCCAATGAATATTCTTTAGGATTACTTTAACAGTAAACACAGCCGTGCGGGCAGACGAAATACCAGCCAATATCAAGTCAGGCGACACAGATGTTGTCTTTTCTCATCCTAGGGGCGAGTTTTTTTTGAGGCCTTGTATCAATTAAATGTAATGAATTCAGCAATTCACCATCAATATAGTGCGAAACCAGTCAACCTGGCCCACAGCAATTGTGTATTTTAAAGGAGGATTGTTTAGGATTCTACAAAGCGGGCGTGCCTGCTGAAAGGCACATTTTTACGCCCGGCAAACATGGTAGTGATAAGAGCCTGGGCGACCCGGTATTTATTATCTGTTTAGTCGGAATTGTATATAAGCTGGCAGGCCTGGTTGGGATTATTGAAATAAAAAAGCCGGTGTTATATAACACCGGCTTTTTAAGATCAGGTATTTTACATTACCGGTACTTCCGTTTCAATAATACCAATCATATTAATATACACTTTAACCAGTATTTTAAATTTTAACGGGTGCGCGGCGGAAGGCGGAGGAGTAGCAGTCCCGTGTAATGAAAAGTAAAGAGTAAAGTCGCTACCAAAAATAAGATGTTGATATGGCGACAATTCGGTGTTTATAACCATAACCCCTTCAGGTTTTAATGGCGGAACGTTTAATATACCTACTTTTTCAGCCAGGTTAACATTGGTCATTTCAATTAATGGGGTCATTTCCGAATAAAAACTTTCGCTACTGACATCAATAGTACCATTAATTATTGTTCCGGCAGGGCTTTGATTGTCCTGTATCGTATATGTTATACCCTGCAAAAGTACTGCGCCAACAGCTTGGAAAGAGTTTTCTCTTGCTATCCGATTAATTTCAGAACTCAAGTTAATCTCAAACTGTTCGTTATAACTACTTCCGTCCTCATCAACCTGAATTATTTTATTTTCGGTTCCCAAAACCGGGATTTCCACTTGTCGCATTTCACAATTCATGCCAACGGTCATAAACCATAGGGATACAAATAAAAAGCTATATAGAATAATTTTTTTCATAGATCCTCCACACATTATAAACCAAAGGACGCGTTAACAGCAAACGCAGTCCGCGAGCCGAAAGCGGCTTCTGTTGTCAGGTGAATGAAAGCAAGATTTAAGCCAATACCGACAGTAATTTCCATAGCGCTGTCGCTTTTAATATCCAGTTCAACCGGGATGGTTGTGAAAGCATCTTCGTAGGTGTAATCCACTTTAGCGCTGCCGTTATCAAAACCGAGGCCGCCAAAAAGAACCAGCGGAGCAAAATCTTTGCTAACCTGTACACCGTAATGTAAAGTTGTCATGTCCAGGAGTTCATCGCCGATTTTGATGCTCTGCCAAAAAGCGCCAACAGAAATATCCACCGGAAACAGAACCAGGTACTGGCTGATGCTGTGGCGGACACCGATGCCTAACATGGTAATATCACCAATATCCGAGTCACCCAGTTCGTAAGCAAAATAACGGGCGGAAAGTTCTGAACCCATTAACCCAATGGTTACCTGGGGCGCGGCAAAAGCGGTAACGTTCATGTTCAGCCCGCCGGGGAAGGGGTATACAGCGCCACTTGGGGAGGTGGCATAAACACTTTTTTCACTACCTACAACGGTAGGGACATCCACTGTTTGCTGGGGTGTAAAAGGCTCGGTGGTGGTTGCCTGGAATGTTTTATCGTCATCCGGGATAGGCGCCATCATTGCCACCAACCCAAAACGTAAACGCATACCCATAACCGGAATTTTTGCAGATTGGTACCAGCCGCGGTTCATGTTGGCCGTCAAGCCGGCGACCAGCGGTTTTATATAGCCTTCGCCATTTGCTCCCTGGTATCTTGTCAAATTGTCTTCCACCTGTGCGAATATCAGGTTGGACAATAAGAACAGGGATAATAGGGCCAGAATTACAATCTTTCCTTTTTGCTGCATAAAACGCCTCCTTTTTTATTTTTAAAGTATTGACCTTTTATCTATCAAATTAACTGGGAAAATCTTGATGAGTTTAGAAAATTCTATACTTTGTTACAGCTTGATAATTATAAATATTATCCACTATTCCAGTTGAAAGAAATTCAGTGTACTAGTGTCACAAATTACATACCAGAATTAACAATTTGAGGATTTCCATAGCAGTAAACACAGCCGTGCGGGCAGGCGTAATACCAACCAATATCCCGGCTGGCAGTACAACCGCAGCTCTTACGCTGTCCGGCGGCGCGTTTGGTTGACGCTCTGTAGTCTTTGGGGTGCAGGGAATTCAACAATTCTCCATCAATACAGTGTGAAACCGGCCAACCGGGCACACAGCAGCCATGTAAAACCAGGTTGTTTTGCCGGGCAATGGTTTGCAGCCAGTCCGCTTCTTCCTGCCATTGCTCCAAGGTCATTTCTTGCGCTACAATTTTCATGCCCTGTAATCGTTTACTCACCTTGCCATATATCTGTACCCAACTGATCGATATATCACGGATCTTGTGTTGCGCAATAAGCGGCGCCAAAGTCTCGAAATACTGTAGATTACACATATTTGTACCATCTGCGAGCCGAAAATGCACAATCGGATCAAAACGAATGCGGATTTGCAGTGGATTTTTCAACCATTTCAGCAATTCCGGCAGGTATGATAACGCTGCCTGCGGGGTGGGTACGCGAGGTTCCAGAATTGTTCCCCCTAATCCGGTGATACTAAAATGCAAGTAAACCAGGTCATATTTACCCACCTGTTCCCTTAGGCGGGTATGATAAAGCAAGTTGTGAGGATTTTTTGTCCAGATGACCAGCGAGTGCACCTGTTCGGGCGGGTGTTTAGCGGCCAGGATTCCAGCCAGCAGGTCAGGATTTCCAGCCACCATATCGGTGCGCCGGCTGGCAGAGATAACCGGTAATAATTCAGGGAAAAGGGTGACCTGTTGTGTACTCATACCCAGCGGCTTAATAACAATGAATTGGGGCGGCTTTTATCGGGATAATCCTGCAAGACCATACGCTGATCGGTATGAATGACTTTGAAATTCATTTCCAGCATACGCCGAATCACCAGGTTGTTGGCTAATTGCACCCGAAACAATAATTGGTCCAGGTCGCGGTTAGCGGCAATACTGTCCAGCACGGTAATAAAATGCCCGAAATAGTCAACCGGTACATCGGGGTGGGCAAGAAAAATAATATTTCTGAGAATATAATTATCTTCTTCGACTGAGGTGGAAAGGGTTTGATAGGAACAATAAGCAACCGGGGTCGTGTTATGGAACAGCAAAATTGATTCACCAAAATTAAAATTTGCCAGGCTGTGGATCAACGAACTATAATCGACGTTTGGCGTTATCTTTTGGGTGAGCTTGAACACCACCCGGCAAAACTCTTTCTGATCATCAGAGGAACATTCAGAAAAGAAAATGATCTTGAACGGCGAAGCCAGTTTGTCGTCGGGATCATAGTGTACCCGACGGATGAGATCTGCGGTAAGGGTGTCGGGGACAAAGCCGGCTTTGCAATAGAAACCGATATTGCGATTACTACGGGGATTGGTTTCAAGGCCGATTGTGGTACAGCCGGATTCTTTAAGGAAATGAAGACATTCCATCAGCAGATGCTTACCCAGTCCGCCTGAATGTTTATCGGGTTCAACCGCCAGCGGGCCAATCCAGCCGGTTTGTCCCCAAATATGGCAAAAGGCTGCGGCAACTATTTGCGAAGAGTTTTGCAAAACAAAGCAGCCATCCGGGCATTCTTCCCGGTACATTTCCAGGAATTGTTGCCGGCACAGCGGAATATGTGTATACTCAAAGCCGTCATCTTTACGTCCCTGTGTAAAGGCGCGGGACAATAATTGATTGACCTGGGGAATATCCTGAAGCAGCATTCTTTTGGTGAATATATCCATTATTTTTCCGACCAGCTTTATAAATTAATTATTAACGAAAGATTTAAAAACTAACAAATGATCTGCAACCGGCGCGTTTATTCTACTTTATCTTTTTCGGATCTGTGCCTTTTGGCAGGCAGATACGCAAACCGGTAATAATAAAAAAAGCCGTTGCAAACGGCTTTTTTCAAGAGACCAGATCGAGGCTAGCCTTTTAGCTGGTCCCGCAATTTTAATTTAAGCATTTCCCGCGCCCGAAAAATCCGTACTTTGACTGTACCAAGCGGGATATTTAAATCCACGGCGATCTCTTCATAAGATTTATCACGGGTATGGCGTAAAAGGATTGCTTCGCGATACTTTTTCGGCAAAGAATTTATGGCATCACGGATTTGAACGCTCTTTTCCTGCGAGATCATGCCATATTCCGGAGTATGATGATCAATGTCGGGATAGTCGCGCTGTAATTCACCGTCTTTGGCGCTGATCGGATTGTCGAGCGAAAAGGTCTTTAGTCGTTTCTTGCGGAAATGATCGATGCAGTTATTGGCGGCAATTTTATATAACCAGGTCGAAAAAGCATATTCCGAATTAAACGACGCCAAGGCCTTAAATGCTTTGATAAAAGTTTCCTGGGTAATATCTTCGGCCAATTCTTTTTCTTTTACCGTTCGAAAAACAAAATGGTAGATCTTTTCCCGGTAAAGTGAAACAATATCGGCAAAAGCCTTCTGGTCGCCCGCAAGCGCCTGATTGATGAGAGTTGCTGTTTGATTTTCCATAAAATTATTTCAAATAAATTGAAAATTACATCAAAAATGTAAAACAAGCAAGGAAAAGTTGTTGCAAAACATAATTACATATAGTAACTTTATAAAATACACCCGTTCAGGCTGTCTATTCGTAAAGTAACCATCACAAAAGTGTTGTTTAATAGCAACCGAATCCTGGTTACATGTTTTAATATTTATAACGGCAGAGAAATTTTGTTATGATTCAAGCTATAGGTGTAGATGTTGTCGATATTCAGCGTCTGGAAAAAATAGTTGCCCGCTGGCAGGACAAGTTCATTGAGCGGATTTTAACGCCGGCGGAAGTAGAGTATTGTCGGACAAAGGCAAATTTTATTCATTCCATAGCCGCGCGTTTTGCCGCTAAAGAAGCGATGATTAAATGTTTATCCGACAATGATCAAATCGGTTTTCATTGGCATGAAATGGAAATACGCAACGATCCGAGCGGCCGCCCCCAGGTTTTACTTTACGGACAGTTAGCGGAACGGCTGCGACAGTCCACAATATTTGTATCTATGACCCACAGCGTACAATCGGCAATTGCCATGATTGTGCTGGAAAAAAGGGAGGACGCCTGATATGCAGCCGGTTGTAACAGCAAAACAAATGGCCGATCTCGACAAAAGTTGTATTGAGCACATGCATATTCCCGGACTTTTATTAATGGAAAATGCCGGTTTAGGTGTGGTACGGCAGGTTAAAAAAATGCTTCATGGGGTTAAAGGAAAATATATTCACATTTATTGCGGCCCCGGTAATAATGGCGGCGACGGCTTTGTTATAGCCCGGCATTTGTTCAATATGATGGCTATAGTTCATGTGCATATCCTGGCTTCACGGGAGAAAATATCGAGCGATGCGCTAATAAATTTACAAATTCTTGAAAGTATAGGTGTGCCGCTGTTCTGGGGGCAACTCCCCGATTCTGAGCGGATACCGGATTTAATAATTGACGCCCTGTTGGGAACCGGCGTCAAGGGCGCTCTCAAAGGGATCATAGCCACTTGTGTTGATCATATTAACTCATATTCTTGTCCGGTTATTGCTGTTGACATTCCAACCGGGGTTAATGCCGATACCGGCGAGGTGGCGGGTCTGGCGGTGCAGGCGGATGTTACCGTTACAATGGCGTTACCCAAAAAAGGATTGTTGTTTTCACCCGGCAGAGAGTATGCCGGCAAGCTAATCGTTACCGATATTAGTATGCCGTTTATGGCAATAGACAAGTCTAATCCGCAAGTTTGGTTGATTGAACGCACCGATGTACGGAAGATGCTGCCAATCCGTGCTGCCGACGCACACAAAAACAAATGCGGCACGGTAGCGGTAGTAGCCGGATCAAAAGGATTTACAGGGGCAGCCTGCCTGACCAGCCTGGCGGTTCTGCGCACAGGAGCGGGGTTGTGCTACCTGGCTGTTCCCAAAAGCCTGAATAGTATTGTTGAAAGCAAACTAACCGAGGTTATTTCCTGGGTAGTTGAAGATGACGACAAAGGTTACCTGTTTGCAGATAATAATGGTGAATTGGTAAAGAAAATACAGCAACAAAGTGCGGTTGTGATCGGGCCGGGGTTGGGGCAGCAACCGCAAACCGGTGAACTGGTTCATGCATTGTTACGCGGGATTGAAAAGCCGTGTGTCCTGGATGCGGATGGCCTTAATTTATGCGCCGGTCAAACCCGCTTATTCCGGGAATATAGAGGAGACCTGATCCTGACACCGCACCCCGGTGAATTTTCCCGGTTGACGGGGTTACCGGCGCCGGAAATTGTAAAAAATCGCCTGGAGGTTGTCCGGCAATATGCACAGGAATGGCAGGTAACTATAATATTAAAAGGCGGCCCCACAATTATCGGCTGCCGAAACGGCCAAGTTTATATTAATTCCACCGGGAATGCCGGTATGGCAACGGCAGGATCCGGCGATGTATTGTCCGGTATGATTGCCGCTTTGCTGGCTCAGGGTGTGCCCGCAGAAAAGGCGGCTATCGCCGGGGTTTATCTGCACGGCCTGGCCGGGGATATAGCCAAAAAAAACTATGGCGAAATGGGTTTGGTGGCCGGAGATATTGTTAATGCAATTCCAAAAGCGTTATTGACTTGTGCGAGGGTGTAAATGGCAGCCGGAAATTTTGTAAAATGGAAATTACCCGCCCTATTATGGTGTTTAATTATTATGATTTTGACATCTTATCCAAAATTAACTGTGCCAAGCGGGGCATTTAATTTTATTGACAAGATGGCGCACCTGTTTGTATATTTTATTTTAGCGCTGCTGGTCATCAGAGCGTTGGTTAAGGATGGTAGCAAGGTAAAGTCCGACGATGTGCGTAAAACCATTTATTACACAGGGGGATTTGCTGTTTTTGATGAACTTCACCAGATACCGATACCGGGACGAAGCTGTGAAGTTTTTGATGTTATTGCTGATCTGTTAGGTATTCTGCTGGCAATTGGACTTTTCCCCTTGTTGTTAAAAATATCCAGCAAACGCCAACTGGCCCGAAAAATCCGAGGTGACATGTGAAGAGGACAAGAATCGCGTTGATATTGTTTGGCGGTCTTTTATTTACAACTTTAAATACGGCGGAGGCGTGGGAATATTTTTATAGCCAACCCAGGATTATGGCGGGCGGGGAAATCGGTATGTTCCGAATTTCTCTGGATCAGTTTGAGGATATCTATACCAGTCGATGGGGCGAATCACTGGGCGGATTTGCCGGGGTGAGAATAACCCGGGCATATTACTTTACCTGTAAATATGGACAATTTTCCCAAAACGGCAAAACCGGCAAGCATCCTGAAAGCGGCGCAAATCTAAGTAGATCCCGATGGGAAGAAGAATGGTATCAGTTTGGGGTTCGGGTTCATCCGCCTATCACCCGAAAATTCAATTCGTATTATGGTTTTGGCATCAGTTATTTCAAGACCAGCGAAGTCGATCAGCTTTCCGTGTTTACGCTCAACAAGACCAGTGAAAATACCGGCAGCGGGTTTTATATGGAACTGGGCTTTGAATATTTCCCGGTGCAGTATCTTGCCGCTTATTTACAAATGGAAGTGTCGTCCGGTGGAGTTAAGGGAAACACCGGGTTTGAATCAATGAGTATAGGCGGGTTTCGATTTACTGCCGGAGTGTCCGTATGGCCATTTTAAAAACGAATTAAATACTCCAGGTAACAAGGATAGTAAATTTCAAACAACGTAGTCTATGAGGGAAAAAAGAAAATTTAAAAATTCGAACTTATCGAAAGGTCAATTCAATGCAAGAGAGGTTACATCAAAACGACAACAAAAAAAAGATCGAATCCTTCCGGGATTTGATTGTCTGGCAAAAAAGCCATGAACTTGTTCTTGATGTGTTCCAGTTAACCGCCCGTTTCCCCAAAAAAGATCAGGCATACCTGTTTACAAAAACCCGCGACACCGCCCTGATCATTCCGGCAAATATTGCCACTGGTTTTGAAAAACGGGGGAAAAAAGCCAAAGTACATTTCTACCGTCTGGCGTTAACCGAAATGGAGCAGCTCCGTTATATGATCATTCTGGCTGAAGACCTGGGCTATTACAAGGACTCGGCTGCTTTTTTTGAAAAGTGTGAAAATATTGAAAAAATGTTAAAAAGGTTGATCCGTTCTATCGCCTCGTCTTCAAATCAGTAAATTTTAGAAACAAAAAAACCCTGTCCTGGACAGGGTTTTTTGTTTTAAAACAATAGTATGTATATAGTGTTTAATTATTGTTTGTAACAATAATAACAGTAACTATTTGTGCGGCAATAACCACCACATCGCGAGCCAGGGCTAAATAATTTCGTGGTAATTTTTCCGGTACAAAGATCGTATCTCCGGCTTCAATTTTTGTTTCCTTGGGTTTCACCCATTCCCCGGTATCTCCTTTAATAATACGGACTTTTCTTTTGTGGGCGCTGAAATTATAACCGCCGGCTTTATCAATATAATAAGAGGCTTTTTTATTGTCGGCAAAACTGATCCATCCCGGCGACATAACCTGGCCGGCGACATTTACATTTGGCTGCGCTATTGGAATATACACAAAATCATAGTCGCGTAAAGTAATATCCTGACGGGTATCGTTTTTCAGGAAAAGAGCTTCAAAATCAACGTTCAACTTGCCTTTCATTTCCCGGTACATGGTTTTAAAAAAATCTCTTTCTTTTGGAGTCATGTAACCTACTTCTGTCATTTCCAGCCGGGTATATTCCAAATTTTCAATTGCTTCCAGGGGGCGGCGAATGATGTAGGCATTATGTAATGATGCCAAATTTGTAAATCCGCCGGCCCGCTTGACAAGCTGCGATAATGTTTTAACGCTGTCGTCTAGAGCATATTTGTTTGGATATTTTACCTCGCCCAAAATTTCTACCATTGGTTTTACTTTGTAGAAAGGATCCCGATGTACAAGGATTCGGTCATTCGGTTGCAAAAGAAAGTTTAGCGTTTCTTCACGATTTTCGGTGGTATCCAGTTTTAAAATAATAGTTTGCGGTTTAGTGGTGGAGTTGTTGAAACGAACCAGTTCTATTTGGCTGGAATCCGCATTTTGGGTAAAGCCTTGCGCCATAGCAAGAATGGTTTTTACACGGTCGCCCGGAACATATTCGAACTCGGCCGGAGCTTGCACAAAGCCGGAGATGATTATTTTACCGTCCTGCCGGGTTACTTTGGGAACGGTAATGACATCGCCATCCTGCAAAACCGGATTAGCGTCAAGATTCCCGGTCAATTCAAAGTTAAGCAAGTCGGCATTTTCCACAGAGCCATCGCGATGTTTTACCTGAACATTTCTTTTTGCAACAAGTTCGATCGGTATAGAATTTTTTATAACCGGGGCAATTTCATTTGGTTGTAGTTTTTGTTCGGCAAGAGATTTTTCATCTACTTTATAAAAACCGCCGCTTAAAAGAACTGCATCAGTTACCCTGTCCATCGCTTTAACGACTACCAGCCCCGGATTGAAAACCGCCCCGCTCACGGTTACCTTGAAGGAACGGACATCGGACAATAAAACACTCACCTGGTCGTCAAGAAACGTAGTTTTAATTTTATCAATGAGGGCTTTTTTAGCGTCTCTTAATAAAAGTCCTTTTACCTCCACTGAGCCGATATCCGGTAAAATTACTATTCCTTCAGGATTAATTCTGGTCTGAAATGTCGTTTCCATGCGGTTACCGATGATGATATCAAATATGTCGCCGGGGCCAACAAAGTATTCGTTTTCATCGACCGGGTGTTCCAACGGGGTAGATAGTGCCGGGAACTGGGTCTCTCTTTTGGTTTTGAGTTTATCCAGCTTACCGGCATTCTCTTCTTGTTCAATTTCTTCATATTCTTTAATAACCGCACGGGGTTTGTCTTTACTTTGGGTTACTGATACCTGGGCATGCAGATTAGTTATTATAAATAAAGATACTGAAAGTAAAAGGAGAGACCTGCTCATCAAACCTCCAAAAATATTAAATTTTCTAGTTTACTAAATTTTCAAAAACCTGAACAATTCTTTGCGCCGCATTGCCATCCCACAATGGGGGTAGCTGGTGGTCAAATTTTTTATTTTGCATAACATCGCTGAACCCTTGTAAAACTGCCTGTTTATTGATGCCGACCAGCCGGTTTGTGCCAAGAGTTATCGTAATCGGCCTTTCCGTGTTTTCCCGCATGGTTAAACAGGGAATGCCAAGATAGGTGGTTTCTTCCTGAATGCCGCCGGAATCGGTTATCACAATTTTTGCCTGGCTCATCAGGCGTAAAAAGGGCAAATACCCAAGCGGCTCGGCAAGGATCAGGTTTGGCATTTTATTAATTTTGTCATCCAGGTTAAAATTGGTGATCATTTTTCTGGTACGGGGGTGGATCGGGAAGAAAATGGGCAATTCTGTTTGAATTTGTGTAAAAATATCCAGGATCATGTTTAAATTATCATAATTGTCAACATTGGAGGGTCGGTGCAGAGTTACCAGAACATAATTTTGTGGAGCAAGCCGATATTGTTCCAGTACCGCCGATTCCCTGGATTTAACCAGATGTTCAACCAGGGAATCGATCATCACATTGCCGACAAAATGGATTTTTTCTTTGGCAACACCTTCATTGGCAAGGTTATCCAGACCGCTTTGCTCGGTAACAAACAACTTGTCCGATATCGAATCGGTAAGCACCCGGTTGATCTCTTCCGGCATGGAGCGGTCAAAACTGCGCAAGCCGGCTTCCACATGAGCCACCGGGATATGTAGTTTGGCGGCAGCCAATGATGCGGCAATAGTGGAATTGACATCACCAACTACTATTATCCAATCCGGTTTTTGTTCGATAAAGATTTTTTCCAGTCCGATCATAACCGCTGCCGTCTGTTCTGCGTGTGAACCGGAACCAACTCCCAGGTAGAGATCGGGTTTAGGCATTCCCAATTCGACAAAGAACGTCGTTGACATTTTTTCGTCATAATGCTGACCGGTATGAATGAGGAGAGGCGCAAAAAAATCTGATTTTTGCATACGTTTATGAATGGGCGCAATTTTCATAAAATTAGGTCTTGCGCCCACAATATTAGCTATTTTTAGCATTTATTTCCTTTTTAAAAACGATTACCGGAACCAAGTTTGGTTATTTTTTGGTCAGTATCTTTAACCTTTTTAGTTAAATTCCTGGTGTCGACAACCGACTTGGCGTGTTTTACAATGAATTCCGCATCATATTTTGAATGATCGGTTGTTATAACCACCACATCAAATTTTTTGATGTTTTCCGCAGTCAGTTCTATAGATTTTAAAGTCTGGTTGTTGATCTTTAGTTCCGGAATATGTGGATCATTGTATGAAATATCAGTCGCGCCGCGTTGATGCAGGAAGGTCATTACTTTTAAGGCCGGCGATTCGCGCATATCGTCAACATCACGTTTGAAAGCGACGCCAAGCATCAGGATTTTGGCTTTATTAAAGGAGACGCCAACCTGTCCTAATGCCCTGCGCACCAGGCCGAGCACGTAAAACGGCATGTCTTCATTGGTTTCGGCAGCCAGTTCAATAAAATTGGTATGAAAATCATACGCGCGGGCTTTCCAAGACAGATAATAGGGATCGATGAGAATGCAATGACCGCCAATGCCGGGGCCGGGGTAGAAAGGCATATAGCCAAACGGTTTGGTTGACGCAGCTTCAACCACTTCCCAAATATCAATGCCGCCCATGCGGTCGCACAATCTTGCCAGTTCATTAGCCAGGGCAATATTAACACTACGGAAAATATTTTCCAACAGTTTTTCCATTTCGGCGACTTTGGGTGAGGAAACCGGCACAACTGTATTAATGATCTGTTTATTGGTCAAACAAGCCATCTCTGTACATTTGGCGGTAACGCCACCAACCACAACCGGGGTGTTGGCAGTGGTAAATTTTTTATTTCCCGGATCGATACGTTCCGGTGAAAAGGCCAGGTAAAAATCTTTGCCTACCTTTAAACCGCCGGCTTCCAATATTGGCTGACATATTTCTTCGGTGGTACCGGGCCAGGTTGTACTTTTTAGAATGATCAATTGTTCTTTACGTAAATAAGGAGCAATGCCGTTAGTAGCATCTTCGATAAAGGACACATCAGGCTCTTTATTTTCGGTGAATGGTGTTGGCACACAAATATAAATAGCATCTAATTCGCCGGAGCGTTCAAATGTTGCCGAGGCCTGGAACTTGCCCGCTTTAACGGCTTTTTCCAGCTTGGCGTCTTCTACATCGTCAATATAATTTTCACCCTTGTTAATTTTATCGACTTTTTTCTGGCTCTTGTCGATACCGAGCACAAAAAATCCCTTGTCGGCAAATTCTACTGCCAGGGGTAAACCGACATAACCCAAACCGATAACGCCTATTTTTGCGGTTTTGTTTAAAAGTTTTGTTTCCAGTTCCATACCAACTCCTTTATAATAAAATTGAGATGTTAATATTATTCTGTTGTAATGGGTTGCAATTATAGCCTTTTATAACTTGTAGTGTTTTTTATAATAATCCAGGAACTCGCCGGTTTTTATTTTGCTCCACCACAGGGTATTGTCTTTATACCAGTTGATCGTTTTGGTCAGCGCGCTGTCGAAATCGTATTGCGGTTTCCAACCGAGAGCGGTTAATTTGTTGGTGTCGAGCGAATAGCGGCGATCATGCCCGGGTCTGTCCGTTACCCAGGTAATCAAGCTTGCCGGTTTATCGAGTTTTTGTAATATCAAACGGGTAATATCGATATTGGTTTTTTCGTTACCACCGCCAATGTTATAAACTTGTCCAAGCGTGCCATTGGTAATTAAAAAATCAATCGCATCGCAATGATCCAGGACAAAAATCCAGTCGCGAATATTTTTACCATCCCCATATACCGGCAGTTGTTTGTTTTCCAGGGCGTTGGTTACAAACAGCGAGATCAGTTTTTCCGGGTATTGGAACATGCCAAAATTATTAGAGCAGCGGGTTATGATAACCGGGGTTTTATAGGTAACATAATAAGAAAATGCCAGCCGATCCGCCCCGGCTTTGGAGGCAGAATAGGGACTGGAAGGCTCGAGAGTATCCGTTTCTTTAAAAGAACCATCAAGTATACTGCCATAAACTTCATCGGTGCTGATCTGGATGAATTTTTTAATCTTGTGCTTGCGCGCCGATTCCAACAGTACAAAAGCGCCATAGATATCCGTTTTTATAAAAGCATCCGGGTCGCCGATAGAACGGTCTACATGGCTTTCGGCGGCAAAATTTACAATAATATCAACACGGGGGACAAGCTCATCGACGAGTGCAGCATCACATATATCACCCTTGACAAATTGATAATTCGGCCGGTTTTCTACATCCTTCAGGTTGTCGGGATTCCCGGCATAGGTCAATTTATCCAGATTGATTACATGAACATTATTATCATATTTATCAAACAAATAGTGGATATAGTTACTGCCAATAAAACCGGCGCCGCCGGTTACAAGATAACGTATCATAGACTATCCGGAACTAAAAGTAAATGTTATTTAAAAATCAACATAGAATGTACAAACCGCATCTATAAAAGTCAAATTCTTTTAAATTTTTTTCCAGGCGTATTTAATAACCCGGCACAAATTATCACAGTTGTGGAGTAGAGTTTATTGTTTGATAAAAAAGAACAATACATTGTTTTAAAAAAGAGTTATTAAAGGTGTAACAGGGAAAGCTGTTTGAAATTCCGGAAAAATTGATTATTTTCTGGAAAGAGAAAATTTAATACAGTGGTTTTATGCTGCAAACTATGGGCCCTTTTCTGGACAACAACTGCCGTCAAGCAGGTAATAATAATAAGCAGGATGAGCTGTTATGAATAAAACAAAATCGCTACGCCTCGCATTGGGACAATATAATTTTACTGTGGGGGATTTACACGGTAATGCCGATAAAGTAATTCATGGTATCCGTCAGGCCGTACAGTCGGATTGTGATATGATCATTTTCCCTGAGTTGTGCCTGACCGGCTATCCCCCCGAAGACCTGTTATTGCGGCGGCAGTTTATACATGATCAAAAAAAGTTTTTGCAAGAAATTACCGGGCAGGTGGGAGAAATTACCTGTCTTTTAGGGTTTGTGGATGAAGATAGAAATAATCTTTACAATGCCGCCGCCATAATACGAAATCATAAAATATGGGCGGTGTATCATAAAATTCATTTACCCAATTATAGTGTTTTTGATGAGCAGCGCTATTTTAAAGCCGGCAATGAACCGTTGATCATTGTTCAAAATGATGTATGTATTGGTATAAGTATATGCGAAGATATCTGGATTGAAAACAGTGTGGTGGAAATGGAAGCATTGACCGGCAATGCCGAAATACTTGTCAACCTTTCTGCTTCTCCTTACTATATGGGCAAGTTAAAAGAACGTGAACGGCTGATACAGGCGCGGGCCAGGCGGTGCTGTAGTTATATTGCCTATACCAACCTGGTCGGCGGACAGGATGAACTGGTTTTTGATGGCCAAAGTATGATCGTTGATCAGAATGGGCAGATCATTCGGCAATGCCCCGGTTTTATCGAAGACATGATATGTTGTGATATTGATGTTAACACAATTCACGGCTGCCGGGAGCAGAATATATCCTTCCAGATGGAAGCAGTCCATTACAGATCGTCATTTCCAGCACTGAAAACGGTAACGATCCCGACAGGTCGCCAGGCAATAAAATCTCCATTAATTACCCCTGCCGAGCCCAAAAAGTTAACTGACGCTGAAGAGGTCTATAATGCGCTTATTTTAGGATTGCGTGATTACGCATACAAAAATGGCTTTAAACAGGTGGTTTTCGGACTTTCCGGCGGCATCGATTCGGCGCTGGTCGCGGTCATGGCGGCCGATGCGTTGGGCGGTGAAAATGTGAATTGTTTAAGTATGCCGACCCGGTTTTCATCGCGCGGCAGTGTTGATGACGCCGAGTTGCTGGCAAAAAATGCCGGCGTCAATTTCCGCCTGGTAAATATTGATAGCATGTTTGAATCTGGTTTACAATTGCTAAAGCCGGTTTTTGCTGAAACGCCTTTTGGGGTGACCGAAGAAAATCTTCAGGCGCGGATTCGCGGTATGGTGGTAATGGCGCTATCCAACAAGTTCGGCTGGCTGGCGCTGACGCCCGGCAATAAAAGCGAAGTGAGTGTGGGTTATTGTACGTTATATGGCGATATGGTGGGCGGGTTTGCGCCGTTAAAAGATGTATCAAAAATGTGGGTATACAAGTTGAGCCGGTATCGCAATGAACTGGCCGGATATGACCTGATCCCACAGGCGATTATCGATAAAGCGCCATCAGCAGAATTGCGTCCGAATCAAAAAGATGAAGACAGCTTACCGCCGTATCCGATCCTGGATGCGATCCTGGAATTATATGTTCAAGATGAAAAAAGTGTTGATGATATTGTCAAGGCCGGATTTGATCGAGAAATTGTCAAAAAAGTGCTTCGCTTGGTCGATTCCTCGGAATACAAGCGCCGGCAGGCGGCGCCTGGTGTGAAAATTACCCATCGGGCTTTTGGCAAAGATCGCCGTATGCCGTTGACAAACAAGTATCATGCCGGATAAGTGATTGATCATAGCAGAGCGTGCAACCGGAACCGGGTGGTATAATTGATAACGGGAAAAGAGTAAAAAGGGGATTGTTACTAATTTAAAGCGTAAATACTAAAGTGGAAAAAAAGGCGGCAGGTTGATTCTGCCGCCTCAGAGTTGTTTATTACTTTGCAACACCCAGGGGTGAGAAGTAGATCATAATTGCAGCAATGATCAACAGCACAATTACTGTTAAAACCACATCCAGTTTAGTCCAGCTGGCGCGGCTTTCAGCTTTATCTTTTTCTGTTAGTGTTGCATAGCACAAGCCTTCCAATTGTTTTTTGGAGGGTTCTTTGGTTGCAAAACTGACGACGATCATTAAAATAACCGAAATCAGGAACAGGGTTGGCGCAAAATATAAAAAGTTTACGTTTGCATATTGCAGCAAGATTCCCTGTAGAGATGAACCGCTGCCAACGAGCGTTTTTTGAATTGTGTCGATAGCAAGCTTGGTCATACCTATGGTGAAACCACCAATCAAACCGGTGAGGGCGCCATAATGGTTGATCCGTTTCCAGAACAAACCGAGCAAAAAGACAGCGGTGATCGGTGGCGCAATATAAGCCTGTATATTTTGCAGGTATTGATATAAAGAACCGGAGAAACCACGCACAATCGGGATCCAAAGAATACCGAGAACAACCACCACGCCGGTGGCAATTCTTCCAACGCTGATTAGGGTTTTTTCATCGGCATTTGGTCTCAGCTTTTTATAAATATCCATAGTGAACAGGGTTGAACAACCGTTAAATACCGCAGCCAGGGAACTCATCAAAGCGGCCAGTAATCCGCCGGCGACCACACCGCGAACACCAACCGGAAGCATTGCTTTTACCATGGTCGGGAATACCTGGTCGGCAACTTCGAATTGCAGTTTACCGCTGTTTTTCAATGCCAGGGCAATCATACCGGGGATAAGGAATAAGAAAAAGGGCGTCAGTTTAAAGAATGCCGCCATGATCGTTCCGCGCCGAGCATTGGTTTCGTCTTTGGCGGCCAGGGTTCTTTGTACGATACATTGATCCGTACACCAGTACCAGATACCGACGATGGGAGAAGCCAATATTAAACCCAGCCATGGGAATTGGGAATCCAGTGGCGGGAACATGTTTAGTTTTTCTGCGCCGATCGAAGTAACGACATTATTCCACCCACCTACTTTATAGAGCCCAACAGAGGCCACAATCAGAGTGCCTATTAGCAGAACTGCTGTATGCATAGTGTCGGTATAAACAACAGCTTTCAGGCCGCCCAACGCCGTATAAATACCAGTAATGATAACTATAATTAAAGCGCCGGTCCAGAATTCTATACCCATCAGGGTTTGGAATACAACCGCGCCGGCATATACGGTTACGGACACTTTGGTAAGCACATAAGCCAGTAACGAAATGATAGACAGGAACCAGCGGGCAATCGGTGAGTAGCGTAATTCAAGAAATTCCGGCATGGTGAAAACTTTACTTCTAAGATAAAAAGGTACAAAAACCCAGCCTAAAAGCAAAACGCACCAGGAATGCAGTTCATAATGACCAAGCGCAACGCCGCTGTTGGCGCCGGTGCTGGCCAAGCCAACAATGTGTTCGGAACCGATGTTGGAAGCAAAAATCGAGGCGCCGATAACATACCAGCCGATATGGCGGCTGGCTAAAAAGTAATCGGCAGAGCTTTTTTGTTTTTGTTTGATAACCCACCAGGCAATGATGCCGATGATAACAAAATATAAAAATACAACTATCCAGTCCCATACAGCAAACAGGGGTTTGTCTACAACTGTTTGGACAACTTCTACAGCTGTGTTTAGTGTGTCATTTCCCATTCCTTCACTCCTTGCAATGTAAATGATGTTTGTAAATGATATATAGTTATTTATTAATTATAATTCGCAGGGAAAAATTAAAATAAAATAAGCAAGAGATTGTACAAAGTCAAGATTATTTCATATTTTTAAGGTAAAAAACAGGTACAGTTTAATTTTTTTGGTGTTTAACTAAAATATTATCTGCTATTTAAACGTTCAAGCTGAAAGCGCCTTGCGCCAGGGAATATGAACGCACCGATACCAACTGATATTGATAGAGTCATGTATGCTAAACGCCGGAGATTTGCATGTTAATGGCATAAAACCCGGTGCGTGCGGTAATAAACAGCGTGGTTTTATTTTTCCCGCCAAAGCAGACATTGGCAGGAATTTCCGGTACACTGATCATACCGAGTTTTAAGCCGTCCGACGTAAAAACGGAAATGGCCCGGTTAGTGAGATAAACATTGCCGAGGCGGTCTATGGTCATGCCGTCCGAACCTTCCGGGGCAAACAGGGTTTTGCCGGTCAGCGAGCCGTCATCGTTGATAGAATAAGACCAGGTTTTACCGGCGCCAATATCTGCCACATATAAAGTTTTACCATCCGGGGCGCCGATTATCCCATTGGGCTGAACAAAATCGTCAATTACACGAATCACAGATTTACGATCCGGTTTGAGATAGTAAACGCATTGGCCGTCAATTTCCGGCGCGGTGCGTTCCCACCAGGGGCGCTGGTAATAGGGATCGGTAAAGTATATGCCGCCAAGCGCATCAGCCCACAGGTCATTGGGGCCGTTCAGGTTTTTGCCTTCAAAGTTATCGACCAGCACGCTCATTTGCCCTGTTTTATTAAAGGAAACCAGCCTGAAGAATTGATCCGCGCAGGCCAGCAGATCGCCGTTCAGATCAAAGAACATGCCGTTGGCGCGTTCGGGGGAGTCATGAAAAACCGTCAGGGCGCTGTCGATGCCCCATTTCCAGATTTTATTGTTGGGTTGATCTGTAAAATAGACATTGCCGTCCGCATCGGCAGCCGGGCCTTCGGTAAAGCCAAAACCATCGGCCAGTTTTTGCACGACCGCGCCGGGAGCGAGCAGATCGCTGACCGATTTGGGCTTTTGCGCTCTGCCGCAGCTGAAACAGGCAGCTACCAGCACAGGAACAAACAAACAATAGAATATTCGGGGCATGACGGTAGTCCTTTTAATATTAATTTTTTCTATGAGAAGAATTAAATTGAACTAATTTTTTCCAATCAATTAAACCATCACTGCAAAAATCCTTTCCGAATTCTAGAGTAAACTTGTTAAGAATTTGAGCATAGGATTTATTAAAGTCTTCATTTTTTTCTTTTGCTTTATGACCCAAGGGCTCAATTATAGCAGTATATAAATTTTCATCGCCAGAGATAAAATACCAGAATTCCTGGCCGCAATATTTAAAATAATCACCCTTATTTGGGTTATTTTCTCGCCCATAACAACAACCATTTATTGCAATAATATGTATGTCGGGATTGTTAGTTTTTAAAATTTTTTGAGCTTTTTTAAAATTATCTCTCATCTTTGTTATTTGACTACTATTACCCCAGTTAGGACCTGATTTAATAGAAACAATATATTTAATGTTCTTATTTGAAAATTCCAAATCTATACCCTCTGCAGCAGATTTTTTCCCTTTATAGACATTTTCATTAATAAAGATTGCCAAACCTTCAAGAAAATCCCCAAAAATAGTTTCCTCTTGAGAAGACAGATGAGCATCAAGAATAGTTTTTACCAAATCTTGAGCTGTTAAAATGTTTTTTGCTTTAAATAAATATGGATTCTTCCTTTTGAGAATACCAGTTAATTTTAAATTTTGTAAACTTTTTAATCTCTTTGCATGGAAATCACCAATATGATTCTCAACATATTGTACTATATCATTCAACATTATTTGTGACATAGTTTTTACTTTCCTCAAATAGGGTTTGTTGAAGGGATATAAAGCTATCCGTAACAATCTTATAATACTCAGGTACTATTTCAATTCCAACCGCTTTTCTTCCCATACGATTTGCGACAATAACGGTTGTTCCGGAACCCATAAATGGATCAAGGACTACATCTCCTTCTTTGGTAAAGAGTTTTATAAACCACTCCGGCAGGGAATCGGGAAAGGCGGCACTATGGTTTTTATTATTACATTCTGTTGCCAGATGAATAACATTTGTTGGATAGGCCAGATCCCTTCCTATCCAATTTGATATGTTTTTGCCAAAGCCACTCCCTACTTTTGAATTATCCCGCAGTTTATCAGTTTCACTTAATTTTTTTAATCTGGCCTTTGCCCACTCGCCTACCGGCACCATTACATTATCTTGATACATATAAAATTTTTTACTTTTATTAAATTGTATCAATCGTTCCCATGAATCCCTGAACCTGTTTGGCCATTTTCCCGGGTAGCAATTTTTTTTGTGCCAAATAAATTCTTCAGTCCAAAACCACCCCCGCTTTCTCATTTCCAGTATTAATTCAAGTACATAGGTATGTCTTTCTCCTTCAACAACTCTTTCTTTAATGTTGAGTACAAAAGTTCCTGTTGGTTTTAAAATGCGATATAATTCCCCGGCAATAGGCATAAACCATTCGACATAATAATCAGGATTTATGCCTCCATAAGTGTTTTTTCGACTATCAGCATAAGGCGGCGAAGTGAAAATCAAATCAATAGAATTATTTTCTATCTCTTTTAATCTTTCTTTACAATCGCCCAGGTATAATTTTATTTTTGAATTCATTATGTTTTTTTATTAATAAAGTTTTTTCCAAATTTAAGAAAATTTAGAAATTTTGCAATCTCAAAATTTTTTTAATAATACCTGGTTGAACAAGTTGTCGATTATAAAGAATGAAATCTGTTCTTTACACCAAATGATAATTCCGTTTCAGTGCAAAAGAGCCGATTTTAGGTTGCACCAACGTTTCAAAGTCCTTGTATTGCATTTTGATAAGGTCTTTGTGTGAGCAGGCGTTGAAAAAAATCTCTTCGTCTTTAGTCAGACTCTTTTCAATCCACACATCCATGCCATAGAGGTTGCCGAACGGCGGCATTGCACCCACTTCGCAGTCCGGGAAACGGTATTTGAATTCTTCTTCGGTAGCGAGCAGCACTTCTTTAGCGCCGGTAGCCTTTTTCAACAGGGCAAAATCGACCTTGTTGTCGGCCGGCAGCACGGTCATAGCCATTTTCCCATCAACAAGCACCAGCACGGTTTTAGCCATTTCTTTGCCAGGAACGTGGGCGAGTCCGGCAACTTCCTGAGCGGTAAAAGCCGGGGAATGTTTTATGATCACATATTTGATGTTGTGCTCATCCAGGAACTTTTTCAGCTTTTCCACAGGCATAGCATCCTCCTTTTAATAGTTGGCAAGGACCCGGAGAGCAACTTTTAATTCTCCGGCGCATTCACGACGCCCGGTGATTTGAGCTGTACTGGAAAAGTCGTTTAGCCAAAGCGGTGGCGGAGTAGAAAAAACCTGTCTGAATGAACCTGGTGTGTTAATGGAAAACCGGCGTCTCTGTCGGGTAAAAAAACTAACCCGAATATTACCGGTTGTCAACCGGTATCTTGTCAAGTATATTAAAAAAACTCTATTATGTCAAGAAAAATATTTGTGTTCCGGCCCAAACAACGGCCTATATAACCTTGTAAAGTAGTTTATTCCCCGGCGCCGGGTTGGGCGGCAGAAGTTTGTCGCCACTGCGTCAGTAAAAATTCTTGCGGATGGTAATAATGTTTTTCCAGGTCTTTATCGGTATAACACACCAGGCAATAGGTGTCAAAATAGCGAAAGGGTTTAAGCTGATCCGGCTTGGCTTGTCTGGGAGGGATTTTCATCACTTCAAAATGAAAGTGATCGAACTGCCAGCCATATTTATCCAGTTCTTCTTTGGTCATATACCGGGCAATGGGATTTTCCGGGTATACGTATTGGCCGTATTGAACACAAATGCCGGCCACATGTTCGTAAACCGTCCATAGTTTGGTATCGGTATCGACCTGATGTTCTATGATGATCTGTGCAAAGGGGCCGTCGCTGCGCAGGCTGATCACTTTACCGATGGCCGCAGGGTAGACCGGTTCATCCACATAATTAGTTCCCGGACGTTTAAAGTCTATGCCGGTGTGTAAATGGGACGGTACAGTTGGCCGGGCTTTGCGAACCAAACCGTATTCACCGATCGCGGTGAGCTTGACCGCGTCCCAGCTTTGCCGGTTTTGAGCATCACGCGGCAGGTACCATTGCAACACTTCCTGGCTTTTAGACGGGCGAACGGTAATAATCAGTGATATTATAAATAAAAAAATTGCCTTGCGAATAAAAATTGATTTCAACATAACGTGTCCTGTTCCTCCTGGTGATAGTAGTATCAGATTAATGGCGCTGAAATAACCAAAATAAAAAATTGTAATGTAAAGTTGAATATAAAAAAATTTTTTACCAGTAACCAGTATTTCCTGAAATTATAAAGCTGTCTGGAGATGTTTTTAAATAAACTTGACTTTGATTAAATTTTTATCTATATAAAGGTAAGGAATTTAAACGTGTAATTTATTATATGGTTAAAATTTTCAGATGTTATTATTAAGAATATTATCCATAAAAAAAAGCGATAAGGAGAGGCAACAGTATTCGGGTATGGATCGGTATCGGCGCTGAATTGAAAGACAATATTTTAACAAATTCAATGAGTAAAATGCAATGATATTCCGAAAGGAGGAACAACACCATGGCTCATACTTTTGAAGAACTGAAGAAAAAAACCGTAGCTGAACTGCGCGACATTGCGGCCGGCATTGAACATGAAGCCGTAAAGGGATATACCCAGTTAAATAAGGATCATTTACTGGCGGCGATATGCACTGCATTGAACCTGGATATGCATGTTCACCATCATGTGGTCGGCCTGGATAAAACGGCTATTAAAAAAGAGATTCGGCAATTAAAACACAAACGGGATGAAGCAATAAAAGCCAAGGATTTCGAAGCGCTTGAAAAAATAAGACAGGGTATTCACAAATTTAAAAAGAAATTACGCCAGGCGACTGTTTAACATATCAACGACGTCAGGTTTAATAAACCCTCAATTCATTGTTGTAAAGTTACAAACATTTATTTGGAGGAAGGCATGGTAGGGAAAAGAATGTACGGTGTTATTATGCTGGTGTTGGTTTTGATAACCTGTTTGAGTTGCGGTGAAAAAAAACCAGCAGTTAATTATTTGCAAGAGAGTTCTGAAGAACGCGCCGCCAGAATGCAATGGTGGCAGGAAGCCCGTTTCGGGATGTTCATTCACTGGGGATTATATGCCATTCCGGCGGGTGAATATAACGGCAAACAGGTAGAGGGTATTGGCGAATGGATCATGAATACCGCGCAAATCCCGGTGCAGGACTATGAAAAGTTTGCCCCGCAGTTTAACCCGGTCAAGTTCAACGCTGACGAATGGGTAGCCCTGGCCAAAGAAGCGGGCGTGAAATATATTGTAATTACTTCAAAACATCATGACGGTTTTGCAATATTTGATTCTAAAGTTACAAAATGGGATGTAATGGACGCTACACCATTTAAAAGGGATATTTTAAAGGAATTGAGCGTCGCCTGTGAAAATCAAGGTATTACTTTATGTTTCTATCATTCCATTATGGATTGGCATCATCCCCAGGCCCAGGCGTCATACTTTCCCAATTATAATGATGGAGAAAAAGTCAACCCGGAATTTCCCAAATATGTTAAGAATCATTTAAAACCCCAGTTAAAAGAGTTATTAACGAATTACGGGAAAGTCGGTATCCTCTGGTTTGACGGCGAATGGAACAAGGATTGGACCTCGCCGATGGGTAAGGACTTGTATAATTATGTCCGCAACTTGCAACCCGATATTATTATCAATAACCGGGTCGATAAGGGTCGTATGGGCATGCAGGGATTAACTGCCGAGGGTGAGTTCGCCGGTGATTACGGCACCCCGGAGCAAGAGATTCCCGATACCGGTTTGCCGGGTGTGGATTGGGAAAGCTGTATGACCATGAACGATACCTGGGGTTACAAGGCCTCGGATAATAACTGGAAGTCCGCAGAAATGCTGATCCGCAACCTGGTTGATATTGCCTCCAAGGGCGGCAATTACCTGTTGAATGTCGGCCCGACTGCCGAAGGTTTGATCCCGGAAGCCAGTGTCGAAAGACTGAAAGCTATTGGCGCCTGGATGAAGGTGAATGGCGATGCGGTTTATGGCACCAGCGCCAGTCCCTTCGCCAAACCGGAATGGGGCCGCTATACGCAAAAACCGGGTAAATTATTTGCAATTGTATTTGAAAAACCCAAGAACGGACTAGTACAGATCCCGGTTGCCGCAGTACAGGTAAAGAATATTTCTGTACCGGCTGCCCCGGATCTGACATTCAAGGTAAAACCGGCCGGCGACGGCATCAGCCTGCAACTGCCAAAGGAATTGCCGGATAAAATCGCTACGGTTATTGTCATCGAATACGACGGCGAACTGGTTGTAAAGTAAGTATTACTTTTTCCGGGGCGGCGCATACCGCTCCGGATTTTTTTGTTTTATTTACGATAACGTTTGCGTAACTTTTGTCATTCCGTTTTACAGGAACCCCAGCTCATTCTCATCACCCTAGTGCAGGATAATGTTTATGAAAATAAAAATTAATTTAACTAAAGTGGTTCCGATCCTGATCATGATCGCCTTTGTTCCAACTATTCTGTATGCCGGGGCTAAAATATGGCAGGAATCTTTATCAATCCCCGCGTATAGCGTTGGCGAACCGGATAAAAATCCCCGCTTTTATGACGGCCGCGTTTACCAGGGCGCCCAGGGCCGCATTTACCCTTACCCGATCTCCGATGTGCTGGGCAATGAAAAACAGGACAAACCCTTTCAGGCCGTGTACCTGGAGAATGATTATATAAAGCTATGCATTTTACCGGAATTGGGCGGGCGTATCTTTTCCGGGCTGGACAAGACTAATAATTATGATTTCTTTTACCGCCAGAGCGTTATCAAACCGGCGCTGATAGGCATGCTGGGCGCGTGGATTTCCGGCGGGGTGGAATGGAATTTCCCGCATCACCACCGCGCCAATTCGTTTATGCCCATGACGTATACCCTGTGCAATAACCCGGATGGCAGCAAAACCCTGTGGCTAACGGAAATCGAACGCCGCCAGCGTATGAAGTTCCTGTTGGGCATTACCATTTTCCCGGAGCGCTCGTACCTGGAAGTGACCCTGAAATTTCAGAACCGCACGCCGTTTGTACAGTCCTTTTTATATTTTGCCAATCCGTCGGTGCATGTGGATTCCACCTACCAGGTCATTTTCCCGCCCGAGGCGGAGTGGGTGACCCAGCACGCTAAAAGCGAGTTTGCCGAATGGCCAATTGCCAACAGTACCTATGGCGGTTATAAATATGAAAATACCGATATTAGCTGGTGGAAAAATTTACCTAAACCGGTGTCGTTTTTCTGCTGGGATCATGAAGCGGATTATTTCGGTGGTTACGATCACGGTAAGGATGCGGGTACGGTATACATCGGCAACCATCATATTGCGCCGGGGAAAAAGTTTTTTACTTTTGGCTGCGGCGACGAGGGGAAAATGTGGGATCAGATGTTGACCGATACGGACGGCCCGTACCTGGAATTAATGGCCGGAGCGTATTCCGATAACCAGCCCGATTATAGCTGGATTCAGCCCTATGAAGTCAAGGTGGTAAAACAATATTGGTATCCCATCCGCAATACCGGCGGACTGGTGCAGGCGAACCTGGAAGGGGCGCTGAACCTGGAATTCCCGGATCATAACACCGCGCGGATCTTGCTGAATTCCACGTGTGAACGTCAAGATGCTGTTGTGCAGGTAGCGGCCGGCAAGCAAACCTTGCTCAAGCAAACGCTGAATATCAGTCCCGCCCGGCCTTTTCAAACCGATGTCAATCTGCCGTCCGGTGTTACCGAACAGGATGTCAAAGTGACTCTGACAACGCCTGGCGGAGAAGAACTGTTGAATTATGTATCAGTGCAAAAGCCCGGCGCATCACAGCCAAAACGGGTTACTCCGCCGGTAACGCCGGAAAAAATGGCCACCACAGAAGAACTTTACCTGGCGGGGCTGCGTCTCGATCAGTTCCACAATGCTGCTATCGATCCTTATCCCTTTTATACACAAGCCCTGAAACGCGATAGTTTGGATAGCCGCGTCAATACCTGGCTGGGAACATTATATTGCAAGCGGGCGATGTATGCGGAAGCGGAACTGCATTTACAACAAGCCATATCCCGTCTGGCGGCTAACTATACCCGCCCCAAAGATGGCGAGGCGTATTATTATCTTGGCGTGGTGCAAAAAGCGCAGGGCAAATATAAAGAAGCGTACGATTCATTTTACCGGGCCTCGTGGAGCTTTGCCTGGAATGCCGCCTCCTATTATGCGCTGGCGGAACTGGATGGATTAAAGGGAGATTATAAAACGGCGCTGGAACATATAGAACAGGCCATAGCTACCAATGCCATGAACACCCGCGCCTGGAATATCAAATCCGCAGTTTTACGCCGGCTGGGTCGCCTGCCGGAAGCGGAACAGGCCGCTCGTACCGCGTTATCTTTTGACCGCCTGGATTTTTGGGCTATGAACGAACTTGCCCTCATACAAAAGCAGGCCGGCCAAAACGAAGCGGCGGCAAACAGCTTTTATGAACTGGAAGCCCAAATGAACGGCGATGCGGAAATGCACCTGGAACTGGCGCACGATTATGCCAACGCCGGATTCTGGTCCGAAGCCATACAGGTGTTGGAGCGTAAAGACCGCACCCTGTCTGAACGGGGCAGTTCCAATCCTTTGGTCTATTATACCCTCGGTTATCTGTGGAATCAAACCAATAATCCGCAAAAAGCCCTGCTGAATTATAAACTGGCGGCGGCCATGCCGGCGGATTACTGCTTTCCGTACCGCAACGAATCGATACCGGTTTTACGGCAAGCTGCGGAACAAAATCCGCAGGATGCGCTGGCCCTCTGTTACCTGGGCAATCTTCTTTACGATATTCAACCGCAACGGGCGATTACCGCCTGGGAGCAATCGCAACAACGGGACAGCACCCTGGCTCTGGTACACCGCAACCTGGGTTTTGCATATATGCGGGTGGAAAATAATAATTCCAAAGCGCTGACCAGTTACCGAAAGGCGCTGGCGCTTAAGCCGCAGGATCCTCGTTTGTATTATGAAATGGATGTCTTGTCCGCCGCTATCGGCATTCCCCCGAAAAAGCGGTTGGATGTGCTGATGCAGAACCTGCCGGTTGTGGAGAGTCGGGACGATGCTTTAGCGCAGGTAGCCGACCTTTTGGTGCAAACCGGGCAATACGATAAAGCTATAAACCTGGTAACCACGCATCATTTTCATACCTGGGAGGGCGGCGGCAGCATTTATGATGTGTACCGCAATGCATTTATGTTACGTGGGCTGGAGTTCATGCGAAAAAGAAACTATAAAAAAGCGTTACGCGATTTTCAGGCAGCGCTGGACTATCCGCGCAATCTTGAAGTCGGCCGGCCGTTGAATGATGTGGATGCGGCTCGACCCTGGTATTATATCGGCCTGGCCTGTGAAAACCTCGGGCAGCGGGAACGGGCGCAGCAAGCCTTCCGCAAGTGTGCGGATATCAATGTTCATAAAACCGATTTTCGTTATTACCAGGGCCTGGCGCTACTCAAGCTGGGTCAACCGGAACAGGCCAATCAACTGTTTGCGGCGCTCATTCAAACCGGACGGGAAAGCATGGATAAAACTGTTCAAGTGGACTTTTTTGCCAAATTTGGTGAACGGCAGTCCGCCGAAAAACAACAGGCGGCAGCCCATTTTACTATGGCGCTCGGCTACCTGGGACAGGGTAATAAAGCGCAGGCAAAAACGGAAATTATGACCGCCCGCCGTCTGGAGGCGTTTGATATCTGGATCAATTCGCTGGCGGGAATGCTGCAAAATGATTAGAACGCGTGCAAAGTTAGAATAGAAGAATTTAGTTTTAATTCTATGCACGTGAAAATAAATTATTAACCTGTATTCAGGGCGGAGGATTTTACTAAAGCCCTGAAAAGTAACAAAGAGTATTTAAAAAAGAATTGTTCCTGGATCTATCTACAAAGTGCAGAAAGGAGTAGCCATGAAAAAGAGTAAAAAACAGGTTTTGGCGATAGCGGTTTTAATGACCGGTCTATTATTCACTTCCGCCCTGTTTGGTATGGCGGCGGCTAAACAGCCGCAAAAATTGTCGATCTATTATGAAGAACTGACCGCGCCGGAGTTCGTCCAGGCCGTGGAGGCCGCCGGCGGCACCTGTATCATTCCCATCGGCGTGCTGGAAAAGCATGGCCCGCACCTGGCGCTGGGCACAGATTTGATCGACGTTCGTCAGGTGGCCAAGCTGGCTGCGGAACGGGAATATACGGTTATATTCCCCCAGTACTATTTCAGCCAGATCTTTGAAGCCAAACATCAGCCGGGCGCCATTGCTTATAGCGCGGAATTGATCTGGAAGGTGTTGCAGGAAACCTGCGATGAACTGACCCTCAACGGTTTCAAAAAGATCGTATTGGTCAACGGACACGGCGGCAATAATAATTTTCTGCCCTATTTTTGCCAGGCGCAACTGGCCGAGAAAAAGGACTATGCCGTGATCCTGTTCCAGTCCCAGGATAACCCCGATGTGAATGCACAGGTAGAAAAACTGCGCAAAACGCAGCTCAGCGGTCATGCCTGCGAGGTGGAAACCTCCATGCTTCTGTCGCACCGTCCCGACCTGGCGCACCCGGAGCGCGGGGCGCTGCAATCCGGCGCCGATCTGGACCGGCTGGCGGGTCTGCCCTATTCCTACACGGCGATCTGGTGGTATGCCAAGTATCCAAACCACTATGCCGGCGACGGCAGCCAGGCCAATCCGGAGATCGGCACGCTGTTGATGAATGCCGAAGCGGAACAACTGGCCGCCCTGGTTCGCAGTTTGAAAAAGGAAAAACGGATTCAGGAATTACAGGATATGTTCTATCAGCAGGCCGCCGACCCGCTGAAAACCAAACAATAACAGGAATGTCCTTGAAGTCCTTGATAGTCAAAAGGATAAATGTTTTTACAAATATCGAATCAAATAATCTTATGGAGGAGGAAATGAAAAAAGCGCTTTTACCGGTTTTACTGTTGGTTTGTTTAACAATTATTATTCAACCCCTGTTTGCTAAAACAGCTTTGACCGTTACCCAGCCAACCTGTGAGTATAAAACCAATCCCCTGGGTATCGACGCCGCGCAGCCTCGTTTGAGCTGGCAAATTCAGTCTAATGAGCGGGGATCAATCCAGTCCGCTATGCAAATACGCGTTGCTGCAAGTATTAAGGACTTAAAGAATCAGCCATTGTGGGATACGGAAAAGGTTGCTACCGACGCCTCGATCCAACTTCCTTATTTAGGCCCGGATGTGCAGTCCGGCCAACGCTATTACTGGCAGGTGCGGGTGTGGGATCAAAAGGGAAATGTATCTGCATGGAGTGAACCGGCCTGGTGGGAGATGGGATTGCTCAAAGCTGCGGACTGGAAAGCGGCCTGGATTCAACCCAATCTTGAAGAAGACCTTGCCAAATCCGCTCCCTGTCCCATGCTGCGCAAAGACTTTCAGTTAAAAGGCAAGATCCGTTCCGCCCGCGCCTACGTCACCAGTCTCGGCTTGTACGAACTGCACCTGAACGGCGCACAGGTTGGCGACCAGGTGTTAACCCCCGGCTGGACCAGCTTTGATACCCGGTTACAATACCAAACCTACGATGTAACCAATATGTTACAAACCGGCGCTAATGCCGTCGGCGTCATGCTGGGTGACGGCTGGTATCGCGGCTATATGGGCTGGGGCGATCAGCGCAATACCTGGGGCAAAAAACTGGCGTTGCTGCTGCAAATTCAGGTCGTTTATGAAAACGGCGAAATTGAGACGATCATTTCCGACGCCTCCTGGCGGGCGGCAACCGGGCCGGTTACTACTTCAGATATCTATATGGGCGAAACCTACGATGCCCGTAAAGAAAAACCGGGCTGGACCAATCCGGGATATAAAGACCAGGATTGGGCGGGAGTGAGCACGGTCGACCATTCTAAAGAAATATTGATCGCGCCAGTCGGCCCGCCGGTGCAAAAGGTGGAGGAAATCAAACCGGTCAAGATCATCAAAACCCCGGCCGGTGAAACGGTGTTCGATATGGGGCAAAATATGGTCGGCTGGATCCGGTTAAAGGTAGAGGGCCCGGCGGGAACGACCGTAAAACTCCGTCATGCCGAAGTGCTGGATAAAGAAGGAAATTTTTATATTACCAACCTGCGCGCCGCCAAACAGACGGTTGAATACACACTAAAGGGGCAAGGCGTTGAAATCTATGAACCGCATTTCACCTTCCAGGGTTTTCGCTATGTGGCGGTGGAAGGCTGGCCCGGCGACCCGGCGCTCGATAACCTGACCGGCGTGGTCGTGCATTCCGCTTTTACGCCCACCGGCAGTTTTAGCTGTTCCAATCCCCTCATCAACCAGTTGCAGCACAATATCCAGTGGGGACAAAAAGGCAATTTCGTGGATGTGCCGACCGACTGTCCGCAGCGCGATGAGCGGCTGGGCTGGACCGGCGACGCCCAGGCTTTTGCGCGCACCGCCTGCTTTAATGCAGATGTGGCGGGATTTTACACCAAGTGGCTGGGCGATGTGGCCGCCGATCAAAAACCAAATGGCGCTATTCCGCACGTTATTCCCAATGCCCTGGATCGTAAAAATCCGACTTCCAATGCCGCAGCCTGCGGCTGGGCCGACGCAAGTGTGATCGTTCCCTGGACGGTTTACCTGTGTAATGGCGATACCCGGATTCTCGAACAGCAATACTCCAGCATGAAAAAATGGGTCGAGTATATGCGCCAGCAGGCCGGCGATAATTATTTGTGGCAAACCGGCTATCATTTTGGCGACTGGCTGGCGTTCAATTCGGAAAGCTCCGATTATCCCGGCGCCACAACGGATAAAGACCTGCTCGCCACGGCGTTCTTTGCCAATTCTACCGGTTTGTTACTGCAATCCGCCAAAATTCTGGGTTACCACCAGGATGTGCAGGATTACACCGGCTTGCTGGATAACATTAAAAAAGCGTTTTTGCAGGAATATGTTACCGCCAACGGCCGACTGTCTTCAAATACCCAAACCGCCTATTCGGTAGCTTTGGCGTTTGACCTGTTACCCCCGTCGCTTGCGGAAAAAGCGGCGGCCCGCCTGGCCGAAGATGTGAAAAAATTCGGTCATATCACCACCGGGTTCCTCGGCACGCCGCTGATCTGTCATGTGCTCAGCGATTATGGCTATACCGACCTGGCCTATATGCTGCTCAACCGGCTGGATTATCCCTCCTGGCTGTACCCCATTACCCGCGGCGCTACGACGATATGGGAACGCTGGGACGGCATCAAGCCGGACGGTTCATTCCAGGACGCCGGCATGAACTCGTTCAATCATTATGCCTATGGCGCCATTGGCGACTGGTTATACCGGGTTACGGCGGGTATAGAGATCGATCCGCAGCAGCCGGGTTATAAACATATTTTGATCCAACCCCAACCCGGCGGTGGGTTGAGCAATGCCTCGGCCAATTTTAGCTCCATGTATGGCCCTATACAGTCCGGCTGGGAGCTCAAACAGGGCGTGATGACCATGACTGTGGAATTACCGGCCAACACCACCGCCACTATTGCCCTGCCGGACGCTGTTGTCGACAAGGTGACGGAAGCCGGATTACCGCTGGTTAAAGCCAAAGGGATTAGCAAGTCCGAACAATCCGGAAAAACAGTAATTCTGGAGGCCGGTTCCGGCAAGTATGTGTTTAGTTATCCTTTGCAGAAATAAATTGTTTTATTAATTATCAGATTCCGTAAATTAACCCCGGGTCAAAGATCAGCAACAGGCTGAACTTTGACCCGGTAAAACCATCCTATGTTAAGTTTAGAACCCCGTCAGGGGCGAAATGTTTATAGAGAGCTTGTTTTCTAAATATATCAAACCCCGTAGGGGTGAAATTTTTTAAAAATAAATCAAAGTATTTGCTCATGGTTCTCAATCTCCAGATTGGGAACCCACTTGAACAATGCCTCTGGTTTTAAAATATGAAAAATATAAAGTTATGTTATATAAGGGATCGAAGATTCAAGGGCGTCCACGTTCATAATGTGGAGAGAAGAAACGGGAATAATGTTTTTCACTGAAGGTTTATTGGAAAGTCTGGAATTTATTACCTAAAAGATTTTAATTGGAGGAAATTTTCGATGAAAAATTATCATGTATCAGTTATTACTATTATTTTACTAGTATCACTTTCAATAGTAACCTCTTGCAGCGGAATCAAATATTTAGAGAAAAGTGAACATGCGATAAATTCTGCTAATTTGACTTTGAAATTGGAAATAGATAAAGATATATTCAATGCTTCTGAAAATATAAAAGGTACTCTGATTTTTACAAATCTTGATACCAATGAATTTTTTATTAATACCAGGTTTTATTGTCGGTTAGAAGAGCATTCTGCCAAAAAAAGAGAAATTTATATTGAAATTTATAAAGATAATGAAAGATATCAGCCCTTTACTTATACATTCCAAAATGCCAGTTGGGTTAAAAAACAACATTTTAAAATTATAGAACCCAATCAAATGATATCTTGTTATGTGTATGTTTGGGACTCTTATGTACCATTGGAAAAGGGCCATTATAAAGCATGTGCAGTTTATGAAAATTATTATACTATGAAAACCAAAAAATGCAAAACCTTTACCGGGTTAATAAAGAGTAATTTTGTATCATTTGAAATTGAATGATAACCAATTCTTTTTCCTGGTTCTGGCCCGGAACCAGAACTGGCTCTACGGGTATATAACAAATATTGCTCACCCTGGTTTGCAGAAACCCCACCAGCAAGTTTCTGCAACCAGGGCAGCCATATAGTTTTAATCCATGCAATTTGTTCATAGTCCCGCCTTCAGGCGTGCTTTAAAAGAACCGGCTAAAGCCGGAACTACGAGCTGGCCATTTGTTTGTAGTACCGCCTTCCGGCGGGCCTTTTAAGAAACCGGCTAAAGCCGGGACTACATACGTTTCGTGCAACTGGCTAAAGCCAGGACTATATACAGACCGGGATTATTGAAGAATAATTTGATTCCGTCATTGTTCTTTATTATATTCACAAAAAGCCGTTTCGGTTTTACGCATATTATTTGCCGGGGCGGGCTTTTTAAAAGAACCGGCTAAAGCCGGGACTACGAACTGGTCATTTGTTTGTAGTACCGCCTTCAGGCGGGCCTTTTAAGAAACCGGCAAAAACAGGGATTATAAACAAGGTGGGTAATTAATTGGAGGATTATTATTTATTTAATTGGGGTATGAAATGTATAATTGGAAAATATTTTCTTTACAAGAAAAAGATGAAATCCTTCAAGAACGTATAAGACGCGGTTTCCCTTGGCATTCGCCACCTCATTTGCAACCGGATTCTAATCAATTTCATATTAGAGCGGCTTGTTATCGCCACCAACACATTATTGGTTTTTCATTAAACAGGATTGAGGATTTTTCAGTTTCTTTATTATCACTATTAAATGAAAATCATATATTTGTTCATTCCTGGTGCGTATTGCCAAATCATTACCATCTACTTTTGGAACATGCAGATATTAGGTATATTTCTAATTTACTTGGAAAACATCATGGTAAGATATCCTTCTTATGGAATAGAGAAGAGCAAAAACGTGGTCGCCAGGTTTGGCATCGTTGTGCAGATCGTTACATTCGTAATGAAAATCATTACTGGGCAACAATAAATTATATTCATCATAATCCAGTGCATCATGGATATGTAAAGAAATGGCAAGACTGGCCTTATTCATCCGCTTGTGAATTTTTAAAAAGAGAAGGATTAGTCAGAGCTACAGATCTATGGAATAAGTACCCACTTTATGAATTTGGTAAAGGATGGGACGATCCAGAGATTTGAAATGACTATTTATCTATTAGAACCGGCTAAAGCCAGTACTACAAACCATTCATTCGTAGCCCCCCTTCAGACGGGTTTTAAAAGAACCGGCTAAAGCCGGTACTACAAACGAGCCATTTGTTCGTAGTACCGCCTTTAGGCGGTATTCATCCAAACTGGAGTTTGGATGGGATGAAGTGGGTTCCAATCAGAAGTTGGAACCGGAAGAAAAATTCCCAATCTGATTTTAAAATATGTTGAATTAAAGTTTCCTTGTCGCTTTGTTCCTCGGAATGACAACCGGCTAAAGCCGGGACTACAAACAATGTTATCCCTGCCCGGTGCTGAATTTGCTTAATAGCTCGCACGTGCCCGTTGCCAGTATTTCGCGGATAATCTTGACAATGTGTGGACTAACCCCTTTGATTGCGCCAAGTCTTTCTCCCAGGGCAGATAAAGGCTCTTTGACCTGCGCCAGGTTGTATGCGGCATAGCCAAAGGCGGAACTGTTGCCGCGCGCCCGCAGGTAATAATCGATATGTTCCAGCATCACCACCACCCGGTCATTATCATCGATTATATCCTTATACAAGCGCAGGGGAATACGCGCCGGCATGTTGTGCACCTGGGCAATGTCGATAAAGCGGCGGTCGAGTTCACGGATGTAGCGGGGATTGGCGTTACCCCACGGGTCGCCGGTGTATAATTGCGCAAGCGCTTTTTCCAGATGCGGGTAGCGCTCCTTTATCATCTGTAAAAAATAATCCTTTTGCCGCCCCTCTTTGAGTGTGAGGCCGCCAAAGATCATAAAATCTACCCAGGCTGCTTTTGCCGCCTGCACGGTGTCCTGCAGTTGCTGCGTGGCGTCGGTGATGTACGGAATGACCGGCATGTAATAGATGCCGCAGGGGATCCCCTGCGCCCTGAACAGCCGGATAACCCGCAGCCGCTCCGCCGGGGACGGCACGCCCGGCTCGACAATCCGGCTGATCTCTGCATCCACCGAAGAAAAGCTGAAACTGACGATGGCCCCGGCGCTTTTATGAATGCGGCTGATAATCTCCAGGTCCCGCTCCACCAGGGTGGATTTGGTGAGAATATGCACCGGCAAGCCGGATTTTTCAATGATTTGCAGCGCCTGCCGCGTCAAACCATAGTCTTTTTCCGGGGACTGGTAGCTGTCGCCCACGCCGCCGCCCAGCATGACGTAAGCCCGTTTCATGGGCGAGCGCTTGCGGGCCGGGTCGAGTTCACGCGTTAGCAGTTGCGGGGCGTTGAGCTTGACCGCCACCTGCTCGCCGAACTCGCCTTCCACATTATACTTTTCGGCGCGGCCATCGCAGTAAACGCAATTATGCGCGCAGCCGCGATACAGGTTCATGCCGTAGCGGCACAGAAACCAGGACTCGATCCTTTTGCCCTTACGCAGCAGACTTTTAGAAGTAATTTCCACAACTTGCATTGGGAAACCTTTTTTGATTTATGTAGAATTAATAATACTAAATTTATTCAGGACTTTCCTGGTGTGGATAACCGCGCTATTCCCGAATGTCAATTTTTTCACCGCAGTTGATGCGCACCTGGTCCAGGGCAAAACCGATAAACATGGGATACAGCCAGTCCTTGTAACGCCCGCCGGCTTTTCCGAGGTACTGTTTCTGGATTTCTTTGATCGCCGCCAGGTGCGGTTTCGCCATTATACCGATGTTACGCAAACTGGCCGCGGCAAACAGCACGACCGTGGGTCGGGCGCTATCCTCCAGGTTTCGCATCAATACCGGCAATCCGGCTCGGCATTGATTGTGATGGCACAAAATTTCCGCGCAAACGATCTGCACGGCCGGGGAGGGATCGTCTAACAGCGATTTTATTTCGATCAGAACTGGGGCGGCAGCCTCGCACATTGCCAGGAACGCCGTGGCGGCCCAGAAACGCACGCCGCTGTCCGGAGATTGTAATCGTTTCTGCAACTCATCCAACGGAACAGACGGATCGCCGACCAGTTTCGCGGTGTCCAGAATCGCTTCCAGGTCATACTGCTTTGGGTCATGGGTCATTGCATAGACCGAGGAGCCTTGCGCGCGAATCATCATTTCCGCTTCGATCAGGAATCCCGAATCGCGCGTTTGCAAAATCCAGTCGAATAATCTGGTCTTGAGGGTTTCCTTAATATCGGCATAATCGGGAGAAGAGGCCAGGTTGTGCAGTTCGTTTGGGTCGTTCTGCAGGTCGTACAACTCTTCGAGTGGTTTGTGCTGCCACATCGCTTCGCCACCCGGCGGCAAGCCTTCGGTATTGCGAACCCGGCGCAGTTCCCGGAAAGCGGTTTTCTGGTCGCCAAAGATCAGCGCGTTTTGGATATAGGGCAAATGCGGTATAAAATTACGGATATAGATATAGCGCTCACTGCGCACACAGCGCGAAACGTCGAACACGTCATCGGCGCGGTCGCGGGCGCCAAAGATGAACTGCCGCGCCGGGGGAGTTTTCCGGCCCAGAAATGGTGCTCCCTCCATAACGGCGGGAATCGGCTGTCCGGCCAGTTGCAGTACAGACGGCGCAAAATCGACAAAGCTCACCAGGTCGGTATTCTCATGTCCGGCATGAGTTTTTGCCAGGTGATGGAATTTTCCCGGGATGCGGATGACCAGCGGCACATGCAGACCGGTATCGTACAGCCAGCGTTTATAGCGGGGCAGGCCAAAACCGTGATCGGAAAAGATGAAAATGATCGTATCTTCCAGCAGCCCGTCATCTTCCAACTCTTTGAGTCGCTCCCCGACCTGCTGATCCCAGGCGGTGACCAGGTCATATTGTCGCGCACAGATGCGGCGCATCTCCGGGGTATCGGGATAATTTGGCGGCAGCGCGGCCCGGGCAGGATCATGGCGTTCCGTTAACCCGGCCAGGACTTGGTCGTTGCTGTTATTGGCGTTGCCCTCATGGGTTATAGTGTAATTAAAGACGCTGAAAAAAGGCAGTCCGGCGGGGCGGTTACGCCAGTGCGCGGTAGCGCTGTTTTCGTTCCAGCGCTCATCCGGACTGAAATTGTAATCGGTTTTGCTGTTGTTGGTGCAAAAATAACCGGCCTCGCGCAAATATTCCGGTAGAATTTTCAGGTCTGCCGGCACGGGAATTTCCGAGCGCAAATGCTGCGTGCCTAGCGAGGTGGCGTAGCGGCCGGTTATCAGACAAGAGCGGGACGGGGCGCAGATCGGCGCGGTGGTAAAGGCGTTGCGGTAAACAATGCCCTGCGCGGCGACCTTGTCGATGTTGGGCGTGTTGGCGTAAGCATCGCCATAGCAGCCCAGGGCGGGACTGGTATCCTCGCAGGTGAGCCACAGGATGTTGGGTCTTTTCTTGCCAAGAGTAGCGCAGCCGGGTATAACCAGGGCGGCGGAGACTACGCCCAGGGATTTCAGGAATTCACGACGGTCAGGGTGGGAAGGGTTCATGATATGTCCCTTTATTGATTGATACATTTTTATGATTTGTGAGAAAACGCCTTTTTTATATAATCAACAAAGTTTTTTAGCAACCGGAATGAAAAATCCTGTAATTCAATAGCAGGAATTCTGAAACTAGAAGGATTTTCATTCCCCGTTAAACTCCCAAATTGCTGCAAACATCGCCATAATATTTTCCGGAGGGACTTCGGGCAGGATGTTGTGTATAGGATTGAAAACAAACCCGCCCTGTGGAGCAAAAATTTCCAGTCGTTCCAATACATGAGCTTTAACTTCAGCGGGAGTTGCCATATTAAGTATTGTTTTTGTATCGCAACCACCTCCCCAAAAGGTAATGTGCCGACCGAATTCTTGTTTTAGCCGTATCGGGTTCATATCTGCACTGCTGGTTTGTACTGGATTGATAATTTCAAATCCAGCATCGATCAGATCGGGTAATAACTTGTAAATAGAACCGCAGGAGTGCAAAAATGTGTGCATTTTGCTGTGAGAATGAACATAATCACATAATATTTTATGTCCTGGTTTAAATAGTTCCTGATAGGTGTCCGGCGCCATGAACGGACCGGAATTCATACCCAGATCATCGCCAAACCGGCAAATATCTACAAGATCGCCGACAGAGGAGCATACCTTTTCAAGAAAAGCAAGATGCTGTTGTAATAAAGTGTCTACCAGTTTTTTAACATTTTCAGTGTCTACAAGCAGATCGGTCAAGAAATTGTCGATTCGACGTAAAAAAGCGCCCCATTCAAACAAGTTACATCCACAATTCACCATCAATGCTTTGTCTGTCGAGTACCTTAAAGCCTGGGTTTTATTTCGCAAGGTTATCCAAAAATCCTTGTCTCCCAGATGATCCCAGGGACTGTGAGTTAAGGCAGCCCACAATACCTTTTGCATTGCGGCGGGTAAATCCGTCAACTCAGAGGGATAGCTATTTTCGTATGGATAGCAAGCCTGATCAAAAAAGGTTCCATTGGCAGGCATGGTTGCAATCCAGGTACCGTCCTTTGAAAAGGCTCGTCGTGAACCGTCATTTTGTTTTTCGATTCGGAAAGCGGACGGTTCCTGGGCGAGGCTCCTGTCAGCCAACTGCACATCGCGCCAGGCAGTCGGGTTATTTTTAAATACCCGTCCAATATCGATAACATCAATTGCTAAAAAGTCCAGTAAAGCATCATCGGGTTGGGCTAATTGCTGAACAATATCGTAAATCCTCGTGGGTCCCGGATTGATTTTAATATGGTTTTTCAGGCGGTTATATGCAATTGCGGAAATCCCTGAACTGGGAGTAGAACCAAGGTCGACCGGCACCCGGTCCGGTTGTTCATGTGTAACCGCTTTTAATACTCTTTCCCGTGAGGTCATCATTATTATCCTGTCAGTTTTTACGCTGTAAAAAATTTGACCAGATGCAATTTAACAAATTTATTATAGATAAACTAGATTTGCAAGTGAAATGAATTTACCCAGAGTCACATCAATTTTGAGATTCTTATTTATTTATGTTCATAAAACCAATTTAATAATTTAAATGATTAATAACCTTAACGACGAAAACACATTCCAAAAGTTCGGTTTGTAAGGACATTTAAATTTATATAAACCCCACGAGAGCAAAATTTTATCTTTCACCAGAAAAGAAAAGCCAAGCAGTTTACCAATTCTGTAATAAAATAATCATTGGCAAGTATAAGAAAGTGATCTATATATTACGGGACTCTTGTAATACGTAGAATTAAAATTCAACAAACAGAATGTTTTTTTGGGACATTTCTTCGGTAAAATTCTGGATTTTTTCCACAGCATCCTGGTTCCACAGGGTGTTGCCGTTTTGCAATACTTCTACCCGGAATCCCTCCGCCAAAGCGCCCAGGATAGTGGCCCGCACACAGCCATGAGTAACCAGCCCGCATACTACTATACCGGTTACTCCCCGGGCTCTCAAAAACTCGCCGAGTTCGGTCTTTTCAAAAGCATTGCCGTGCGATTTTTGCAACACCGGGTCGGTTTGTTGATAATTGATTTCAGCGGCAATTTCCCAGGCCGGGGTATTCGCCTGCAACATATTGTTGTTGTGCTGGACAAACACCACCGGCAGGTTGTGCGCCCGGTAGTGAGCAATAGCCTTGTTGATTGTGGCAATGAATAATTCTTTTTGGTAGAGCTTTTTTTCAACAAGTCCTTTTTGCGCGTCGATAATCAGCTAACAATTCATGGAACATCTTTCAGTTTAATGAATTCCGGGGATATAGTTTGATATTGCTAATTTAAAGCAAAATATAAATTATGCAAACGGTTTGTTGGCGGGTGCATAAAAAAACCCGGTATGAGGACAGGTTTGTTCACACCGGGTTTTTGCTTGTATATTTATATTAATAGAGCAGATTGCTCTCATTGTTGAATAGCGGAGGACAGTCCCTGTTCCCAGGCGCTCCAGCCGGAGTTCATGCCGTACGGGGCTTCCTGGAACAGCGCTTCGATCTGCCGCAGCAGGCCGTTTTCCACCTTGAAAATCTCGGCAATTTCCCACGTCCAGGGGCGGTTAACGCCGCCAGGGAAACTTACGCCATTGGACAAGGTAATATTGAGCACATTGCCGGCATGGTCGAAAAAGGCAAAGGCCAGCACAATGCCGCGCTCTTCATCCACCACCACAAAGCGGCGGTCGCGGATGCGGGTGACAAAGCAGAAAAAGCCGGTCTCGAACTGCGCCTTGCAGGACATGCCGTCGATATCGAACGGGCGCGGCTCTTTGGCGGGATTGTTGCTGGTTTGCTTGCCGTTTTCCAGGCGGTTGCAGTCATCGGTAAAATTGTACTCGCCCTTGCCGTCGTTCCTTTCCAGCGCGGTAAAATACTTGTTGGCGGCTGTGATCAGTTCCGCGCGGGACAGGCGTTCGGAATCCGGGATTGCTTGCGCAAACACAGGATGTGGCGCGCCGAGCTTTTCCAGCCGCTGGGCGCCGGTGGTATCGCGCACCACAAACGTCTCGATTTCGGATATTGCTTGTTTTTCAATTTTCAGACGCAGTCCCAGAATAGCCGGGACGCCGTTTTCGCGGATGGTGCCGAAATAGCCGACTTGTCCCGCCTGCGGATCGGCGACATAGAGGTGGTACGAACCGCGCACGCTGGCGGTGTTCCACAGGCCGTCGCCGGGGATAAGTCGTTG